>Ga0316607_1000106_pt1 | contig 33286 bp, 21 predicted proteins | sample MIS2016062E_MG_FD_207674 | JGI IMG/M metagenome (GOLD analysis project Ga0316607, IMG submission 207674) | Microbial mat bacterial communities from Middle Island sinkhole, Lake Huron, Michigan, United States - MIS.2016.062E | ecosystem: Environmental > Aquatic > Freshwater > Lake > Sediment...
ACGCCGAACGGCTGCTGGCAGCGTTTCTGGCCTTCTGGCGGCAACACGGGCAACCGCTGTTGAAAAGCGCCCCCTATCACGAGATCGCCCCGCATCTGGTGCTGATGGCGTTTCTGCACCGGGTGGTCAACGGCGACGGCACGCTGGAACGGGAATATGCGATTGGTTCCGGGCGGATGGACCTGTGTCTGCGCTACGGCGGGCTGACCCTGGGCATGGAACTGAAGGTCTGGCGCGATGGTGATCCCGACCCGCTCACCGCCGGGTTGACCCAACTGGACAGCTATCTGGCCGGACTGGGACTGGACCGCGGCTGGCTGGTGATTTTCGACCGCCGTTCCGGGCAACCCCCCATCGCCGAACGTACCGACAGTGTTGAAACGACCAGCCCACAGGGTCGGCGGATCAGCGTGGTGCGGGGGTAAGTGACGATGATCTGGATATGGCAGTTGCGCCCTCTGTAGCGCAATTCCCGCCGGTTAGAGCCTGCCTTCGCCAATGCGGGGGCCGGGAAGATGTCAAGCTGGACCCGCGTTAATCGGGTATCATGCCGGGCTTTTCGCCGCGCCCCGTTGCTAACCCTTTGGCAATGGACCTCGCCCTTCCTGAACTCTCCAGAATGATCTACTCCAAAACTCTGAAAGCGGAACTGCTGCTGGTACTGGCAGCGGTGATCTGGGGCCTTGCCTTTGTCGCCCAGCGGCTCGGCATGGACCACATCGGCCCTTTTACCTACAACGGTATCCGCTTCATCTTGGGCGCACTGGCCTTGCTGCCGCTGCTTTGGATGAACCGGCACCTGATCCCGCCGGTCGGTTCCTACGACTGGCGACTGATTCTGACGGGGGGGCTGCTGGCCGGACTGATTTTATTTGCCGGGGCTTCGCTGCAACAGGTGGGGATTGTCTATACCACCGCCGGTAAAGCCGGGTTTATCACCGGCTTGTATGTGGTCATCGTGCCGTTGCTGGGTTTGCTGTGGGGCCACCGCACCCCGTGGAGTACCTGGGTCGGCACGGGCGGTGCGCTGGCTGGTTTATATCTGCTGACCGTGACTGATGATCTGAGCCTGGCCAAAGGCGACGGACTGGTGCTGATCGGTGCGGTGTTCTGGGCGGCGCATGTGCTGGTGATCGGCTGGCTGTCCGGGCGGCATATCGAACCGGTGTTGCTGGCGGGCCTGCAATTTGTAGTGTGCGGGCTGCTGAGTCTGGCAACCGCAGTCGTAACCGAGCCGATCACCGTGATCGGGTTACACGGAGCCGCGTTGCCGATTCTCTATGGCGGCCTGCTGTCGGTCGGGGTGGCCTACACCCTGCAAGTGATCGCCCAGCGCGATGCACCCGCCGCACATGCCGCGATTATTCTCAGCCTGGAAACCGTATTTGCCGCGCTCGGCGGTTGGTGGTGGCTGAATGAAGCGCTGTCCGGGCGGGGGTTGGCCGGTTGCATCTTGATGTTTGCCGGGATGCTGCTGTCGCAATGGGGGCTTGGCAAGGCCGCGCCTTCACCGGCAGAACCCGCCGTGTTGCCCAACCCGGCGCTGTCATGCCCATCCCCCGCCGCCGGACGTGACCCCGGTTGATCGAGGGGTCGGAAATGATGAGGCCTGTTAAACCGGTTTTCCAGCATCGACGGCGCTGCTGTTATTGGCCGTTTTCTCAAACGATTCATAGCCCAACGCGGAGATTCTGATGAAGGAAATTTACCTGGGCCGCCAGCCGATTTACGATCCGGCTTTCCGGGTCGAGGGCTATCAACTGTCCTACCATCCGGCAGAGAGCGGTGATATTTCCGACGATGCGCCCTTGCTCGACATAGAGCTGATGCATACCCGGACCCTGTTCAATACCCTGACCGAGATCGGCCTGGAGCCACTAGCGGGTGACGGCAAGGTGTTCCTGAACGTGGCTCGGGAGTTGCTGATTCAGGGATCGTTGCAACAGTTGATGCCGCCCTCGCCGCGCATGGTGTTCGAGGTGGTCGCCGACATTATGGTGGATGAACCGCTGCGGGCGGCGCTCAAAACCCTGCGCGAACAAGGCTACCGGTTTCTGCTGGATGAGTATGTAGACAGCGACGCCTGCCGGGCACTGCTCGATGTCGCCGACTCTGTGCGAATCAATATCACGCTCCTCCCGGAACCGGCGGCGCTGCTGATGGTGGCGCAACTACAGGATCGTGGATTGCGGGTGATCGCCAGCGGCATCGGCGATCAGCACACCCTCGAATCGTGCCAGAAGATCGGCTTTAACTACTTCCAGGGTCGCCACTTTTCCCAACCCCGCCTGCTCAAGTTTCAGGGCATTCCGACCAACCAGTTGACGGTGTTGCGGTTGGTCAGCGCCCTGAACCAGCCCAATGTCGATCTGAAACAGGTCGAGTCGCTGATTGCCCAGGATGTCGCCCTCGCTTACAAACTACTGCGTTACATCAATTCCGCCTATTTCAGTCTGCCGCGCCGGGTCGAGTCGATTCAGCGGGCGGTCGCCTTGCTGGGGCTACGGACGGTGCGATCCTGGGCAACGCTGATTTCGCTGGCCGGGGTTGAAAACGCCCGCAGCGATCTGATGACCATCGCCCTGATCCGCGCCAAGATGGGTGAACTGCTCGGCGAGCAATTGGGGCTGAAACAGCGCGACAGCAATTTCATGGTCGGGCTGCTGTCAGTGCTGGATCTGGTAGCGCAAGCGCCGATGCCGGAAGTGCTGGCGGCGTTGCCGCTGGAAGAGGAGATCAATGCGGCACTGTTGCGCCATGAAGGGGTGCTGGGCCGGATTCTGGCCTGCACCCTGGCTTATGAGCAGTGCGACTGGGCGGTGTTGAAAGAGTCGGGGCTGGATGCCGAGTCGGTGAACGAAGCGTATATGGCGGCTTTGGCGGAAGCCTATCGCGCTGGCAGCGAACTCCAGCAGGATTGAATACCGGTTTCAGCGATCAGACCGGTTATTGATCCGGTTCAGGGGAGGTGATTGCTGGATCAGCAGCGTCCGGGGCCGGCGGTGCGGAAGATTCGGGTTGCGGATTCCCGCGCTGCTGCTCCTCAAACCAGCACGAATAACACAGTCGTAGGCCGTTCTGGTTGAGAAAACCGGCAGGCGGCCCAAATTGCCCGCACCCATCGCAAATTAAATAGCTGCTGACCATGGCTTAACCGGTCGCTGAATCTTTGGTCTGTCTCGAAACAGGCCGCGTCCGGTTCCGATACTCCGGCTCCGGACGCCAACCGCTGATTACCGTTCAGCCAAAGGCGGGACATTGCGCCGGGCCGCACCGATATAAAGCTGCCGGGGCCGGCCAATCTTCTGATCCTTTTCAGTGATCATTTCCATCCAGTGAGTAATCCAGCCAGCCGTGCGGGCCAGGGCGAACATCACGGTAAACATCGACACCGGAATGCCTAAAGCGCGGTAAATAATCCCGGAATAAAAATCGACATTCGGATAGAGTTTGCGCTCAATGAAATAGGAATCGCTCAGGGCAATTTCTTCGAGCCGCATCGCCAGTTCCAGACGTGGATCATGACCAAAAGCGTCCAGTACCTCATGGCAGATGTCCTTGATAATTTTGGCGCGGGGATCGAAGTTTTTATAGACCCGGTGGCCGAAACCCATCAGCCGGACGCCGCTGTTTTTATCCTTGACCTTGGCCAGGAAGCTCTCGACATTGCTGACGCTGCCAATTTGATCCAGCATTTTAATTACGGCTTCATTAGCCCCACCATGCGCCGGCCCCCACAAACAGGCAATGCCAGCAGCGACGGCGGCATAAGGATTCGTGCCCGAAGAACCCGCCAGACGCACGGTAGACGTCGAGGCATTCTGCTCATGATCAGCGTGCAGGGTGAACAGAATATCCATCGCCCGATCCGCGACCGGATTGACTTCATAATGCTTACCGGGGCGGCTGAACATCATGTACAGCAGATTGCCGGTGTAGCTTAAATCTTCACGCGGATAAATTGACGGATCGCCAATGCTGTGTTTGTAGCAGGCGGCGGCAATGGCCGGCAATTTCGCAATCAAGCGGCGGGCGGTCACCATCCGGTGTTCGTAGTCGTGGATATTGAGCCGGTCGTGATAAAACGCCGACAGCGAACTGACCGCCGCCGTCATCATCGCCATCGGATGAGCATCGTAATTAAAGCCGTGAAAGAAACGGCGCAGGTTCTCGTGAATCCGGTCATGGCGGGCAATACTGGTTTCAAAAATCTGCTTCTTTTCGGCATTGGGCAGTTCGCCGTACAGCAGCAAATAGCAGACCTCGAGGAAATTGCACTGCTCGGCCAGTTGTTCAATCGGATAGCCGCGATACATCAATTCGCCCTTGTCACCATCCAGATAGGTAATGGCGCTCTGGCAACTGGCGGTCGACATAAAACCGGGGTCGTAAGTGAAATACCCGAATTCCTTGGCCAGCTTGCCAATGTCCACGACGGCCTGACCGTGAGTCGGCTCCAATACCGGCATGTGTACTGCTTTGCCGGTGGCGTCATCTTTAAAGGTGATCGTTGCCATGCAATAACCTCCAGAAGTAGGGGATCAGGCCGGAACCGGACGAATGGACACGATGCAGATGAGGGGTTGTTCCGGCGCTTTTCGGCGTCTTGTGCGCCTGATTGAAAGCGCCGGTCATCATACCCGAACCGTTGCCGCATCGCCGCAAAATCCGCCGGTACTCCCGAAGATGCGGGCAAAAAAAAAGCATCGGTTAACGATGCCTTAGTCGGTTTAATTCGGGATCAGGAACTGGCGATCAGCCCGTATTTACGGCGGAACCGATCCACCCGCCCGGCGGTATCCACGATTTTCTGTTTGCCGGTGTAAAACGGGTGCGAGTGGCTGGAGACTTCCACCTTGACCAGTGGATATTGCTTGCCGTCGGTCCATTGGATGGTCTCCTTGGCGGTCAGGGTAGAGCGGGTCAGGAAGGTGAAATCGGTGGAGATGTCCTGAAACACTACCTCGCGGTATTGCGGATGAATGCCTTTTTTCATGGCGGCGGAAACCTTGCAAATGCGGTGGGAGAGTCAAGCTGCGGTGCGCCGGGGCCGGAGCGAACAACAGCGTCCGGCCGACGAATGAAGCCGGGCAATATACCCAGTTTGACAATGACCGTGCAAGATTGCGCCGAAGCCCCGTTTACTCGGTGCTGTCATCCATCCCATGCCGAATTTCGGCAAACTGCGCTTCGACGGTCCGAAAAGCCTCCACAACTGCCGGATCAAAGTGCTGCCCTGCGCCGTTCAGAATCATCGCGTAGCTCGCCGCATGGCTGAAAGCGGCTTTGTACGGGCGTTGCGAGCGCAAGGCATCATAGACATCAGCGACCGCCATGATCCGGGCGGGCAGCGGAATCGCCGCACCTGCCAGACCATCGGGATAACCGCTGCCATCCCACTTTTCATGATGCGAGCGGGCAATCACCATCCCCATGTTGAGAAAAGCGTTATGCGGATAATCGCCGCAGGCGCTTTGCAAGGTCTTTGCCCCGATGATGACGTGGGTCTTCATGATCGCAAACTCCTCCGGGGTATGCCGGCCGGGCTTGAGGAGGATGTGATCCGGAATGCCCACCTTGCCAATGTCATGCAGCGACGCCGCATAGTAGAGATTGGTGACGAAGCTCTGGTCGATGCTATCGGCATAGCAGGAGTCGATCCGCAGCGCTTCGGCCAGAACCCGGCAAAAAGTCTGGGTGCGCTCAATATGCGCCCCGGTGTCATCATCCCGGCATTCCGCCAGTTTGGCCAAGGCGATGATGGTGGCCCGTTGCGAGTCGGAGAGTTCCTGCACCTGTGCCTGAACCCGCTCCTCCAGATGCCGATTGGATTGTTCCAGGTCGGCCTGCAATTTTCGCAGATGCAGGTGCGTCCGGGTCCGGGCATGGATTTCCTCGATCTGGAACGGTTTGGTCACATAGTCCACCCCGCCTACGGCAAAGGCATTGATCTTGTTGGCCGTCTCGGTCAGGGCGCTGATAAACAGCACCGGGATTTCCTTGAGACGCTCATCCGCCTTCAGGTGCGCGCAAACCTCAAAACCGTTCATCTCCGGCATATTGATATCCAGCAGGATCAGGTCAGGCGGGTTGCGGGCAGCGGCTTGCAGCGCCAGTTTGCCACCAGGAAAGGTCAGCACCCGATAGCCTTTGCCTTGCAGCATTTCCTGTAACAGTTTCAGATTGGCCGGGACATCATCCACCACCATAATCGTGGCGCTTTCCGGTTCTTCAGCCATGCTTGCCTTCTCCTTGCTTGAGCCATTCAATCAGTGGGTCGTAATCATACCGGTCAGCCAGCGCCTGTAGCCCACCGGCGGCGGCCCGGTCAATCTGCGCCACTTCGCCAATCAGTACCGTCAGTGTCCCCATGTCACCACCCGCCACCGCCTGCTGCATGGCCGCAAGCAGCGTTTTGGGCAACGCCGCCAGGGATTCCACCGTCAGCGGGCGGTCGGTCACGGGGTCGGAGTGGGGGTCGGAGTCGGGGTCGGAGTCGGCAAACACATAGCGCAGATTCAGGACTTTCTCCAGCGCCGCAAACAGTTCTTCCGCCCGAAACGGCTTGCGGACATAGACATCCACTCCGGCCGCCATGATCTGATTTCTGGACTGTTCAAACACACTGGCGGTGACCCCGATGATGGGCGTAGCGCAACCGGTGGTGGTGGCTTTGATCCGTCGGGTCGCTTCGTAGCCGTCCATCACCGGCATCCGTAAATCCATCAGCACCACATGCGGTGACCACTGTGCAAAAACCGCCAAGGCTTCAGCGCCGTTGCTCGCCTCACGGAGATCAAAACCGACCGGCTGGAGCAGTTCGATCAGCAGCGTCCGGTTGGTCGGGATGTCATCCACCAACAGCACCCGGAACGGCCCGCTGCCGGGTTCGAGACCGACCACCCGCCGCGTGGCCGATTTTTGCCGCTCGACTACCGCATCGGCCAGTCCTAACCGCACCTCGAAACGGAAACAACAGCCCTGGTCGACCTGGCTGGTGACGGTGAGCGCACCGCCCATCATTTCCACCAGTTTGCGGCTGATCGCCAGTCCTAACCCGGTGCCGCCGTATTTCACCCCGCTGGCCCCTTGTTGAAACGCCCCAAACAACCGGTCTAACTCCTCCGCCGGGATGCCCGGCCCGGTGTCTTCCACCTCGGCGATCAGCCGCAGCGTGTCCAGACCGTTGACCACGGATTCCAGTGCGGCCTCGGTGCGGACCCGCATGGCCACGCCGCCGGTTTCAGTAAACTTGATCGCATTACCCAACAGATTGACGAAGACCTGCCGCAATTTGCTCTCGTCAGCAATCACGCCAAACGGTACGCGATCATCCCGCTCGACCACCAGTTGCAAGCCCTTGGCCGCAGCCCGGGTGCGGAACATCAGCTCCAGATCATCGATCAGGTCGGACAGATCGAAAGCAGTCCGGTTGAGCGTGACACGCCCGGCTTCGACTTTGGATAAATCAAGGATGTCGTTGATCAATTTCAGCAGATGCTCGCCGCTGCGGGTAATGGTGTGGACATAGTCGGTTTGCTCAGGGGTGAGGGTTGGATCGCCCTCCAGCAACTGGGCAAACCCCAAAATGGCGTTCATCGGCGTCCGAATCTCGTGGCTCATGTTGGCCAAAAAACTACTTTTGGCGAGATTGGCCGCTTCGGCTTGCACCGTCGCTTCCTGAAGGGCAAGGTTGATCTCGCGGAGTTCGACCTCGGCTTGTTTGCGGGCGGTAATATCCTGGTGGGTACCTTGCATCAACAGGGGAGCGCCATCCGCGGTCCAGGTCGCCACTTTGCCGCGATCCAGCACCCAGACCCAACCGCCATCCTTGTGTTTCATCCGTGATTCAACCATATAGTAATCAAGCTCACCCCGGAAATGCTTGGCCAACTGGTCATTACTGACCGCCAGATCGTCCGGATGGACGAAGTTCGTCCAGGTTTCAATCGACACCGGGGCAATCTCCGCTAAGGTATAGCCGATGATTTCCGCCCAACGGGCGTTGAAAACGGTTTCTCCGGTTTGCACATTCCACTCCCAGGTCCCGATTTGGGTCGCGCTGATGATGCCATCCAGGCGCTGGCGCTCCTGCTGAAGCACCCTTTCTATCTCTTTGAGGCGGGTCTGATCAAACAGGTAGCCGCGAATCAACTTCACCTTGTCCTGTTCATCACGGACCAGTTTGGCAAAGTTGTAAAACCAGCGGTATTCCCCACTTTTAATTTTTAACCGGCAGGATTGCTCGTAGGTATCGTCATAGCGCTGGATGTGATCCAGCAGTTCGTCAGTGATTTTTTTCCGATCCTCGGGATGGATCAGCGCCGTGTAGCGAAACCCCTCATCCATCATCTGCTCTGCGGTATAACCGAGAATAGCGGCCACGTTGCTGGATGCCTGACGCACCCGCCCGCGTTTGGTGAGTTCCCAAACGATGGTGCAAACCGGCCCGGTCGAAAAGAGATCGCGTTCAGCCCGCAACTCGGTTTCGATCCGCTGGCGGGCGGTCACATCATGGATAATCGAGTGCAGCAGGATGCGTTCGCCAAACTGGATGATGCTCGACGACACTTCTACATCGCGCACCGCACCATCAGCCAGGCGGTGTTGGAAGAGAAACGCTTTGCCCTGATCCGGTGGCACAGCGATCATGGCCTGCCGGACTTCGGCAGCGGGCAGGAGGTTGATGTCGGTGATCCGCAAGGCCAGCAGTTGCTCCCGCGCATAGCCGTAGAAACGCAGCGCCGCCGCATTGGCCTCGACAATCCAGCCATCATCGGGCGCAATCAGCAGCATCACGGCTGAATTATTGGCAAATTGATGGCGGTATGATTGCTCGCTGTCGTGCAAGGCCCGTTCAGCCCGCTCGCGCTCGGTCAGATAGTTCAACAGTCTGCGCCGGGCCAGCCATAATCCCAGAAGCCCGATCAGCCAGACCATGCCAAAGGCGCTGATATGGACCAGTCCGGTGGAGTGGGCCGAAATGCGGTTTTCATCCGCCCCATCCGTGTCGAATACCCAGTAGTCCATACCGGATAACCCGACCATGATGAGCGTCCAGAGCAAGGCGATCCACCTGATGGAGCGTTCGATAGTGAGTTGTTCGGGACGCTCCGGGGTGGTAGCAGGACAATGATCCCGGCTGATCATGGGCAGTGGGCCTCTTGGATAGTCCGACGAGCTGCTTTTGATCGGCATTAGACAGGGGTATAGATTCAGTTTCAACCGGCCATGACCTATACCGTGGTCCCGCTTCAACCTGGTGGAAAAACTTGATGAATCGCACTGCTGAACCGCAAATCGGCTTTGTCAGTCTCGGCTGCCCCAAGGCTCTGGTCGATTCCGAACAAATTTTGACTCGATTGCGCGCTGAAGGTTACGGCATTGCGCCGAGCTATGAAGCTGCTGATCTGGTGGTGGTCAATACCTGCGGCTTTATCGACGCTGCAGTAACCGAATCGCTGGACGCGATTGGCGAGGCGCTGGGGGCGAATGGCAAAGTCATCGTCACCGGCTGTCTGGGCGCGAAAGGCAACACGGTGCGTGATCGGCATCCGAGCGTCCTGGCGGTGACTGGCCCTCATGCCTGCGACGAAGTGCTGACCGCGATTCATGCCCATTTGCCCCGCCCGCACGATCCATTCCTGGACTTGTTGCCGCCGCAGGGGGTCAAGCTCACTCCACGCCATTACGCCTATCTGAAAATTTCCGAGGGCTGCAACCATCGCTGCACCTTTTGCATCATTCCGCACCTGCGCGGCGATCTGGTCAGTCGGCCCATTGGCGAGGTGCTGCGCGAAGCCGAGACTCTGGTACAGGCCGGGGTGCGGGAACTGCTGGTCATTTCCCAGGACACCAGCGCCTATGGCGTGGACGTGCGCTACCGCACCGGGTTCTGGCATGGCCGCCCGCTCAAAACCCACCTGACCGCGCTGGCCGCCGCATTGGGCGAACTGGGCGTCTGGGTGCGGCTGCACTATGTTTATCCCTACCCGCACGTTGATGAGCTGATCCCGCTGATGGCCGAAGGCAAGCTGGTTCCTTATCTGGATGTGCCGCTGCAACACGCCAGTCCCCGGATTTTGCGAGCGATGAAGCGCCCGGCCAATGCCGACAATGTGCTGGCCCGGATTCACCATTGGCGGGAAATCTGCCCCGATCTCACCTTGCGTAGCACGTTCATTGTCGGCTTCCCCGGCGAGACCGAAGCCGACTTTGCCCAGTTGCTGGAGTTTTTGAGCGCGGCGGAACTGGATCGAGTCGGCTGCTTCACTTATTCGCCGGTGGAAGGTGCCCCGGCCAATGCCTTGGCCGATCCGGTCCCGGAGGAAGTCAAACAGGAGCGGCAGGGTCGGCTCATGGCATTACAGGCCACGATCAGCGCCCAGCGGTTGCAAGGCAAAATCGGCCGCACCTTGACCGTGCTGGTCGATGGGCACGATGACGACGGTACGGCGATGGCCCGCTCCACCGCAGATGCGCCGGAGATTGACGGCGTGGTGTATATCGAGAATGGCGGGGCATTGCCGGTCGGCGAGTTTGCCCCAGTGCGGATCGTGGGCGCTGATGAGCATGATCTGATTGCCGAAACGGTCGGGGTCAAAGCGCCGCAACGCCAACCGCGCCGCAGGGGCAAGGCACAAAAATCGGGTCAGGTTTAAAATCAAGCCCTTGGTTTTTTGGCTGAATGCGCGAAAACCCAACCTGCTGGGGTATCATGCCGCGCTATTTTTACGCCCTGAGCAGCCACGCCAGGCCCGCGAATTAGCCCACATTCCCGGCGTATCGCTGGAAGATGGGCAAACGGAACGATCTATTGGCGAGAACACTTGATGAATATCCTGAAAAGCATTTTTGGCAGCCGCAATGACCGCGTGATCCGGCAAATGCGGAAGGCGGCGGAAAAAATCAACGCCTTGGAGCCGGGGATCGCGGCATTAAGCGACTTGGGGTTACGCGCCAAGACCGAGGAATTCAAAGCCCGTCTGGCCAAGGGTGAACTGCTGGATGCGCTGTTGCCGGAAGCCTTCGCGGTGGTGCGTGAGGCCAGCAAACGCACCTTGGAGATGCGCCATTTCGATATGCAATTAATCGGCGGCATGGTCTTGCATGAAGGCAAGATCGCCGAAATGCGGACCGGTGAGGGCAAAACCCTGGTGGCGACCCTGGCGGTTTATCTGAATGCGCTGACCGGCAAAGGCGTTCACGTCGTCACGGTCAACGACTATCTGGCCCGCCGCGATGCCGACTGGATGGGCCAGATTTACCGCTTTCTGGGGATGAGCGTTGGTGTGGTCGTTGCCGGGATGAGTCCGGACGAAAAGCGGGCGGCTTACGGTTCCGACATCACCTACGGGACCAATAACGAGTACGGTTTCGATTACCTGCGTGACAACATGGCGTTCGGCCTCGATCAGCGGGTGCAGCGCGAGCTGCATTACGCGCTGGTGGACGAGGTGGACTCGATCCTGATCGACGAGGCCCGCACCCCGCTGATCATTTCCGGCCCCGCCGAAGAAAGCTCCGAGATGTACCGGCGCATCGACGCGATCATCCCGGCGCTGACCCGCCAGAAGGAAGAAGAAGGGCCGGGTGATTACTGGGTCGATGAAAAAGCCAAGCAGGTGTATCTAACCGAGGACGGGCATCAGCAGGTTGAGGATGTGCTGCTGGAATCGGGACTGCTCAAGGAGGGCGACAGCCTGTATGACGCCGCCCATCTGGGCGTCTTCCACCATCTGAACGCCTGCCTGCGGGCGCACGCCCTGTTTCACCGCGACGTGGAATACATCGTCCGTGACGGTGAAATCATCATTGTCGATGAATTCACCGGCCGCACCATGCCGGGCCGGCGCTGGTCGGATGGTCTGCATCAAGCCATTGAAGCCAAGGAAAACGTCCCGATTCAGGCCGAGAATCAAACCTTGGCCTCGATCACCTTCCAGAACTATTTCCGTCTGTACAGCAAACTGGCCGGGATGACCGGTACCGCCGACACCGAAGCCTTCGAGTTCCAGCAGATTTACAACCTGGAAGTGATTGTCGTACCTACCCATCTGGCAATGATCCGCAAGGATCACGGCGATCTGGTGTTTTTGACCCCGCCGGAAAAATTCCAGGCGGTGCTGGAAGACATCCGTGATTGCCGCAAGCGCGGTCAACCGACCTTGGTCGGTACCACCTCCATCGAAATCTCGGAACTGCTGGCCAAATTGCTGGACAAGGAAAAAATTCCCCATCAGGTCCTCAACGCCAAGCAACACGAACGGGAAGCCGAGATCATCGTGCAGGCCGGTCGGCCCGGCACCGTGACGATTGCGACCAATATGGCCGGACGTGGCACCGACATTGTGCTAGGTGGCAACTTGCAAGCCGAACTCAAGGCGCTGGGGCCGGACGCTACCGATGCGGACCGTGAAACGGTGCGCTGGGTCTGGCAACAGCGCCATGATCAAGTGGTCGCGGCGGGCGGCTTGCACGTCATCGGCACCGAACGCCATGAATCACGACGGATTGATAACCAGTTGCGTGGGCGCTCCGGGCGGCAGGGCGATCCCGGTTCCAGCCGCTTTTACCTGTCGCTGCAAGACAATCTGCTGCGAATTTTCGCTTCCGAACGGGTCGCGGGGCTGATGCAGAAACTGGGGATGCAGCAGAACGAAGCCATTGAGCATCCGTGGGTGAGCAAGGCGATTGAGAACGCCCAGCGCAAGGTCGAAGCCCATAACTTTGACATCCGCAAGAACCTGCTGGAGTTTGACGATGTTGCCAACGACCAGCGCAAGGTGATGTACCGCTGGCGCAATGAACTGATGGAAGCCGAGGATGTGTCGGCGACGCTGGCGGAGATGCGGATTGACGTACTCAAGCAGGTGATTGATCCGCATATTCCGCCGCGCACCCTGGAAGAACAATGGAACATCGCCGGGCTGGAAGAAGCGTTACAAAAGGAATTTGACCTGGCGCTGCCGCTCCGCGCCTGGCTGGATGCCGATCACGACCTGCACGAAGAACCGTTGCGGGAGCGGATTCAGGCTGAACTGAACATGCTTTACGCCCGCAAGGAAGAACAGGTCGGCGCGACCTGGATGCGCCAGTTCGAGAAAGCCGTGTTGTTGCAAGTGCTGGACAGCCACTGGCGGGAACATCTGGCGGCAATGGATTACCTGCGTCAGGGCATTCACCTGCGCGGTTATGCCCAGAAAAATCCCAAGCAGGAATACAAACGCGAAGCGTTCGAGATGTTTCAGGCGCTGTTGCAGCGGATTCATCAGGAAACGATTGGCTTTCTGGCCCGGGCGCAGTTCCAGGCTGAACCCGAACCGATTCCCGAACCGCGCCGCCCGCCGCCCGCCGCGATGCACTTTGAACACGCCCAGGCCGGATCGGCGCTGGTTGAGGAACCGGCCAGCGGCGATGGCTCCGGGATTGAAGTGCGGTTTCAACCGGAAGAAACCCATACCCCGTTTGTGCGGGACGGGCGCAAGGTTGGGCGCAATGAACCCTGCCCCTGCGGCTCCGGCAAGAAGTACAAGCATTGTCACGGGCAACTGGACTGAGTGGAGCGCAACCGCATGGAAAACCTTTTGCAGCCCCTGCCGGTCGCTGGCATTCGTCTCGGTACCGCGTGCGCCGGGATTAAATATCCCGACCGCCGCGATCTGGTGATCATCGAAGCGGCGGTGGAAACCCGGGTTGCGGCGGTCTTTACCCGCAACGCCTTCCGCGCCGCGCCCGTCACGGTGGCGCGGGTCCATTTGGTTGCCGCCCGTCCCCGCTATCTGCTGATCAATACCGGCAACGCCAATGCTGGCACCGGCCGGCAAGGTCTGGCCGACGCGGAAGCCAGTTGTCAGACCCTGGCCGAACTGACCGGCTGTACCCCGCTGGAAGTCCTGCCGTTTTCCACCGGGGTCATCGGCGAACCGTTGCCATTGTTCCGACTGGTCGCCGGGTTGCCAGCAGCGCTGGCAGCGTTGCAGGCGGACGGTTGGCAAGACGCCGCGCACGGGATCATGACCACCGATACCCGGCCCAAATGGGCGTCGCGGCGGCTCACCCTGGCTGGACACGAAGTCACCGTCACCGGCATGGCCAAAGGATCGGGGATGATCCGGCCCGATATGGCGACGATGCTGGCCTTTATCGCCACCGATGCCACCGTGGATGAGGGGCACTTGCGGCAGGTGCTGACCGAGGCGATGGCCGATTCCTTCAACGCCATTACCGTGGATGGCGACACCTCGACCAATGATTCCTGCGTGCTGCTGGCAACCGGGCAGAGCGGCGCGACCATTCCGGCCAGTGGTGATGACTACGAACAGTTTGCCGGGATGGTGCGCGAGGTATGCAGCGAACTGGCCCAGGCGATCATCCGCGACGGTGAAGGGGCGACCAAGTTCATCACGGTACGGGTCGAGAGCGGGCGGGATGTCGCGGAATGTCGGCAAGTCGCTTATGCCATTGCCCATTCGCCACTGGTCAAAACCGCGTTCTTTGCTTCTGATCCCAACTGGGGGCGGATTCTGGCGGCGGTCGGGCGCGCCGGATTGAATGAGTTGGACATTGACCGGGTGGCGCTGTATCTCGATGAGGTGTGCATCGTTCGCGACGGTGGCCGCGCTGCTGATTACACCGAGGTGCAAGGGCAAGCCGTCATGGCCCGATCTGAGATCACTATCCGGGTTGAACTGGGCCGGGGCGTAGCCGCAGCACGGGTCTGGACTACCGATTTATCGTTCGATTATGTGCGGATCAATGCCGAGTACCGGACGTGAGTGATCCGGTGCAGGTAGCGGTCGGCATGGTCATCAACGCGGCTGGAGCCGTATTGATCACCCGTCGGCCGGATCATGTTTATCAAGGCGGGTTGTGGGAATTTCCCGGCGGCAAGGTGGAACGCGGCGAGTCGGTTATGTCGGCCTTGTGCCGCGAACTGCATGAAGAACTGGGGATTGTCGTGCAGGCAGCGGAACCGTGGCTACAAATCGTTCATGCCTACCCTGACAAAACGGTGCGACTGGAGGTGTGGCGGGTGACGGTTTACACCGGTGAACCGCATGGCCGGGAAGGGCAACCACTGGTTTGGGCGTTGCCGACCGAAATGGGTGATTTCGCATTCCCCGCCGCCGATCAGCCGATCCTTGACGCTTTGCTGGCTTTGGCCCGCGCCTTAGCACCGGTGCGGTCGGCTATTTATTTCCCCTGATGCTCAAGCAGCGCTTTGAGCCGGGCGATTTCCGCTAAGGCGGCTTCTTTTTCGGCCCGCTCGCGTTCTTTTTCGGTCCGCTCGTGTTCCTTTTCGGCCCGCTCGTGTTCCTTTTCGGCCTGGGCCTGTTCTTTTTCGGCCTGGGCCTGTTCGGTTTCGGTACGCAGGGTGTTCAGGTAATTTTCAATGCTTTTCTGCTGACGCAGGTAATTCTGCCGGGCCTGATACTGATGATAGGCCCGCTGCTTGTCGGAAAAGGCGATTAGCGTGGTCATGGCCTGGTGCATCTCCTCGGTGTGCATCCACTCGGGCAGGCGCTGGTCGTCGAGCTGTTCCCCTTCGATGAAGAATTTCAGCCAGCGCTGTTGTTCGGTTTGGACGATTTCAATCGTGCATTTACTCAATTCCAGCAGCCAAATGCCGCCGTGGTCACCCAGGCTCTGTCCCAGTTCGTCGCGCAGCCGGAATCGGTGGATAGCTTCCTTGAGCTTGGGTTGCAGGGGCTTACTGAGCAACCAGATGGCGTAGGTGGGGCGAAGCTGATCGTAGCCTTCGCCATTTTGCAACTGGGCGCTGTACAAATCGGCCCAGCCATAGAGGATGCGGGCCGGCAGGTCGGGGATATTGAGCAACTGGATTTCAATCTGATAAAGCCGCTGGGCCTGATCCCGCGCCTTGACATCGACAATGCTCAATTTGTCGTCGAGAAATTCGCGCTCGTTATAGGGATTGAGAATCTCGACCTCGACAATCGGGGCGGTGAGTTCACCGGCCAGCATGGCATTGAGGAAATGAATCAACAGCCGGCGGTTGCGTTCGGCACCGAGCAGGGCCTTGAAGACACAGTCTACTTTCGGATCAATTGCGTGTTTCATGCGGGAAGCCTGGCAAAAGGGCGAATGTCAACCCAGTATAGCGAATCACCGCCGCAGCTACCGGCGGCAAATCAGGCAATGAGCGTTATGCTGATACAATCATAGTCCCGCCGTGCTGACTCAGGGAGCCATTGCCGTATGTCGCCACCGTCCGATCCTGCCCACACCGTCGAAGTGACCTGTCCGGGCTGTTTTCATCCGCAACAGTGGGATGCGACCGCCGCCTGCCCGATTTGTCACCATCGGGCCAATGCCGAGGGGCGATCCGGCGCATTGCTGGCGGTCGGGACGCAGTTAAAAGGCTATGTGATCGGGGAGAAACTGGGGCAGGGCGGATTTGGGATTACTTATCGCGGCTTTGATGTCACGTTGAAAATGAAAGTGGCGATCAAGGAGTATTACCCCAGCGAGATGGTCGGGCGTTCGACTAACCGCAAAGCGGTGGTCTTGAACGGTCACGACCATGAAGAGCTGTTTGAATATGGGTTAAAAACCTTTCTGAAAGAAGCGCAAACCATCGCCCAGCTTCGCCATTCGCATTTGGTACGGGTGCTGAATTATTTCGAGCTGAACGAGACCGCCTATCTGGTGATGGACTATCTGGAAGGCGAGGATTTGTCCAAACACCTGAAACCGCCGAAAGGCCAGCGCGGGATTCAAATGCCGTGGCCCCGGGCGGTCAAACTGTTATTGCCGGTGCTGGAGGGTTTGTACCGCGTCCATCAGGCCGGGTTCATGCACCGGGATTTGAAGCCGGGCAATCTGTATCTGACCAAGGACGATGAACTGATCATTCTGGACTTTGGATCAGCGCGGCAAGTGACCAGCAACCACACCCGCAGCCTGCTGATTTTCTCCGAAGGCTACGCGCCTTATGAGCAATATCTGCAAGGGCAACTGACCCGGCAAGGAACGTGGACGGATGTTTATGCGATTGCGGCAACGCTGTATTTCATGGTGACCGGCTGCCGGTTGCCGTCGGCGATGGATCGCAAACAGGCGCAACTGCTGCAACAACCCGATCCGTTGAAACCGGCGCGGCATTTTGTCCCGGAATTGCCGGCGGCGCTGGACGCGGTGCTGATGAGGGCGTTGGTGGTGGAGCCGGAATTACGGCTGCCGACCGTGGTGGATTTAAAACAGCAACTGGAACGGGTGCTGGCGCAGGCTGCTGAACCGATAGCGCCGCTGGAATTAGCGACGGTGCCACTGGCCGCGCCGCCGCCGAAGCCTAAAGTGGTGCCGGAAGCGCCGAAACCCATTCCTCAGCCGGAAGCGCCGAAACCCATTCCTCAGCCGGAAGCGCCGAAAACACCGCCGCCACCCAGGCCGGAGGTTGCTTCGGAACCACCGCGTCGAACCACCCCGGCCCCTGGCGGGGCCACCCCTCCTTATCCAAGGAGGGGAACAGGCCACAACCTGACGTGGATCGCTGTAATCGGGTTGGCAGCAATAGGAGGATGGTGGTTCGGAAAAACGTCACTGGATTCATCGAAGTCACCGAATCAGTCCATCGAATCAGTAGTGGTGACGCCGCCAGTAGCGACACCGGCGTCGCCGTCTCAGCCAGCGCAGACGGAATTTGAACCGAAGATAGTGCGAATTACGGGCGGGTCATTTCAGATGGGTAGTCCAACATCGGAAGCCGGGCGTGACTCCGACGAGAAACAGCATCGGGTGACGGTCAAGGATTTTGAGATCGGCCAGTACGAGGTGACGCAGGCGCAGTGGCAGGCGGTCATGGGGAATAATCCCTCTTATTTTCAAGGCTGTGCCGATTGCCCGGTGGAAAATGTGTCGTGGAATGACATTCAGAATTACCTGGAGAAACTGAACCGGCAACCCGGGAAGAATTATCGGTTGCCGACTGAAGCGGAATGGGAATATGCCTGTCGGGGTGGAGTGGCGGGGCAAAGGTACTGTGGTGGCAATGATCCCGGCTCGCTGGCGTGGTATGACGGCAACAGTGGTTCCAAGACTCATCCGGTCGGACAAAAAACCGCCAATGACTTTGGCCTGTACGATATGGGCGGCAATGTCTGGGAATGGACCTGCTCGGCCTATGATTCGGACTATGGCGGCGTGGAGAATAAATGTACTAATAAAAGTACAATCGGATCTTGGGCATTGCGGGGCGGTTCCTGGAGCAACCACCCCGCGAGGGTGCGTTCCGCCACCCGCGGCAGGCGCATGCCCGCCTACCGCGACGACTTCACGGGTTTCCGTCTCGCCAGATCATTATAACTATTTGTTCTTTAATCTTTTTACCTTTACACAAAATCCCCCCCGCCCCCCTTTTTCAAAGGGGGGAGCCATCGCGGGAATTGCTCTTTGGCATTCCCCCCTTTAGCAAAGGGGGGGTGAGGGGGGATTTGAAAGCCAAGGTGCGCCACCGCCCGATGGAAATCCCCCCACCGCCCGCCTTTTTCAAAGGGGGGAGACCGCGGAAACAAATCAATTGCACGTTATCCACTTCACCTGCGTATTAATCTGATTACGATAGAACGACAATACATCCCCATTACCGGCCCGAAACCGCCTTTGCCCCGCTGCCCATCGTCATGACCACTATCCCTGCTCCTGTCAAAGCCAGTCCGCTGCATCTCGACGCCGCCGCCACTGCGGAAGAAGCGTTTATCGCGGTCATCAGCGCCAGTCTGCGTCATGCCAAAGCCAATCGTCCGGCGGTGCTGGATCGCCAGATTGAAGGTGTGCATCAGATGCGGGTCGCCTTTCGCCGGCTGCGTTCCGGCCTGAGCCTGTTCCGGCCGCTGATTCCGAAAACGGTCAGCGTGGAATGGGCCAGCGCCATTAGCCGCCTGAACGACGTGTTAGGGCCGGCGCGGGACTGGGATGTGTTTCTGGAAGACAGTCTGACGCCGCTGCTAAACCGGTTTCCCCGCAAACGGGGGCTGATCCTGTTCCGCAACCGGGCTGAACTGATCCGCCAGGGCCATTATCAGGCGCTGCTGGATCGGCTGGCCGAACCGGAATATGCCGGGCTGGAGCAGCGCCTGGACGACTGGCTGGCTCGCCGTGCCTGGCGGGAGATATTGACCCATCGTCAACGGCTGCGACTGGCTGATCCGGTACTGACCTTTGCCACGCCATTGCTGAAGCACGACGACCGTCGGGTGATCCGGCAGGGCCGCATTTTTGCCGATCTGAGTACGGCGCAACGCCACCAGTTGCGGATTCACATCAAGAAACTGCGCTACGCCCTGGATTTCTTCGCCGGTTGTTATCCGACGCCGGCCGTCAGGAGCATTCTGGGTGCCCTGGCCCGGTTGCAAGACAGCCTGGGCGTGATGAACGACATTACCGTGGTCGAGCGCCTGCTGGATGAAGCGGGCCTGACCTGGGCGTCAGCAGCCCGGCAAGTGATCGAAGGCTGGTGCGCGTGCCGGCTGGAGATGCAACAGGGCTGCTTTGCCGAACTCTGGCGGCAGTTCATGGCACAGGAACGCCCTTGGCAGGATTGATCCGGCCTTGCCCGACACCATCCCCCTTCACTTTTCCCTTGCGGCGGAGCCGAAATTTTTATGTCCAATCCGACCCTGACCCGGCAGTTGACCGAACTGATCATGGCAAAACCGATCACGGCGGCGGATCGGCAACACGCCGCGTTGCTGACCCTCGATGCTCTGGCGAACAGCTTGGCCGGTCGAGCCAGCGAACCGGGGGCGATGCTGTTGCGCTGGGCCGCGGCGACCGGTAGCGATGACGCCGAACATCAGGCTTTTTTACGCGGGGCGCTGACCCATATTCTGGAAACCGACGATCTGCACCGGGCTTCAGTCACGCATCCCGGTTGCGTAGTGGTTCCCGCCGCCTGGGCGGTAGCCGCACGGACTGGTCAACGCGGTCATGCCCTGCTCAGGGCGGTATTGTGGGGATTCGAGGCGATGACCCGGATCGGCATGGCGGTCGGCCCAACCCATTACCGGATCTGGCACAACACCGCGACGTGCGGGCCGTATGGTTCGGCGCTGGCGGTCGCGGCATTGCTGCATTTCGACGTACCGACTACGGTTCATGCGCTGGGCAATGCCGGAACCCAGTCCAGCGGACTGTGGCAATTTCTCGACACCGGAGCCATGACCAAGCACCTCCACGCCGGACGGGCAGCGGCGGCAGGGATACTGGCGGCCGATCTGGCACAGGTCGGCTTTACCGGGCCACCGGCGATTCTGGAGGGGGCTAAAGGCTGGTTTGCCGCAACCTGTCCCGATGCCGATCCGGGGGCAGTGACGCGGAACCCGGACGATCTCTGGCAACTGCGGCAGACTTCGATCAAACCGTGGCCGTCCTGCCGGCACACCCATCCGGTGATCGATGCCGCCTGCGAACTGCACGGGATTTCGCCCAGCGAGATCGAACAGGTGGAGGTAGTGACCTATCCGACCGCGCTGGAGGTCTGTGACCGGCCCTGGCCCGATAGCGACTATGCAGCCAAGTTTTCGCTGCAACACAGTGTCGCGGCGGCATTGAGCCGGGATCAGGTGGATTTCAGTGCCTTTACTGAGCAAGCACGGTTGGCGCTGGCGACGCTGCGGGAGCGAATCCGCGTGCGGGCGGCAGAACCCTATGCTTCCGCTTATCCGCACGCTTGGGGTGGCGAAGTGACCGTGACCTTGCGTAGCGGCGAATCACGGACGGCGCGACGGACGCACGCCAAAGGCGATCCGGAAGTGGCGCTGTCGCCGGACGAGCTGATCGCCAAGGCGCGGATGCTGATGAATTATGGCGGAGTCGAGGCACCAGAGCGCCTGATTGCGGCAATTCTGGCGCTGGCCGACGATGCCGCCTTGCCGGAACTGCCTTAGAAATTGTTGCGGTGCAAGGTAAAATTCAACGGTAACCTGTTGTTTTTAAAAACACAATGTTGCTTTTTGCCGAAAAACAACGAAAAAGAGTAGGCTTGCTCCAAATTTTTTGTTAGAATGCCGTCCGTGCAGCAGGTGCTTAATGTTTTACGGTCTGCTGCACATCCTCCTTTGGTGGTTTTGGCCGGACTAGTTCCGGCCTTTTTTTGGTCTGAATTTTACCGCTCCACGGTATAAATCAAATCAGCGCCAACCCCGGAAATACCGCTGTTTGATTCAAACAGTAGTCTCTTGCTGAATCGGTACTTGACATTAAAGCTGTTAGCCGCATTGAACAGTCCGACGCCATAACCCACATATAAATCCGGCGACAGGTATTTACCGAGCATCAGTGAGGTGGCTTTGCTGCCATCACCGGAGTTTAATTGCAGCGCATCCAGACCAAACGCCTCACTCAGACTCTTGGTCAATGCTCCGGCCCCAAAGCCCATCGCGCTGGCCGCTTTATATAACAAGGCCGATTCGCCGCCGGATCCGCCTTCCGCCGCCCGGCCTAACACCAGATAAGACAGGATGCTGGAATTAGGCATTTTGGGATCGGAGAATAGCGTTAGCAGCGGTTTTTTCAATGTCCCGCGAATCTGGGCACCGGCGGTAATCACGTCGCCGGTTGCGGAATTTTCACCCTGCCGCACGACCCGCAAATCCAGCCCCGGATTGTCGAGCGGGCTGCTGCTGAACAGCAATCGCCCTTTTTCAATCTCAATTTCTTCACCATAAATCTGGTACTTGCCGGCCACGACTTCCATGCTGCCGCTGCCACGCGGCGCGAGTTGCGGGGTTTCCTCAACCAGCAGTTTACCGGCCAATAGGCCTTGAAATGCGCTGGTTTCCACCCGCACATCGTCACCTAAAATCACCCGCACCTTGGCATAAAGTTCAATACCCTTGGGTTTGGATGGCGGCGCTTCACCATGAACACCATTAACGATCACCACATCCCCGGACGGGCGAATGACCCCCGGTCGGTCGCCGCCGGGCCGCAAAAAAGCGCGGGGAATGATCACTTCACCATCAATCCGCACTTGTTGCTGAGTCACATTGAGTTGCAAATCAGGACTGATCTGGACTTGCAAATCCGTGGTATTCAATGACTGAAATCCTTGGCCTTTAACATCCAAGCTGAGTTGCGGTTTCAGGGGATCGACTTCACCGGTTAATTGCAACTGACCGGTGCCGGAACGCACCGAACCGGACAGTTGCAGTGGCCCTTGTCCATTGCCAGCAGCGGTCAATTGCAGATTTTGGAGGGTAATCCCAGCTTCGGGGATCGCCGCACCCGCATTTTCGAGGCGAACTTCCCCACGCAATGCCAGCTTGGGCAAAACCCCGGTCGCGCTAATATCCGCCCGCACCTGACCGGATACGTTTTGCAGTTGCGGTGCGAACAATGAAATGATGCTTAAATCGGTCAAGGCGGCATTGATTTTACCATTCAGGCGGGCGGTTCCTAGTGGATCCTGAATTTGCAGATTGGCTTGCATCTGACCCGTTTTAGCGAGATCCAGTTTGGTCTGAACATTCAGATTGCGGCCATTTAGATCGCCTTGCAGAGTGCCGCCATTCAGCGTAAACCGCAGCGGTTGACCATTGGCGTCCATTTTAAGACTGCCGGGCGCAAGAGTCAGATTGAGCTTGCCCTGCACATTGCCCACGTCCTTGCCACTGATCTTGGCTTCGCCGCTGACGCTGGTAGCTAGCGCGACCTCAGGCGGCAAAAACGCCTTGAACCGTTCCGGGCTGAGATTGCTCAGTTGAGTTCGGGCATTGAAGCCACGCCCCTCCTGCCATTGCCCTTGCACACACAGCCGGGTTGGAGCGCTACTCAGACAAAGAGCATCGAGATTGATGTCCTTGGCCGAAGCCCGCAGCGCTGCCGGTTTGTCCAGAGTCCACGCGCCAGCCACGGTATTTTTCATCGCCAGTTGTGCAATCCGGCCCTGCCAGGTTAATGCCGGCAGTTGCAGATTGCCGGTCAGTGCCAGATTAAACTGGCCCGGTTCGCCGATGATTTCCGCCTTGAGTTCATGCGCGGTGGGCGTCCCGGAACCATCGATCGTCAGGGTTTTCCATTGCTGACCGCCGAGCGTTAAACCCTGTCCATTGAGTTGCAATTTCGAGCGATTCGCGCCACCAGTATCCACAGCAGCCGTGCCACGAATTTGCTGAATCCGGGTGTCGTTATAACCGAGATTTTGTCCAGCAAAATCAGCGGCGATTTCAGGACGATCCCGGGAGCCGGTGAGTTGCCCAGTACTGGCAACGCTGCCGATCAGACCCGGAATCAGCCCTTGCAATTTTGGCGCATCGACTTTCCAGCGTAATTGCCAACGCTGATTCAATGATCCATCCGCTTCGATTTTTGCTTCACCCGCATTAATTTTTAGGGTTTTAATAGTCAGATTTTGATCGTCAACCGCTACATCAGCATTGCCGATCACCGTCTGACCGCTCAAGGTTCCACTCAGGTTTTCGAGCAGCACGTTTGCCCGTAATTTTTGCTCAAAACTGCCGTCGCTTTTCAGCCGCAGATTCAGCTTGCCAGGAACCTCTTTCCACTGCACGCCAGGATTCAAGCCCTCACCGGTCAATGCCGCTTGCCAACGCAAAACTGGTAGCCACGCGACTTCAGCATTGCCTTGAATTTCGCCATCCAGCGTCTGCCCTTTTAGCTTTACTTCGCGCACCGCCTGATCGGAGCCTTGTCCGGTTAGCGTCCAGCGACCTTTGGGAATCTCTGCGCCTTGCAGTTCGGCGGCGAGTTGAAACTGGTAATCATCCATCGCGCCTTGAATGCTGAAATCGCCTTTGGAACTTGCGACTTGCGGCGGACCCGTCAGCGGCCAGACCAGCGATTGCCATTGTCCGGCTGCGTTGAATTTTAATTTACTGAATTGCAGATCACCTTTGAGGTTAAGCGCCAAGGGTTGATGAGCTGCAGTCAGTTTTAATTGCTCCAGTTTCAGCGAGTTTTCATCACCATTAGCACTGAAACGAACCGTGGTTAAACCCAGTTCCGGCAACCCGGCAGTCAGTTCGCCTTGACCCTGAAATTGCGTCAGCACACCATGTGCCTCGATTTTGGCCGTGAGTGGTTGGCCGGCCAGTTCAGGAATCAGCGGCTTGAGATCGGTAATATCCAGTTTGGCTTGTGCCGACCAAGCGGGTTTTAAATCCAGTGGCTGACGAACTTCACCGGTTAATTCTAAAGTGGCCGGGTCGGGGATGTGCGGAGTCCATTGTTCAGTCACTCCTTTAGCAAAGGGGGGTGAGGGCGGATTTGAAAGCCAGGGTGCGCCGCCGTCCGATGGCAATCCCCCCCGACCCCCCTTTTTCAAAGGGGGGAGGTGAGTGCTTATGCGCTGATTGAATTGCAACCGGTCGCGCACTTCGCCCTGAATCGTCCCTTGCCCGATCACCACGCCATAATCCGGAGTTAAAAATTGCCAAATTAATTGCATACTCACGGGATAACTGCCGGTTGGATTCAGCCGCCCGCTGAGATGAAGCTCGCCTTGTGCCGCCCAGATTTCGAGCGGATCAATGGTCAGCGCCCCGGCTTCGGTATGGGCTTTGAGATTAACCGCGTCAATTAACACCGGCTCGGCATCGGGGGGCTGAATGCTGATGCTGCGAATTTCCACATCAGCAAGCTGAATCGCCAGCGGCAGTTCAATCTCCGGCAGGGTTAGCGGTTCAGCAGCAGGCGCAGCCGGATCGCCGGGCGGCAGTTGCAAGTCCAATCCTTCCAGATGCAGCCGACTGATCGTCAGCGTGGTGTCGAGCAGATCGGCGGGTTCCCAGTCGAATTCACCATCAGCCAGCGCGACGACCAGAGCGCCGTCCTGATAGCGCAGTTGCTTGATCCATAACGGTCCCCACAGCGAACCCCCAGCTTGGCCGTAACTGAACTGGCCGGGCAAAACGCGCTCGGCCAGCGCCAGCACGGTCTTCAAACCGGGTTCGGTGGACACCGCCCATCCCGCCGCCAGCAGCAAAATCACCAGCAAAATCAGCGGCAACCACAGCAGCGGCAACCACAGTAGCCGCAACAACAGACGCGGCACGGATCGGGGACTACTCACGGCTGCCCCCATAACGCCTCTACCGGTCCCGGTCGGCCATAGAAATAACCCTGAAACGCGCGACAACCATGTGCGATCAAGAAATCGCGCTGGGCGGCGGTTTCCACGCCCTCGGCGATCACCGCCAGCCCCAGGCTATGCGCCAGAGCCACGATAGCCCGGGCAATCACCGCATCATTGGGATCGATGAGAATGTCCCGGATGAAAGATTGATCGATCTTCAACTGATCCAGCGGCAGGCGTTTGAGATAGGTCAGTGAGGAATAACCGGTGCCGAAATCATCGAGGGAAAATCCCACGCCCTCGGTTTTCAGCATCGCCATTTTGGCGATGGTGTCCTCGACATTGTCCAGCAGCAGGCTTTCGGTCAGTTCCAGCTTCAGCCGTCGTGGATCGATGTGATGTTGACGAACCGCCTCCCGCACCTGTGCCACAAAGTCCGGGTGGTGAAACTGGCGGGCGCTGACATTGACCGCCAGCACCAGCCCGGCAGTCTGTGGTTGACCCGCCCACGTCGCCAGTTGGGCGCAGGCGGTTTCCAGCACCCACTGACCCAGCGGCAGGATCAGTCCGGTTTCTTCAGCCAGCGGAATGAACTCAGCGGGCGAAACCATCCCGCGCTGGGGATGCCGCCAGCGCAGCAGCGCTTCGGCCCCGATCAAGCCGGTGTCGTCATTCACCTGTGGCTGGTAGTAGAGGAGAAATTGACCCTCCCGCAACCCTTCCCGCAGGTCGGTTTCCAGCGCAGTGCGGGTTTCCAGCACCGACTGCATGGCCGGATCGAAGAAGCGCAGCGTGTTCCGGCCCGCCGCCTTCGCCTGGTACATGGCGAGATCGGCCCGTTTTAGCAGATCATCCACGGTCGTCCCGTGGTTGCGAATCAGAGTAACGCCGAGGCTTGGCGTGCTGCGGTGGTAGTGATGACCGGCGAGATGGTAGGGCTGACCGAGAGCGGCCAGAATTTTCGCCCCCACAATCTGCGCCTGGGCTACGGCTTCCTCAGCTTGATCGCTCAAATCCTCCAGCATCACCACGAACTCATCGCCGCCCAGCCGGGCCACAGTATCGATGGCCCGCACACAGCCGATCAGCCGCTGGGCGACCTGCTCCAGCAACAAGTCGCCGATGTCGTGGCCGAGGGTGTCGTTCAGCGCCTTGAAATTATCCAGATCGATGAACAATAACGCCCCCAGTTGCCCGCTGCGGGCGCTGGACACCAGGACCTGATGCAGCCGATCCATCAACAATCGCCGATTGGGCAAGCGGGTCAACGGATCGTAGAACGCCAGTTGTTCGATCTGTTGCTCGGCGGCCTTGCGCTGGGTGATGTCGGTCAGCGTGACCACACAGCCGAGTGGTTCGCCTTGCGGATCCACCAACGGTCCCACGCTCACCAGCAAGTTAAAAATTGCCCCTTGGCGTTCCAGCCAAGTCTCCACCCAGCGCCGATGTCCGACATGCAAAAGTTCCGCAATGGAAAACGTCGCGCCGTTGACCGGTTGCAGGGGAAAGGCGGACGCGAACGCCTGGCCGAGCGGATTGGTGCCGCAGAGGGTGTGCGCGACCTGGCTGGCGCGGATGATCTGCATGGCGCTATCGCACACCACAATCGCCTCGGCGGCCTGTTCCAGAATCGAACGTGCCAGTTTTTCCGCCGCCATGATCGCTTCAGTGCGTTTTTGCTCGGTCAAATCGGTGACCACCAGGCAAAAACAGTCCGGCATCCCTTCGACGTGCAACTCATCGAGGGAGAGATAGCAGGGAATCACCGTGTCATCGCCAGTCAGCAGGGCGACTTCCATCTGATGCCGGGTCTGCCCGCTGCCAAGGTGCAGCAAAGTCTGAAACAGCGCTTGGTCAGCGGGGGCGATCCAGCGGGCAAAGGTCGCGCCGATGACTTGTTCGAGTGGCGTCTTGATCATTTCAGCCAAACGCCGGTTGGCGTAAAAAATCACGCCCTCCGTAGTCAGGGTCAGCGCCCCTTCGCTCATCGCTTCGATCAGCACCCGATAGGAATAATCCGCGCCCTGGAGGGTAAACACCTGCTCGCCGGCGACACCCGAAACCACCAGCGCATCCACCTCGCCGTTGCGGATAGCCTGCAAGGTCTCCTCGGCTTCCGCCAGCCGGGTACGCAGCACCGCGTTTTCAGCGATCAGCAAATCTCTATCGCTATCCATGAGGATCGACGACCTCACTCACCTTCCGGCGTAAATCCAGCCCGACCAGCACCCGCTCGGTGTTCGACAGATCACCAATGATTCGCCGCAAGGGCAGCGGCAGTTCCTTGATCAGCGTCGGCGCGGCGATGATCTGCTCGCCTTGGGCAAGTTGGGGCTGCTGGTAGAGATCGACGACTTCCAGCGCGTAACGGCCTTGCAGATGTTCCTCGCAGATTTTCTTGATGTTGGCGATGGCGCGGCTCGATTTCGGGGTCATGCCGGTCACATAGAGCCGCAGGAGATAAGTGTCCAGCGCTGGCTCAACGGCCAGGATTGAATCGGGGGCTTGATCGGTAGGCATGGGATTAATCCTCTCAGTCAAGGGGCCGGACTACGCGCACGGCTGCAAATCGAGACCCACCAGCACCCGCTCGGTGTTGGACAGATCGCCGATGATTTTGCGGACTGGCTCGGGCAGTTTCCGCACCAGGGTCGGGATCGCCAGGATTTGGTCGCTACGCGCCAGTTGCGGGTTTTCCAGCAGGTCGATCACCTCAATTCGATAGCGCCCGGCCAGGTGTTCCTCGCAAATCACTTTGAGGTTGGCAAAGGCGGCGATGGATTTGGGCGTCTGGCCAGCGACATATAGCCGCAGCGTCCACATTTCCGGTTCGGTCGGTGGCGCAGGCGTGGTCATGGCCGGCCTCCGGCACGGGTGGCATCGTCCGCTTTGCGGCTGTGCGCCATCGCTACCCGCTCCTGCGTCAGCGTCGTTTCTCGCTGTTGTTGGGACTCGATCAACGCCAAAATCTCCGCTTCCTGCGCTGCAAACTCGTTACGCAGCGCCGTGATCTGGGCGTCCACCAAGGTGCGTTTGCGTTCCAGTTCATGCTGCTGGCGCTCAATCTCCTGCTGGCGGGTCAACGCTGCCGCCCGTTCTTTTGCCTCTTGCGCCAGCCGCGCTGAACCAGTCAAGACGCCACTGGGACCGACATAGACATCGCATAATTCTACGCCGTGGGTGGTCATCAGAAACTCGCGGGTCTGGTTTGAATGGGTCATGCCGCGTGATTTGAGAATGCTCAGGGCGCGATTGCGCTCGCCGCCCGCCTCAATCGCCAACAGCAGTAACCAGGTATCAATCAGCGAGGAAATCGCGGTATCGGTGTGATCGAGCGGGCCGCCGCCGCTGGTTAAACTGGTGAAAAAGCCGGTCATCTGGCGGGTCTTCAGAAAATCGACCAGCCGCATCAACATCGCTTTGACCTCGGTTTCATTGTCGGCACTGATAAAACTGTTCAACGGATCCACGATCACAATCCGTGGCTGGAAGCGATTGATCAGCTTGTGCATGATCGTCAGGTGCATCTCCAGGCCGGTGAAGGTGGGGCGGGTCGCCTGAAACTGGAGCAGCTCTTGCTGCGTCCAGGGTTCCAGATCGATCCCCACCGAGCGCAGATTACGGATGATCTGGCTGGCCGATTCCTCGAAGGCAAAGTAGAGAACCCGCTCACCGCGCCGACAGGCCGCATCGGCAAAATGCCCGGCCAGACTGCTCTTGCCGGTCCCGGCGGTGCCCGAAACCAGGATGCTGCTGCCGCGATAATAACCGGCGTCCGACAGCATCGCGTCAAGGCGGGGGATACCGCTGGAAACCCGTTCGGTGGAGGCGACATGCTGCAAACCCACCGAGGTGATCGGCAGGATCGAAATGCCATCTTCATCAATCAGAAACGGATATTCGTTGGCACCGTGAGTCGAGCCGCGATACTTGACGACGCGCAACCGCCGGGTGGACACCAGGTTGCTAACACGGTGATCCAGCACGATCACGCAATCGGAGACGTACTCTTCCAACCCTTGCCGGGTGAGCAATCCGTCGCCGCGTTCGCCGGTGATGATCGCGGTGATGCCTTTGCTCTTGAGCCAGCGGAACAAGCGGCGCAATTCCGCCCGCAGAATCAGCGGATTGGGCAACCCGGCGAACAGCGATTCCACGGTATCCAGCACCACCCGTTTTGCACCAATGCTATCGATGGCGTAGCCGAGGCGGATGAACAAGCCTTCCAGATCAAATTCGCCGGTTTCCTCGATTTCGCTGCGCTCGATGTAGACGAAATCCAGCGCCAGTTGATTCTGCGCGATCAGGGTTTCCAGATCGAAACCGAGCGAAGCGACGTTCTGGATCAGTTCCTCAGCAGTTTCCTCAAAGGCCATGAATACGCCCGGCTCGTTGAACTGGGTCGCGCCGCGCACCAGAAATTCCATCGCCAACAAGGTTTTGCCACAACCCGCGCCGCCGCAGACCAGCGTCGGGCGTCCGGTCGGCAAGCCGCCGCCGGTGATTTCGTCCAGTCCCTGAATGCCGGTCAACGATTTGGGGAGCAAGGTTCTTGATGAGTCCATGATGATCCCTCCAGATTTATAAGTCCGGCCCAATGCTAAACGAGAAGCGGAAGGTATCGCCGGGCGGTTGATCCAGCCCGGAGGCGAAATCCAGCCGCACCGGCCCGACCGGCGACCGCCAGCGCACGCCCATCCCGACCCCGGTTTTCATTTCCGGGGTCGCGCCATCAAAGGCGTCGCCACTGTCCACGAACGCCGCCAGACTCCAGCCATCCCAGACCCGGTGTTCATATTCCAGGCTGGCGATCAGCAGATTCTTGCCGCCGATCACATCACCCTCAGCGTCGGTAGGGCCAATGCTGTTATAGGCATAACCGCGCACGCTGGCGTCGCCACCGGTGAAAAAGCGCAACGAAGTCGGCAACTGATCAATGTTGGCATCGATCACGGTCGCGCCCACATCACTGCGGGCGATGATCCGGCTGGTGTCATTGAAGGCGTACACCCCTTTTAAATGCAGCACACCCTGGGCGAAAGTGGTATCGGACAGCAGTTCAGTCGCCGCGCCGCGCAATTCAAAGCCGAACAACAGGCCGCGGGTGGGATTCAGGCGATCATCCGCATCAATCCAGGTCCAGTTCAAGGCCGGAATCAGCAGCAGCGAATCAGTAGTGGCGGAATCGTCGGTGCTGTTGGGGGTCTGGTAGCGTTCGTACTGATAGTTCAGGTTGAAGTTTTTCAGCCAGTTGCCGTCCTGCCGCCGCCAGCCACCGCCGAGCGTACTCAGTTCATAATCCTGATTTTCATAATTTTGATTGGTATAGCCCGCAGTCAGCGCGTATTGGTCGGTGATTGGGTGGTCGCCGGGAATCATGTACTTGACGCCCAGCAGCGATTTGATCGATGACAGCAAGATTTCCTCTTCAGCGTGATGACCCCGACGATTCAGCCGGCGCTGTTCCATTTTCAGCCGACCGCGCGGGCCGGTATCGGTCCCATACCCCAGACCGGCGCTGTATTTGTACGGCTTGCCCGGTTCCAGATCGACTTCAACCGGCGTGGTGTCGCTGGCAGCGTCGGGCGGCGCGTTGACCTGCACCTGGCTGAAATAGGGCGTATTGCCGAGATCGCTTTGCAGTTTCAGCAACAGGTTGGCATCGTAGGGATCGCCGGGTTTGAACTGTGGATAACGCTCCAGCAGCTTGAGCGACAGCACATCCTGCTGGAACGCCATCGCGCCAAAGTGGTAGCGCGGGCCGGTGTCGTAATGCAGGCGAATCACCGCTTCGTTGGTTTGCAGATTGACCTGAATAGCGTGTTCGGCCAGGCGAGCCTCGAAATAGCCGCGCTCGGCGGCCAGCGATTCCAGGTTCTGCTTGAACTGCTCATACTGGGCCTGATCGAGAACCTGTCCCGGAGCGAACGGCGCTTTGGCCAGCACCTGTTGAAACACCGGATCGCTGCCGCCCTCCCCGAGAATTTGCACATCGACCGTGGCGATCTTCAGTGGCGGGCCGGGGTCGATGCGGTACTGCGCGATCCAACCGTCGGCGGTGCGCTCCAGCGTTGCCGTGATCACCGGCTGGTAATAACCGAACGGTTGCAGCGCCTCGCCGATCTGGCGGGCGGCATCATTGTGCAGCCAGCGCAACCGGCTTTCCTCCGGGGCGGCTTTGCCAGCAAAGCGGTTGAGTTCCAGCGCAGCCAGCACGTTGTCGCGCAGCGGTCCGTCCAGTCCTTCGACCTTGACCGTCAGTGTGCCGCTATTCGCGGTGTTTACCGTTGCCGACAGGTCGTCATCCTGAGCCGGGAGTGACCCGGCCGTCAGCAGCAGACCGCACAGTAACAGCCGAAAACAGGGGGGAAAACCGGATCGGGACATGGAGATCAGTAGCGAATCGTGGCGACGGGCGGCGGTGAGTGAAAGATAGCCCGTTTAGCATACGGGGTGAAATCGGAAAACGCCCGGCGCGGCGCTGGAATGGGCTTTCCGCAGCGGGCTGTCCATTATGCCGTGATGACAGTGGCAGCCCGGTGAACGGGGACTAAAATTGGCGCTCACCCAAGCGTAACCGTTCAGTCCCCCCCTTTAGCAAAGGGGGGTCAGGGGGGATTTTGTCCCCATCGCCCGTGCTAAATCCCCCCCGGCCCCCCTTTTTCAAAGGGGGGAGGTGAACGCTTGCACCCAAGCCAATCCTTTGTGTGGCCCAGGAATCCCGACCCCAAAGCGCATGAAGGACGCCGATCAATCTTGTCAGAGGCATGGTTTACCGATACGATAACCGGTAATTGATGCGCTGATGCAGCGCAGGATTTAAAAGCATTACCCAGCGGGTGTAGTTCAATGGTAGAACTTCAGCTTCCCAAGCTGATAGCGTGGGTTCGATTCCCATCACCCGCTCCATAACATTCAGGGTTACGTTAGCGCGTAACCCTTTCTTTTTGCCCGCACCTTTAATGCCCGGTGAGGAATGCCATGATTCAAGTTGCTATTGCCGGGGCTACCGGCCGCATGGGCCGCACCCTGCTCGATGTTTGCCGACAGACTGAAAACCTGCAATGCACCGTCGCCCTGGAGCATCCCGACAGTCCGTTTATTGGCTGCGATGCGGGGGAAGCTGCTGGCATTGGCCGACTGAATGCGCCTATCGCTGCAGATTTGGCGGCATGGCTTGATCGCTTCGAGGTATTGATTGATTTTACCCGTCCAGCCGCGACGCTGGCGCATCTGGCGCTGTGCCGCAATACGGGTAAAGCGATGGTGATCGGCACGACCGGGTTTTCCCCGGAGCAGAAAGCGGAACTCGTTGCCGCCGCTCAAGTGATTCCGATTGTCTTTGCGCCCAACATGAGCGTCGGGGTCAATCTCTGCTTCAAATTGCTGGAACTGGCGGCGCAGGCACTGGGCGATACCGTGGACATTGAGATTATCGAAGCGCACCACCGCCATAAAGTTGATGCGCCGTCCGGCACTGCGCTGGCGATGGGTCAGGTCATTGCGAAAACCCTGGGCCGTGATTTAAGCCAATGCGCGATTTATGGCCGGGAAGGCGTCACGGGTGAACGCGACCGCCGGACCATTGGTTTTTCGACGATTCGGGCCGGCGATATTGTTGGCGATCATACGGTGCTATTTGCTGATGAAGGCGAGCGCATTGAAATTACCCATCGAGCCTCCAGCCGAATGACCTTTGCCAAGGGCGCAGCGCGGGCGGCAATGTGGCTGGCCGGGCGCAAACCGGGTTTATTCGACATGCAGGACGTACTGGGCCTGCACTGAGTGTTTGACCCGGCTAGAGCCGCACGGCGCAATTTGGTAGACTCTCCACCCAGATCAGTCTCTCTTTTCAGCACGGTCTTCCCCGGAGCGGCCTTCGCGCCGCTCCTTTATTGTGCGCTCATTTCTGGAGGCTCCCTTGAGGAAACCCGCGCTTCTAGCCCTGGAAGACGGCAGCCTGTTCCGGGGCGAATCCATCGGCGCTGACGGTCATGCCCAAGGCGAAGTGGTTTTTAACACCTCGATGACCGGCTATCAGGAAATTCTCAGCGACCCGTCGTATTGCCGGCAAATCATCGCTCTGACCTATCCACACATTGGCAATGTCGGCACCAATCCCGGCGATGACGAAGCGGCGACCCTTCACGCGGGCGGACTGGTCGTGCGGGATTGTCCGCCCCGCGCCAGCAACTGGCGCAGTCGGCAATCCTTGGAAGATTACCTCAG
>Ga0316607_1000108_pt1 | contig 32947 bp, 27 predicted proteins | sample MIS2016062E_MG_FD_207674 | JGI IMG/M metagenome (GOLD analysis project Ga0316607, IMG submission 207674) | Microbial mat bacterial communities from Middle Island sinkhole, Lake Huron, Michigan, United States - MIS.2016.062E | ecosystem: Environmental > Aquatic > Freshwater > Lake > Sediment...
AGTTAACTCGTAGGGTGCGCATTGCGCACCTTACACAAAATCGGAGAGTGCCTAACCGTAGTTAACTCGTAGGGTGCGCATTGCGCACCTTACACAAAATCGGAGAGTGCCTAACCGTAGTTAACTCCTAGGGTGCGCATTGCGCACCTTACACAAAATCGGAGAGTGCCTAACCGTAGTTAACTCGTAGGGTGCGCATTGCGCACCTTACACAAAATCGGAGAGTGCCTAACCGTAGTTAACTCGTAGGGTGCGCATTGCGCACCTTACACAAAATCGGAGAGTGCCTAACCGTAGTTAACTCGTAGGGTGCGCATTGCGCACCTTACACAAAATCGGAGAGTGCCTAACCGTAGTTAACTCGTAGTGCGCATTGCGCACCTTACACAAAATCGGAGAGTGCCTAACCGTAGTTAACTCGTAGGGTGCGCATTGCGCACCTTACACAAAATCGGAGAGTGCCTAACCGTAGTTAACTCGTAGGGTGCGCATTGCGCACCTTACACAAAATCGGAGAGTGCCTAACCGTAGTTAACTCCTAGGGTGCGCATTGCGCACCTTACACAAAATCGGAGAGTGCCTAACCGTAGTTAACTCCTAGGGTGCGCATTGCGCACCTTACACAAAATTGGAGAGTGCGTATTACCAATTAGCAATTACCATTACTCCTAACTAATGACTGCTGACTAATGACTCTTCGTTAATTAGAATCTTTCCCCAATCCCAAAGTGAATCTGATTGCCACCACTGTCGTTGATACCGTAATCGATTCGGATCGGCCCTAACGGAGATTGAATCCGCACGCCGAGGCCGTAACCATAACCGCTACCGGGCTTTTTCCTGATACCGGCTGGATCGCCAGGGACATCTTTCCCCGTGCCAAAGTCAGTACCTGCGTCCACAAATAGCGCTCCGCCGATAAATGAAATAATCGGGAAACGGTACTCTACGCTGCCTTCTAGGAAACTGCGGCCTGCTCCCATGTCGCCTTCGTTGTATCCCCGGACGGAGTTAGCGCCACCCAAGGCAAAAGCTTCGTAGGGAGGCAAATCTCCGAAGATGGTGCCGGCTTTAACACTGAATGCCAAGGTTTGAGGGCCGGTGGTAAAGTTGGTGTACTTGACTGGGAGGTAAAAGCTGTAGCTGGCCCGCAGGCGGTTCATTAGGATGCTGCCGGAACCTACAGGAATCGACTGTTCGACGCCAAACCTGAGCAGGGAACCGCTGGTGGGCCGCAGGGGGTCGTTGCGTCGATCGCGCACAGCACCTGCTTGGAAGGTTGTCAAGTCGTCGGAACCGGAATTGCTAAAACTCAACAGGTTGCCGAGTTCGTCTTTGGATTCGCGTCGGATTTTGCGATCGGTAATTGAAATCCGCTGGTACTGCAAGCCGACAGAAGCCGTCCACTCAGAATCGGCAAAAGGATTGCGTGACAGGGGACGAGTAAAATTGATGCCGCCACCGGTGCGGATGATGCGGGGTCGATCGCCATTGGGTAGGAAGACTTCGCGATCGCCACCGTCAAAAATCACACTGATCGATTGTCTTCTAAACGCATTAACCGTATAAGAAGTCCGGTAAGGATCGCCCGCAATCCAAGGATCTGTAAAACTCAAGTCAAACAGATTTTGGCGTTCCCCGATTTGCACCTCAGCGCCCAACTTCTGGTTCCTACCCCCCAAGTTTTGCTGCTGGTAACTCACCGTACCGAACAAACCCGTAGCGGAACTCAAACCCGCACCCGCCGCCAGAGAACCGGTATTTTTCTCAATCACATTGACAATTACCCTTGCCTTACGGGGGTCAGTCGTTCCCGGTTCCAGAGCAAGTCGCACGTCTTCAAAAATCCCCAAACCAAAAACCCGCCTCAAATCCCTTTCCGCTTTCGTGCGGTTGAATATGTCTCCGGGCTTGAGTTCTACTTCGCGGGTGATCACAAAGCGGCGAGTATTGCCACCAATGGGCTGACCGGTGGCATCCGTTGCTTCTCCCTCCTTGTTCAGGAAGCGGATATCGACCGATTCGATTTGGCCTTCTGCCACTAGGAGTGTTACTTTCCCGTCGTCGGCTACTTGTGGGGTCTCAGTTATTTGGCCTAAAACAAAGCCGTTATCTTGATACCACTTATTAATTTTTTGTACACCCTCCTCAAAGCGGCGGAGGTTGAGAATTTTGCCGTACTGTTCGCGGAAGCTGTCGTCAATGACGCTTTGGGGGAGCACTTGCTGGCCGGTGATTTGGACTCCCCGCAGCACTGGATTTGCCTGCACGATAAAAGTCACCCGCACGCCCAAAGGGGTGTCTTCCGGTACTGCCCGCACATTTCTGAAAAAGCCCGTAGCAAAAATAGCATTAATGTCTTGTTGCAGTTGGGTGCGGTTAGTCGTGCGTCCCGGTTGGGTACTGATGACTCGGTAAATCTCACTTTCCAGGTCTCCCGTCACCCCGCTGACTTTAACTTCTGCCACTAGGACTTGCGGAAGGGCCGCAGGCGTGGGTGCGGGGCTTTGTCTGGGCTGCGGTGTCGGGGCAGAGGGCAATGAGGGCTGGGTGTTAGCGGGAGGTGTTGCAGGGGCCGGTCTAGTTGGAGCCGGTCTAGTTGGAGCCGGTCTAGTTGGAGTTTGGGCGTTTTGAGTCGCCCCCGATTCGTCTTGTTTCCCCTGGTCTACTGCGACTGAGGCTGGCGAAACAGCGGCTGACGAGGGGGGGACTGGGCTGTCAGACTGGAGAGCGTCTGGCCCTTGATTTGGGCTGCTAGACGCGAGTCCGCGATCGGATTCTACATCGGGTTTGAGTTCAAAGCTGGGAGTCGTAACGGGGGACGATGGTTCTGTGAGTCGGTTTGGGCGATCGCGATCGTTTTCTCCCATCTTCTCGGCCGCAGCAACTATTTTGAGGGCTTCTATTTTACTGGCTTTAACCAAAACCTGTTTTTGAGGAGGATTTTCAGTTAATTCTCCAAGGTTGAGCTCTGGCGATGCGATCGCCTGGGCGGGAGGAACGGCGGCCGACACCTTCTCTGCTGATTCAGAGTAGGATGTTTGGCCGCTTGCAGAATTTGATAACCCGAATGTTGCTGAGACAGTAAAAACTGCCACCAATACAGCAGATAAGCGCATTTTTGTTCACTTTTTTGGAATCCACACACCACATTAATCATCCGAAGGCAGAAGGCAGAAGGCATTCGTCAGAAGTCAAAAGGCAGAAGGATAGAAAAATACAGAATGGAATAATTTTATTTCCAAAGCTAATACAGGCAGAATATTCTACTTTCTACTTTTTGCCTTCGGTGACAAACTGTGCAATTGTAGCGCATTGCTAATGCCTCTAGAGTTTCTGAGCCAGAACCCGCTGGAGAACTTGCTGGTAAGCTGTTTCCACTGAACCCAAGTCGCGGCGGAATCGGTCTTTGTCCATCACACGGGCGTCGGGGTCGGTTTCTGCGTTGTCCCACAGTCGGCAAGTGTCGGGACTGATTTCGTCGGCGAGGATCAGATTTTGATGTTGGTCTATGCCGAATTCCAGTTTGAAGTCTACCAGGGTGATGCCGCACTGGCTGAAAAATTCTTTGAGAATTTCGTTAATTTCTCTGGCGGCGGTTTCCAGTTGGTCTACTTGTTCCGCGCTGGCTAGCTGCATTAGCAGCAGCCTGTCGCGAGTCAGCAGCGGGTCTCCCAAGCTGTCGTTTTTGTAATAAAACTCTACCAGCGGGGGATTGACAATTGTGCCGAGGGCGAGTCCGGTTTGCTGGCAAAGGCTACCGGCGGCTATGTTTCTGACGACGACTTCCAAGGGTAAGATTTGGACGCGGCAGACTCGCATCTGGTTGGGCGCTGGTGTGTCGATGAAGTGGGTGGGAATGCCTTTGGCTTCTAGCATCCGAAATAGGTGGGCAGACATGGTGCAATTGATTTCGCCTTTGCCGGCGATGCTACCGCGTTTCTGGGCGTTAAAGGCTGTGGCGTCGTCCTTGAAGTGGGTCAGCAAAATTTCGCTGTCTTCGGTGGAGTAGAGGATTTTGGCTTTGCCTTCGTAGAGTTGACGATCGGCTAACATAGGGATTTAATGATGTAGGTAAGTTTGAGTTTTTAGATTAGCTCGATCGGGCGTTATTGGCGAGTCATCGACGAGTAACGGACGAGTAAGGGGCGATTCAAAGGCATCGGCTAGCCAGCGCCGGGTCCAACCGCGAGTAAACCTGCGGAGTGATGCCGAAACCGATGAATTTCTTTCGTGAATGGGGAATGGTGAATTAGGAATTGGGAATGGCATGGCATGGCATGGGGAATGGGGAATGGGAATTGGGAATTGCTAAGCAGTACCTCCTCAATAGAAAACTGCTATAATTAAAATCCCAAACCCCAAAAAATCCCAAAAAATCGGCTAATTTTTTTGAGTTTGGCCTGGTTAATTGTTATTTCCCCGATCGCAGTTGTTTCTGAGTAATCCCAGATTTGGTTGTTATGGAAGAACGGATCAAAATTCTAGTAGTTGATGATGATGAAGTCCATCGGATGGCGGTGAGGCGATCCTTGAATGCTGCTGGAGTTTTGGTGGAGGTTTCTGAAGCAGTAAATTGCGCCGACGCCTTGGAAAAACTGTCTGTCGGCAAAGATAATAACATGGTTAGAGGGTCTTCAAAACAGGAAAAATCTCAAGAGTTAAGCGAGGGTGAAGAGAGAAAAAACCCGATGCTATCTCAGATATTTGAGTGTAAATTTGACTGCGTATTCTTAGACTACCGCTTACCTGATGGCGACGGACTGGCTTTGGTGCAAGCTGTACGAAATGCTGGTATTAAAGTTCCCTTGATTGTGCTGACAGGTCAAGGTGACGAACAAATTGCAGTTGATTTGATGAAAGCAGGAGCTTCTGATTATATCGTTAAAGGCAAGCTGTCTTCAGATACTTTGTCGCGCAGCTTGCACAATGCCATGCGCGTTTACAGCGCCGAAAGTCAGGCGTTTTTTGCGAGTCAAAAACTTCAGGAAAGTGAAGAACGCTATAGGTTGGTTTTAGAGGGAGTTAATGATGGAATTTGGGATTGGGATTTAAGTAAAGATGAGGTTTATTGGAACGATCGACTTTTGGAAATTATCGGTTTGTCGCGAGGCGAATTTGGCAGCACTATGGAAGCCCTCTACAATCGCCTCCACCCGGAGGATAAAGACGCTATTGTCCGGGCGATCGGTGCTCACTTGCACCAAGAAATAGACTACAATGTAGAATTCCGCCTGCTGCACTCTTCTGGTTCTTACCGCTACTGCACTTCTCAGGGAAAAGCTCAGCGAAATTCTTACGGCAAACCGCAGCGATTTGCCGGCATAATTAGCGATATTACTGAGCGTAAACAGGCAGAAGATGCTCTAGGAAGAGAACGGCAGCAATTCCGGCAAATTATTACTTGCGTGCCGGTAGCAATGGCGATGTTTGATCAGGAAATGTGCTATTTGGCTAACTCTCGCAAGTGGCTGACTCAATATAATTTGGAGTGGGAGACTCTGACTAATCTCAGCCATTACGAATTGTTTCCTGATACACCCGATCGGTGGAAAGTAATGTACCAAAAAGTCCTTGAAGGTGAGGTAATTTCTGTGAGCGAAGATGCCTGGGAACGGGCAGATGGCTCTGTGATGTACCTGCGCTGGGCCGCTCATCCTTGGTATAATCCCTCCGGCAAAGTGGGGGGAATTGTGATGGTTGCCGATCGGATTAATGAGTTGGTGGAAGCGCGAGAAAAAGCTTTGGCAGCGAGTCTGGTTAAGTCGCAATTTTTGGCGAATATGAGTCACGAAATTCGCACTCCGATGAATGGGGTTTTGGGCATGGCTCAATTGCTGGTGCAAGCTCCCCTAGAACCGAAACAGCGGGACTACGCTCAAACTATTTACCGCAGTGCGGAACATTTGCTGGGCGTTATTAATGATCTCCTCGATTTCTCTAAAATTGAAGCTGGGGAAATGCGGCTGGAAAAGACGGATTTTGATTTGGATAGCTGCCTTGAGTCGGTGGTAGAAATGGTGGCGGCTATGGCCGAGGAAAAAGGTATTGAATTAAATATTGTAGTTGATAGTTCGGTGCCTAGAAAATTGGTGGGCGACTCGGGCAGGTTAAAGCAAATTTTGCTAAATTTGACTGGGAATGCGATGAAATTTACCGATGGAGGTCAAGTTTTAGTTCACGTAACTGTTAAACTGGGCAACCGAGTGGCCGATGACAAGCAAGGCACTAAATTGCTATTTTCGGTGCGCGATACTGGCATTGGAATTTCGCCGTCAGGGCAGAGAAAGTTGTTTCAATCTTTTTCTCAGGTAGATAGTTCTCCTACTAGGCAATACGGCGGCACTGGTTTGGGTTTGGCTATTTGTAAGCAGTTAGTGGAGATGATGGGAGGGGAAATTGGGGTTCGCAGTTGTCTTGGGGTTGGTTCGACTTTTTGGTTTGCTGTGCCTTTGGAAAAACAGTTGCAAGTCGAGTCTCTGATACCTGAACTTGCGGGTGCGAAACTGTTAGTAGTGTCTGGGAGTTCTTTGACGAGGGCGACGGTACGATCGCTCGCTCAAACTTGGGGCGCGCGCTGCGAAGAGGCAGAGACTGCCGATGGAGCTTTGAGTTGGTTGGAGCAGAATGCAAATAGGGGGATTTATCAGCATTCTGACAATCGAGAAAAGTGCTGCGATGGGGTGCTTATAGACTTGCAAATGCCACAGTTTGATGCGGTGGAATTTGAAGAGAAAGTGCGATCGCTCTCGGCAATTGGGCCGTTATTGGCAATGACTTCTTTGCGGGAACAGCCTAAAGCTGAAGCGCTTTGCAGTCAAGGTTTTAGTGGCTATTTGGTCAAGCCTGTGAGGGCTTCGAGGCTGAGAGAGGCGCTGCTGTGGGCTGTGAAGGGGCAAGGAGAGTTTGGGAGGACGAAGGGCGATCGTACTTGTGGATTACCCAGGGGTCATTCTCAATCTTTGAATCCGACGAATTCCCAGTCATCGCTGAAAATTTTGCTGGCGGAAGATCACCCGATTAATCAACAAGTTATTGTCGCACAGTTGGGAGTTTTAGGCTATCATGTTGACTGCGCTGCTAACGGTCAAGAAGCGCTGGATTTGCTAGCAGCTAAGAGCTACGATCTGGTGCTGATGGACTGTCAAATGCCGGTCCTTGACGGTTACGAAACAACGCAAAAATTGCGAGAAATTGAAAAGGGCGATCGGCATACTTTTGTGATTGCTTTAACTGCTCACGCCATGCCGGGGGAACGAGAAAAGTGTCTGACTGCGGGCATGGATGATTACCTCAGCAAACCTGTAGATTTAGAGGCTTTATCAGCGGCACTGAAAAAGTATGAAAGGGAAAATATGCAGTCTGAAAATAAGTATGAAGTTAAAACTATTAATTTAGAACGAACTTCTAAATTAGCAACAAATTATACAGAAGTTTTGGAAAAAGCGGGTAATTCGACAGTGCCAGTCCAACGGGCGATCGCACTTCAAACTTGGGTACATGGGGATTGTGGCGGGCTATTAGACAAGAACAGATTAGAGCAACTCGGACGGGTTAATATTAACTTGCCCCAGCGACTTTTGCAAGCTTTTGTGGGAAACGCCCAAGCTGATTTGGCAACAGCTAAAATTGCTTTAGAAGCTAAAGATTGGCAAACAGTCGAATATCAAGCTCACCGTCTCAAGGGAACTTGTGCTAATGTGGGAGTTCCCATCATGGCGGATTTGGCGGCAGAATTGGAGTTTCAGGCGATCGGCTTTCAATCTGAACCGCCAGCCACCCAATTATTAACTATTGAGGGGATTGAGAATATATTAGTGAATTTGTCAAGTCATTTAACACGGGTGCGGGAATTTGTCGAAACTCGAATGTTTGGTTAATACAGCACTTTTCAGGTAAGCAAAGGTAGGGACACTCAAGCGTGCCCTGTCCCTACTCAGAAATAAATTCGATTAGCTCTCTTTTTTGCTCTATTTCTTCACTCTGTGTCCTCTGCGTTCTCTGCGGTAAAAAAAAAAATCAATTAATTTAGCTATGACATACAATATCAGTACAAACACTATTTTAGATAGCAAGCCATTAGAAAATGATGGAGAACTGCTCACGCCTCTGATGGTTTTTAGTCAAGAAGTGTTATTGCATGAAAAAGAGGCAGAGCATAAGAATCTGCGTTACCAGGCAGAGCCTGGTAACGAGGTAGACGAGGGATTTGGGGTCGATGATCTGGTGAAAAAAGTGGCTGAATACTGTCAGAAAAGCCCAGTTGGCAAAAAATTACCGAGGGCTTTTTATGTTCACGTTTCGGCTTTAGCAGCACTCAATCCGGTCCTCGGAATTTATGAAAAATGTGCCAGACAAAATATCGAAAATATTGAGGAAGCAACCCTAGTTAAGTTTCAGCTTCATCAACCGAAAATATCTTATCTTTTTTATCCAGATTTTGATACAGATGCTCACCCAGCTTTGCAAAGGAGCATCCAAATTAATCTGGAAACAGGCGAAGTTAAATGTTTCGATTACAGTCACAGCGAAAATCCGCCAGTTTTGCACCGCAAAGAAACTTTTGTGACTGCGGATTATCCCCAATACCAGAAGTTTTCTAAACTGACTCGCTCCGAAGAAAAATGGGGACTACTTGACAATACTAGCGTTATTGGCACTCGTCAAGGTTGGCTCAAATACTTGAAATATTGCGGTGTAGAAATTCAAGATCATACTGTTGTTGAACTTTTCAAATACGGAAATAGCGAGCTATCAATTCCCAAGATCGAGCGGCACAAGGCTGCCATGCTGCGAAACTCTCTTTCTAAACCTTTGCGCCTGGTTTTAGAAGCTGATTTATTTGTTGACGGGGAGACTTTTTTTGATTATGGTTGTGGCTACGGTGGGGATATTAAACATATTGCTGAAGAAGGTTATGCTGCTGCGGGTTGGGACCCTTATTATCAACCAGATAGTCCGCAAATTAGTGCAGATATTGTGAATATTGGTTACGTGATTAATGTGATTGAATCTTTGGGGGAAAGGCGATCAGCTTTGCTGAATGCTTGGGGATTGACTAAAAAATTATTAGTTGTAGCGGCTCAGGTATTGATTGATGATACAGATAGAGGTCAAATTGCTTACGGGGATGGGGTGATTACTTCTCGCAATACTTTTCAGAAGTATTACGAACAGGAAGAGTTGAAAATTTATATCGATCAAGTTTTGGATGTTGATGCAATTCCTGTGGCTTTGGGGATTTATTTTGTGTTTCGGGATGCAGGGGATGGTGAAGGTTTTCGGGCTTCTCGGTTACGATCGCACTTATTGACGCCCAGAGTTCGATCGCAAGTTAAGCGTTTTGAAGATTACGCGGAAATGCTGGCTCCTCTGATGGCCTTTGTGAGCGATCGTGGCCGCCTTCCCGTCAAAGGCGAATTAGCTGAAGAAGCGGCGATTAAGGGGGAATTTCACAGTTTTAACCGCGCTTGGAGAGTGATTTTGCAAGCTACCGATGCGGATGATTGGGAGACGATCGCCGATAAACGCCGCCAAGATTTGCTAGTATATCTCGCTCTCAACGGTTTGGAGGGCGATCGACCTTCGATGCGCCGACTCCCAGCTCAAATCCGCAATGACATCAAAGGTTTGTTTGATAATTATCAAAAAGCTTGCACTTTGGCGGATTTAATGCTATATAGTTTGGGCCAAACTCATATTGTGGCTGACTGCTGCGAAGATAGTGCGATCGGCTACAAACAGCACGGTTCTCTTTCAGTTCACGTCTCTGCGTTAGAAGAACTAGACCCTTTGCTGCGACTCTATGAAGGCTGCGCAAACCGCACAATTGGTAGACTTGACGGCGCTACAATTATCAAATTTTACGCTCACAAACCTCAGATTTCCTATTTATTTTATCCTGATTTTGATACTAATCCCCATCCAGCATTGCACAATTCCATGCACATAGATTTGCGCGACCTTTCTGTGAGATATCAGAAATTTTATAATTTATCTAACCCGCCTATTTTAGTGAGAAAAGAAGCTTTTGTCACCCCTAACTATCCCCATTACGAAAAGTTCGCTAAACTCACTCGTCAAGAAAACAAATTGGGAATTCTTGATAGTTGCGTAGTTAAGAAGCATCAGGAATGGGTGAAGTGCTTGGAGGAAAATTGTGTCAGAATTAAGGGTCATCGCTTGTTTTGGCGATCGGATGCTGACCCGGAAAAATTGAAAATACTGCAAACAACTGCGTCGGAACGTCACTCGCCAAAAATTGAGGTTAATGGGGGAAAGATTGAAGGAACCGCAGAGGGCACAGAGAGCACAGAGGAGGGAAAAGAAGAGGGAGGGGAATAGTCATGGAAACGGAGTATGATTTGAGTCAAGGTAAGCGAAGGGTGATCGATCTAACATCACCTAGGAAAACTCGTATTACAATAGAAGCAGTTAGTGGAAAGAGTGTCTTGAATGGAATTTGAGTGGAATCCCGAAAAAGCAGCACTTAACCTTCAGAAACATAGTGTTTTGTTTACAGAGGCTGCAACGGTGTTTAATGATCCATTGTCTACAACCTTTCCCGATCCCGATCATTCTGTCGGCGAGAGCCGCTACGTTATCATAGGTCTATCTCGATTTGGACAGTTGGTGATTTCACACACAGATCGAGGAGAAAAGATCCGGATTATCAGTGCTCGGAAAGCCACTCGCCAGGAACAGAGGTTTTATGAAGAGGGAATTTGAGAACGAAATGGAAGATGAGCTACGTTCAGAGTATGACTTCTCCAAGCTACAGGGAGGAGTGCGGGGGAAATATGTCGAGCGATACCATTCTGGTACAAACCTCGTACTTTTAGATCCTGATGTTGCTCAGGCTTTTCCAAATGATAAAGCCGTCAATGAAGCGTTAAGGTTATTGCTCAAAATTGCTCAGCGACAGCAGCCTAACAACCCTCCGGCGGGTGAGCTTGGTCGTTACGCCGTCTACGTTACAGGTGATAGCGAGGGAGAGGAATAGTCATGGAAACGGAGTATGATTTTAGTCAAGGTAAGCGAGGGGCGATCGCATTTTAATTCTGCTTGGTGGTCAAATCTTGGTACTTTTGCTCTAAACTTGGCTCATGTGCTAGATTTAAGTTCATGAAGTTTGAGTGGGACGAGCGTAAAAACCAAAGCAACCTTGCAAAGCATGGGTTTGACTTCGCTGATGCTTTTCGTATCTTCAACCTACCGATGGTTGTCGAATTAGATGAGCGGGATGATTATGGTGAAGATCGATGTATCGGTATTGGTTTACTTGATGGACGAGTTGTAGTTGTTGTCTACACGGAGCCTGATGAGGAAACAGTTCGCATTATCTCATTACGAAAGTCACTGTCTTATGAACGCAAACGCTATGAACAATACCTCAAAAACCGACTGGGCTAGAATCGACGCAATGAGCGATGAAGATATCGATACTTCCGATATTCCACCACTATCGGAGGAGTTCTTTGTTAGAGCGCAATTACGAATGCCTCAGTCGGCTATTACTATGCCAGTTCAAGTCGATCCTGAAACATTTGCTTGGTTTCAGGCACAAGGAGAAACGGCCCAACAGCAAATGTCTGTAGCACTTAGAATTTATGCAGATGCACACAAAACCTATCCAGCATTCGTAACAAAGCCAGCATAACGCTCGGCAGGCTAACATTAAAGCCCCAACCAGCACAGGCTGTGGCAGTAGTTTGAAAACGATCGTTTTTTGTGGATAACGTATTGACATTGTAAATACATTTTACCTATACTAGGGAGCATTAATGTATACTTCGTGCTCAATGGCATTACCTTTATATGGGACGACGGAAAAGCGCTGATCAATCCCACAAATCATGATGGGGTTACTTTTCAACAAGCTGCTGAATCCTTCTTTGACCCATTTCTAGTTGTCGTTGATGCCAGCCGCAATGAGGAAGCGCGTGATGCTGTGATTGGGCTAGATAGTCGGTGGAATCTATTGTATGTGGTTCACATTGAGCGTGAAGAGAATGTCATTCGGATTATTTCAGCACGTAAAGCAACTCGTTAGGAGAGGGCAGAGTATGAAGGTTGAAGCATTAAAGCAGCGATTAGACCGAAACCGTCCAATGACTAGCGTAACGCTCTGTATGCCCGAAGATGTTGTGGAAGATCTAAAGAAAGTTGCACCATTGTTGGGTTTTTCGGGTTATCAGCCATTAATTCGTGCTTATATCGGTCAAGGTTTGCGCGTTGATTTAGAACGATTTGAGAGCGAGATAGTGACAGCCTTAGTAGCAAGTTTGAAGCGTCGAGGTGTTAGCGATGCAGTGATTAATGAGGCATTAAACGAAGTCGTTCATGCTAAATCCTGTTAATTGTGTCTAGCAGTAACGGAGGACACGGCAATGCCCTTGGACTACCCCAAAACGATCGTAGGAGGACAAGGCAATGCCGTTTCCCTACCCCAAAATAATTGTAGGGACACGGCAATGCCGTGTCCTTACCCGTAGCATCAAGCAAACTTAATTTTCAAATAATCATCCTCCATCTTCGCCCCCGAAGGTTGTAGCGCCGCTAAAGCCTGTGGCAAAACCATATTGCGGCGGTGATTCCCGATCCGAACATTCAACTCATCTCCTGTTTTGCTCAACTGAATCTGATCCTTAGCAATTCCCGGCAAGTACAGTTCTAGAACATATTGATTATTGTCCTGAACAATCCTAATCGTATTTTCTTTGTAATATATTTGACTAGGATCTTCGTCTTTGTAAAGCGTTTCTTTCAATCGCTCCAAAGCTGGCAAACCGCACATTTCTTCGGAATAAAGCGGCACTTCTTTCACGGGCAATGGTCTAAAATTCTCGTGAATTTCCTGACGATACTGCTCCTGGCTTTCTTTCCACCGTTTGAAAAATGGGTCAGTTACTTCTTCGGGAATAATGCGATTTGCTACTATTAAATCTGTGGCTACATTGTACAAACTCAAATAGGCATGAGCGCGCAGAGACTCTTTAATTACCATTTTTTCGGGATTAGTAACTAACCTTACCGAAGTGACAGTATTGTCAGTTAAAATCTTTTCCAAAGCCTCAATTTGTTCGTAGAATTCATAAGGTGCATCCATCACCTCTTTGTCTGGCAAAGAAAAACCGGCAATTGGTCTAAAAATAGGTTCAACTAAAGGTCGAAGGGCGGCGGATATGCCTTGCAGTGGCTTGTAAAATTTTCTCATGTACCAGCCGCCAACTTCCGGCAAACTTAGCAGTCTCAATGCTGTTCCAGTCGGAGCAGAATCGATAATTAAAACATCAAATTCGCCTTCATCGTAATGCCGCTTCATTCGCACTAAACCGAAGATTTCATCCATTCCTGGAAGTATGGCTAATTCTTCAGCTTGAACGCCGTCGAGTCCCTGGGCGCGCAAAACTTGAGTAATGTAGCGCTTAACGGCTCCCCAATTGCCTTCTAATTCCCTGAGAGCGTCTAATTCTGCTCCCCACAAATTCGGTTTTACCAGTCGGGAATCGTGGCCGAGTTCCATGTCGAAGCTATCGGCTAGGGAGTGGGCGGGATCTGTGCTCAGCACTAGGGTTTTGTATCCCAATTCGGCACATCGGAGCCCAGTGGCGGCGGCTACGGAGGTTTTACCGACGCCGCCTTTTCCGGTCATTAATATTAAGCGCATTGATTGTTTAGCTCGCCTGAAAGTTCTTTACTCCTATATTGTAACGTTATGTAACAGAGATTAATTTAGTGGGGCAATGAATTTTGGCGATCGCGCCTAGGAGAAAGCTGATTTCCTGTGATGCACGAAATTGATGCGATGTCAATAGATGGTTGGGTTGAGAGGGCGATCGCACTTAATTTGTAGGTGTTCAAAAAGGGCGATCGCACTTAATGCTTGTTCAATAAAAGGCGACATGATATAATATCAATTAGCAACTCAATTTCCACCAACTTTAAAATAAAAGTATTCGCCCATGCAACTCGAAGACTATTTTGACTTTCAGCGACCCGATGATATTCGGGTTAAAGGAACGCGAATCGGCATTGAAACTATCCTCTATGATTTCATTCATCGCGCTCGCACTCCCGAACAAATTGCTCAAACTTATCCATCTCTTAACTTGGAACAAGTTTATGCTACTATCCTTTACTATCTACATAATAAAGAGGCCGTTAGTAACTACATTGCTGATTGGTTGGAGTGGAGCCACCAGCAACTAAAAGCACAAGAACTTAATCCATCCCCTTCTGCTATCCGCCTGAGAAAACTAAGAGCAGAAAGAGAGGTTATTCAGAAAGTATAATGCCTTTAAAATATTTGCTGGATGAAAATGTAGATCCGATCTACAAATAGGTAGTTACCATTTTGAGTGATTATTTTTGTTCAAGTTGATTTCCGGCCTGACTTCTCCTTCTATTATAACTCATCATCCGCAACCGAGCGCACCCGGTCGCTAATTCAGAGATAATTTACGCTTAGAAACAACGCAATCTTGCAAGTAAAGATTAATTAGTTCCTGGGAAGATATACCTTCTTCTTGAGCCATCATTTCAAAATATTCAATCACATCAATTCCGAGAGAAATCGCGATCTCTTTTTTTAACTGTTTAGCAAAAGGATTAGGTCTTTTTTTCATTTTTGATAGATCGTATTCCGGTTCCATTGTTTTATCTCCTATATTCTTGACTTTCATTTTTAGTCGCTTTCCTTGCTGAGATAATTCTAATGATAGAATCTTCTTCTCTAAAACAATGAACTACAAGTAATATTCTCATTTTAGAGCTTATGCCCAGAAGTAAAAAACGTTCTTCTTCTTGGGAGTGATCTTCGTCCCAAAATTGAATGGCATAATCATCAAAGAAAACTGATTCTGCTTCTTCAAAAGAAATACCATGTTTTTGTTGATTAATTTTGTTTTTTTGCTCATACCACTGAAAGGTTATTCTCTTCATTCTGGCAAAATGTCATTCAATCTTTCTCCTTAGTCATTAAACCATCTTTGGGAATTTTGACAATAGCCATCTATTGATCGTCCTATCTGTTCGGGTAATAATTTAACTACGATCCAACTTACTCCCGACTCCACACATACCTTTGACAAACTGACTTCGCCTCTTATTGTACATCATCCACAACTAAATTGCCCCAAAAGTCAGAAACCGGGTTTCTATCAATATCTAGTTTTCCCCAACAATCTCTAAGCAGAAACCCGGTTTCTTTGGTCATGCGTAAGTTCTAATTTATTTAGACTTGGGATGATATTGACACACTTTTAACTTTTGTTTTTCCTCTGGACGAGTAACGAAATAATCTTTTAACCAGTCGCACCCTGTCGCTAATAGTTCATTTTTTGTTGGCTATTTTATTTACTTTGACTAATTCCGTCACAAAGATGGCGATCGATATGACTCGCATCATGCTTGTTGTTTAGATAGTCATGCAAATAACTACAACCTCGCACTAACATAGCATCGATGTCTAAACTACCACCAAAAACTCTCATCCCATCGTATGCAATCAAAGTTTTACCATCTGGATTAAAACTGACATATTGAATTGGTTTACCATATCCTATTAATGTTGCGGCTAAATTTCCATCAAGATTCCAAAGTTTTACAGTACCATCACTATTGCCTGAAGCAATAGTTTTCCCATCTGGGCTAAAACTAATACTGTGAACACGACTACGACCTACTATAAAAGTTTTTTGGAATGAACCGTCAATTTTCCATAAGCCTATAGTATTATCCATGCTACTCCATACCAAGAATTTACCATCTGGACTAAATTGCATAGTTACAATGCTTGCACCTGGATTATTTAATTTATTCAGTAATGTACCCTCACGATTCCACAAGCTTATTGCAATCTCGCTACCGCTTGTAGCTGATGCAATCATTGACCCATCATTACTGAAGGTTGGATTCTCTGCAAAAATATCACCGAATGTTGACTTGTCAACAAATCCACTTCCAAAAGATAAACTATTCCGTAAAATTCCATCAAAACCCCAAAGGCTCATAAAACCTAAATTATCAATAATCTGTATATTTTGAATATCAGGACTCAGAGTTACATTTTTAACTGTACCTTTGAAGGCAGACTCAGCGGCTAAAACACTAAATCTTAAAAGATTTCCCTGTTCATCTAAGAACTTAACAGTGCCATTTTCACTATTGACAGCAATCAGCTTACCATCTGGACTAAAATCAACACTGGTTAAATTAAAACCATGCCCCTTTATAATCTTTAGTAAAGTGCCATCTATTTTCTGGAGTCTGAAAGAATCAAGATCGACTGAAGCGATTCTTTGCCCATCAGGGCTGAATTTTATATCAAAAACGGGGTAATCATATCCTTGAATAGTTTTGATCTCTTTGCCATTCACATTCCAGAACTTAACTGTCTTATCAGCACTAGCAGATGCGATAGTTTTTCCATCTGGGCTAAAGCTAACTCTTAAAACTCCTGCACTATGCCCTTTGAGAGTTTTTAGTTCCGTGCCATTTAGATTCCAGAGCTTGACTGTCTTATCAGCACTAGCAGATGCAATGGTTTTCCCATCTGGACTAAACACTACACTAAAAACGAAATCACTGTGTCCTGTGAAAGTATTTATCAAGGTACCATCTCTCTTCCAAAGCTTAATAGTTTTGTCTCCATGAGCAGAGACAAACATTGTTCCATCTGGACTAAAGCTTACCTGATTGACAGAATACTTAACATCAGACTTAGCATCTAACGTTTTGATTAATGTACCATCCGTATTCCAAAGGTTTATAGTACCATTATCATTTCCTGAGACAACGATCGTACCGTCTGGGCTGAAACTCACCCAAGCAACTAACCCATTGATTTCCCCTAGTGTTCTCAAAAAAGAACCATCCTGGTTCCAGAGCTTTACATTACCGTCTGAGCCAGCAGAAGCAAACATCTTCCCATCTGGGCTAAAGCGAACATTCATTACCCCACGATCGTTACGAGTAATCTGGTTGAATCCTTTGTGTCCTTGAACCGGAAATGTTTTTGCTTTTAAAGACTCCACAGTGAAATCTTTGACCAAATCTCCATTTCGATTCCATATCTTTATTATGCGATTCTCATCGGTCGAAATAATGAATTTACTGTCTAAACTGAAATTGAGGTTTAAAATCTTTTTTTTATGCCCTCTCAAGATTGATATTAAAGAGCCATTCAGATTACGAACATTAATTGAATAGTCATTATTCACAGATGCAAATATTTGACCATCTGGGCTAAAGCCTGCAATCGGTTCATCTGATTTAAATATCTCAGGTAAAACACCCACCTTTTTTTCAGACAATACTCTGTCCATATCCCAAAGCTTTACTGACCCATCAGTAGCAGCAGTTGCAAGAGTTTTACCGTCGGGACTAAAATTTGCATCCCAAACCCGATAAGGATTATGTCCTTCTATATCCCTAAGAAATTTGCCATCAATACTCCAAAGGTTGACAGTTGTTTCAAAATCAGTAGAAACTAACATTTTTCCATCAGGACTAAAACTGACTCTAGAATTATTATTTTCAAATTTTGGATCAACTTCTGGAAAAATTTTTAATAAATTGCCATCACTAGACCAGAGTTTGATGTTTTTTTCTTTTGTACTGCCAGAAGCAATAATCTTTCCATTTGGACTAAAACTTACGCTATTAGGTTCAATAGTATCGATTGTTTTGATCGACACCCCATCACTTTTCCAAAGTTTAATAGTGTTGTCATTACTAGCAGAAGCAATAATCTTGCCATCTGGACTAAAGCTTAAATCTGTGATTTTTTCAGTATGAGCTTTGATTGTTTCAATTAAAGTTCCATCAATTGCCCAAAATTTAATCATACCATCTTTACCAGCCGAAGCAATGAATTTGCCGTCAGGACTAAAGCTTACACAGGTAATACCTCCCCGATGTCCCTTAAATTTTTTGAGTAAAGTGCCGTCAACTTTCGATATAGTAATACTATCGTCCTCGTCAATACTTATATCAGTTGCTACAATCATCTGACTATCTGGGCTGAAAGATGGACTATATGGACTTGTACTGTCAAGGTTTGTTACAAAGGAGCCGTCCTGACTCCAAATCTCTACAAACCCTACACTTGTAGCTATAGCAATTAACTTGCCATTTGGACTAAACTTTACACCTTGAGCCCACAGCAGAGATTTAGGTAGTAGAGATTGAGACTCTTTCTGCTTCTGTTGTAGTTGTAAGTGATTCTTCTCTTTAACCTCAGCCAGTAACTGTCTTAATTTCGATGTAACGTTTTGTGCTTCTGTTTTCTGTTTTTCAGATTCTAGTCGTTGTGCATTGGCTTCTCTTGCTTGAAGGAAAGCAAAAATCCCTACTCCACCTAAAATTACAGAAGCAATCATCGCCCCAAGGGTTAACCTTTGGGCTGCTTTTCTTGCCTTTCTTTCCTGCTCCAACTCTCGCTGTTGACGTACTCTCTCCTGTTCTAAACTCAGATTAATAAACACCCGTTCCGCCTTACTTATCTCCTCCAACCGTTGCAACAAATACCCCTCCGCCTCTCCCAAGGGTGCGCCTTGCAACAAATAACCCTCCTTATTCTCATTCCTTTCCCATTCCAGAAACGCCACCTTTAACCGCTTTTTCCATCGCAAAAAAGCATCATTTTCCTCAATCCATTTCCTCAAATCAGGCCATGCTTTAATCAAAGCCTCATGCACAATTTCCACCGTTTCTATCTCAGTCGTTTCATTGCGATTACTCACCACCAAACGCGCCGTCGCCAAATGCGTTACCAAATCCCAATTTTCTTCCCCCACCTCAGCGCGAGTCGCCAATTGGCGCGTGTATTCCGTGCCTTCTCCCGGCGACACCAACTTCATAAAAATCTGCTTTGTCCGTTCCTTATCGCCCTCTTTCAGCGCATCATATACCCCTTCCGCGTGTCGGCAAAGAGCCTTTTCTACCCCACCAATTTCATCATATTTCAGACGAGTCAGCAAACCATTTTCCTGCTGTTTCCAAAGTTCCGTAAGCGCAAATTCCAACAATGGCAAATTACCCTGTTCATCACCAACTTCATTGAGAATATGTTCTGTCAATCCCGCTTCCAGATAGACATTTCTTTTCTTAGCAGGTTCCTCAATTACCGCTTGCAATTGGTGTCGTTCCATCCCGCCGATAAATTCCGGTTTCCAGTAATCTAACTTTTCCCTAAAAGGATCATATTTTATTGCTTGATTCAAAAAATCAACCCGCAGAGTAATCACCAATCTGAAAGCAGAAAAATTTTGTACTGCATCCAATAAACAATCTAAAAATTGCCGACTTTTCTGATTTGGGTAAGTGTAAATTTCCTCAAACTGGTCAATGACTAACAGAAAACGCCGACTGCTACCGATGCTTTTTACCACATGAGACAAAGTGCGATTCCCCTCTTGCAAATCTATCGCCAGTTGGTTAATTTCATCCCCATTAACCTCAGCAACTCCCTCACTTTTACCCGTTTCTAATTGCACCACAGGTGACAGAAGCGCTTTCGCCAAATTCTCAAAAGGAGTAGCCCCCGGACGTAAACTAGCAATTAACCAGTTTTCTTGCTGACGCAAACTAGGAATTAAACCTGCCAATACTACCGAAGATTTCCCACTTCCAGAAGCACCAATAACAGCTACCAGTTTTTTAGTTTCTACAACTTTGATAAGCTGATTGGTAAAAGTTTTTCGCCCAAAAAATAAGGCTGCATCTTTCTCCTGAAAAGCCGATAAACCCTGATAAGGATTAGGGGTAATTACTAAATCAAACCAATGTAAAGGATTTGCTACTGGATTTTGACAAATGACTGGTAAAGCACTAATTCCCGGATATTGCGTCTTTTCTAAGGGAAGTAATCTATCCTTAGTTAATCTCATCGCCTCATACAAAGATACTCCCTTGATAAATTCCTCAAAGAAATATCCTAAAAATATCGGTGCTACAGGTGCGGGTAAAAGTTCCCGCATGACAATCACTTGGGATAAATATAACTTTTCCCCTTCCCCTAATTGATGGGCTAAACCCAAACCATCACAAGAATTAAAAATGACTAATTTTAATCCCCGTTCAATAGCTTGATTAAAATGACCTCTAAGATTGCTAATTGTTAACTTTTCTGTATCACTTAAGACAAATTCCCCGGTTGTGCCATGCTCAGTCTTACTATGACCATTAAAAATTATAATATCCCAATATTCTCTCCATAATGGTTCATCTAATTCAGCTAAATTAGTCACAATTCTAATCTCAATATTAGTTGTAGCTAATTTCTCAATTTCGCCTTGAATATTGGCATCTTTACCAAGAATTGTCAAAATTCTAATCTTATTAATTTGGCGATTAATTTTAATATCTCTTTTTTCAAAGTTAGGCGAAATTAAGCCAATTTCTGTCCGCGAAAAATCTTTTAATAAATCCCATTTCGTCCAGGGCATTTTTCGCAAATGTGGATCGTTACTCTGAATTAAAATCCGATGACCTACATCTTTTGCTTGACCTAAATATTGTCTTAAAGTTTCTATAACCTTGCTAAATTCTAGTGATTTTAACCATTGATTAAATCTCTCAATTAACTTATTTTCCCAAGATACACAAGCATTATAATCCTCTTGTTTTTGGTTCTCTGCCTGCTGGATATTAGAAGCATTGGTAGCAACAGCCCGTCCCTTGATGGCAAAAGTGGCAGGGCCATTATCTGTTGATGACAGCCCAACTATTTCAAGATAGTTATGATAACTGCTTAAATACTTTCCATAAGCATCTTTCCATCTTTCATAAAGTATGATTAAATCTGGTGCGGGCGGTAGCCTACCATCCGCTCCAGCAATCATATTAAGGCTAGGGGAATCACCAGGCCAAATTTTCAGATTAACGGTAAAACCTTGGCCAAAATCACCCTGAAAATTAAGAAGACAGAGACTCATAACTTTTCGTGTCATAAGAATATCTGGCTATTATAGCATAGATTTTGCCAAGGCAAAAATCTGTAACAAATATTTAGATAATGTTACATTTGTTTACACAACAAAATTTTCGGTGATTTCGGCTTCACCTAATGCCAATTTGACGGCAAATTCATCTCCTGGGTCAGCATCAAATTCATACTGAATAAATTGATCCGCACTGCGGCTGGTAATTTCTTTAAAGACTTCCCCTTCTACCAAAATAATTAATTTGAGATTGGCGGGTAAATTAGGACTATTGGCCGTGGGAAAAACTTTCAGATTAACAATCACTCGATCCGCATCTTCACGAGTTAAACTCACCAGGAGAATCACGGTATGAGTAATTAAATCTATTTGTAAATCAATTCGTTTACCCCGTTGTATTGACTCCGAAAAATAAGCAGGTCTTAATTGTTGTGGGGTAAGCAATTGTTCCACGGTTTGCCAACCTGTTGTCAGAATATTCTCAAACCATTGGGTTAAATTCACCCGTTCTTCGTTTGGAACAACCTGCACGTCCAAAATCGGTACTCCCAACCTTTCAGAAAGTACCCCTTCTCTAAACAAAACTTCAATTTGTTCGTAGGATGACCGAGAACCTTGCCAATATATAATTAGACTTCCTCTCTCAATTTTTTGTATTTTCATCTGATTAGCTCCTAAAATTTGCTTCATTTTTTCTTCCAAGGTTCTTAAGATTTCTTCTGAAACCTCAACATCGCAAGTCATAACTAGAAGGGTTTCTTCCTTCTCTTTTACATCTTCGCTTTTGCGATAGCCTTTATTGACAAAAAGAATGATCGGATCTCTCCAATTTTTAATTTGACCGCCAGTTAATCTTTCGATAGTCTTATATAAACCGCTTTGTGTGATTTTAACTCTTGTAGTTTCTACGGCATCATAAAGCTTCTCAGACATTTGTATTGGCTCAATACCAGAGAGCAATAAACATAAATATTGTTTTTCATAGTCTCCGATACCTTTACCATTATTTAACCTCCTGTGTCTCTCTTCCAAATCATTAAACAACTGCTTAATTTTCCATGTCCGAGCAGCTTCTTGACAACAGTCTGGTAATTCTTGGGATAACATAATTTTTAGTCCCTCATATTGATGTATCCGTTAATCATAGCATACCGATCGTTAACGGGCATTAAAATTTTATTAACAGTCATATTAATTGCTTCATGGTGTAATCAGGTCAGTGAAGCAAAGCAAGAAGCTATTCTTTAACGAGCGTTAAGGATTTTATTAATGCTCATATTAATTGCTTCGTGGTCTAATCAGGTTAGTCGTGACGATCCCTGATTTTCACAAAACTTATGAAACCAACAAAAGGAGACATTTTCTATGTGGGACTGGCTGAAAAATTTATGGATCAGTGCAAAGAACTTAGTAGCCGCAATCTTTCAGGCTTTTATGGAATGGATTCTCTACTTAATTGAAGTAGTTTATATCGCTTTCATAACGTCTTTGATCTTGACTTACTTTGCATACGCTTACCTGCTTTACTTCATGTTCTATGTGCTTGATGGTCAGGCAGTCGTAGAAATCTGGAACCCTCGTGAAGCACAAGGAAGATCAAAAATTAGCAAGCTGCAAAACGCACCTGCTGCAACTCCAAAACCAAGCCGAGAACAGGCTGACGTATTGACTGCCACTATAGGCTAAATGACAGTTTTTTAAGTTCACCGATCTAATTGTAAAAAGGGAGCAGCGAACCATGCCACGCGCTAGTAAAAGTCAGGTTGTTTTTCTGAACGTTACCTTAGAATCAGACCACCCAGATAGCAAGTTAAAGCAAATGGACATCATCGGTGTCCCCGGTCAAAATCAAAATGGTAAGAACATTCTCAGTGACACGGTATTTGGCTTTTTGGATGATACGATAGGTCGTCCGATCTTTGCTGCTAGTCGGCAGATTCCTAACTTGGATTGGCAAAAGCTTACAATCTGGCTATATCCAACAGATGAGGATTCTCTGGGATATCAAATTCCAACAATTGATGACCGAGACTTGGAGCTTAAATCAAATGTTGAATCGATCCTGAAATCAATCTATATCTTAGACAATGATTTGAAGGGCAATGAATATCGACGGTGGAAGAAAACATCTGAGGATATTTTTACACCGCTATTCAGGAAGTTTGTTGATCCCCCTCAGTTGCCCAGTTCTTTTTCGTTTAACCCCTTTGGTTCCTTCATAGAATCTTTAGATTCTCGGATAGATCCTTACGCCAAGATGAAGCGAGAACTCTTCTTCGATGCCTTAATCATTCAGGTAGATTAATTCAAATCTTTGTCCAAAAAGTAGGGACATAGCAGTGCTGTGTTCCTACTATCCAAACTACAAACCAACAAAAAAACTATGCCAAGACCTGACAAGCTCAACGGATTTTTGAAGGCTACTGCTGAACTTCATTCTCTTAATGGGAAAAGCCATTTTCGCCCAGCCGACGAGGAAAAAGAGCCTGAAACTCTGAATAATAAATCTTCAGAGCCACCTATCGATCTAACAGCTTGCTTGAGAAAGCCAAAATATTCTCTGGAGAATTTTATCTTTCCTACAGAAAAATCTCAACTTCAAGTTAAGAGAATTTTAGCGGAGATTACACATCACGATCTGATTTACACAACTTGGGGGATGGGTGAAAAACATCCAACAGATGTTGCCCTCTCAATCAATTGCTATGGACCTTCTGGCACGGGCAAAAGTATGCTGCTTGAAGTGCTCGCCCACAAGTTAGGATTACAGCTTTTGGAAGTTCCTTCAACTGCATCTAAGTTTGTAGGTGTCACTGAGCAGATCATTCAGGAAATTTTTGCCTTTGCGACAATTCATAACGCATTTATAGTTTGGAATGAAGCGGACAGGGATTTTGGTAAACGGCTAGAGCAAGTGAGTCAATCAGCCGATGCAGGCATTAATTCTGCTCGCAGTATTTTGCTTGATCAACTCTCTTCTTATAAGGGTGTTATTGGCTTAACTACCAATTTAGTGCATAATTATGATTCAGCTTTTGTCAGTCGGATTCGTTTTGAGATTCAACTTGATTTACCAGATGCAGAAGCACGCGCTAAAATTTGGCAAGCTCAGATTCCTAATAAGCTGCCTCTTGATGAATCAGTAAACTTTACGCAACTGGCTACACAGTTTGATGAGATTTCAGGACGGGATATTAAGAAAGCTGTTTTAAATGGTGTAGCAAGTGCCGCAAGTGAAGAAAAATTAGACATCGAGAAGCGCGTTACCCAGTCTCACTTTATAGAGGCTATGGAGGAAGTAATTGCAGGCAAAAAAGCTGCTGAAAAGGGGGAACTGAAATTAACACCTGTCACGGAGAAGGTTGAGCTACCACCTCAACCATCCATTGAATCTAAACCGCCAGCCGAAGCTGTTTAGGAGCAGTCTCAACCTCCAGAATTTACAACATAAACGTTGTTGCAGTAGCTGCACAAGTGGTTGTCGGGGCCTTGATTTGTTTGCTGTACTTTAAATTTTAGTAGCAAGCATATTTTCAATTCTGTTGTCTTCTCCCATTTCTAAGAATCAGGACTTACGTTTATGGGGCTAGAAACCGGGTTTCTTCGTTCTCCTAGAAACCGGGTTTCTTTGCGTAAGTCCTGAGAGTTGAAAAAGCTCTGCGAAATACCACTGTTGATATCGACCTGTTATGGGTCGATTTTTTATTGCTAAAAAACGCATAATCGTCAAACATTAGTTTTCACAGGAAAAACCAATTGTTTGAGCACATCCAACCGCGAACAGTCCCAGTAATCAATGTGAGAAACAACTAAACCATCGGGATTGACTTTCATTTCGCTCCTACCCGCGATCGCCATTTTCGGTTTCCAAGGTAGCGGTGCAATCCAACTCAGCGTCCAGCGAGTTTCTATGCTATCTCCAGACTGCGAAATCCCGTGCAAATCTAGATTTATATCCTGAAAAAAAGTCCCCATAAACCCGATCATTTTGCGGTAGCGATCGACTCCTGTAAATCGATTCACCGGGTCTTCAAAATAAACATCTTTTGCATAAATGCTGTAAGTCTGATTTTCGGGAAATCTTTGGTAATCCTGTTTGAGAATTTTAATAATGTCCATTTTGATTAATCATCATTCCTCTGTTATTATAATATTATAATTTTGATATTCTTGAGAAACAAAAGTCTCGATCCCCCTAAATCCCCCTTAAGAAGGGGGACTTTGAGAAGATTCCTGTCCCCCCCTTCTTAAGGGGGGCTAGGGGGGATCTGGACTCGAACAAAAGCGATATTCCTCATGGGTTTCAGGCTTAAGTTGACACCAATGAACACTGTTGTGTCCTTTTCCTCTGTTGCCAGCTCAATCCGCGAAATGCTTAATAATCGCCTCCGCAAACTCCGAACACTTCAATTCTGGCACCGGCGGCTCCATCAACCGGGCTAAATCATAGGTAACTTCACCATTAGAAATAGCCGCAGCCAAACCCTTTTTTATCAAGTCTGCCGCTTCCTGCCAGCCCATATATTCCAACATCATCACCCCAGACAAAATCAGCGAACCGGGATTAACTTTATCTAAACCAGCGTGTTTCGGTGCAGTACCATGAGTGGCCTCAAAAACTGCACATTCATCACCAATATTAGCACCAGGGCCCATGCCCAATCCGCCAACAATTGCGGCGGCCGCATCCGACAAATAATCGCCGTTTAAATTCATCGTCGCCAAAATCGAATACTCGGCCGGTCGGGTTTGAATTTGTTGGAATATACTGTCAGCAATTCGGTCATTGACCATGATTTTATCTTTCCACTGGCCGCTGCCGTGACTGTCCCAAATAGCTGCTAAAACATCAGCGACTTCTTGAGTTATTTTGGCTTGTTTCTCTGGTGTCAAAGCATCAAATCCCGGATCTATTTTGCGGGCATTATCTTCTAAGCTAATGTCAGGATTTTTTTCTTTGTTCCCCAGAATCCAAGACTCTCTTTCTGTCACACACTCAGCGCGATATTCGGTGGTTGCTAATTCGTAACCCCAATCTCGGAAAGCTCCTTCGGTGTATTTCATGATGTTGCCTTTGTGCACCAAAGTCACTTGCTGCTTTTCTTTCGGCAACCGCAAAGCGTGGGTAATGGCGCGCCGTACTAAGCGCTGAGAACCTGTTTTGCTAATGGGTTTAATGCCAATTCCAGAATCGAGGCGAATTTGTTTTTTGCCGTGTTCTGGTGTTGCTGGAATTAACTCATTATTGATGAATTCAATCAATTTCTTGCTAATTTCGCTGCCTTCGGGCCATTCAATTCCCAGGTAAATATCCTCTGTATTTTCCCGGTAAATAATTATGTCAAGTAGTTCGGGAGTTTTGTGCAATGATGGGGTTCCAGCATAATATTTACAGGGTCTGACGCAGGTATAAAGGTCAAAGATTTGCCTCAAAGCCACGTTGAGCGATCGAATTCCGCCACCTATGGGCGTTGTCAACGGGCCTTTGATGGCGACTCCGTACTCTTTGATGGCATCTAGGGAATCCTGCGGCAAATATTGGTAAGTACCGTAGACATCGCAGGCTTCGTCGCCAACGTAAATCTTAAACCAGTTGATTTGGCGATCGCCGCCGTAAGCCTGTTTTACCGCAGCATCCATGACTTTCTGGGATGCTGGCCACAAGTCAACACCCGTACCGTCGCCGCGAATGAAGGGAATAATCGGGTCATTGGGGACGATCGGCAAACCGTCAGAGAAAGTAATCTTAGAACCAGTTGTCGGGGCTACAATCTTTTCGTACATATCTTAACAGTGGGGATAGCAATTCTCCTTATTTTGCCACGATTGTCTGTCTAAACTTCAACAAATTCTCAAGAATTGCCTAAATTTTTGCTCTTTTCTCGGCTGCTGTATCTATTGTGACCAAATTGGGATTATATTAATTGATTTTTCACCGCAGATGGACGCAGATAAACGCAGATGTTTTTGATGATGTCTGCATTGTATCTGCGATTTTATTCTTTTTGCATATTCTTCTTGACAATCCACAAAATACACCAGATGACAATAATTACTACAACTATTTTGGAAACAGGAGCAAGATAATCCTCGACAAGTGCATAATGTTCCCCTAGTTTATATCCGGCAAAAGTGAGGAAGCTCACCCATAAAACAGTGCCGCCTGTTGAGTAGAGTAAAAACGGAATTAAAGGCATATTATTGATGCCAGCGGGCAGGGAAATTAGGGTGCGAACTCCGGGCACGAGGCGACATAAAAATACGGCTTTGTTGCCGTGTCTGTTAAACCATCTATTTGCTTTGTCAATATCGGCGCCTGATACAGTTATCCACTTGCCGTATTTGTCTGCTAAATTCCTCAAGCGTTCTTCGCTCAATAACTTACCGGCATAGTACCAGGGAAGTGCCCCTAAAACTGTACCGATGACTCCTGCTGCGATCGCCGGTACCATCTGCATATTGCCCTTGGATACGGTGAATCCTGCCAGCGGCATAATCAATTCTGAGGGGATGGGCGGAAACAGGTTTTCCAAAAACATCAACAGCCCAATTCCCAGATAACTCATCGACTGCATTGTGTTAGTTATCCATTCAACCATTTTGATTAGATAATTGGTAATAGGTACTTGGTAATTTTCTTGTTTGCCTCGTTCCCCGGCAGAGCCCATTGGCGATAACTTAAGACTGGAACCCATAATAAATGTCGCTTGTAGTCGAGTCTCGATCCCCCTAAATCCCCCTTAAAAAAGGGGGTAGGGGTTGACTTTGAGAAGATTCCGGTTCCCCCCTTGTTAAGGGGGGTTAGGGGGATCTAGGCTTCGATATAAACAAGAGAGACTGTCGGTTTAACGTTAAGTTGTCACCAATGGACAGAGCCTGGGAACGAGAATAAACTATGATTAAGTTCCCGAAGTCCAAGAGTTTGTGTACTCAATTTGCTCGGCAGTCAAGGTATCAATGAAAATACCCATTGCTTCCAATTTGAGACGGGCAATTTCTTTGTCAACTTCCACGGGGATGGAGTGAATACCAGGCTCTAATTTGCCTTTGTTGGTGACAAGATGTTCGGCGGCTAAGGCTTGGTTAGCAAAGCTCATATCCATCACGGCACTGGGGTGTCCTTCAGCAGCAGCCAAGTTGATCAAACGGCCTTCGCCCAACACAATAATCGACTTGCCATTATTGAGGTGGTATTCTTGAGTGAAAGACCGCACTGTCTTCACGCCGCTGCTTTTTGCACCGAGGGATTTGAGGTCAATTTCAATGTCGAAGTGACCGGAATTGCAAACAATTGCGCCATCTTTCATGGTGTCGAAATGTTCGGCACGAATGACGTGTTTGTTGCCGGTAACGGTGATGAAAATGTCTCCGACGGTGGCTGCTTCGTCCATCGGCATCACTCGGAAACCGTCCATCACAGCTTCGATCGCCCGAATTGGATCGATTTCGGTGACAATTACGTTAGCGCCCATGCCACGAGCCCGCAGTGCCGTGCCTTTGCCGCACCAACCGTAGCCTGCAACCACAATATTTTTACCGGCTAACAAAATATTGGTAGCGCGGATAATGCCGTCTAGGGTGGATTGACCGGTGCCGTAGCGGTTGTCAAAGAAGTGCTTGGTGTCGGCGTCGTTGACGTTCATTGCTGGGAAAGTCAGCACGCCGTCTTTCAACATCGCCCGCAGACGCACGATGCCTGTGGTAGTTTCTTCGGTGGTGCCGATTAAGTCGGAAATTTGGTTCGGGCGGTGTTGGATCAGGGCTGCTACCACGTCGCTGCCGTCATCAATGATAATGTTGGGGCGGTGATCTAGGGCTGTGTAAACGTGACGTTCGTAGGTGGCGGCGTCTTCTCCTTTTAGGGCGTAGACGGAAATGCCGTATTCTGCAACTAGGCAAGCTGCTACGTCATCTTGAGTGCTCAAGGGGTTGCTGGCGATGAGCACGGCGTCTGCACCACCCATTTTCAGGGCGATCGCCAAATGAGCTGTTTCTGTGGTAACGTGGCAGCAAGCCGCTATGCGGATGCCCGCGAAGGGCTTTTCTTTGGCGAAGCGTTCTTGAATTTGGCGCAACACCGGCATTTCCCGGCCTGCCCACTCGATGCGCTGTTTTCCCAAGGGGGCAAGGGATAAGTCTTTGACTTCGTGTTTAATCTGAACGGATGTTGCAATCATGTATTCTATTGTCTCAGAAATCATCAAACTTTGCTAGTTTTACCAGATTAACCGATCGGCGGGCAAGTGCTTTGATTTGAATCGATCGGGACTGGCTTGGGTGAGCTTAATTTTTGATGGCGTTCGATCGACTAATTTGCGCTCTACAGGTTCGAGTCATGACTCACCATGCCTTGAAATTTCCACATCGCACTCAGGAGCGCTCAATCTTTTTCTTGAGACTTATTTTCTTGACTTATATGAATAATAGAAGGCACAAAAGAAGTGACAATTATACCCAAAACGATCGGCAATAAATACTTGTCAACATCAGGAATTACCCGTCCCAAATAATAACCCATCAGGGTGATGCCAAACGTCCACAGAAATCCGCCAGCTAAGTTATAAGACATAAAAGTTTTGTATTTCATTGCCGCCACCCCGGCAACTATCGGAGCAAAAGTGCGGACAATTGGCATAAATCGCGCCATGACAACTGCTTTTTGACCGTGTTTTTCGTAGAAGTTTTCGGTTTTTTCTAAATATTCTTTTTTAAACAGCCACGAATCTTCCTTTTGAAATAAGCGGCGGCCCCAATGGTGTCCGCTTGCATAGCCAACATTGTCGCCCGCTACTGCACATACAAACGCCCCAAATATCAGAGTCCCAATATTAATAGTATTAGGTTGAGAGGCCACAAATCCAGCCGTAAATAGCAAGCTGTCTCCCGGCAAGAAAAACCCAATCAGCAATCCTGATTCAGCGAACACAATGGCCCAAACTCCTAAATAGCTAAAGGTTTTAATCAGTTGTGGCAAATCAAAATTCATCTTTATGTTTTTCCTAGGACTTAACTGAGCCTTACAACAATGATATCATGGACGGGATTCTTGGTTAAATGTAACATAAAACGGAAATAGGGCGGGGAGTTAGTCATTGTTTATTGCTTTTGGCACTTGTCGCCAGCACAAGGTAGAATTAACTTCATGGATAAATCACGATCGCTTTTGGCCTGGGTGCGGTCAACGATCGAGGATAGCGATCGATTATTCGCAACAAATTTTTTCAGTCTGATTTAACAATGGGTGCTGTAATTCAACAAATCCTAAACTAGCTTGTTAAACCTGTTAGGTCAAGCCCTCGATGCACCATCAATAGTAGTTGCAGTGGTAGTTCTTTTCCTGAGCCGGACTTGGGCTAGGTTTGTCCGGCAAATAGTCTCGGTAGCTACCGAAGGTATGATTAAAAGTTGATCTTTGCGATCGCTGTTCATGCAAACTAGCTATGCCATGACGTGGGTCATCGGCAGTTCGTGAGCCCGTGTAATTGCTTTCCCAGCCGATCGCAAATCGGCTGGGAGTTAATCGGATGGGTCATCGGTAATTGGTAATTGGGAACCAGTACCTATAAAATTGGCTGTCAAGGTGCTTGTGGGGTAGAGAAACAGTCCTTTTTTTGTTAATCAAGAAAAGCAAAAGGCTCGCCAATCTCCGATCAACGCGCCTGCAAATCTTATTAATCTTTTCACAAGTAATTAAGCCGATCGCTCGGATGCAAAAAGTCAGGAAGCTGTATTGCTAGCGCGGCGGCGACGTGCTGCAATCAAGCCACCCAAACCAAGAGCCAAACCAGTCATTGTCATCGGTTCGGGAACTGCTTGGGCGCTGACGGTGAAGTCTTGGAAGTCTGTGTCGTTAGTGTTCCCGCGATCGTCGAAGCCAATTAGCGTGGTGCCGTTAAACAGGGAAGCCATTCCGTCTGTGAATGATCCGGCTGCTTGGAATGTGGCAGTTGTTTCTTTGTCGAGGGCGTTCCACAGCAAGGATGACTGGCCAAACACTACTTGCTGGCTGCCACTAGAGGCGACGTTCAGGTTCAGCCCCGATGTCGAGTAGACCATGCCCTGATCGCTGCCGTTATAGCTTGAGGAGAGTCCCAAAGTGTAAACTTTATTGGCCAGGAACTTGTATACTACGGGGCCTGAACCCACAACTGTGTTGCCGAGTGTTCCTTTCCAGTCGTGCTCGCCACCGTTGTCTGAGGATTTAGTTTCCGAAAACAGGTTAGCAACGTTAGTGAGTGAGAAGCCGTTCACTTCGTAAATTGCCAAAGAGGACTTGAAGGCCCCGTGAGATTCTTTGAAATTAAATTTGACATCTTGATCTTGTCCGAATGTGATACCGTTGGTGCCAAACGAGAAGGCTTGGGCTGGAGCGGATGCGCCGAATAAAGCTGTTGCGGCTGCGGTTGCTGTTAGGGCGGATAAGAGTTTGGTGTTCATACAATTTTCCTCTTTCGTGACTATCTTTCTTAGTGATTTCATTATCTAATACTTTTTGACTCTTTTGGGGACTTGAGGTGAGTTGGGAGCAACTCTTCATCAAGTCTTTACATAGCCTTCACAAATGCTCTAGATTTTCTGGGCGATCGCTATCTAAAAATTAACACAAAAAAAATCTAGGAATAGTGCCTTGAAGTCTTGGAATCACAGGCATCGGAGGAGTTATTACAAAAACCGATTGCTGCCCGGTTTTCTGCTATTCGTGTCTGCGATCGATCGTCTATGTCTCCAAACAGCTCACACTTACGCGGAAATACGGTAACTCCCACGCAATTTGATTTTTAGAGGAGTCTGCTATTAACGATCTACCGGGAATATTTGTTTGTTTGGACTTGCGTATAGGAGTTAAATTAGTCTAATTATTAGATTAAGTAAGTAATTTTACGGATTAACTGAAAATTCGATCGAGACTGGAATTCAGCAGACTGGTGCTTTCTGGGGGGATTCCCCCGACCAAATATCATCATATACAGATCATATACAGGAGCTGCGCCAGTCCCGATCGACCGCAGGAACATTAGAACAAGCCGCCTCCGCGCTCCTGGGCCCAAGGTTCCCCGCGTGGTAGCCGTTGCGTTCCCAAAAGCCCAACTCTGCTGTTTCTGTAAACTCCAGGCCGTTAATCCCTTGGGCGCTTGGACAAGCATAGAGGTGTGGGACTACCAGCCGCAGTGCTGCCGCCGTGGTTGGGGATAGGGGTTCCCCGAAGAGCAGTTGTCTGATTCTGGGTAGCGAAAAAATTTGCCCAGCATTGATTGACGCTCTACAGCAATTGACTGCAATGCCCAGTATAGCTTGCAGGGGGGGACGCAATTAAAAATTCAAAAAAGTTGATGCCAGAATATTTATGACTTAACCTTAAATAATATCACATTTGATCTTGCTTTTTTGAATTTTTCATGTATTGTCAAAATATACTATAGCGGTTCTCAAAAAAGTGAGGTATGCCCACGGAACCCTATGCCCTATGCCCCATGCCCCATGCCCTATGCCCAGTCGTACCTCATCTTTCTGAGAAAGGCTATAATCTGCCATACATCCAATTTTTCTGATGGAGTAAAAACCATGATCGCAAGTTGCTTGATTCCGTTGACTGTCTGCTTGATTGCTGCGGTGATTACTACAGGGACTGACAGAAGAACGTTAGACGGGATTCCGGCGCCCATAGCTGCAATTATCGGAGTGTTTTCGTTAATTTGGTTTGTGGCGGCCTGTGCTTTGCCGATCAAACTCGGTCTGGTCCTAGTCGTCCTAGTTTGGGGCAAAGCTTACGTGCAGAATATTATGTTGAGATTGGGATGAATTTTCTGTCTCTAGCGCTGAAGAAGAGTTGCAGGAGTGCGATCTTCCGGTGCTGGTACTATTTTTAATGTAATAAATTTTCCCAGTTGGCTGGGTGCGCGGGCGCACCTTGCTGCTACAACCCTGTGCAATCTCGTTCTTTGGTAAATTGGCAAATTGGTCGGGTGTGCCAAATAGCACCTCAATCAGATCTAGGTAAAATG
>Ga0316607_1000109_pt1 | contig 32763 bp, 37 predicted proteins | sample MIS2016062E_MG_FD_207674 | JGI IMG/M metagenome (GOLD analysis project Ga0316607, IMG submission 207674) | Microbial mat bacterial communities from Middle Island sinkhole, Lake Huron, Michigan, United States - MIS.2016.062E | ecosystem: Environmental > Aquatic > Freshwater > Lake > Sediment...
GGAAGAGCTTAAGGGGGTTTTAGATGGACGAGCAGCAAGCACAAGTTATTTTTGAGGCTTTGGGTTCAGAATATTTTGCTAGCCAGATGGGTGCTAGTCATTTTAAGAGCTTAGGCAATCATGGCTTGGCCTTCACTTTGCCTTTTAAGGTCAGGGTTGAGGTTATCAATATTGAGGACACGGACCGCTATAATATTGTCATTAATAACAAGCGTATATACGCTAATCTTCATAAAGTCATTTTAAAGCATATCATTACCCAGCATTTACAACTGACTGTAACCCCGATTGATTAAAAATCAAAAAAACTCTTTACAAAGTCAAAAAACTAGTCTATTCTATAAATAGACAAAGCGGGGTGCAGAAATGAAAAACGACTTTACTCAAGTTCCTAAGAACACTGGAACCCACTGGAGAGTCTGCACTAACCGTAAAGATTTTAGCATCAAGCAAGTCTATGCATTGGAATGGGCCTACCAAACAGAAGAAGAGGCTTTGCAGGCTATTGATATTTTAGACACTTTGAACTGTTACAAGACGTTTGCCTTTGGCAGTCTGATGGGCGAAAAGAAAGTGAAACAAATTTACTCAAGATTTTACCATGGCAAGCGTAAAGCCACGGAAACCAAAACAGTCAAAATATGCCCTGTTGACTAATGAACTTAATCCTTAAACTCCAATACCTTGTAGCTCAGGCTATTGTTAACAAGCACATAGCCGAGGCCAAGGCCAATCCCACAGACCTTAAAGGCCCACTGCTAGACCCCCCTAGACCAGACCTAGACACCCCTCCATCCCACTGGAACACATGGGGGGACGCTGGCCTGCTCACCCGCCCTCGCATCTATTCCAAGTACACTAAGCAGGGCGACTAAGGCCAATCCGCCCACATCCGCCCGTCATCCGCCCACTCCCAGCACCCCCTGTTTGATAAAACCCCCTTTGGCCGTTTACCATAGCTGTACCACTCAACTGAGGTCAGGCTATGAGCATTCCCATAACCAACGCTCCCCATCCCACTGCATCCCCACAAGGGCCCACACCAACCCCCTATCCACGAGCTAAAAAGCTCGACGAATTCAAAGTACGCAAGATTATTGAAGATATACTCAATGATGAATGTGGTGCTGTGGTCGCTGCCCGCTATGGCGTTACTCAGGGCCATGTTTCCACCATCATGTATCTGCGCTGCTGGAGGCAATTACCCCATTCCAGTGCAACCATAGCTAAATGGAGAGAATGGCTAGGCAAACCTATCATCAGGCAGGTGACACGCTCCAAAGGGGGGCGCAACTGCAAGCCAACCTTGAAACGCTTTGATATGATGGTGAAATGTTCAGACTTTATGCGTAAATAGGAGTTAACCAATGGATAACTTTAGCGTTCTTGTTGCAACCCTGTTAGAGCGAGGCGTGGCCATTGAATTGAGGCTCACCCCATCTGCCCACACGACACCCATTGCCTCAACATCGAGTCAGCCCACTCAGCCCACTCAGCCCACTCAGCCCACTCAGCCCACTGCCTCCAGCCAGTCTAGGCAGCAACCCGATCTGGATTCCCTGTTGTATCCTGAGGGCATCGATGGTTAACAGACAAAACAGTTGAGGGATAAAACACGGTGATTAAAACAGGTAATTCAGGCTACAAAGTCAAGCCAGCACTGCATTTGTTGGCAAGTAATCCTAACTCAGGCATGTGGTGGATGTTGCCCGAGGATGATCCGAAATCTTTTGCCTCGAGCATTTACCAAACGGCAAGGACCATCGAGGAACGCAACCAAGTTATCTTTGACTCGAACTTACGGTTTTTACGCCTCTATTCAGGAAGCCCACAACTCAGCTCTACACTCAACCAGTATTCAACGAGTGCAGCTGGTAGCTGGGGAATGAGTGGAGCACGGCCCGCATTGGGTTTAAATGTGACTCAGGCGTGTGTAGACACAGTGGTTAACTCACTGTGTGAGACGAAGATTAGGCCCATGGTGGTGACTAAAGGGGGGAGTTTTAAGCTGCAAAAACGTGCCCAACTCATGAACAAATTCTCTGACGGTATTCTCATGCAGAAAAACGTTCACGAAATCACCACAGCAGCGATTAAGAATGGTGCTATTTTTGGAACGGGCATAGTGAAAGTTGTGGCTGAAAATGGGGACATCTCCATTGATTCCATTTTGCCCACTGAGATTATCACCTGCCCCGGCGACTCCATTTACGGTAAGCCCCGCACACTTTACCAAACCCGGTTTGTGGCCAAATACACGCTTATGGAGGCCTATCCTGAGCACGCAGATGCACTAGCTGCTATCAAGTCTCAGACTGTCTCCATTGGATCTGGACATATCGTGACTGATTGTATTAAGGTGGTCGAAGCGTGGCACCTGGCAACATCCCGAAAATCGAATGATTCCCCTAGAAGCCAAGAGATTCCCGGCGGTTGCCACGCTCTCGTTGCAGACGGATTAACTCTATTCCGTGAACCCTACCTCAAGGATCGTTTTCCCTTTGCCTTTTACAGGCACACAACGCTACCCATAGGATTCTATGGCAGAGGCGTGCCTGAAGAGCTTTTACCTATTCAGGCCGAAATCAACACACTTATGACACGGTGCCAGCAGGCATTGAAACTGATTGCTATTCCTCGGATATTCATTGAAGAAGGTTCTCAAGTAAACGAAAACCAGTTGAACAGTCAAATTGGAGCCATCCACAAATACCGTGGGACTCCACCCATATTTAGTGCACCTCCCACTATGCCCACTGAGGTCTACCAGCAAATTGAGAGGCTGTACCAAAAGGCCTTTGAAACGCAGGGGATTCCCATGCTTCAAGCTGCGGGGAAGAAGCCCGCTGGTGTGGACAGTGGGCGTGCCTTGCGTGAATACGCCGATCAGGCCAACACCCGTTTCATCACACTCAGTCAGCAGCGTGAGCGTTTCCATATTGACGTGGCCAATCTCTATTTCGAGGCATGCCACGATTTATCAACAGAGTTTGGCACGGATTATAAGGTCATCTCGTATGATAAAAAGGATGGCATAGAGCCCTTGAAGTACTCTCAGGTGTCTATCAAGCCGGATAATTACATTGTGCAAGTGTGGCCTACCAACTTCTTTAGCCAGTCGCCAACTGCAAAACTTCAAGAGGTGCAAGAGCTCAGTCAGGCTGGGTTTATCCCACCTGAAGCTGCTTTAGATATCCTCGACTTCCCTGACTTGCAGAAATACACAGAACTTGTGTTGTCAGGGCGTAGATTAGTTGAGGCAAATATAGAGAAGATGATTGAAACTGGGGAGTATATCCCCCCCGAGGAGACGGACGACCTCAAGACGGCCATGAGCCTCTCCTTGCAATACCTCTCTAAGTTCAAATTGCAAGAGGACAGTGAGGAAGCGGAACAACTCATACGGCAGTACATGGATGATGTGGAAAGCCTCATCACCCAAGCTCAAGGATCTCAATCACAAGGAGCATCAGGAGGGCAACCCCCACCACACAGCCCACCTGGGCAAGGTCAAATAGATCAACTTCCAATGGCACCTCCTTTAGCAAACCCAGCAGCGAGTCCAGTGAGTGACTTGCTACCCAATGCACCTGCACCAATTGTTTAACAGTTTACACAAGGATAAAAAAACTATGGTAGATTTTAACGAACAGCTCACTCCAATTGACTCAACTGTTCCCACTGGCGAAATTCAACCAGCTGAGGAGAAAAAGAGTGAGAGGTTTTCATCGGCCTTTAGTAAACTTGCCCGTAAAGAGCAAGCGTTAAGAAAAGAAAAAGAGTCGTTCACAAAAGAGCGTGAGGAATCGAGTCAATTAAAAGAGAAGATAACCGCATGGGAACGGGCTAAGTCTAACGCAAAGTTAGATCCCAAATCAGCACTAGAGCAGCTAGGGTTGAACTTTGAGGAGATCCAAGAGTACTTTTTAAATGGCGCTCAGCCAAGTGCTAACACGCTTGTGGAGCAGTTAAGGAGGGAACTGGAGGACACCAAAACCCAGTTTCAGAAACAGCTAGAAGAGAAAGAACAGCAGCAAACACAAGCACAAGTCGAGAGGCAAGAGAGAGAATTCAAGTTCACCATCCAATCTGAAATAGAGAAGAGTGAAGCAGAATTCTTGAAGGCCTCCGATGAGCCTCAAGAGACTGTGTACCGACTTATACAGGGCTGGTATGACAAAAACGGTGAGGTGCTTCCTACAAAAGATGCCATTGAATTGATAGAAAAAGAATTAGAACAGGATTTCCAAAAACGTTTTGGCAAGCTAAACAAAGTTACCAGCTTATTTAAAGCCCATTTAGGTGAGCCTATGCAGTCCCCAGCGTTCCGTTCAATACCTCAAGGTCCAATAGGCAACAGTGGAGTTGACAGACGGATGAGTGAACAGGAAAGGGTAGCGGCAGCAGCTCGGTTAATGGCAGGCAGTTAGACAGTTAGTGTTTTATTAATCAGTCGGTATTTACGCAAGCGAATTATTGAAGGAGTTATCCGCAATGGCATTAGACTTTACCTCGTTCCAGTCGGCATTAAAGACACTCTACCCAGAGTGGGCGTTACAGAACATGATTTTTCAGAACAACCCATTTTTGGCGTTGATCTCAAAAGAGACGGACTTTGGTGGGGATTTTAAAAAGATTCCTATCATCATCGGTGCTCCACAGAACACCTCAGCGGACTTTAGTGTTGCCGCTAACTCAGGTGCAAGTTTAGGCACACAGTCCACTATCAAGGCATTTCTCTTAAGCCGTGCACGCAAACATACACTTGCAGAGATTAGCAATGAGATAATGAAGGCTTCAGAATCCAATAAAGATGCGTTTATCTCTGCTGTTAAAAACGAAACTGATGGAGCTATCCGTTCTATTTCCAACCAATTGGGTATGGATATATTTAGGGATGGCTCTGGCGTTGTGGCTCAATTGTCAGCCACTTCAGGCGTGACAAATACGATAACTTTAGCTGATCCTACACAGGCGATTACCCTAGAAATTGGGACTTATTTGCGGTTTTCAACTCTAAGCACTGGTGGTTCAATCAAAACTGGTACGCTGCAAATTGCAGCCATAGATAGGCCAACAGGGACTATCACTTTATCCGCCTCTGGAGCCACGTTAACCCCTGTTCTAGCGGTTGATGACTACGTCTATATTAGTGGTAACCAGCAGGCAAATATTAAAGGCCTAGAGGCTTGGATTCCTACCGTTGCTCCCACAAATGGAGACAATTTCTTCAACGTGGACAGAAGCGCAGATAGCCGTTTGTATGGTGCCTATGTAGACAAGAGAGGCTTCCCCATTGAAGAAGCTTTGCTGGACATGGACAGCCTTGTTTACACCGCTGGGGGTAAAGTCAGCCACATCATCTTGAGCCCTTCCCAGTACCTCAACCTCGCTAAATCCCTAGGCTCTCGTGTGATTTACCAAGAGTTGAAAGTGGGTGAAGTGGGCTTCCAAACCTATGAGATTCAAGGGATGAGTGGGCCTATTAAGGTGATTGCAGACAGAAGTTGCCCACGGAATATCGCCTATACGCTCCAATTAGACACTTGGAAACTCAGCACATTAGGCCAGATGGTAGCGATTTACACTGGAGATGGGTTGAGCATGCTGAGAAGCACAAATGCTGATAGTGTGCGGTTACAAATCTCATTTTACGGAAATCTCGGAAATTCTGCTCCAGGCTGGAACGCCAAATGCCTTTTAAGCTGATAAACATTGAACAACTCGGTTAATAATTCGAGTTATTTTTTAATTCTCGCAAACGGGGGTTTGTGAGAGTTCTCCTTTCCCTCAATGGAGTTTTTTATGTCTAATAGAATGTTTTATCCTTTGCGTGGAAGTTTGAATCGTGAGGTTGTCACTCTGTATGGTTCTGTCACCACGAGTACAGGCGGAGCTATTGCTAGTCAGTCCTGTAAGGGTTTTAGTGTAGCCCGCGCTGACACGGGTGTTTATGCGGTGACACTTCAGGACGCTTATGCTGCGGTCCTTGACTCAAGGGTGACGTTGTCAGTCTCAGCCATCACAGCAGGCAAGGGTCAGTTGTTTGTGCTGACGACTAACACCCCTCTGAGTTCTGCTTTAGTGTTGAAGGTTTACCGGCCTGACACACAGGTTGTAGCGGATGTGGATGACGGTGCAGTTCTGCTATTTTCCATCTCCCTTAGCAGAGTGGCGGTGTAAATATGTTGATGCGTAAACGTGAAGACGATGGCATTCCGTCAATGAAGAAGCCTAGCCGTGACATGAGTGAAGAGAGTGGAATATCTGAGGGCACAAAAGAGCGTGGAGAGGTCACCAACGAGCGTGAGGCTGCTGCACAGGATTTCCTTGATGCTATAGCAGACGGGGACGCTAAGGCCCTAGTGGACGCTTTTATTGCCCTAGATATGGCCTGTGGTGAGCTCGAGGATGAAGGTGAGGAAGAGGAAGAGGGGGAACCTATGGGTGAACCCAAAAAGTCACCAAAGGATCTCGTCAGCATCATACTGGCCAAGAAGAAAGCGTAAGCTCTATCTCTATGAAATAGGATTTTGTAGAGATTAGCCGTGTGGAATGTCTAGATCATCGGTGTTGATCAAACGGTATATTTTTTAAAACTGGGATCAACGATCAAAGGAACGGCAGACTTCCAGTTCACACGGTGATGCAACCTTTTATTCTTAAATCCCATCTCCCGAATGCTTACAGAGCTCGGGCTGTAGAGGACAGAATAAAAACTTTTTACATAAGTTCCCAGGTCTTTGTAAATATCAGTCAAGCCCCCTTCATTAGCCTGTGTTTGCACTTGTTCAAGCCTTATTCTGGGAACTGTTACAAACAGATATCCACGACTACCCAAATGGATATAAGCGTTTACATCTTCGTTAATTCTGCCCATGAACTTAAAGGGCTTAGCGGTGTTCATAAAGAATGCGTTCATGGCTTTACGAGAAAACAATCCAGCGGATTCCAGTTTAGCGACATTGCTACCATGGCCACCAATAAAGTCCCCTCCTTGGCTCATGGCTATACTGTGTGCTTGGCTGTCAATCAAGAATTGAGTCATAGCTAAGAACACTTTATCCAAGTTTTTCAGTCTACGTTGTGAAGTGATGTATTGTCTTGAGTTATTAAAGATATTGGAAAAACGTGGGTAATCATCATCAAGCTGTAAAAAATAGGAAATACCTAATTCTTGAGCAACAACAAAATTCCAGTTGCGAGCATATACAACGCTGTTTGTTCTCGTTAAATTGTCTGCACTATCTGTATAGTCAATTGCTTTTTCTTTATTAAAAACAATAACTTGGTCGCCATATAGTTTTTTATATAGATTTTCTTGTTTATCAGTGTCATCTATTAACAGATAGATTTTCCCCGTATAGCCTTGCTTCCTAAGGGCTGAATAGGTTGTTACACGTTCAGCTCTGCCATGAGTTAAAATAAAGACAGCAAAAGAATCAGTAAGCATCTTCTTCCTCATTTTCTTCACTGTTATCTTCTTCGTATATTTCATTTAAAGCCTGAGAAAGCTTTATGTAGCCATCCCTTATGGCGTGCTTGATATCGATAATAACAAGAGCACTATTCTCCATTAACTCTTGAACATCTTTATCCGAATGGCAATAATATTCGGCTATATTTTTATAATTAAACACAATGTGTCTATAAGCTGCTGCTATTAAAAAGTCCTTTTCACCTTGAGGTAAACTTTTTGATTCTGACTCTATTTGTGCTATAAGCTGCAACGATTTTTCTTTATTGTAAAGTTCACACAATTCTGGTTTTATTTCTTTAGCTGGCCGGTATTGGATTGTTCCCGTTTTTTGAGAATAAGGGTTATTTGATCCGTCAGTATCGGTGCTAGCATCTTTTTTATTTCCGTTTATTTCATTGTCCATCTGATCATCTGAAGACAACTTCGTGTCATCAAACCCAATGACATCCAGTTCAAAATCCTCAAGCCTCAATTCATCGAGTTCAATCTTCAACAGCTCTTCATCCCAACCAGCCTCTAGTGCTAGCTTGTTGTCTGCGAGTGTATAGGCCCGTCTCTGCGTGTCTGTGAGGTGGGCAAAGGCCACCGTGGGCACTTTATCTAACCCTAGCCTTTGTGCAGCTAGTAGTCTCCCATGGCCTGCAATAATCGTTTTACTCGCACTGTCTATGAGTATGGGGTTCAGGAATCCAAATTCTTGGATGCTGGCAGCTATTCTGTCAATCTGTTCACCTGAATGGGTTCTTGCATTGCGTGCGTAAGGGTGCAGTGAGTCAATGGGAAGATATTTGATGGAGTTGGTTAAGTTTTGTTTCATTGTGTTTCTCTTTTTAGATGATTATTTAAAGCATTGAGGTAAGCATGATGTGCTTCTTCTTGAGTCAAAAATCTGCCTAAGTAAAATCTTTTGCCATTGAGTTGTATGCTTGCTTGCCACGGCCTATTTATTGGTCTTATGCTTTTTTTCCTTTTAAAACAAGGTTTTCTATAGCATGTCCCCACTAAATGCCCTTTCCTGTGGCATTCTTTGTTTGATGTATTTTCTCTTCTCGTGCATTCCCTAAGATTTTCTATTCTATTGTCTCCACGATTCCCATTGATGTGGTCAATATCTCCTATAGGTTCTCTTCTGTACTCAATTATCCAAATGAGTCTGTGGGCTTGGTAATGGATCCCATTGTATCTAACCTTTCGATAACCTTGAGAATTGCATCCTGCAAGTCGTCCTATTTTAGCTCGTTGAGAAGGTCTTTTTTTCCAATAAAGCCGCCCATCTTCTTTGTCATAATTAAATAATTCTAATATTTGTTTTCTGCTTAGCATCAAAACACCAGTAGCGTCACCGTCACAGGCCCAGCAGCGTTCAGCCTGAGGCTCGTCTGCGGGTATTTGTTATTGGCCTGCTCATCATAGATAACCGCCCCCGTGTTGCGTTTGACGACTAGCCAGCCTTGCAGCGCCCTTTCCAGTTTGTGGGGAATGAAGTTCGTGCCAGCTGTTAAATCAATATCTTTCAGTAGGCTCATGGTGTAAACGAGTGGGCTGATTTGGCTAAACGCCTCGGCTACTGTGTCTTGAACAAGATTCAACTCCTGAATATTTGACGCAATTCTCTTGGGCTTCATCGTTCAATTCCTCTGTGTTTTGTTAGACTAAAAACAGACAACACTTTTTCTCTTAACGCACAGGATAATTCACTATGACGACTACGCCTAACATGGGCCTCACTCAGCCCGTCCCCGGAAGCCTTGGCCCTACATGGGCCACTGACATCAACACCAATTCCTCGACTCTAGACACCCATGACCATTCAGCGGGCAAAGGTGTGCCCATTACACCTAGTGGAATCAACATCAACTCGGATTTTAGCGTGCAGAACTTTACCCTCACAGATGCTAAGTCTGTGCGTTTTGTCAGTCAAACAGCCAGCATAGCGGGCACGGGTGCCCAAGATGTTTATGTGAAAAATGGCGACTTATTTTACGCCCGTGGTGGGACAGATGTTCAAATCACCAATGGGGGAAGCATAGCCGGAGCCAGTGGTTCTATTGCGGGGTTAGTCAGCCCTGCCAGTTGTGTGTTTAGTGGCCAGCAGTATAGCTTTTTTTACGATGCGGGCACTTACGCCGACTTGCGATGCCGAGATCTCACCCTCTCCACCAACGGGGGGAACACTGTCAAAATCACTCAAGCCTCGACTGCCAGTTACACCTGCACACTCCCCGCTTCACCCCCTTCCACCTCGACTCAGCTTGTGGCAATGGGCACAACGGGCGCCCTATCCACCCCCGCTAACCCCACTCTAGGCGATGCTAGCAGTGTGCTCACATGGCAAGGCTCTACACAGTCTACGGCGATAGGCAATGGGGCTGTGGTCATTGCTGGTGGGGTCAGTGTGGCCAAGACACTCAGGGCTGAAAGTTGCCGCATTTCTAATGGTTTGAGTGTCACGAGTGGGGGACTGGGAATAGATGCCAATGGTGCCACCATAAATGGCACGACTGTTATTAATGGCACCACAACCGTGACTGGCACGACAAATTTTGTGGGGGATTTAAACCAGAGTGGAGGCAGCCTTTTAACTAATGGGTTTATCCAAACCACTCTAAAGATCACTTGTAAGGGCGTGGATAGTGACAATTGGAGAATTCAGCAGCGTTTTATTACAACTTTTTTAAACGGTAGCGGGGGCCTTGTTTACACCCATGGACTAACAAGCCGTATTTTGTCTGTGACAGCATTTTTTGAATCGAACCCCAATGTGTGGAATTCCGTTGATGCAGCGGTAGGTATCGGTGGGTTAGGTGGGCTTTATTTCGATTCCACAGAGATCAGAACTTTTGGATCAAGCGGTTTTTACTCCGGCAGAAGTGTCCGCCTGCTTATCATTCATGGAGATTGATCAATGACACTCCAAAAGCAACTAGTCCCCATTGTGGTGCCTCAGGGTGTGAACACGAAAATAAATGAAGCCCTTTTGCCCATGCAGCAAGCAGCTAAGTTAGACAATTATAGGCTTGATAAACAGGGAGAAATAAGAAAGAGATATGGATTTGACCCCATCACTCCATTGCCTAAAACAATTCGGCCAGAGTTTGGTGCTAATTTTGCATATGAAGCTAGAGGTGTTTTTGATTTTAATGGCAATGTTTTTATTGTTGGCAAGTATACTGACTATAATTTTTCAGACGTAGACATAGCAAACAATAAAGACACAGACTTATATAGAGTATTCCAATACAACTCACTCAATAATTCATATTTAGATAGAGGAGTCACTGGGAACTTTACGCACACACTCCAAGAGCTAACTTACTCAGACACTGAAGAGGTCATGCCCTCTTGGGCCATAGTGGGCAACTCGATTGTCTGTGCATTTATCCGCTACAACTCATCGAATGTGAGCACGGGTCTTTTGGGTGGCTTTGTCAATGTCTATGATTTGAGCACCTACACGCTGCTGACTTCTCTTTCTTTAGGCTCCACAGTGTGGGGGGTAAAGGTCTGCCAGCGGGATAACAATTCTGTATATATCCTAACAAATCCAGCGGGTTCGACTAATCTCCTAGGCTACACCCTCGACGTGTCCCTTCTCACTCTTTCGAGCTCTTCCACCGTGGCAACCAACCTTTCTGCCACTCAGCCCAATTTCGATTTGAAATTCCACGCCCTCACCCAAAAGGCGCTCGTCTTTTACAATACAGGTGCCTCTGCCATCCTTGGCTATCTCTCTGCGACCGCCACCCTCGAGCCCAGCCCCACGCCCCTTGTGTTCACAGGGCAAAATGGAGATGGGGCCATCCACCTCAACACGATTGATACCCAAGAGGCCCGGGGAAATATTCAACTCGCGTGGGCAAGTGGGGCCTCTCCCTTCCCTTGCTACAACGCTTTTACCTCGTGGAACTGGACGGCACTCCCCACAGTGCGGAGTCAAAATCAAGCGTCTTTAGTCAGGCAAATCACGACCGACCAATCGTTTGTTTACTGCGGCCTCTTGGCCACTTTGGTGAACAGCCAACCCATCAATAACAGTGTGGCCGTGTGGTCATCGAGTGTTGGCCCTTGGACTCTGTGGGACCAAGTCCGCTCAGTGGGGCTTGCCAGTGAAGCCCTTCACTTCCAAGGGGTCGTCGCCCTTGCTCACGAGTCAAAATTGCAGCCCACAACCTTCCTGTACCATGGGGCCAGCAAGCGCATTCTAGCCAAAATGGCCCAATCGAAATCAGGGGGCTTAGCTGGGGCAATAGGGCCAGTGGGCACATCCAGCTACACGTTATACCCCTCATGCCTCCCAGCGCTTATTTTGCACACTTTAAACGACTCGGGTTCTAGCCCGTTTTACGAATTGCTCACCGTAACTAAGTCGGGGACGGTCAGCGAGGGTGGGGAGCTCTTTGGGACCCGTAATATCGCCGCTATTCGTCTCACTAAGGCCGGGTCTCCTCAAGCCGTGCAGTCTTCCAGCCTCTTTCTAGCGGGTAGCCAAGTCGAGCAGTGGGACGGCGTGACGTTGGCTTCTCCGGGCTTTTATTTGAGTCCTGAGAATGTGGTAGCGGTGACAGACACAGGGGCCACAACGACCGCTGGTGTCTATGGCTGGGCGGTCACCTATTCGTGGGAAGATGCCACGGGGAAACGGTGGGAAAGCTTTGCGGCACAAGGGACAATCACCCTGACGGCAAGCCAACAAATCAAGCTGACCATTCCCACATTGCGGCTAACGGCTAAAAGCAATGTGGTCATCAACACCTACAGAACCACGGTGAACGGCACACTCTTACAGCGGTGTGACGCAGGCAACGCCACCAGTGCGACGATTATTTACACGCCAAGCTCTCCACGGTTTAACGATAAAACAGTGGACTCAGTCAATTTGTGGCTCAACATCCCCGTGTCTGCCAGCGATACAGAAATTGAGACACGGGCCATTCTGTACACGAGTGGAGGGGAGTTGGATAATGACCCGCCGCCCAGCTGTTCCCATTTGGCCCTGTACCGTGGGCGGATGGTCTACACAGGTCTAGAGGATAAGAGATATATAGGCTATTCCAAGCTGTTCACCCCTGAGACTCCGCCCAATTTCTCAAATTCTTTTGTTCTTGGCATCCCTGACGATGGGGAAACGGTCACAGCGAGCCAGCAGCTTGATGACAAGCTCATCATCTTTAAACCCACTGGCATTTACGCCTTAGCAGGCAGTGGGCCACTCAACACAGGTTTACAGGATGACTTTGACACGCCCGTGTTGGTGGCCACAGATGTGGGGTGTGCCAGTCCTCAATCGATTGTTCTCTATTCTGAGGGCGTGTTGTTCAAGTCTTTAAAGGGTATCTACGAACTGTCTAGGTCCATGCAGGTGGCTTATACGGGGGCTCCTGTTGAGGATGACAACAGTTTGTTAGTCACCGGTGGCGTGCTCATTGACAATAAAAATGAAGTGCGGTTCACGACCACAGAGAAAACCCTTGTCTACAACTACTTTTTCAAACAGTGGATGACCCACAGTGGGCTCCCCTCTCTCACGTCAATTCTCGTGAAAGGGGTGCACACGATTTGTCTCACTGATGGCAGAATTGTGCAGGAAACAACAGGCTATCTTGATGGTGGCAGTGTGATCAGGAGCACACTAGAAACAGGTTGGTTGACGACGGCCATTCAGGGGTATCAACGCATTTATCGGTTTTTATTCCTTGGCCAATCACTTAGCAACACGCAACTCAACGTCTCATTGGCTTATGATTACAACAAGTTCACAAGTGAGAGTTTCCTTGTCACCACAAGCACAATGTACCCCGTGTGTCCTTTGGGTGAAAGTGGCTATGGCGTGGGCTTATTTGGTGGGCCTTACTTTGGAGTGACGCAATTTATGGTTATGCCGAGTACACAAAAATGTCAATCGGTTAAAATCAGGTTAGAGGACACGCCACTTGAGGAGGGGGAAGGGTTGATTTTATCGGCAATCACGGCACTTGTGGGAGCTAAAGCGGGGACTCAAAAACTGGCAGCTCAATACAGAGCACTTAAAAACTAGGAGATTTTGCTATGGGATTCATGGATTTTCTTTCAGGGCTTGATCCCACTAATGTCAAAAAGACCACAGTGGCACCAGCCAGCACACAGAATTCACAGGCGTTTCTGCAAGCCGCCCAACAACAGGGCAAACAGGTGGCAGCTCCTCAACTCGCAGCAGCCCCACAAGCCCAAGCGGCAGAGATTGCCCGTGGTGGCATGTATGGAGCCCAAGGGCAGCAACAACAACTCGTCAATAGGCTACTGAGTGACGAGGGCCGGCAGCAACAACAGGCGTTGCAGACCAACAGGGCCTTAGCGGAACAGGGGGCACGGGCACAGATGGCAGCCCTTGCAAGTGGAAGGGGGAACGCTGCGAGTGCTAACAGACAGGCCATGCAGACAGGGGCTTTGATGCAGTCTCAAGCGGCCCAACAGGGCATGGTGCAAGCGGGGCAGAATGACCTACAGAGGCAACAGCTCGCCTCACAGATAATCGGACAACAGTATGGAACCGAGGCGGGCTTAGCACAAAGCCAAGCCCAGCTTGCCCAACAGGCGGCCCTCGCTAACCAACAACTCCAAGGTCAGTATGGGTTAACGGGCGCTCAACAGGCGTTACAAGCTCAGCAACTTAACCAGTCCGCAGAACTGCAAAGGTTGGGTTTGCAGGGCCAAGCACAGATGGGCATGGATCAATCCATTAACGCAAATCTAGGTTTGCAGGCCCAGCTGGATTCAGAACGGGCCAAAGCGCAACAAGCGGCTAAGGGTGGAATAGTCAGCGGTATAAGTGGCGTCCTTGGAAAAGTGGCGACGCTTAGCGATAAGCGGGCTAAGAAAGACATTAAAGCCAGCAAAGATAAAGCCAGTCGTGAGCTGGACAAAATGGCGGGCAGTGGTTCCGACCAGCGGAAATTCTTAGATGCCCTCCAATCTTACGAATACAAATATAAGCATGAGGGCAAGGGTGCCACGCCGCAAATGGGCATCATGGCCCAAGACCTAGAGAAGACACGGTTAGGCAAGCAAATGGTGGTTCAGGATGCGGTGAGCGGGCTTAAAACCGTGGATTTTGGCCGTGGGTTTGGTGCACTTTTGGCAAGCCAAGCCGAGCTCAATAAACGGATTAAAAAACTTGAAGCCACAAAGGGGAGGATCAACTGATGGGTTACAGAAAAAAATCAATAGGAGACCAATACCTAGAGGACCACCCAAATGCTGTTCCTAGCTATGTGCCAGACACACCGCCACCCTTGCCTAGTGGCCCTATTAATCTCAACGTGCCTTCACCTCTAGACCCCATGCCTGTAACGCCCATGCCTGTAACGTCCATGCAGTCTATGCCTCAGGGTGTTCAGCCTCAGCCTCAACCTCAGCCTCAGGCACCAGTGGGCATTCAGCCAGAGTTTATTGCACCTAGCCCACAACAATCCACTCCCATGGCAGCCCCACAAGGCCCCATGATGATCCCCACTTTTGAGAAGACGGCCAGCACTTTCATAGACAATTCGACTAGTGGAGTCGATGCCAAAAGTGCAGCAGCTATTAGGGCTGCGTCAGCTGAGCAACAAAAAGCGGTGATGGATTTGAGTCAAGTTGAGGCACAAAAAGCACAACAACAAAGCCTGTCTAAAGAAGAGCAAGCAGCGATTCAGGGCACTCAAATTGACGCAGAAAAAGCGGCGAGAGAAGAACAAAGAGCCAAAGAACTCAACGCACAAAAAGAGATGGACAAGACGGCAAACGACCTGTTGGCCACTGAGTTTGATCAAAACCGGGTGTGGAAACGCATGGGCACAGGGGGTTCTATTGCCGCTGGCGTGGGCATTGCACTGGGTGCTTTGGCTCAAGGTTTTGGCGCTAAATCCAATGCGGCATTAGACGTGATTGGTAAGCAAGTGGAGCGTGACATCGAACAGCAGCGGATGGAATACGAAAAGATTAAGGACAAGGCTAAGGCCCAAGACAGTGCTTATGGGCGCTTGAGGCAGCTGGGCATGGACGATAATCAAGCACGGGCTCAGCTGAATAAGGCCACTCTAGACCAGATCCAAACGAAACTTGAGGTGGGGTTAGCAAAGTTAGGCGTGCAAGAGGCTCCACTGAAAGCCGCAGAGGCCACAGCAAACGCTCGATTAAAAGAGGAATATGCACTGAAGAAGACTGAGGTAAAGAGCGTCAAAAAACAAACCAACGAAACGCAAGGCATGAAGATAGGAGGTGGTGCCCCGCTCAATCAAAAAGAACAGGTCGAGCTCGCACAAATGGCGGACAAAGACGAGGCGATGAAAAACTTTCGTAATGCAAAAACAGGTTTACAGAAATTTCAAGGGACTCTTGATTCCAAAGGCCGTGCTAACCCCGTGGCTTTGGCTGAATATATATCAGGCATAACGGGGTTAGCCCAAGGGAGCTATAACCCTGATACGTTCAACAAAGCTATGCAAAGTGCTGGTTTTTCTGGGAGAACTAAAGAGGCTCTGCGTGACTTTTGGAATGACAAAAAGCCTGTCCCCAAAGACATCACGGACAACGTTCTTGCCACCTTTAACTCTAACGTTCGGCAATTTGAGCCAGCAGCAAGGCGGAGATACAGCGAGGTTTACGCTAGTAAGGGCTTCTCTCCTCAAAGTGTTTTAGGTGAGGATTTGGAAATCATCACACCTCCACCTCGGGGGAATTTGTGATGGCACAACCTCAGGGTGGAACTGGAGCAGCACAAGAGCCCACTGTTCGACTGTGGGATGGCACCAGTCAATCCTATGTCCAAGTGCCCAATTCTCAGGCGGTTCTTGCTATCAAAGACCCGACTAAGGGCCAAGGCTTTAAACCCGGCGACTCGTATTACTTTCAGTACCCCGATGGGGAACTCGGCAAGGCATCTAACGTCAACGAGTTTTATTCCGCCATCAAGTCAGGTGGCAGAGAAATAGACAAACGCACCGCAGAGTTGAGGAATGAAGCCCGTGGTGCCATTGGGACGGCTATCGCTTTTGGTTCCAGTGCTGCCAGTTCTGCAACATTTGGAGGCTCTGACATCCTCGCCCGCGGTCTCGATGAGTTATCGGGGAACAAGTTTGGCATCACCGAGAGGATAAAAGCGAGTCAGGAGGCGAGTCCTATAGCCTCTACGCTAGGCAATGTCGCGGGTGCGGTGGGTAGTGCTGTGTTGCTCCCCGGTGGTGGTTTAGTGGGAGGTGTAGGGAGGCTAGCAGCGGGTGCTGTTGAGCGTGCTGCTGGAGGTGCTCTAGTGGGCCTTGCTGCTAAGGGAACACTGGGGGCTATAGCGAGTAGTGGGGTTAAGCTAGGTGCCACTGGTGCTCTAGAGGGCGCTGCTCAGGGTGTGGGCCAAACCATCTCACAACAGGCGTTGAAGTCCACACCTCAGGGTGTAGCCGAAAGTTTAGTGGCCAATGTGGGCACAGGGGTGCTCTTTGGTGGCGTGGTGGGTGGTGGTTTAGGGGCTGGTGGTAAGGCTTTAGCGCCTGTGATAGGCACTGCTGGCAAGGCGTTCACTCAAGTGACTGGCAAGTTGAAGGGCTTTAGTGGAGAGGAGTTGGCTGCCCAGCGGGGGGTTTTTGAACCCGGCAGTGAAGCTTTGAAAGCCTTACGCAGCCCACAAAAGTTTGAAGAGCAGGTGGTTAACTCCACATCGAAACTCATGAATGACATTGAGCAGACGGGTATCAGTGCCAGCACTAAGATGAACGAAATGATCTCAGGAGGCACCACAGACCCCATCAAAGGGCAAGCAGCTAAAAACGTTGTGCTGGACCATATGGGTGCCATGAGCCAAGACCCGAGTTTATCACCCAAAGTCAAGGGTGTGTTCACTGACCTAAACCGCAAGTTAAGCCCTATGGCACCGCAACAAATGGACGCCATACAAACCCAAATTGGGGTTTTAGAGAAGCGGCTGGCCAGCCCCTTAACGGCAGCAGAAAAGGAATCCATACAAGCCCAAGCAGATATTTTAAAGAACAGGCTTGTCATGGCCTCCCCTGAGAATTCCCTTCAGGCATTGCGTGAAGCCCGCCGTGATGTGTCAGAGGCGCAAAGAGACTTTCAAAAAGCTTACACGATGACAGGAGATAGAGAGGCGGGGCAAGGGTTAAAACAACTCGATAGCCTAAACAAAGTCCTCAAAACCACTGTGTGGGACGAGGCCACTTTTGGCCCACAGGCGGGACTTTTGGCAGATCTCGACGAGGCCATAGCCACCCGGTATTCCGCATTCAATGCCCTCAAAGATTCAGGGGCGATCAAAAAAGAGGGTGCTGGTTTTGTCCTCAAGAGGAACGGCGTGAAAGCCCTTTTGAGAGATGAGAAAAACGCAACCCTCATTGAAGACCTCCTAGCAGCAGAACACAAAGTGCAGGCCGTGGGCTCCCAACTCTCAGGTGAGGCCATGGATGCCACGATTTCTGAGTTGCCCAAGATGATTCAAGCTCGGCAAACTGTGCGTTCTCTCTTTGACAATGAACTGATGACGGGGCGTTCATTGTGGGCAGGAGGCTTGGGTTACGCGGCTGGTGGGGCTGCTGGTGCTTTCGTTGTACATGCCCTAGAAAACCCTGGAACTGTTACGAAATTCCTAGCTAACAGATATTCAGATTCACTAAAATTGGGTAAACTGGTTGACAAAGAAAACTCTTGGGGAGTGCTGCAAGGAATAGCCTCAAACCTCAACCGGCAGGCTGCTGATGAGGTCGCAAGCCGTGACATGCAAGCCCAAGCTCAAAAGAGCACAGAGCAAACAGCCAGTAAAATCAACGCTTCTGTGAGCTCCCTCCTTTCACGAGAGGCTAAGGGTGTCGTGGCACCAGCGGTTCAGTACACGGCAGCAGATTTTACCAAGACCAAAGAGATCCTAGCCTCACCCCCCCCAGCCCACATTGAGGCCATTCAGGATCCCGTGCTGAAGGCCAGCCTCATCACTCAGCACCAGTTGGTCACAGGGTACCTCAACTCCAAATTGCCACCTGTTAGAGAGGACTCACTGGGGTTTGAGAGGCCTCCCACTAAGCAACAGTTGCTTGCCTATGGACGCACCGTAGAGGCTGCAAACAACCCATTAAGGGTCATAGAGGACATAGGGAAGGGGTATGTGTCTAAAGAGGGCTTAGGCACGCTACAGGCCGTCTATCCAGCCCTCTATGAGGCTTTGCAACAACAAGTGAAGGGCACGATCACAGATGAGCCCAGTTTAAAGAACAAGGCGGTCATCGCTCAAATCATAGGCAGAGAGGGCATAGCAACACGGGCTAAAGCGAGCATGGAGGGTTGGGCCACTGCGTTTGTTGACGCTGCTCAAGACCAAGCTACAGGCGGTCTAGATCCTCATCTCTCTCAGGGAATGGGAATGGGGATGGGTGGGCCTAAACTCAAGGGCATAGGGGCCATGGGGGTAGGTGGAGAGCCTAAGCGGGGTTCGATGGTGTGAACGTTCAACAATACCGTTTGAGCTTTCTCTTCTTCCGCAATTTGATTAGCTTAAGCTGCTGTTTACTCACACCTTGGATCTGTCTAAACCAGTAAGCAAAATGCTCTATGCTTTGGCCAAACTCTTTATGAGGTGGTGGCAATTCTCTGTTTTCGCTCATGACTTCTTTTTAGCTTTCTTAGATTTCTTAGATTTCTCTGGTTTTTCTGGATCAACAAAACTGATCATTTTTCCCGTGTCATCAAATACTTGTAAATACTTAAAACTTCTTTTTAAATAGCCCATTTTAAAATATTTAAACGGCTTGTTGAGGACTGGCCTAAAAGAATGCCCATTTAAAAATTTCCAAGAATTTACCATGAGAAAGTCATTTAAACTTTCTAATTTAGAACATTTGAGCAAGGCCAATATTTTATTTTGCATACTTAAAAATTCGTGAAAGGGATCAACACAATTGACATCCTTTAACGTATTAACTGGATGATTTTCCGCGTAGCCTTCAGCCCAATCGTATTCACTCACAATCATTCCCTTTTTGTATGTTCTCTATCAGTTCTCTATAGGCTTTTGCAGAGCCTCTAAAAACACAATTGTGGTTTACGAAATAGACTTGACCACACTTCTTTTTGATCATGTTTTTTTCAATTAACTCTTTAATCCCTATGTAGTAAATTCGTTTACTTCCATATTTCTTCTCAAACTGGACTAGGGGAAGATCCACTTCTTTACTGCTTCTTTTGAGCTTGTTTAGTAAATACGCAAAAACGACTGTAGTTGAAGGCTTACATTTGGCCAGCAGTTCGTAAACTGGTGGATGGATTATGATACCTACACCGTGCATATGTCTCACCGTTTTTATAGTTGTACACTGTCTTTTTGTGGAATCATTATCATCGTCTCCCCGATTTAATAAATGACTGGCAACGAGCTTTATATGAGAATTTGTCTCATTGTCAAATGGTGAATTGCCATAGTGGACGGCCACGCTAAAAGGCCCCTTTGCGGGTCAAGTGTGAAATACTATATACCATAAAGCGGATGATTTGTCTGCATTTTGGTTACTACTGCACTGTGAAGAAGAAGTTCACAATTTGGTAACTGAATTTTTGTACCAAACATTTTGTTAATGTTCAAAAATTCACCAAGTCGGAAAAAAATTTGATATTTCCCCTATACTCCCGACCGTCCGAAACATCTTGATCACCGGCAAAAACCAACAGCCAACAGCCAACAGCCAACAGCCAACAGCCTTTACCTCTTTTAAGACCCCAACACACAGCCCAGCTAAGACTCAAAGAGATCTGGATCACTTCTCCTGTCTAGGACTGGGCCAGCCTACGGCTGTCCTCAGCCCACACACAATTCAAAAAGAATGGAAAAAAGAAGAAGGAATACAGAACAGCCGAACAGCCAAAAACTAATACAGGGTCTTGAGTGGGAGCATTGTACCTATCAGCACGGGTAATTCTCACGCAAAAGGGGTAAATTTAAACGAAAGCCCTTTGGAGGTATTCTCATGACTCTCGCATCTTCCCTTGTCACACAGGCCCGTTTGCGGGCTGACCAAGTGAATTCCCAGTTTGTGACTGACGCTGAGGCCCTCGGTTATCTCAGCTTGGGCTACCAAAACTTTTACGATCTCGTGACACAGTCTAACAATACCTACTATGTCAGCCAGTTAGACATCACCCTAATCCCCAATGTGCAAGATTACGCCCTTCCAGCAAACTTTTATAAGCTCTTGGGCATGGATCTCGTGAACGCAATAGGCGCCCCTGTTACACTGCGTCCCTTTCAGTGGAATGAGCGGAATCGCTACAAATATGCAGGCCTGACAACCATGGCTGGGCCTGTGTATCGGTACAATCTGCTGGGCTCGAATGTCAGGTTTACCCCTATGCCGGGTAGTGGTGTGGTGAAGGTGTACTTCACGCCTCGGGCCGTGTTGCCCACTCTGTTGACATCTGAAATAGACACCATGGGGTTCGACGAGTATTTGATTGTGAGCGTGGCGTTGAAGATGTTGGCAAAGGAGGAGAGTGACACGACCTTGATTCAGGCGGAGTTGCAACGGCAGACGGAGAGGGTGCAAACGATGCTAGCTGACCAAGATTCCAGCTTTCCCAAGGTCGTGGTGGATGTGGACACCCTCAATGACAATCTCTATTTGCCGACGTTTTTACGTTAACCAGAAAACCGTGTTCTTGATTAATATTAATAAAATGGGGAGGCCCTCAAGCGGGGCTCAATGGTTTAGGTCCCAAACTGCCTTTCCCCCTAGACCCTGTATTAGTTTTGGCTGTTCGGCTGTTCTGTATTCCTTCTTCTTTTCTATTTCTTTTTGAATTGTGTGTGGGCTGAGGACAGCCGTAGGCTGGCCCAGTCCTAGACAGGAGAAGTGATCCAGATCTCTTTGAGTCTTAGCTGGGCTGTGTGTTGGGGTCTTAAAAGAGGTAAAGGCTGTTGGCTGTTTGGCTGTTGGTTTTTGCCGTTGGTTTTGTGAGTGCGCTACAGCTCGATCTTAAATACAATAGAAAGAGATATCAAATTCCTTAATATTATCAACCCCCCTAATGATACCAAATTGATATTCTTAATGCCAGTCTACTGATATTAGGGAAAATTGAAAGTTATATATTGCATTAAGTATTTGCTTATATTTTATATCATGATATTTAGGATATATTGTAAACGCTAAAACGAGGTGCCATATAGCAATGGAAAATAGTTTGAAATGTGAAAACGAAATCAAAAAAGCTGGCAAGCCACGGGGAATAAAGAGATTTCACTCTAACCCTTTTATCGAGTTTAAGGGGGTGCAGTTCAAAAAGACAAAGATCAATTATTTTAAAGTCCTTACAAATAAACCAGTTACAGTTGGAGACGAGAAAATAGGTAATAAACTTTTTGCGAAAGTTGAACATGAGGTCAGCGGTGAACAGTTTGTTAAAATCTATGCACGCTATGCTAGCATTTGGTTTGATCTGAGTCCCGCAGCATTAAAGATTTTTGGACTATTCTATTCAATGATTTTATGCTCCCCAGCGGAGATGACCTATTTTTACCTGTCTAACTCTGATCCGATTTTAAACCGTTACATCAAAACGCCCACAACCTTTCACAAAGCAATCAATGAATTGATTAAAAACCAAATCATTGCACGGCATTTTTCAGAAGGCTGGTACTGGCTAAATCCATTTGTTATGGGGAGAGGGGATCAGCTAAAAATAATCACCGAATTGAAAATGAAAAACAACAAGGCTTCACATGCGGAAGTTGGGCAATTTTTAGATAAATCAATACCTGAAAAAGTTAAATTCTAACCTAACTCTCCACTTGCACAGTTAATCTCTCATCCCATTTCTGCTTACCAATAAACTGCACCGCCAATTCAAAGCCATGAACTAGAAACTTCCGCTTGTAAGCGGGGTGCCCTTTGACGGCCATAGTCTCAGCAAAATGAATAAACTCCTCTTTCACATAGTCGTAGGGATTCACAGTGGATTGGTAGTAGTGATAGGGTTCTTGATCTCCGTATGTTTCTGTTGTCACGTTTTTGTCATATGTTTTTAACGTTAGCCAAAACACGGCTAACTCTCGAGGGCCCAGTTGGTAAGCATATTCTGCTTTTTTTGCTAGTGTGAGTGGACTTGGTTTATCCTGTAGGCTGAGTTTGTTCATTGATTTCAGTTCACTCCAAAAGGTCATAAGGGGGGTATCATCTCAACAAAATCCAAATACAAAAATATCCAACTTGCAGAAAGCCTATTGATGGGCCTTGGTGCCATCCTCCACAGTGAGATGAGGCACATGCAATCAGAGGCTAAAGATGGGCCTTTATCTGCACGCTCATTCAATAAACTCATGCAACTCTCCACTCAGGTCAACTGCTATGCACGGGCAAGCCGTGACGTTGTGCAAGCCGATACACTCAGCCATTTCGATGATAAGGATCTCGAGGCTGCACTGGAACTAGCAACAGGTAAGTTGCGCAGTGTGGGCATGCTCTTATGAATTTCGAATACCCCCAGTTTGATGTAGCCCACCAGTTGGATCCCACTGTTCGTCCCTTTGTCATATTTGACACTGCTGGACAGGGAGACAAGGCTTTTGTCTGCGCCACATGGGCCAATTCTTACCAAGGCAAGTTCGTGGGCCAGTTGTCTAAGTACGAATACAAGCGTTGCCAGTACACGCTCATTGAGGCTGTGCTTGCGTTTCCCACCACTCAGGTATTCGTTGTGCGGTCTGCCGAAGAACCCACCTCAGTGTTGGCTTTTGCCGCACTGGATGAGAAGCGCAAAGTGCTTCACTACATGTACTGTAAATTTGAGTACAGGAAGAACGCCTTGTGCCAAAACCTTGTGTTAGGCAGAGGGCTTAGATACCTCTCTATGTCCCCGGGCTATCGTTTGCCCCAATGGGCCAGCCACCTCTATTTCCACCCCTACATACTCGATGAGGTCTTCATACATTATGGCAGTGAGCAACAAAAGCGTCAGCACCAGCAGCACCAGCAGCACCAGCAACAACAACAACAGCAACAACAGCCATCCGGAGTTAGCAGTTCCTCGGAAAATTGAATCCCTATTTCTCGCACAACCTGTTCAATATGCGGGTTCCATGCGGACCTTCTTCAGAGCTGATGGAGGTTTTGACATGCGGAAAGTGGATGGCAATATCATCATCCATAGCCCATCTAAAGGGATGGGGAGAGAACTTGAGATTAGCTTTGCTAACATTTCTGCGGTCGTGTGGAAGGTGGGTTGAGCTTGAGTTGATCCGTGAGGGAGTGAAATGCCTATAGATAAAACCAAACTCACGGACTTTGAAAAGCGGATACTTCTTGAATATTACCGCAGACATAAGCACCTTTTAGCTGGCCGTGATCCTGTCACTCTATTGAAGCAATCCCTCTTTACCAATCAACAAGATTTTATCTTCTCATCAGACGAACTTAGCCTTGCCTGCTGTACAAGACGGGCTGGTAAGTCCCATGCGTGTGCCATTGGCCTACTGGTGCAAGCCCTCACACACCCCCATTCAGAGTGTCTTTACATAGGCCTGACAAGGCTCACTGCAAAAAATATCATGGTGCCCAATATTGAGAGACTGCTGAAATCTTACGAAATAGACTATGAGTTCTTTAAGTCTGAGTTGCGTTTTGTCTTCAAGAATTCTAGTCAGATTGTTTTGACTGGTGTGGGGGACAGTGTGAAGGGCATCCAGAAACTCTTGGGTGTGGCCTACAACCTTGTGGTCATTGATGAGGCCCAGAGTTTCCCCACTCATATCAAAGAGTTGGTCTATGAAGTCCTCATGATTACTATTGCAGAACGCAAGGGTAGGATCCGCATGATAGGGACCCCGGGCATGATAGCCAGCGGGTTCTTTTACGATGTGTTTCTAGGCAAAGAGATCCAAAGTCGATGGACAACGCACCACTGGTCGTGGACGGCTAACGTTGCCGTGAGCTCGCTTATCGAAGAACAAATCAAACGCATGGTGGAAAGCAATCCACTTATTCAGGACACACCTGCATTTAAGCGGAACTATTTAGGGGAGTGGGTGGCTGACGATGGGAGTCTTGTCTACAAATTTAATGCTCATAAAAACCTTATGGCAATTGAACAAGATGCTGCTATTTCTCTATGCAATCAGTTTATACTGGGAGTTGACCTTGGATTTATTGATGCCACAGGCTTTTGTGTTGTGGGTTGGGGCCCTCATGATGAACGTGTCTATGTGATAGAAAGCTATAAGTGCAGTGGGCTTATTCCATCAGAAATCATCAAAGTTATTCAGTCCTACCATGAGAAATATGAGAACAAAATCATAAAAACTGTAGTCGATGAAGGGGGCTTAGGCAAATCCATAGCAGAGGAGTGGAGGCGTAGGTACCTTGTGGCAATAAGCCCAGCTAAGAAAACAGAAAAGCGCTTATTTATTGAGCATGTCAATGGGCTCTTCATACAAGGCCTTGTGCAAATAGTTGAGGAATCAAACACACAACTGATAGAGGAGTTGAAGAACCTCGTGTGGCTCAATGATGAGAAACAGCATGAACACCCCGCTTGTGATAACCATTTATGTGATAGTTTGCTATATTCTATAAGGGAAAGTTTAAGTTATTTATGGACACCTGAGGTTCACAATGATCCCATTAAGGAGCAAGAGGAGAGATTGTTGAAGGCCCATATTCGTGCCGTGCAAGAAAAGGGCAATCCACTTGATAGGTACATGGAGGCAGCAGATGAAGGCTGGCATTGATGCTAGAATCCAAAAGAACCACTAAAGGATAAACACCCATGAGCGCTAAAGTCATTGGTCCTTACAAGCTCCTAGATGCCACAAGCCTAGGCGCCACAGTCAGCAGTTTAAGCATTGAAGTGACCCGTCTTATCTACGCAAGTCTAGCCGTGGAGTGGACTGGCACACCCACAGGAAGCCTTGTTGTTGAAGTGAAAAACGGAGATAGCCCCTGGATTGCAACCACATTTACGCAAGCTTTAAGCGGTGCAGCAGGCACTAAAATGTTTGAATTTACGTTAATGCCATGGGAAGCCATGCGGCTCACCTACACGCGCACCAGTGGCACGGGTTCTATTTCTGCCCATTTTATTGCAAAAGGTTGGTGAGTTCACATGAGTCAAACACGCCGCTTTATACAGCCTTTTCAGGTCGCTGAGAACTGGAACATGCTGACCTCAACATCGAGTTCCGGCATTGATATTAGCAATGTGGACGACATTTCTATTGTCTATTCTTGGACGGGTTCTTCTCCGGTAGGCACGCTGTTTGTCCAAGTGAGGAATGGGGAGACGTGCCCATGGACGAGCTTAGACATTGCACCCCCAGCATCTATAGCTACCAATTCTGGAAGCAATAACATACAGATAACCAGTGTCAGCTTCCAAGAGCTGAGGCTCACCTACACGGCCTCGAGTGGAAGTGGCACCTTGAACGCTTGGTTGACAGGGAAGGGGAGGTAAGCCATGACGTCATTTTTCCCTTCACGCTCCAGCGCCAGTACGACGTTGCCCAGTTACGGCACAGAGTCGGCCCTTCCTTCAACGGCCACAGTGGGCGATGTGGCTACCGTATTAGACACGGCAAGTATTTGGGTTTATGGGGGTGTCACGTGGGCCATGGTGGCCAGCCGGATCAACTTTGCGGGTGTGGGCACAGGGGTCCTCAATGGGGGCACCATCACCGTGAACCCCGGTGGGGCCAGTTACGCCGTGAGCAATGGCTGGGGTATTTACTTAGATTACACGACGAGTCCCCATAGTTTTTTCATTAGCCGGTGGAGCAATTTAACAACTGTCCCTGTGAACAACACGCGACCTAACACGTATATCGCCATCAATAAAGATGGGACTTTGTTCGAAACAGGCACCGCTTTAACCTCATCGGAAGAGAGGGACTACATTTACCTAGGCGCTTATACTCAAGTGGGCGGCGTGATTATTGGTATGAAGTCCGCTCCAGTCCTGGCTATCTCCCCCGCTAATCAGTTTAATGACATCTTGCGGGCTATTGGAATATTCAAAGTGAATGGGTTGACATTTGCAGGGATTCCGGCTTCTCTTTCCCTGTCACGCTCCCTAGGCGTCATGTTTGACCGGGGAAACAACTGGAAAAACACAGAGAAGGATCCTCATCAGATTGCTATTGCAGCCCAAAGCCCGCTGACATTTAAACGAGTCACGCAGACCACAATCAACGCAACCAACTTTACCACGCTAGACGTGACAAACTACGATGCAGCGGGCACGGTGACGGCGATCAGCGGCTCAAGTAACCAAGCCCAAAACTTCAGGGTTTACCAGTGGGGCACGGGCACGGTTTACGTGCAGTATGGGCAAGTCGTTTACCCGAGTCTTTCCCAAGCTGTGTCTGCCTTGCCTACAGAGAGTTTTGTGACTAACGCTGTTATCACGCCTCAAGATGCCGTGCTCGTGTGCTCGATATCTGTCACTAAGGGTGCGACAAGTTTAACAAATTCCTCTGATGCCATCTTCCATTTAGCGGGCCGTTTTGGAGATGTGGGAGGTGGTGCTAGTGGGAGTGTGGCCTCTGTCACTTTGCAACAGGCCTTTGACAACTCCCTTCAGCCTGAGATCCAAACATCCAGCGTAAATGGGGGTTTGAATATACGCAGAGGGGCCACGGCTTCAGCTGGGGATATTGTGATTATTGAGAACCTCGGGGGCACCAAAGTGGCTTCGGTCACTGACACGGGTGGGCTGACGATTGGCACCTCGACGGGCATTCTCCACTCCAACGCCAGTGGGGTCATCTCGTCGAGCCCTATTGTAGACGCTGATGTGGACGCCTCAGCAGCCATTGCGGGCACCAAGATAGCCCCCAACTTTGGTAGCCAAACAGTCTCCACAACGGGGGCCTTAAGTGCCTTTAGTGTGACGGGCACTAGCCAAGTCGTGAGTGGGGGGTTAACGACCAGTGCCTTTGGCTACTCCTGCCCCGCTAACTTTGGGCTCGATACCAGCGCAGCCGGAACCCTCTCGATAGCGGGCTCTACGGCCACCACACTCAACCTCGGTGTCTCCACATCTAACACGACTCTCAACCTGTCTACGGGCTCAGGAATCGCCACCATTAACGTGGGCAGCGGGCTTTCGGACACACTCAATCTCAATGCGGCAGCCAACTTCACTGACCCCTTGCTCACCTTAAATAGGGGTGGTGCTGCCGCCAGTGGGGCCGGTGTGGGCTTTGAAGTCGAGGAGAATGGGAGTTCCGCGGGTTATATCAAGGTGGGTGCCACTCGGACCTCTTACCAACTCAAGCCCCCAGCAGCGGGCATCATCGAGTTAGTGAGTGCTGGAGCCGATACAACGCTAACGGCCACTAGCACAGTGGCACGGGCGTTGAGTCTGCCCAATGTGAGTGGAACCCTGGTGTCTAGCGGGGACACGGGCACGGTGACGGCTACCATGCTAGCAGCGGACAGCGTGACGAGTGCCAAGATCCTAGATGGGACAATAGTCAACGCAGATATCAACGCTAGTGCTGCCATAGATGGCACTAAAATAGTGTCAGCGAGTGCAAGCGTGGCTGGAGTTGTGACGTTGGGAGCACAAACCCTAGCGGGGGATAAAACACTCAGTGGGGTCACAACCATTTCTAACGCCACGGCAGCCAGCGCCACGGATCCCACGATTGGGGCGTTGGTTGTGACGGGCGGCATTGGGGTGGGGGACAGCCTCACGGTGAAGGGTGGTTGGATTGAATTGGGGCAAGGGCGGGCCGCAGATGGGACGTCGTTTGTGGACTTCAAATCTGTCTCGGCAGCCCAAGACTTTAGCGCTCGTGTCATCCGGGCTTCAGGTGCCAATGGGAACTTGAGCATCACCAACACGGGCACAGGGACGACCGTCATCAATAACAACGGTGGTGGGGGTGTGGGTAACGGCACACTTGTCCAAGGCTTAAGAACTTCTGCTGTTATAACAACAACTTTAGGCGCCACCTACGGCGCTGCTACGGGCTACATTGGAGAGATCCTTTACAGCTCGCTCGCCACAACCACGGCCACATCGGCCAGCCCGCAGAGCGCACAGATTGGAACCCTGACCCTCACGGCAGGGATTTGGCTGGTGACGACTCATGTGAATGGCGACTCCACGGGTGGAACCATTGATAGGTTAGAAGTGAGTATTGCGCTAGCAGCGAGCACTTTTGACTACAACGCCGCCAGTCAAGCCCGGCAAGGAACCGGTGTGGCGTGTGTTGGGGCCAGTCGGGTCATGGCGGTGACGGCCAACACCATCGTGTACGGCTTTGCCATTGTGACGCCGGCCTCAGCGTCGAGTTGCCGCATCAACGGGGATTCTTCTGCACCCGAGCGTTCCTATTTGCGGGCTGTGCGTATAGCCTAGTGCCTAGTTTTTGTAGAGGTTGTCTATGTATTTAAAGGACTTTGAGCGTCTCATTAAAGACGAATATTCAGATTGGGATCACTCCTATTGCCCCATGAAGTCCACTTCAAACCGCGTCAGCTGTAACGCTATTTACGATAGAGATGATAGAGATAATAGAGATAATAAAGATGGAATAGATGACATTATAGCCATCTATATTGAGGCTAAGTCGAGTGTTAAATGGTTCTTGAAGAAGAGAGATGGGACGTGCATTAAGGGGAATGGCGACTCATCCATCTACATCACTGCACAAGAATTTAACAATAATATTGTCAGGTAGAACGCTAGGGGGAACCCCAATAATGCTAGAATAGTGATGGGTCGTCCCCTCATGTCAGCAGAATGGAGAGAAGAAAAATATGCCACTTCAGAGTCTAATAGGGTTCGTCGCACCACGAGTTATCAAATATTTATTTTCTAACTTAAGCGTGTGGGCATTGCCTTTAGCTAAGGGTGTGGCTGGTAATTTCGCTGGAGATGCTTATAAAAAAAGCAGATTAGAGATTGCACAGTGGATCAAGGACGCTGTGCCCGGTGAGCGTTTTGACGACCTAGCGGTGAAAGTGGTCGATGTCATGATCGCCGTTGCCATGGAAGAAGTCTTCAAGCTTATCGGCATGGAAGCGGGCAGTGGGCTAGGTCTCGATATGGGGAAGATCCAAGAGCTGGGAGAGGCTACAGAAGTCTTTGATAGTATTAAAGATACTGTTGTCAATCGTGTGAGAACTTCAGTCGCTAATTTCTAGACTCATCAACTTTAGACTCATGGAGGGAAAAACGTGCCATCCTATTTAAGGCTTGAGAAAACACAAGAGACTTTTACAGATAATACCTACAAATGTACGCTGAAAATCTTCGACGATAAAGAGCAATATGCGGGTTCTTGGACTGTCTGCACGGGCCAAGGTTACGCACAGAAGTTTCGTCAAGCGGGGCGCAATATCCCCGGTTCCATGGAGCCCTTACCTCAAGGAATCTATGAGGTCTTTGACATGGAATGGGCGGGGGGTAAGGACAACTGGGGGGTGAGTCATGGCCCCGGTTTAGGCCCCGTGTTTGTCCCCATCGTGTGCCGAGAGGAAACGAGGCGGGGAGAATTTGGTATCCACATCGACTACAACCGGGGCTCCTCAAGCGGCACGGCGGGCTGTATTGGGGTCCTTGACGAACAGGACATGGTGGAGATTGTGCAGCACTTGCGCACGTTTGATCCTAAAGTCTTGCGGGTCGAGTGGGAGCTCTGATGGAGCCCAAGAGGCAAAAGGGGGGCTCACTTCGTGAGTCCGAGATCCAGCGTCAAATACTCGAATACCTCGCCACTCAAGAAGATGTCTTTATGTGGCGTTCTCAGTCCACTGGAGTGTTTAACCCCGTGAGTGGGACATGGCGTAAATTGCAAGGCATAGGGCGTATACAGGGCGTTTCAGACATCTTAGGCATCTTAGGGTCTGTGGGGGTAAAGGAGGGTGCTTTAGTGGGCTGTGGGCGCTTTTTAGCCATCGAGGTGAAGAGTCGTTACGGCAAGCCCACCCCAGCTCAAGAGCAGTTCCTCCTTCAGGTAAATAACCGTGGAGGGCTAGCGTTTATAGCGAGGAGTTTAGAAGAAGTCACCGAGCAGCTTAGACGGCACCGGGTGGCAGTGTCATGAGCTCAAGCGGATAGGCTGGCTGAGGCTCTAGAGGTGTCAGTGTAGGGATAGGTGTAGGGATAGGTGTAGGGATAGGCTGTGTAGGGGTGGGGGTAGGGAGGCTTGCGGTGGTGGCATGGTCATGAACCACGCATGAAATGCCTGTTAATGCCACGTAACAATAGGTACTCCACTCGGGCATCTTGCACTGGTAAAGGGCGGGCTTCTCACTGATCTTATCACATTTCGAAGAAATGACAGGAGCGGGGGACTGGGCTAGAGGAGCTGCAAGCCCATCACTAAACAGTACACAAGCCGTTGTTACGCAAGCTAAAATAGAGACACCTACAAAAGTCAACTGTTTGAATTCCACGGTTTATTCCCCTCTTGAGTTGGTTGTTCTATTTTACCACGAGGGGGAATCAGAGATCAGAACGGCACGTCTTCAAAACTTTGGTGGCTCGAAAAAGCGGCCAGTGTTTTCTCCCTTTGCAAGTCACTCATGGGGTTTTGAGAAGCGGGGGTTAAAGGAGCTTGAGCCTTAGCCAGTTTAGTGTCTCTGAGTGCTGTGGCCTTTTGGCAGACCTGAGGGTGGCCCGTTATTGTCTCAGTGGCAAGTGGGCCTTTAATAGGCTCCATATACCTATGGACTCCCTCAAACTCCCCACGGCCAAAGTACGCAGCAATCTCAGGTCTGAGTTCATGCTTCACCTTATCCATCTTGTGGTAGACACGAATATAGATAGACTTATCTATAGTGAGCAAGGGAAAGTCTCTTTCTAAATCGTCAATCTGTGTGTCATTCGATAACCCGCAGGCTATAAGAATATCTGCCAGTGTACGTTGACTGATAGCCGTCACCTGTTCGTTAGGGTGGCTTATCATCAAGTTGTTCCAGAGCCTTCTGCTGACAAAAGGGCAATCAGGGTATTCAATTTGAGGCTCTATTGTAAACTCAAAGGCAAAGAAGGGATGCCCAGCCTGAGAGACTTTGTGTTCACATCCGCTTATTTTAGCTGCATAACTCCCCTCAGGCAGTAGGTCCCTATCCTGACTGACATTGATTTTAGACTGCTCGATAGCTCTTAGGTTCAGTGTAAAGCTCATGATGTGACTCCTGTTTTCAATGCTTGATTAGCCTCGGCATCGAATATAGATGTGAACACTTTATGGGTCGGGTTACTCAAGCTGGGCTTGATAAACTCAAATCTATTCTTAGCCATAATCCCCCCTTCCTGTGAAGTGATGAGCTTCCGGCCTCGTGTAGCCGATAGCTTTTCCTTAGTCATTCCCAGCTGTTCCTCTCTGATGAGGATGTCAAAGGTGTAATAAAAGATAAAATCACACTGGATATTCAACCAACCCACGAGCCCTTTATAGAGGCTAGGGAATGTGGAGTGCATGAGCTTGCTATCGCCCAGTGTGTCAATCTTTTCCTTTTCGTGCCCAATTAACAATAGGTTGCACTGGTTGTTAGCGAGGTACCGCATGACCCCAGTGGAGGCCGTTTGACCACCAAGGAAGTCCTTGACCAGTGTGTTTAACTTATCGTAATCCCTACCAAAATCAGCATCGAGTGCAGTCTTTTGGTTCTCTATAAGGTATTGCCGTTCAAAGATATTAGCTAAACTCGTTATGCTATCGATGATGATGGTGGTGTAGCCCTGTTGCACGGCAAAGGCGATAGCCCGCTTAATCTTGGCGATGGTGGCCCTAGGGGTATCTTGCTCTGCGATTGATATCCTCGTGCAGTCTAGGCCATCTCCACCCCGTTCTAAGTCGATAACTAGGGAGCCGGGTATTTGAGAACACAGTGTGGTTTTGCCTACCCCGGGGCAGCCATAGACTAAGCCCACATAGGGCCTGAGGACCTTTGAGCGGAGAATTGTGAACTCGGGCTCTTGCGGCTCTTGCGGTTCTTTTGCGTAGCCTGTGTTTGCGTAGCCTGTGTTTGCGTAGCCTGTGCTGGTCTGTGCCTGTGGAGTGGGTGCTAGGGGTGAACCCTTTGGAGTTGCAGCTGTTTTAGGAGTGGGTGTTTGTGGTCTAGAGTCGGAGGGTGTGGGGTCTTGTAGGCCCATCTCTTCTATGAGTTTGTCTATCTCTAGGGACACGGGATCTAATTCTGACTCTTGCTTTCTTGCTGTCATTTCAACACCTTAAGACACTTAACCGTTAATCACCTTAATCAACTCAACCAAATTTAGATGGAATTGTAGGCGGTGTAAATAGGTTTCTGCAAGTTGTGTTTCTG
>Ga0316607_1000111_pt1 | contig 32364 bp, 38 predicted proteins | sample MIS2016062E_MG_FD_207674 | JGI IMG/M metagenome (GOLD analysis project Ga0316607, IMG submission 207674) | Microbial mat bacterial communities from Middle Island sinkhole, Lake Huron, Michigan, United States - MIS.2016.062E | ecosystem: Environmental > Aquatic > Freshwater > Lake > Sediment...
ACTTATGATTATTACCAAAAAGTGATTGATGGGTTTGTGAAGGAGAAGGCTTGATTAGAGTTATTCGAAAAGTGAGTTGCTTTTTGTAATTTTGAAAAAAAATATTATGATACGAACTATTATTATACCAAATTCAAGGACTATATCCTTTGATGTGCCACAAAAATACATTGGAAAAGAAATTCAAGTAATTGCTTTTGAAAAAGAAGAAAGAAAAGAAGATAAACATTTGAACAAAAAAACAGTATCGTTTGACACCATCTCAATTGATACAAAAAAATTCAAATTTAATAGAGAAGAGGCTAATGAACGCTAACGTATTTTTAGATACTAATATTTTAGTTTATTCTTACTCCGTTAATGAGCTTGAAAAACGAAATGTTGCAAGAAATCTAATTTTGAATAATATTTCATTTATTTCCACACAAGTATTGCAGGAACTTTCTAATACAATTACTAGGAAATTAGGATTTAGTTTTGATGATGCGATAAAAGTAGTTGAAGAAATGAGCAAAAACAACAACCTACATACAAATACAAAAATAACAATTTTAAAAGCTTGCGAAATTGCAGCACGCTATCAATTGTCATTTTATGACAGTATGATTGTTGCAGCTGCTTTAGAAAGTAATTGCGAGATTCTTTACACCGAGGATATGCAACACAACCAAATAATCAATAATCCACTTACAATCACAAACCCTTTTTTATAAAAATAATCATCAAAAAAACAGCATAAATATACCCAAGTAGGAAAAGCCGTAAGAGAACGCGTTTTGAAAATTTTCAGTTGGGAATCTATCGCCAAAACTACTTATGATTATTACCAAAAAGTGATTGATGGGTTTGTGAAGGAGAAGGCTTGATTCCATAATTAACCGAAAACATAAAAATTGATAATGGAAATAAAATCAAAAAAAACATAATGGGACAAAAAATAGATTCTGGAAAAATTATTGAACATTTAAATTCAAAATGGCAAGGGAGGCCTTGTCAAATGTGTGGAACTGGAAAGTGGAATGTTTCCGATTCAATTTTTGAATTAAGAGAATATAATCAAGGTAATATGGTTATTGGTGGTGGACCAATTATTCCAATTATTCCTGTTACTTGTGAAAATTGTGGAAATACAATTCTTGTTAATGCTATAAAAGCTGGACTTATAGAACCAAATAAAAAGTAATATGGCAAATAATTATAATTTTTCTCAAGATTATGAAATCATTCCTCCGCAGAAACAACGGTCATATCCCATTTCAACAACTGAATGGAATTTAATTAAAGGACGGATTGCAGATATTCAGGATAGTGCAAATATTTGGCATACAATAGGATCCATTTTAATTGGTACGGCAATTCCAACTCTTATTACGGCCTTGAGCGGTGACTTTACGACTGAAAAAGCTTCTCTAATCTGTTGGGGAGCATTTTTAATTACTGCAATAACTGGTTCATTTGCATTCTTCTTTGGACGAGAGCAAAGAAAAGTTCAGAATAAATCTAAAGATGATGTCATTAATTTTATGATAACAATTGAAGAAAGATATCAAGATTTTAAAAATGAAACTCAAAATATAACAATTAAATCTGCCACCTATGGAGCAAATGGACAATTTATAGACGTTACAGATAAAATTTCAGCTATGATAACTGAAAAAAAATATGTCATAATATCAGGGAATGAATTAGTTGATGGCAAAGATCCAATGGTCGGCTCAAGAAAAAGATTAACTATTGAATACACAAACAATGGAATTCTAAAAACCTTATCAATTCCAGAAAAAGAAGCCCGTACTATAGAATAATTTTTTCAATTTATTCCGTCAAAATACATGCAATCCTGACAGCTCGGATTTCCAAGCCGTGACCAAAAACAAAAGCAATACAAACAGTAAAATAATACTATATGAAATTAATCCGCCTACTATTTTTAATTGTATTACTACATCAGTACGGATTTGCACAACCAGCAACCGAAGTGTACTTGCTTGATATTAAAAAAGATGCAACTTCTTTTAGTATCGACCCAAATTCAAAACCTATAAACATTAGTAATAATAAAGGCTACGATAACCAACCCAGTTTTATCGAAAAGTTAAATGCTGTGGCTTATGTAAGTTCTAGAAACAACAAATCCACTGATGTTTTTTTATATGATTTAGCCACTGCCAAAACCCAACAATTTACCAATAATAAGGAAGCGGAATATTCTCCAAAAACGACTCCAGATGGCAAGTTTATTTCCGTAGTAAAAGACACAGACCAAAATCTGACACGAATTTCGTTAGATGGTTTAGTTACTGAAAAACTATATACTTGTAAGGATTCGATAGGATATTATTGCTGGTTGAACCAATCCGAAATTGCAGCATTTACCTTGTCGAAACCAAAGGTTACTTTGAAATTAATCCATATTAAAAACAAAACTGAAAAACAGTTGACGGACAGCATCGGACGGAGTTTGTTTAAATTCCGTGATGGAATTTTATTTTGTCAGAAGCTAAAAAACGGAAGTTGGGTATCGTTTATTGACAAACAAGGTGCCATAACTCAACTCATTGAATTACCAAAAACCACCGAAGATTTTTATTTAACTAACGAGGGTTGGCTGTTTTCTTCGAATGAATCTCGCCTAATATATTGTAGTGTCAATTCTGAAAATAAAGAGTGGCAAGAACTTGCGAATTTGGCATCAATGGGAATTTCCAAAATATTTCGCCTGTCTGTGAACCAAGACAAGAACAAACTTGTTTTTGTCTCTGAAGGGCAATGAGAAAAATAAATTCAAATAGGCAAGAGCGCAAGGTCACTATTTTAAGAAAAAATGAATGAAATTAACACCTAACAGGTTAAAAAAAACCTGTTAGGATAAGCGTTTCCTAACAGGTTTCTTTTAACCTGTTAGGTATAGAAATTTTAAAAATAATTGAGTACTAGTTTCAAATCATTGAGTTGGTAGCTGAAAGCAAATAAAAACGATGAAAAAAATCTCCCTATCTTTAGTAATATTGTTTTTTACAATCTCAAATCTTAGTGCACAAAAAAAGGAAATTTGCATTATTAAAACATCATTAGGCGATATTACTGTCGAATTGTATCCCAAAAAAGCGCCAATTACGGTCGCCAATTTTTTGAAATATGTTGATGCCTGTTTGTATGACAACACGACTTTTTTCCGTTCCGTAACTTTAAACAATCAGCCCAATAATTCCGTAAAGATTGAGGTTATTCAAGGTGGCGAAGTCGATTCGACAAAGGTTTTCGCTGCGATTCCATTGGAAAGAACTTCAAAAACAGGCGTACTTCATAAAAACGGAACTATTTCTATGGCGAGAGACAATCCAGATTCTGCCACTTGTAGTTTTTTTATTTGCATCAATGACCAACCTTCTTTAGATTTCGCAGGCAAAAGAAACAAGGACGGACAAGGTTTTGCTGCCTTCGGCAAAGTCATCAAAGGAATGGATGTGGTCAAAAAAATTCAACTTCTTGCACCAAACGACAACCAATATTTCAAACCTCCAATAGTGATTTTGTCCATCATTCGAAAATAATAATACCGATTAGCAATATAAGAGTCCAATAAATTGTACTCAAAATATTGTCTATCGTCATTAACTATTGTAAAATTTTAAAATGTATTAGACCATTTTAAAATTACAATTGGTATAAAATACTTTTTCAAACAAAATACAAACTTGTGTAACTTAAGTTACTGTTTACTCTGTGCTGCTACTTTACTTTTGCTTCATAAAATTTAACACATATTCTGGAATAAATCAGGATGGGTTTACAATCAAAATAAAATGGATATGGAAAAAATAATTGCAGAAAACCGAGGCACCATTGTGGATGTGAGAACTTACGGAGAATTTAGCGGTGGCAATGTGGCGGGTTCTATCAATATACCGTTGAATGAAATTCCAGCAAGAATAGAAGAATTAAAAGCGATGAAATCACCACTTGTTTTATGTTGTGCCTCGGGAATGAGAAGTGGTCAAGCTCAAAGTTTTTTGTCTCAAAACAACATCGAATGTCATAATGGTGGCTCTTGGCTTGATGTAAATTACTATAAATCAAAAAACAACTAAAAAATGATCAACACATTAAAAAAATTATTCGGATTTGGACCTAGCGTCAACTATGCTGAATTGGTAAAAAACGGGGCAACAATTTTGGACGTTCGTTCCAAATCAGAATTTGCTGGCGGTCACATCAAAGGTTCTCTAAACATTTCGGTGGATACTCTGAGAAACAATTTAGGAAAACTAAAAGACAAAGACAAACCCATCATCACTTGTTGTGCCTCGGGAATGAGAAGTGCTTCTGCCAAAAGTTTGCTGGCTGCAAATGGCTATACACAAGTATATAATGGCGGCGGTTGGAGCAGTTTGCAAAATAAAATAGGATAATCTTAAACATCAATTCTTAAACATAAAAAAACCTCAAAGATTTAAAATTTTTGAGGTTTTTGATTTTGTTTTAATTTTGATACGGCGGCTTACAATTAGCATCTAAATGTCTTCTCAATCTTGAAGGGTCAGTATAGTCTGAAGCTTGAGGTGTTGGCAGATTTGTAGAAGTTTCGGGTAAACTTGGATTTAAAAGAGGCCCTGTGAATTTTCTTGGAATGCCTTTTGTTTCTGTTTCATCAACTGTTGTGAACGGATTATCTACAATAGGATCAAAAGGAAAATAAAGACTTAAACCCGAATTAATTCCAACGGGTTTTGTGATTTCAAGTCTAGTAGTATAATTATCTCCATCATCATCAACATCTAAAAAATCAGGAATTTTGTCTCCATCGGTGTCATCTGGATTTGTAGTTGGAGGTGTTGGATAGTTAGTGGTGTTTCTAAAATCATATACATAACCATCATTATTCAAGTCTTCCTGATACGAAAAAACACCATCATTATCCTGGTCTAATCTTACAATATTGTATAATTTAAAACTGAAAACTAAAGGTGCATAAGCTGGAATGCCACCAGAACCCAAATTGTAATAAGCCAATCCTGAAGGAATAAACATAACACCGGCACCAAAATCTTTGTAAGTGACCGTTCCGTTTGGATTTATAGTGGGGGTTTCTCCTGTTTTGAATTTAGGAAAAATTTCGCCCCAACCTCTTATTACACTATTTAAACTGAAGGGTGTTTGAGGATCTTTCAATTCTTCAAAAAAAGTGGCTGTGAGTTCAGAGGGTGGAGTAGCAGTTGTTGCACTTCGATTTAAATAAGTTCCTTTATAAGAAGCCAAAACTCCATCAACATTACAAGGCGAAATGCCAACTCCTGGTCTTAAAACTAAATAATATAATTTGTAAGTTACTCCATTCATGCTTGCATCACGACTCAAAAGTTTTGGATAAGCTGTAGCATTCAAATAGGACAAAATCGAAGGTTGCCCTGCATCAATTCTTGAAATCGTTATGTCTTGATCTTCTGGAAAACCAGGCTTATCCACAACAACGATATAATTTTCTTTTAAATAATCCTCAATAATAACTTTCTCTACTTCATATTGTTCAGTATAATCTTTTGGTGGTTCAACATCAATTCCATTATTATCATCTTTAGAACAAGAAAAAAATAAAACGGAGGCAGTTATTACTGTAAAATAAAACTTAAATTTGTTCATTATAATTCGTTTTTTTAGAGGTGCAAGATACAATTTTGATTTATTTTTGCGTGTAATTTAACTTCGATTTTGCAAAATTTATGAGAATAGATAAATATTTATGGTGCGTTCGCTATTATAAAACCAGAAATATGGTCACCGAAGCCTGCAAAAAAAATCACGTTACCGTAAATGGACAGCTTGCCAAACCATCGAAAGAAGTTTTTCCTACTGATAAAATTACTTTCAGGAAAGACCAAATTACCCAAATCATCACCGTTCTGGATATTCCAGACAATCGTGTAGGAGCCAAATTAGTGGATGTGTATCGAAAAAATGAAACCCCTGCCGAAGCCTATGAACACCTTGAATTACTAAAATTGTCGAAAGAACATTATCGAAAAAATGGCACTGGAAGACCTACCAAAAAAGACCGTCGGGATATTGATGGGTTCGGAAACGAAATAAATGAATGAAAATGGCAATATCAATGGCAATGGCAATTTCAATGACAATCTAAAATCTAAAATCTAAAATCTAAAATTAAAAAATGAGCAAAAATATCATATTAACCAATCAGGAAATTGAGCATACCATAAAAAGAATTGCCTATCAAATCTATGAAACTTTTATAGATGAAGAAGAAATTGTTATCGCTGGAATTGCTTCTAATGGATTTATTTTTGCCAAAAAAATAGCCGATTCTCTAAACACTATTTCCACATTGAAAGTTTCGCTTTGCGAGGTAGAAATCAACAAACACCAACCCGAATCTGTTGTAAAAACCTCTTTACCAAAAGAACAATACGCCAATAAAGGTTTGATTCTGGTGGACGATGTGTTGAATTCTGGAACTACACTCATTTATGCCGTTAGACATTTTCTGAATGTTCCTCTAAAGAAATTTAAAACCGCAGTACTTGTGGATAGAAATCACAAAAAATACCCAGTCAAAGCTGATTTTAAAGGCATTTCTCTTTCCACCTCATCCTTAGACAATGTTGAAGTGGTATTTGATGAAAATGGGGGAAGTCATGCTTTTTTAAGTTAAAATAGCTAGAATATCTTGGGCGGTTTCGTCTTTGGTTCTACCATCAATGCACACTTTGTATTGTGCTTGATTGTAATAAAAACTTCTGTCAAAAAGGTGTTTGGCAATAAATTCCTTGAGTTCTTCATTAGTTTTATTGGCAATGATTGGGCGTTTGTTTTTATTAGAAACCAATCTTTCAAATAAAGTATCAACCGAAGCCTTTAGATAAATTGACACTATATTATCTCCATTTAATAATTCATGATTATTGGCATAGCAAGGAGTTCCTCCTCCCAAACCGATAATTAAATCATTGGGATTGTTCAATAACTCTATTAAAACGTCTCGCTCGAGCTTTCTAAAATAAATCTCGCCATGCTGTTCAAAAATTTCTTTTATTGACAATTTGGTTCTTTCTTCGATGACTTTATCTAAATCTAGGCAAGGGATGCTTGTAATTATTGACAATCGGCTGGCAATTGTGGACTTTCCAGACCCCATATAACCTAATAAAATAATTTTTCTCATTTGAATAAAACCTTATATACTAAGGCGTTAAGTGCATTTGGTTAAAAAAGCCAAATTTATAATAAAATACCTTTGAAAAATAGAAAATAAGACCTTATATTTGCACCCGCATTCAAGAAAAGGAAAAGACTCGATAGCTCAGTCGGTAGAGCACAACACTTTTAATGTTGGGGTCCTGGGTTCGAGCCCCAGTCGGGTCACAAATTTTAGACGAGAAGTTCTGGGCGAGAAGTCTATCCCGAGCAGCGAAGCAAGCGGGAAGCCCCAGTCGGGTCACAAATTTTAGACGGGAAGTTCTGGGCGAGAAGTCTATCCCGAGCAGCGAAGCAAGCGGGAAGCCCCAGTCGTGTCACATTTTTTAGACCAAAATTTCTGGGCGAGAAGTCTATCCCGAGCAGCGAAGCAAGCGGGAAGCCCCAGTCGGGTTACAAATTTTTGTGGTTTTTCATAGACTTTTCTTGAATCGAAGACTCGATAGCTCAGTCGGTAGAGCACAACACTTTTAATGTTGGGGTCCTGGGTTCGAGCCCCAGTCGGGTCACAAAACAATAAGCATACAAAATAGAATCTTGATAGTCTGACGACTTGATAGCTCAGTTGGTAGAGCACATCACTCTTAATGTTGGGGTCCTGGGTTCGAGCCCCAGTCAGGTCACAGTTTTTAGGCCAAAAGTTCTGGGCGAGAAGTTTATCCCGAGCAGCGAAGCAAGCGGGAAGCCCCAGTCAGGTCACACAAAGAAAAATATAGAGACGTTGCAATGCAGCTTCTCTATATTTTTTTAGGCCACGTGGAGAAACGGTAGACTTGCCAGCTTGAGGGGCTGGTGCTCGCAAGGGCGTGCGGGTTCAAATCCCGCCGTGGTCACTTTTAAGCCAAAAATAAAATCCTAACTACTTATAATTTAAGTAATTAGGATTTTTTAATTTTAAATCTGTATTATTTTTGTATTCTAACTGTTCCGTTCCCTAAAAAACTGCTATTTTCAACAAAAATAAATATTTTGTTTTGAGTGCAAATTTTAGTCTTTTTGTTTCAATAAAAAACCCCGTTATCATTTTACTGCTATCGGGGTTTGAAGTTAATCTTCACGTCCTTTGTAACGTATGGTTATTGTCTTGGGCTGTTCGGGTTCGGGTGCTACAATTTCGCTTTGCCTTGGAAGGATATAAGGCAATAATTTTATAATTGCATCGATTCGCTCCTTGGGTTCTAATTGGTCCAATAACGTTTCTACATTGTCTAATTCATTACTGACTACTTTTTGCAAAATAGCTTTTGTTTCTGCGGTGGTCTTATTGACTGCTCCAGCGGTACGCCCTCCAAATTTTTGTCCAGTTGTATTTGCCATTATATTCTATTTTAAACTATTATAGTTTTATTCCATTCAAAACAAAATGCCAGTTCGGTTGGTAGCCGTGTTGTGGGTCGTTGTGGCAAAAATGATTAAAACCTAAAATAATATTCCCTTTGTGTAAATATTCATTGTATAATAATGCCTTTTCTGCTACTGCAATTATACTTTTACAATATTCCAAACGTTCAAACTGTTCGGGCGTTTCTGCATAGTATGTATAGGGTTCTTTGTCATCGCTTGGCGAAGCTTTGCCGTCTTTGTCTATAACAATTTTATAAGGCGAAGTTTTTAAAATTTCGCTATTCCTTTGAATTGTAGTCAAATCAATACCTATCATTTTTACTGTAGTTTCAAGTTCCAAACCTAAATCAAACGGTTTTGGAAACTCTTTTTTTATTGCATCGAGCGAATAGTTATAAGCATCGTTTTTAAATGCTTTGTAGTCTGCAATAGGTTTTTTAATAATGCTTTCAAGTGCTTTTACGGTGTTGTTGTAAACTACGATTACATCGTACGCCTGTCTTTTTTCGAGGTCGTGGGTTGCCTCATCATAGAAAATTTTTACTTTTTTCATACTGTCTAAATTTATTTTTAGTGTTGTCTAAATATTTAATCAAATATACAAAATTTATTCTTATATTTGAGTACTTTTTTCTTTTTTGTCAAAGACTTTAAAGCCGTTCCGTTATTGGTTCGGCTTTTTTGTTAATCAAAATTTATAACTGTAAATTCAAATTGTTCTTTTTGCTTTTGCTTTAAAAAATGTGCCTGTTTTCGTTTGCTCACTTTGTGAAACTTCAAATATTCCTTTAAAAATATCGGGTCTTTATCTTGCGCTTGTTCCATTGTCAATTGATTAAAAATACTTTTTGACAAATCAGTATCAAAACTATTTTCTAAATCGTTGTTGAAGATTATTTTTTTTGTCGGTGGTGGCTTGTATAGAAAATCAAAACAATTTGCTCCAGCATCAATATTGTTTAATTTTATTTTGTGGATTTCCTGTATTAATTCGTGTTTCAATTCGTTTTGCATCTCATCATTTTTTATGATTTCCAAATTTGTATCCGCTCCAGCAATCGAGCATAACAAAAAATATAATTGGTGGGTTCGTGCCTTGTTTTGGTCTAACATTTCAAATGTTTGTAACCTCTTTATACTACTATTAATAAAGAGGTTACAAACTTTCGTTTTTCGAGGTTTATAATAACTTCCTGTACATAACAAATTGAATTTTTTAACGATTGAAAATATTAACAAATTGTTTCTTTTGTGTCCTATAATTTTATTCTCATTCATAAAACCAAAATCATTGTTTGTGATACGTTCTTGCATCAAATCAATTAACTCTTTGTAATTATTATAAACGTTTACGGTCTTTTTGGCTTCATTCATTGCTTTAAGAAAGTCAATTTTCTTTTTAAATTTCAATTCTTTTGTAATATCAAAATCACGTTCTTTAACGGTGGCGCAAAGTGTAGGATTGTATTTTATCAACTGTAAATAAACGGCTCTCACATTAAAAATATAGTTGCTGTATCTTCTAATATGCTTTAATATTAATTCAAGTTCAAACGGCTTTATTTTGCGTTTATTCAAATAAAATAAAGTGTCCAGCATCGTTTGGCAAAGAGTTATAAAAATAGAGTTTGGTTTATCTTTGAAATAAAACACTCTCGAAAAATTATCATAACTCCCAAACTCATTTTGATTATTCAAATTAAATCCAGCATTGATATATTGGAATTTTTCAGCATAAAAAATAAAACCGTTTGCCGTTCCTGTACTATAAGGTTTTGTGTTTTCGTGTTTTGATATTAAATTTAAACCCTGGGGAATACTGCCTACATAAGCATAAGGCAAATGTTTTGTTCCCAAATTAAAAGTTTCTTTTATTATTGGTCTGTTCAACTCCTTATAACCAAAATCACAATTGGGGTGTACTTTCAAAATTTGTGGTTTTGTTTTGTCATCAATGAATAGTAGTGCATCGTGAAGACGTGCGCCTCGTTGTAGATTATTTGAAAGAATAAAAAAGTTAATTGCATCGTGTTCCTGTTCCGTCATAAATGAAATAAACTTTCGTTTTGGATCGTGTGTTAATGTTATTAGAATTTCGCATTGCTCCAGCGTATAACCACAATCTCGAAAAAATGCGGTCGTAAATTCCTTGCTTTTGTATTTACTACTATTGCAAATGGTATTGAATAGAATTTTCGCTTCGCCTCTCGATATGCCTTTAGATTGCATCAAATTATTATAAACATAGTCTTTTAGGTTTGCGCCTGTTTCTATATCTAAAAACGTTGGAAACGCACTCTTAATGTCACATTCAACTACTTTGAACGGTGCTAATGGTCTTAATTGCCGTGAAGTCTTTGGTAGTGGGTTGTATTCCCTATTGTCAATAACCGAAATATTAAAATGATTAGTAGAAACTTGTAACTCTTTACAAACTAAAAACAATATTCCAAAATACCATTGATTAACCAATGTGAAGCCGTTTAATGGAATTTTTACTTTTTTCTTACTATCAATGTCATCATACTTTTTTTGTAGATAATCAGGGTCGTATTTATAACATTCAATAGGTAGCTTTTGCCCTGTATTTATGTAATGATTAACATAGTCAATATGTTGGTGGTGTCCGAAATATTCCGAATTAAAAAACCACGCACTTTGAATAATTAACCAGCAATGTTTGAAAAGCGGTGCATCTTTCAGCGCATAAAATGGAACGTCTATTTCGTGAATAGCGGTGTAGGTAGTTAGATTATTTGCATCTAAAAAACCTTTAACCATCTCGAGCGTATAATAATTATCTTTTATTTTATCCGTGAATATCTCACTAAAAAAATAAGCCAATGCCAAACGTGTAATTTCTGAAAATGATATTCCGTAACCGTTTTTATTGTCGCCTTTCATATTATTCAAGGCGTTCAAAAAAGTAGCTTCGATATTAACCGAAATACGGTTTTGTATATCGGTTTTCAAGTTAGAATTATTAAAAAAATCTAACTTAATCCATTCAGCAATATAAGTTTTTGGCACGGCTTGGGTGTTTGCCGTGTCCATTATCTATATTTTTTTAAGGTTTGGATTAGTTGATAAATAATAGGCTCTAAATCCTGTTACTTTACAAAGTTTCTTTTCAACTTCAAAGAGCAAATTCCGTTGTTCTAAATCTCGCTTGTAACGACAAATATTTTTTTGCGGGATTCCTGTTTCTTTTGAAACCATCGAAGCCGTGGCGGTATGGTGTTGTAAAAAGTGAAATATGGTTTTTTCTTGCGTTTTGAATAGGTCTTTTAGTCTATCTTTGTTTTGGCTAAAAACAAATTTTTCGGGGGTGTGGGTGTTACTACTCATAACCCCTTATTTGTTTAATGGTGTTATTGTAGCCATTATTTCGCTCCTTTTGTAGTAACACTTGTTAGCAAATTTATAAGCTGTTATTTTGCCTTTATTTTGCCAGTGAAACAAAGTTGAAGCGTTAATTTTGAGTAGTGCCAAAAGTTCCGCCCTTGTCATTAAGTTTTCGGGTTCGGGTTTTGGTGCGTGGCTATTTTGAAAGTCTTTGAATTTTGTATCAAAAACGTTTCCGATAAGCTCGGTTAATTGTTCCGTGCATAGATTTTGTAGTAGGATTGAGTTTTGCATTTTGCTAAATGTTTTAAATTATTAATTTATTTAGCAAAAATATAGACAATTAAAACCTAAATCATTGATTTTCAATTGTTTGAAGTTGTCAGACAACTTCAAACAACTAAACAACTATTTTTTTGATTGTTTTAAGTAGTTTTTCTTTAATATTCATATAATCTATATCATTTGTGAAGTTTGTAATATCTAATTTATAAGTGTGTGTAATAAAACATTTGTTTATAGGTTGCATATTGGGTTTTGAATTATTCAAGCTGTCTACAAAATGTTTTCTGCCGTCGGTTTTACTATCTAAAGAATATGAAATAATTTTAAAATCAGTTTGTAACAAATAGATTAATACTGCCATTTTTTTACCGTAATACCCTTTAAATTCGTTTTGGATTTTTTCGATAATTTCAATTTCTACATCACTATTAAAAAAATCTTTTAATTGCTTTTTTGGTTTTGGTGGTTTGGTTTGGGTTTTCAGCAAATCATTATCACGAATAACGACTTCGTTTTGCTTTGTTTTCTCGGGTTCTAAACTTCTATTTTCAATATGATGCTTCAAACATTCTATAAATAAAAACGGATCGGGTTTGTTTCCTAAATCTGTAACGCCTGTTAATATTCTATTTTCATTTTCTTTAAATAATTCAACACGCTTAATATTTATTACATTCAAACATCTTTGATAAAATTCATTCCTTGGTACTAAATGTTTCTTTTCAAAAATAGTTTGTTGCCTATCTAAAAAATTCAAAAAACTGCGGGTCATTGTTTCATTGGTACGATAGTTTACTTTTAAGTCATTTGCGTTATTAATGCCTATTTGTTCAATACTTTCTTTTGAAATATTATATTCATTAAAATTATTCATTGCTTCGTTTGTGTATAGATATTCCTTTAGTTCTATATTTTCAAACGATTCTTTGCAACCCTCCAGCATTATATTATAATAGTCTGTATTTGTCTTTGCTTTCATATTAAAAATAGTTAGTCATTTCAAGTGCCAAATCTTTGTTGCTTTTGCCTATGTAGTTTAAAAACATTACTTCGGTGCTGTGGCCAGTAACATAAATCAAATAGGTAGTTGGTATAGTTCCGTAAAAGTTAGTAGCGAAGCTCCTACGCCCGATATGCGAAGAAACTAAATCACATTTTCTATACTCTTTGGTTATATTTCTATAAACCCCGCTTTCGGGTGCTGTTTCAATTTTCTTACTGCCGTTTACTATTTGAGTAATTTCAGCAATTTCGCAAACCTCTTTGATATAATCATTATATTTTTGGCTCGAAATTGCATAAGGAAACATTCCGTTTCTTTTGTCCAATATTTCAATGACTTTTGGGTGTAATGGTACTGTCATTATTTTTTTGGTTTTGACTTGAGTAAATTCTATTAATTTTTTTTCGTTTTCAATCCGTATCATTTCATTTGTAAACCTCATAAAATCTGAAACCCTTTGTCCACAATAGCACGAAATTATTAACCAGTCTTTTGCATTTTCTAAACTTTCGGTTAATTTGTCCTTTTCAATTTTTTCAATCTTTGAAATTTCATCAAAAGTCAAAAATATATTTGTAGCTTTCAATCTTGGAAAACTTAATTTGTCCAGCTCCAAACTTGTTTCTATTCCTTTGCTCCTTGCATCAATACAAAGAGTTTTAACCTCGGCAAAATCTCGTTGGATTGTTATTCTGCTGTATAGTTGCTTTTCGCAATAGTCTGAAAATTCAAGTTTGAAACGCTTGTTTACATCTTTAATCAAAATAGGTTTTTTTCTTTCGGTTTGAAACCTTGCCAATTTTTTTTGAAGTACTTTATATTTTCTAATCAAAACTTTGCTTGGATAGTTTTCTTTGTACTTAATGTAATAGTCAAAATATTCAATCAGGTTTGTAGGTATAACTTCGGCGGGTGCATCATTCAACTTTGGATTGTAGTACAAATCAATTTTAGATTGAAGCCAGTCTTTTGTAATTGCTTCGGGTGTTGTAGCTTTGAATTTGTCTAAAATAAGATTTTCAATATTTGAACATAAATCAGTAACCCGCTTTTGTTCGTTTTTAATATCTATATTTCGGCTGTTGGTTTTGTGGTGCTTTGTCCAATATTCTTTTGAAACTTCTATTTGAGTTTTGGCACTCCAAAGGTATTTGATAGCATTATGAGTGTGTTGAAGTCGCACCTCGAGGTTTGACTTTTCACGTGTTGAACGGTATAAAAAGTGTACTGTAGCCATTGTAAATAATATTAGTTAAATCAGGAATACAAATATACTAAAATCTGTATTCTAAAAAGCAATTTAATACAATTATTTACATTTATTTGCAATTATCAATTTTATTAAAACCTTGCGAAGTATTGATTTTATTACTATCTTTGCAATTATTAAAAATGAAACTGATTTTAAATGATTGTATAAAAGAGTTCCCGCCGTGGTCACTTTTAGGCCAAAAATAAAATCCTAATTACTTAATTTATAAGTATTTAGGATTTTTTTTAATTTGGAATATGTCTTTTTCTCTATTTGATTTCTTGATGATCAACTTATTAGCAAAAGTAACTAAGTAAAGTACAAAAAATAATGTCGTGTATATTTCTAATAAAATCACTGTAATTACTGGTAACTTTACATTATACAATACGACATTATACAATTCTTACTACTTATCCCCTCCAACAGGTATGAAACTACTTCCCTACCGTAGCTTTTTTCAAATCACTGCCTCCAGGAATTTTCATTTTCTCGGTTAATAAAGAAATATCACTCAAATCGAAAGTGCCTGTCAATGACATTAGTACTGTTTCATTTTCTTTGCTTGAACCTTCAATGAACATCAATAATTCTTCTACTTGTCCTGCGGTAGCTCCAGATTTAACCAATATTCTCACATTTTTTCCACTATCATTTGTGCGCATCAACTCCTCTAAACCAGCAGTTTTGATGTAATTATCAGTAGTCGATTTCATTTCAGTTGAAACTCTCGTGCTAATGGTTGTAAAAACTTTCAGGTTATCTAACTTTTTCATCAACGATAGATATTGCTGGGTTTCTTTGTCATTAGGATCCACTTTTACACTTCCCATCATTTGAAACATTTTCTTGTTTACAATTATGGAAGTTACATCGTCTTGACCATCATATTTATCAAAAGCCGATTGGGCAAAAAACACATTGGAAACCAAAATTAATAAGACTGTTACTATAATTTTTTTCATTTTTATTTGTTATAAAGTTTTATAATTAGCAAAGTAATAACAAAGGTTGTGCCGATACAACAAAATTCTATTTTTTTTTGCTTTTTAATATTTAGGATAATGGTTGTTGAAACACAATGAAATGATTGTGTTTTTCCTCCCTAATTTGAGGAAAACCGATGAAAAACAATAAATTCAAACAGATAAAACAACTATTAAATAAGAAAATTAAATTTTAAAATACTATTTTTACTTCTCAAATACAAACCCAAATTATGAAAACAACTATCAAATTTATCATTCTATTTCTTTTGGCTGGATTTGTTTTCCAAAGTTGTCAAGATGAAGATGATGTTGCCATACCAAGAGACTTGGAAATTAATAATTTTATATGGAAAGGATTGAATATCTATTATTTATGGCAAGCTGATGTACCTAATTTGTCTGATAATAAATTTGCAAACCAAGCAGAATTGAACATCTTTTTGAGAGGCTATTCAGTGCCTGAAAATTTATTTGAAAGTTTGCTTTACAAGCCCGAAAGTCTTTTTCCAGCTACTGAAGCCGTAGATAGATTCAGCTGGATAGTTGATGATTATTTGGAATTAGAAGGACAGCTTCAAGGAACGACTAATAATAATGGCGTTGAATTTGGTTTGAGCTATAAATCAACAGGTTCTTCAGAAATAATTGGTTGGGTTCGTTATATTATCCCCAATTCAGATGCGTCAACAAAAGACATCAAGCGTGGTGATATTTTTTATGGAGTTAATGGAACGCAGCTCACTGTAAATAATTGGCAATCCTTGTTATTTGGTTCAAACAATAATTACACCTTAAATATGGCCGATATTATTGCTGGGGTTGTTACACCAAACGGAAAAACAGTCGCTTTGACAAAAACAGTTTTAGACGAAAATCCAATTCTAATCAATAAAGTAATCGTTTCTGGGTCGCACAAAATTGGTTATTTGATGTACAACGGATTTTATTCTAATTACGATAGCCAACTCAATGATGCTTTTGGAACACTTAAATCAGACGGAATTACCGATTTGGTTTTGGATTTAAGATATAACGGCGGTGGCTCAATTCAAACTGCAACCCGATTAGCCAGCATGATAACAGGTAATTTAACCGGACAAGTTTTCTCGAAAGAACAATGGAATGATAAAATTGAATCTTATTTTGCTGCCAACGACCCTGAGTCCTTGAAAAATTATTTTGTTGATGAAATCGGAACAACTCCTATCAATAGTGTCAATATGACCAAAATTTATATTCTTACTTCAGGAAGTAGTGCATCGGCGAGTGAATTAGTGATTAACGGATTGAAACCTTATATCACAGTAGTCCAAATAGGCGATGTAACGGTTGGAAAAAATGTAGGCTCGGTTACTTTGTATGATTCCCCAACTTTTGGAAAAGAAAATAGAAATTCAAATCATCGCTATGCAATGCAACCACTGGTGCTGAAAATTGTTAATGCAGCTGGTTATGGAGAGTACCAAAGTGGTTTAGAGCCTAATTTTGAACTAAAAGAAACATTAAGTACTCTTGACGTTTTAGGCAGTCCAACAGAGCCTTTGTTAAAACTCGCCATTGGAAAAATTACAGGAACTGGAAAAATGAAAGAACCTGTTCAAGGTAAACTATTTGACTATTTTAAAGATTCAAAATCTACAAATAATTTGCAAAACCAAATGTATCTCGAAAAAGCTCCGGAAGGTTTGATGAAAGCTTTGGAATAATTTAATACTCGAAATTTCCGTATTCGCTAGAAATAGTCAGTTTGTTGGCATTGGCTGCTTCTACTCTACCTACGATTTGTGCATCGACATTAAACGATTTTGAAATGGCGATAATATCTTTGGCAACTGCTTCTGGCACATAAATTTCCATTCGGTGACCACAGTTGAACACTTGATACATTTCTTTCCAATCGGTTTTGGATTGTTCCTGAATGAGTTTGAACAATGGAGGAACTGGAAATAAATTATCCTTTATAATATGCAAATTTTGAACACCATGCCCGTCGGCAGGCAGGAAATGCAAGATTTTGGTTTGCGCTCCTCCGCTGCAATGCACCATGCCATGAATTTCGTTTGAAGTATATTTATCCAATATTTTTTTGATAATTGGCGAGTATGTTCTAGTTGGCGAAAGCACTAACTTACCCGCATCGATGGGCGAATTTTCGACAGCATCGGTCAATTTTACCTGACCTGAATAAATTAAATCTTCGGGAACGGCGGCATCGTAACTCTCTGGATATTTGGTTGCCAAATATTTCCCGAAAACGTCATGACGTGCCGAGGTGAGTCCGTTGCTTCCCATTCCGCCATTATAACTTTTTTCATAATTGGCTTGACCAAAAGATTCCAATCCTACGATTACATCACCTACTTTTATGTTGGCATTATCAATCACTTTAGAACGTTTCATTCGGGCCGTAACGGTCGAATCCACAATGATGGTTCGAACAATATCGCCCACATCGGCAGTTTCTCCGCCTGTGGAATGAATGGTTACACCAAATGATTCTAATTCTTTAATCAACTCTTCGGTTCCGTTGATGATGGCCGAAATAACTTCGGCGGGAATAAGGTTTTTGTTTCGTCCGATAGTGGAAGAAAGCAAAATATTATCGATTGCACCCACACACAATAAATCGTCGATATTCATAATCAAAGCGTCTTGTGCTATGCCTTTCCAAACCGATATATCACCAGTTTCTCGCCAGTACATATACGCCAAAGATGATTTGGTTCCTGCTCCATCGGCGTGCATTATCAAACAATATTCTTCATCATTGGTCAGATAATCAGGGACAATTTTGCAAAAAGCTTGAGGAAATAATCCTTTGTCGATATTTTTTATGGCATTGTGCACATCTTCCTTTGATGCTGAAACTCCTCTATGTGCATAACGTTTGCTAGATTCTGAACTCATTATATTGTGGTATAGTTTGGTGCAAATATAAATGTTTTTTGGGTGTTTGAATAAAGGTTGTTGTTTGGGTTTTGAAAAGTTATCATCAATAAAAATGGCCATAATAAACCAACTGGCCATTTTGAGTATAAAAACAATTATTGTTTGGGGAATAATTTACTTTTTTAGAAAATTGAAAATCTTAAATGGGTTTAGGACAAATTGTACTTTTAAAGTTCCAACGGTTGAAACCGCTGGCTATGGTCATTGATAAAGCTTCTTCAACATTGCCTCGGGCTTCAACCGTGGGGATAATTGGTTCTAATAACATTAATGTAATAGTTTTTTTTTGATAAATACAATTTGTTATTCATCCAGTTTAATCTTAAACAATAAAATCACAGCCCAAATTTGTAGAATAGTTTGTGTAATATTTATGATTCCTACTATTGGTTTTTCGGTTAAGTTTTTTAGAGTAAATGATATTCCAATTAGCCCTAAAATAGTAAGAACTAAAAGAAATATTTTTACCCAATTATATCCTTGTCGAACAAGAAACCCAATTACAACTATGAAAGCAAAAGTGAAAATTGCTATTGTGATATTGAAACCATTTGAAAGAAATTCAGGAGAAAAGAAGAAATTAATTAATCCTAATCCAGCAGTTATAAAAATCAGATTTGATGATTTGATAAAATTTTGGTGAATTTGTTTTTCCACGTTGTTTTTAAAATAGATTTGTTGTTAAAGTTCGGTAATTAAATAGTTGCCAACTCGTCGCCTGACGAAGAATTAGCTTTATAAAATGTAATAATTTTAATTCTTATTCCACAAGGCAAAGTTAATGAAGTTGCATTGAAACCTAACTTTAAAATCATTTATTTCTGTCAGCATTTTTATGCAAAAACCCAGTTTGCTTGTAACTGCTGTTGGAAGATAGTGCCTATTGTCCGATAGGTTTCAATTTGCTTTCTGCAATTTGCTTTTTTAAATACGCTTTCAATTCTTCAAAACTCATATTTTGAGTTTCAGAACTTACTTTATCTCTAATTTCACGCATCATTTTTACTGCGTCAAACTTTTTTTCTGTTTTTTTAGTCGTTTCCATTTTCATAATTTATTAAATCTTTTGGACTTCTGATTTCAATCATTTGATAACCTAATTTTAAATTTACGGAATTATATCATTTATTTCTGTCAGCATTTTTATGCAAAATCTTACAATTGAATAAGGCTTCAATTTTAGGATAGAAAAACCAGATTTGGAAAATGATATTTTGATAAAAAATCAAAACCTCATATTCACTTTCACATTAAAAACTCGTGTGGTCATATAATTTGGAATAGCATATTGACTTTTGGAATACACATCGCGAACCCAAGTATTGGTAATCGCATTTTGATTGTTGAAAAGGTTGAAAATTTCCAATCCAATCGCCAATTCCTTGAAAGGTTGCAACCATCTTTTAGTTGAAGGATTTTGGTCGTCTATTAAAACTTTAAAAAAGCCAACATCGGCACGACGGTAATCTCGCAATCTGTTTTGGTAGGAATAGACATCAGCATACGATGGCGAACCTCCGGGTAATCCAGTGTTATAAACCAAATTCAAATACAATTTTAGGCTAGGAATATTTGGCATATAATCTTGAAACAAAAGTGCAAATTTCAATCTTTGGTCGGTTGGTCTCGAAATAAATCCTTTGTTATCAATGTCTTCTTCGGTTTTTAGATAACCAAAACTAAACCAAGATTCGGTTCCTGGAACAAATTCTCCATTCAGTCTAAAATCAAATCCTTGAGCGTAAGCTTTGGCATTATTGTCGGCAGCATAACGAATTCTAACATTGTCCAAAGTATAAGGATTGACATCAGTCAATGATTTATAATACAATTCCGAAACCATTTTGAAAGGCCGATTCCAGATTTTGAAACTGTAATCATTGCTCAAAACAATATGAATTGATTGCTGTGCTTTGACATCGGGTTGCACCACTCCATTGGCATCACGCAACTCTCTGAAAGACGGCGGCTGATGATACAATCCTCCTGAAAGTCGGAAAAACATATCCTTATTCCAATTGGGTTTTAAGGAAATTTGGGCTCTTGGACTGAAAGTAATTTGGGTTGTACTTGTAATATTCTCGCCAGAAACTATCCAATTTTGAGAACGGACACCAACATTCATCCAAATTTCATTATTGCCAATATTTCCTTTTCTACTCCATTGCAAATAACCCGAAAATCTATTGATGTCAACAAAATTAGTAGCTCTCACATTTTGATAGGGAACCAAAGGTCCAGTGTAGGGCGAATAAGGTTGGTCATTTTTGGGTAAGAACCTCGGCGGATTGATTGAAAATCCAGCTGAATCAATTACTTCCCATTCTATCACTCGATCTCGAATGGATTCACGAGTGAATTTTGCCCCCCATTCCAATTGGTTTTTTTTGAAATTGTGAATTCCTTTTAACTCTGTATTGAAAATTAAAGCATCTAAATCATTTCTTGCGTGATTGAGTTGTCCGCCAATTCCTCTGGTAAAAGTAACATCTCCAAAACTTTCAGAACCAAAATTAGCATCCACTTCTCCCAGACGATACTGTACCAAAATATCAAAATACTCTTGTTCTTTGGTATGATAAGCAGAGGCAATCAATTTATATGTGGCATTTTTTGAAGCAGTATAAGTTGACTTTACAGCTCCAAAAAAGGTGGTGTATTTATCTTTTTCCTGTCCTTCATAAAAAATCAATAATGCCATTGGATTATCGATGGTTCCAAAATTGGTTTGTCGGGTCAAAGGTTGGTATTTGTAATCATTTTGAGAAATATTACCCAAAAAACTGAATTCCCATTTGTCTGATGGTTTGAAGTTAACATTCGTTTGAACATCAGCAAATACTGGAGTATAATTGGTTTGTGTTTCTTGGCTATCCACCAAAAGCGAATTGTTGCGATAGCGAATTCCAGTTACTTCAGACCATTTTCCGTTTTTGGAAACAGCATCAACAGCAAGGCTAGCACCAAGAAAACTTGCTTCGGCAACCGCTGAAAATTGCGTTGGTGTTCGATAGGTAATATCTAAAACTGAGGATAATTTATCTCCAAATTTGGACTGAAATCCTCCTGCAGAAAAGTCAACATTTTGAACCAAATCGGTATTGGTAAAACTCAATCCTTCCTGTTGACCGGAACGAATCAAGAAAGGACGATAGACTTCAATTTCGTTGACATAAACTAAATTCTCATCATAATTTCCACCACGAACGGCATATTGTGTACTCAATTCACTATTGGAATTTACGCCCGGCAAGGTTTTCAAAATATTTTCGACTCCAGCATTGGCTCCAGGAATTTTCCGAATCAATGCGGGTTCAATAACCGTGATTCCCTGAACTCTTTTTTTGTTGTTTATCGTAATAACTACTCCATCTAATTGCTCATCTTTATCATTCATCACCAAATTGAATTCATAATCTTCATCTGCTTTAAGAGTAACAGCAACTACGGCTTTCTTCAACGAAACATGCGAAAATACAACTATAACTTTCTGATTTGCAGGTATCGACAAAACATAAAAACCATTGGCATTTGACTGTGTACCAACACCTTGGCTAGATACATTTGCATTGGAAACCGGTTGATTATTTTTATCAAGAATAACTCCTTTTATGCGAGCAGATTGTGCAGAAGCAAAAAATCCGAAACAGAAAAAAAGGAAAACAAGTATTATTTTATTTTTACCCAAGGAATTTGATTTTAATTTTTTTGACTTCTAAAAAACCGAGTTTCAAAGATAGTAGAATTTCCTAAATTATCCTCGACAATAATTTTTAAATCATTGGCACCTTCTGCAACAATTCCGTCGCTGAAATTATGAGTGATTTTTTTGGTTTTATTATCGTATTCGAATAAAATCCACTTGCCGTTCAAATACCCATTATAAGATTTTATCCCTGATAAATCGTCGCTAATGATAAATTGAATGAATTTTTTATCACTCAACCATTTGCCTTCAATAGATTTTGCAATACTAATTTTTGGTGGAATGTTGTCGAGAACCAAAGCATATTTGCCCAAAGTCTTAACATAAGTTGTAAAAATGCTGTCTTTTCGATAGGTTCGGTTGTAACCCAACTTGTTTCTATTGATTGATGCAATAAACAATTTGTCTCTTTGAGCTTCGCTAAATTTTTGATTTTCAATTTCAATGGTAAAGTTTGAATGAGCAGGAACAATGTCACTATGCAGCAATAAAGTGTCGTTTTTGACATCAAAATTCAAATTGAAATCTTCATAAAAAGTATTGGCAGGAAAAAAAACCGACATATTTTCTTTAGAAAAATTAGATTCATTTTTGGCTTTTACCAAATATTTAGAAACAGGAACATTGACAACAACAACTGGCAAAATTTCATTTACAATTGGAATTGAAATTGAGGTCAAATTACCAAAAAAATCAGAAACTTCAATGCGGTATTGAGCCGAAAGATTGGGCAATAAATTGACAACCCCATTGTTTGTACCAGCTTTGATTATACTCAAATTATAGGGGTCTTTCATAAATAATTTTTGAACTCTTTGCTGTGTTTTTTTATACATCGAATAGTCAATCAACGCATTCACATAGCGCATTTCATCAAAGGAATAAGTGTCAAATTGATAACCAAAATTAGGTGTTCCGTTATAAAAAGTTTGCACTTTGTAAACACCATTCCTGTTGAATGAAACATCATCATAATCGAAAGTATTGATACCGAAACCAATTCTTCCATTGGCAACCACTTTATCTGCCAGATAAGTTCCGTCTTTTTGCAAATTAAGATTGAGCAATAAAGGCCTTTTGGATTGATTTACAACACTTTCATTGTCTAAAGGATAGGCATATAAATTATAAATGATTGGCTTTTTAGTGTCTTTCAAAAATTGGTCAAACCCAAAAAGCATTGGATTAATAATGTTTTCCGTGATATTGTCTCTAAATTCAAAATGCAAATGTGGTCCCTCGGAAGCACCAGTATTTCCAGAAAGACCAATAATTTGACCTTTTTTGACAACCAATTCACCCGGTTTTAAATACCTTTCAATTTCAAAAGATTGATCTGAATAATGCGTTTTTTTGATAAATTCTTGGATTGAATCGGTGGCTTTCTGCAAATGACCATAAACCGAAGTATATCCGTTTGAATGAGTTATATAAATGGTTTTTCCGTTTCCAAAAGTGGAAATTTTAATTCTTGACACATACCCATCAGCAACCGCATAGACTTGCAATCCTTCTCTTTGCAGGGTTTTAAAATCGAAACCAGCGTGAAAATGATTGGGTCTCAACTCACCAAAATTCCCAGACAATTGCATCGGAATATCCAAAGGTGGTCTAAAATAATCTTTTGGATAATTGACTTGGGCAAAAGCAGCACAATAAAAAGTTATGAAAAACAATATCAATCTCATAAAATACATTTTTGCTAAGATAAATAAAAGTAGTTTACAATAATTGGTTTTAGCTATATTTAGCCAAATCAATGTCAAAAAACGTAAACTTGGCGAGTTATAAATAAAAAAAGCCCCAAACGAGGCTTTTTATCTTAATACTTAATACTCCAATCTTAATACTTTTACTTGCTCAAATACATTTTTCTTCGAGAATACAACTCATAAAACTGATCATCTTTCAAATCGTCTATAAACAAGATACTTTCTCCTGTCGATTTCATTTCTGGACCTAAAGCTTTATTCACATTGTGGAACTTGCTGAAAGAAAAAACTGGTTGCTTGATAGCATATCCCTTCAACTGCGGATTAAAAGTAAAATCGGTTACTTTATTATGACCTAACATCACTTTGGTAGCATAATTTACATAAGGCTCGTTGTAGGCTTTCGCTATAAAAGGAACTGTTCGTGATGCTCTAGGATTGGCTTCGATAATGTAAACAATATCGTCCTTTATCGCAAACTGAATGTTGATTAAACCAACAGTTCTTAATGCCAAAGCTATTTTCTTGGTATGATCTTTTATTTGAGTCATTACAAATTCACCCAAGTTGAACGGTGGCAAAGTGGCATTGCTATCGCCAGAATGTACTCCACACGGTTCGATATGTTCCATTATTCCGATGATATATACATTTTCACCATCGCAAATAGCATCGGCTTCGGCTTCGATGGCTCCGTCTAGATAATGGTCCAAAAGCAATTTATTTCCTGGAATTTGTTTCAATAAATTGATAACGTGTTCTTCCAATTCTTGTTTGTTGATGACGATTTTCATTCCTTGCCCACCCAAAACATAAGAAGGACGTATCAATAATGGAAAATCTAATTTATCAGCCAATGCCGAAGCTTCATCTGCTGTTTCGGCAATTCCAAATTGTGGAAAAGGAATTTTTAATTCGGTTAAAAGTTCTGAAAAACGTCCTCTATCTTCGGCTAAATCCAAGGCATCGAAGCTGGTTCCAATAATTTTAATTCCGTATTTAGCTAACTTTTCGGCAATTTTCAAAGCCGTTTGACCTCCCAATTGAACTATGACACCTTCTGGTTTTTCGTGTTGAATAATATCATAAATATGTTCCCAAAACACAGGCTCGAAATACAATTTATCGGCAGTATCAAAATCGGTCGAAACCGTTTCTGGATTGCAATTAATCATTATGGTTTCATACCCACATTCCTTGGCTGCCAAAACCCCGTGAACGCAAGAATAATCAAATTCAATTCCTTGTCCAATTCTATTGGGTCCTGAACCCAAGACGATTATTTTCTTTTTATCAGTAACAATACTTTCGTTGTGAACGTAGCGTTCTCCGTTAGCTTTTTCGATTTCGGCTTCAAAAGTCGAGTAATAATAAGGCGTTAAAGCTTTGAATTCGGCAGCGCAAGTATCCACTAATTTGAAAACGCGATTGATGTTCATTGACATTCGCAAAGCGTGAATCTGACTCTCCAAACAACCCAACATGTGCGCAATTTGTCTGTCGGCAAAACCTTTTTGTTTGGCTTCCAAAAGTAATTCTCGTGGCAATTCTTCGAGTTTGAAACTGGCAATTTCTTTTTCTAAAGAATGTAATTCCTCATATTGTTTTAAAAACCACATATCAATTTTGGTAATTTCGTGAATTCGCGAAAGCGGAATTCCCAAAGCTATGGCATCATAAATCACGAAAACACGATCCCAACTTGCAAAAGTCAGTTTCTCGATAATTTGCTCGTAATTTGTATAACCTTTTCCGTCTGCTCCTAATCCATTTCTCTTGATTTCAAGGGATTGCGTGGCTTTGTGTAAAGCTTCTTGAAACGAACGTCCAATTCCCATTACTTCTCCTACGGATTTCATTTGAAGTCCCAAAGTTCTATCAGCACCTTCAAATTTATCGAAGTTCCAACGAGGTATTTTTACAATTACATAATCTAAGGTGGGTTCGAATAAAGCCGATGTCGATTTGGTGATTTGGTTTTGCAATTCATCTAAATTATAGCCCAAAGCCAATTTGGAAGCAATTTTCGCAATAGGATAACCCGTTGCTTTTGACGCTAAAGCCGAGGAACGAGATACACGCGGATTGATTTCAATCGCCACAATATCTTCTTTTTCGTCAGGCGAAACGGCAAATTGTACGTTACAACCTCCTGCAAAATTTCCGATGCTGCGCATCATCAAAATGGCATAATCTCGCATTTTTTGGAAAGTAGTATCCGACAAAGTCATTGCTGGTGCAACGGTAATGGAATCTCCAGTATGAATTCCCATTGGATCCATATTTTCGATAGAACAAATAATAACAACATTATCGTTTCTATCTCTCAACAATTCCAATTCATATTCTTTCCAACCCATCAAAGCCTTGTCAATCAAGACTTCGTGAATGGGAGAGGCTTCTAAACCACGAGTCAAAAGTTCGTCAAAATCTTCTTTTTTATAAACAATGGCTGCGCCGGTTCCGCCCAAAGTAAACGATGGACGAATAACCAATGGGAAACCAAATTCCTGTGCAATTTCCTTTCCTCGAAGATAAGAGGTGCAGATTTCAGCTGGTGCAGATGGCACTCCGATTTTTTTAAGCAATTGTTTGAATTGTTCTCTGTCCTCGGTAATGTTGATGGCATTGACATCTACACCTATCATTTGTATTCCGAAATCTTTCCAAATTCCTTTTTCATCTGCTTCCAAACATAAATTTAAAGCCGTTTGTCCACCCATTGTTGGCAAAACAGCATCTATTTGAGGATGTTCTTTCAGGATTTGGATAATTGATTTAGTAGTAAGCGGCAACAAATAAATATGATCAGCCATCGATGGGTCGGTCATAATCGTTGCAGGATTCGAGTTAATCAGGATCACTTCGATTCCTTCTTCACGGATAGAACGTGCCGATTGGGAACCAGCATAATCAAATTCGCACGCTTGCCCAATAACAATTGGACCTGAACCTATAATTAAAACCGATTTTATGGAGTTGTCTTTTGGCATTTTTTTTAAAAGTATTTTATTTTTGATTATTTAATGACAGATGCACAAATGCTTTAAATATCTGCTGCTCGTAGGGATTTGAATTTGAAATGATCAAAGAAACTGGAAATTTATTATTGTTTTGATCAATTAAATTTTTATCAACTTTGATAAAAGTATCATCGTTGTAATCCTGAAACCAATGATCAAATTTCCTTTTTCTAGCCAATTCTTTTCCATCGGATGATTCGCATATATAAACAGATATTGCGTTGTTTCTTCTGGAATAAAATTCCATAAAAATAGCCACAACTGTAGCTCCAATTTTTTTATCGTTTGATGGTAATTTTAAACTTGGATTATATTTTAATAAAATTGAAAATTCAAAAGTATTTTCAGTTATCTCAATATTCTCTAATTCAAATAAATAAGGTGTAGGCTTGAAAATAATTTCATAGATAACTTCTCCTTTTGTTTCAAAGAAATAGCTATTATTCTGACCACCCACAAAATAATAGTTATAATACATTTTTTTTGTTTAACTCTTTAAGTTTTTTCCTAACAACTTGAAATTCTTTTGTTTTGGAAAACGCATTACTTTCTTCAATAGCTTGTTTCTTTGTGTCTAATAGATAACGAATAATTTCGTCTGCAGTTCGGTTTTGTGGCTTTAAAACTTCCATAATGTTTATATTTTTATTCAAAGTTACACATTTTTTACAAAACCTTTTGTTTACCGATTATGAACAACCTTTGCTAGTTTCAATATATTATTTGCACTGAACCAAAAAAATAATTGGAGCTAGGTCTTATATTTTTACTCCATTTATTTATCCTGATTGTTGTCAGTAATTACAGCTGTAAACGCTTTAAAAATTTTAACGAAATTTGGATTATTCCGTTTTAAAATAAACGAAATTGGAAAACTATTTTTATTAGCATCTAAAATAATGTCATCAAATTTCACGAAAGTATAATCATTAAATTCAGAAAACCAATAGTCAAACTTTCGTTTCCTCACAAATTGTTTTCCGTCTGACGAATCGCAAATATAAATTGTAACATAATCATTATTAAGATTATAAAAATCTTTAAAAATTTCATTTATTGTTGGCGCAAGTAATTTATCAAGTGTCAAAGCAACATTTTCTGGTCTATAAATAACCTCAATTACAAATTCAAAAATGGAATTATCATCAAGATTTTCATACTCAACTAAATAGGTTGAGGGTTTGAATTTTATTTCATAAACCACATCAGAACTAGTTACTATGGTGTAACTATTGTTGACTCCTCCAATAAATTCAAAATTATAAGCCATTTTGAGATTTATTTTTAGCCCTTAATCTAGCGATTGCCTCTTGAAATTCTTTTGTTTTAAAATCTTCGTGACATTCTTTTAGAAGTTCTTTTTGACTTTTGATTAAATATTTTATCAACTTGTCTTTTTGTCGGAAAGAATTAGAAGTAATGTTCATAATTTGATAATTTTAAACAAAGTTACAATTTTTAAAAATTAGTTTAAAAAAAGCCGCTACTAATAAAAGTAACGGCTAATATTTGATTTTTAGAAAATCACTATTTTTTATGTCTTGGTTCGCTAGAAACAGTCAATTTGTGTCTTCCTTTGGCTCTACGACGAGCTAGGACTTTTCTTCCATTTGCAGATTCCATTCTGTCCATAAATCCGTGCTTATTTCTTCTTTTTCTTTTCGATGGTTGAAACGTTCTTTTGCTCATTGCTTTGTATCTTTAAAAATGTATTTACGATGTCTTTCTAGTTTGAATAATCGTTATTCTAAAACCGAGTGCAAATATACAAAGACTTTTATTTCTGGCAAGTGGTTTTATAATTTTTTTTTTAATTCCTTTTGCTATCTTTGCTGTTATAAATTTACACACTATGTTTCATAAAAATATCAAACTAATTATCGCTGGTCTTCTAGTAGTTGCTGGCATTTATCTAATTACTGACGACTATACAGGAAATGGAATTTTCCTTATATTATTGTCTGCTTTTCCAATTTTTCTTTACTTTAAAAATGAATTTATTTTATTGGCTTTCCTAAAATTAAGAAAACAAGATTTTGAAGGTGCCAAAAAATGGTTGGCTTACATCAAAAATCCCGAAACAGCTTTGGTCAGAAAACAACAAGGCTATTTCAATTATCTCCACGGAATTATGTTATCGCAAACTAATTTGAATCAATCTGAAAAATATTTCAAGAAAGCCATTGAATTTGGTTTGTCTATGGATATGGATTTGGCTGTTGCCAAATTAAATCTTGCTGGAATCGCAATGAGCCGAAGACGAAAATTGGAAGCCACAAACTTGCTCAACGAAGCCAGAAAACTAGACAAACAGAATATGCTCACCGACCAAATCAAAATGATGAAGGATCAAATGAAGAAAATTTAAACCTTGCCTAGAGATAGATACGAACTCGCTAAAAGAGAGTGGACAAAAATAAAAAAGCCACGAATTACACAAAGTTTCACTAATTAAATTTGTGAAAATTCGTTTAATTTGTGGTTAACTTTTTTTATTCCAAAATTATTTTGGGCAAGTTTTCGTTAAACCATTTGAATTTATTCAAAATCATAACGTGTGTTCCGCCTTTTATCACGATACAGTTTTGAATATTTTTTATCGGAAAAACATCATCTTGGTCTCCATGAATGTGAATCACATTTTCATCTGCAAGGGTTCTTTCCCACAAAATTATTTGTTCCACAGCCCAATCTAAATAACGTTTGTCTCGAACACGAAGAAATTTTTCATACAATTTAAGCCGTTGATTTATTTTTTCGCCAAAAGAAAATTGAGACAAACTTTCGATATTGGCTAGTAAAGTTGTTGGAATCAATTTATAGGCTTTGGTAGTTTTGGCGACTTTCATCCGCAATGGAAACTCTAAACTAGTTTTGACACTCGAAATGATGATTACTTTTCTAACATTGATAAATTGAGCCATTTCCTGAACCAAAATCCCTCCGAAAGAAACGCCAATTAAAACCGGATTTGGATGTACAATTTTATCGGAAATTCGTTTGGCATACTGAGGCAATGTCTCGTTATCCAAAGGGATTTCCCATTCTAAAAGAATCATTTCAAAATCGTTTTCAGGAAGACTTATTTTTTCAAAAATAGCCGAACTTGCTGCCAATCCTGGCATAAAATAAACAGGAATTCTATTCATTGATTCTGATTTAAAGTTATCCTTTTTATAGTTGGGAATCTTTATGTAAAATTAATTGAATTATTGAAACCAAACTATTATACTATCAATAATCGTTTGAAATTGAAAATCAAATTGATACCTTTGTAAACCTCCAAAGGAAACAACCAATTTCTTTTCAATTTTGAAATAAAAACAATTTTAGACCAAATATTTTTGGGCTAAATTCCAATAAAATTAAATGTACTCATCATGGAAACCGAAGCAATTATTGAAATCAAAGACAACACTTTTGCCCGACAATTTGAAACCACAACCGAAAAAGGATTGGTTAGTGTTGAATATTCTTTTCAAGAAAAAAAAATATTTTTAACAAAAATCAATGTTCCAGATTCTTTTGATGATGAGTTGTTTGTTTCTAATTTACTCAAGGAAATTATGGCAATCGCCATAGAAAGAAAACTAAAAGTGGTACCCATACTTCCCAAAATTGTTGTTTTCTTTAAAAAAAATCCTGCATATAAAGAGTTACTTCCGCCAGGCATTAGACTATAAAAACCGTAGAAAATTACTTCTCGATTTCTCGCAAATGTTCCATTTTTTTGTGTGCCAAGAAACCAGCAATATCTTCAAAATGTTCCTTCACTCTTTTGTGTCCAAATTCAAAAACTTTAGTTGCCAAACCATCGAGGAAATCTCTATCGTGCGAAACTAAAATTAATGTCCCGTCAAAATCACGTAAAGCATCCTTAATTATATCTTTGGTTTTCATATCCAAATGGTTGGAAGGCTCATCGAGAATCAACAGATTGACAGGTTCCAATAATAGTTTTATCATTGCCAAACGCGTTTTTTCGCCACCCGAAAGCACTTTTACTTTCTTGGTAATATCATCTCCATGAAACATAAAAGCTCCCAAAATATTCTTGATTTGCGTTCGAATGTCGCCCACCGCAATGGCATCAATGGTTTCAAAAATCGTAGCTGTTTCGTCTAACAAAGCCGCTTGATTTTGGGCAAAATAACCAATTTGAGAATTGTGACCAATTTCTACCGAACCGCTATCTACGCCAATTTCTTTCATAATGGCTTTGATCATCGTCGATTTTCCTTCGCCATTTTTCCCAACGAAAGCTACTTTTTGGCCTCTTTCAATGACGATATTGGCCTCTTTGAAAACCATATGATCACCGTAGGATTTCGACATTTCTTTTACAATTACAGGATATTGTCCTGAACGAGCAGCTGGGGGAAATTTCAATTTCAAAGCCGATGTGTCAACCTCATCAACCTCAACAATTTCTAATTTTTCTAGCATTTTTACACGAGATTGAACGGCATCGGTTTTTGAAAAAGTACCCCGAAACCTGTCTATAAATGCTTGATTATCGGCAATGAATTTTTGTTGCTCGTCATAAGCCTTTTGCTGATGAATTCTGCGGTCTTTTCTCAATTCCAAATAATGAGAATATTTGGCTTTGTAGTCATAAATTCGTCCCATTGTTACTTCGATGGTTCGATTGGTAATGTTATCAACAAAAGCCCTGTCGTGCGAAATAACCACAACCGCTTTGGCTGAATTAATCAAAAAATCCTCCAACCATTGAATACTTTCAATATCCATGTGGTTCGTAGGCTCGTCCAATAAAATCAAATCTGGTTTTTGCAAAAGGATTTTAGCCAATTCGATTCTCATTCTCCAACCGCCCGAAAACTCAGAGGTTTGACGAGAGAAATCTTCACGTTCAAAACCCAAACCAGTTAAAATTTTCTCTACCTCGGCTTCATAATTCACTTCTTCGATGGCATAGAATTTCTCGCTCAAGTCCGAAACTCTTTCGATTAATTTCATATAGCCATCACTTTCATAATCGGTTCGAATGGTCAATTGCTCGTTGATTTCATCGATTTCGGCTTTCATTTTGAAGATTTCCCCAAAAGCTTTGGAAGTTTCCTCCATAACCGTTGCGCCATCTGTTGTCAACAAATGTTGTGGCAAATAGGCAATGACCGCCTCTTTTGGTGCCGAAATATTTCCTGTCGAAGGTTTGCTTTGACCTGCAATAATTTTCAAAAGCGTTGATTTTCCAGCACCATTTTTTCCCATAAGGGCAATTTTGTCATTCTCGTTGATGGCAAAAGAAACGTCGCTAAACAAAGTGGTTCCGCCAAATTGAACGGAAATATCGTTGACTGTAATCATTTTTTGAGGTTAGAAGTTAGAGGTTAGAAGTTAGAAGTTTCAAACCTCTAAAAAATTAAAAGTAGCAAAGATAGGGTAAATTAGGAATTGGGCAATTTTTGAGGTTTAGAATTATTTTTGATTCTAATAAGACTCTAAAAAGACAAAACCTCAAAATTAAAAACTTTGAGGTTTTGTCTTTTATTGAACTTTAGTCATAATCCTCAACAAATT
>Ga0316607_1000112_pt1 | contig 32210 bp, 43 predicted proteins | sample MIS2016062E_MG_FD_207674 | JGI IMG/M metagenome (GOLD analysis project Ga0316607, IMG submission 207674) | Microbial mat bacterial communities from Middle Island sinkhole, Lake Huron, Michigan, United States - MIS.2016.062E | ecosystem: Environmental > Aquatic > Freshwater > Lake > Sediment...
GTAGCCGTCGCCGTCGCCGCTGCCGCTGCCGCCGCTGAAGCCGCTGCCGTAGCCGTAGCCGTCGCCGTGGCCGTCGCCGCTGCCGCTGCCGCTGCCGTAGCCGTAGCCGTAGCCGTTGGAAGTTACAGTTTCCATACCGGCACCGCATCAATCGACGCTTTAGCTTTTTCGGAGAGGGGGAGGACTTCGATGACTTCAGTTAGGATCACTTCGGGCACCGCAGCCGGGAACTTGCAGCTCTTCGGCTTGCTCACGCCGTCGATGCTGAGCTGCGACAGCGATGCCGCGCCATCCCAGTACCAGAGCCGCCGGGCCTCGGTGATTACGCCTATCTTTCCTTTCAGGGACTTGAGAACGCCAGCGAAAACGCCAGCGGAATATGTGCGCACGATTACGTGCTTTTGTTTTTTAGATTTTGTAGCCATAAAATTAATACATTTGTATCTAATATAAATAGATGCTCAGCAAATGCGTGTGATGCTCATCGCTCCACCTCCGTGTCTTCCATCGCCTTTGCTGCGCGGCGCAGGTCGCCTGCGGTGAATGATGCTGGGTACTGGCTCACGCGCAGGGTGAGATGAGTGTCGTCTAAGGCATAGTCCTCATACGCCTTGGCAAACGGCCTCAGCGCAGTCTCCAACTCCTTGATACGTGCCACAGCATCAGCGTACTGGATGCCGCGCTTGATTAGATGGCTTCCGAGTTCGGCGTTTTCGGTCGTCAGGTTTTTGATGCGGGCCTCCGCCAGACTCAGCGCCGTGCCGCCCGCGTGATTCGTCGCGCTTTCTAGATAGCGGATGCGCACCCGCTGCCTGTAGTTGCCCGCCTCCAAATCTTTCATCCGAGTTTGCGCGCGCTCGATCCAGTCGCGCAGGTCAATAATCGTATTTTCAATGTTCATGGTTTCCCCCTCTCTGCCGCCGGGCACGTGTGGCACCAGCGGGTAATTTTTTCGCTCACTGCATGGTTGCCGCAGTGGCCGATCTCGGGGTTTGGTTTGTGCTCCACCCAGTGGATACACTCGTTGCACGGGATGAGGTCGGGCTGCTGCGTGGTCTGCTGCGTGGTCTGCTTGAGCAGCTCGAAAAGTCGGTCGGTGGGGCTCATGCGCGCCTCCTCCGTGATGCGATGACCTGGGTGCTCTTGATGGATTTTAGGGGAACCCCCACCATGTCCGCAGCCGCTTCCGACTGAACCCCGGACCGCACGAGCGCAGTGTACTGTTCCAGGATTTTGAAGCGGGGTTCCCAGTCCACCACGATTCTCCCCTTCGCCCCCCGAGCAGACTTCGTAACCGAGGCCACCCAACGGGTGGTGGCCCCGTACTTCTCCGCGATCTCGGCTATGCTCATCCCCGAGCGCGCGTCCGCGTTCATGGCGCTATGCTTCTCCTCCGCGCTGTCAAACAGGCGGACGTTCCTCGGTTTCTCCTGCCTGCCGATCAGATGCCTGATGCTCGGGTGGTGGATGTTCACCCTCTTCAGGGCGAGCTTCTGCTCGCGGCAGAAAAAGCGATCCACAATCGACCCGCACGCCGAAGCTGCTTCCTGTGTGGTGCTCATCGGCGCAGGAGGTAGAGGAATGCCAGCCACACTGGGCTGCTTATTGCGGCCAGCAGGATAACCACCGCCAAGAAATCAAAGACTGCGATGGAGAAAAAAGTTATCCCGTCGAACACTCGGCGCGAGCGGTCCTCCCTGCTAACCAGAAGTGTGAGCAGCCCCCCGATGACGGAACCCAGGGAGGCGGCGATTAAAATTTCAGATGACATATTATTTAAGTTATTTTATGTGACTAAGTAACACTGTGTAGAAGTCAAGCCCGGCGAGGCCGGGCGGTTAAACCGACTTGCCCACGTCAACGCAGGTCTCCTCGATGACCCGGCGTGCGAAGTAGTCGCTGCATAGCGGGCTCTCAAACTCGGCCAAGACCCAGTAGCCGTCCTCGTCCTGGGTAAGCGTGGCCACCATGTTCACCGCTTTCTTCGGGTCCTTGTCCACAGTGATCCTGAAAGTACAGAGACTGTGGCGCTTCTGTTCCTTGAACCAGGTGCTCATCTCCATGTACCGGAGACCCTGGTGAACGTGCAGGGATGCCGCTATATGCCCGGCCACCTGGTCGAAGGTGGGGGAAAGTTCATAGGCTTTAAGGGCCCCCCTTAAATGAAACCGAAAGCCTGCGGAGACCCACACCCTCCCGTAGAATTTCAGGGATTCCTTCGTCAGGAACTCCGTAATTTCAATCTCCTCACTAACGTCGTTTAATTTATTCGTGTCGCTCATTTTAATTCGATCTTTCCCTCCCATATCATTTTGAGTTCATCCGGGGCAAGCCCTTCAGTCATCCGACCGAAGGTGTATTGCGCGTCCGCCGCGCAGATTTCAAGCTGGCGTGCGGCCCCGATGTGCTCGTGTTTATCCAGAAGAGTGAGAGTCTTGTCCCCGCTTGCACGGGCAAGGGTTCCTTCCAGATGCTTCTTGTAGCGGTGGTGCTGTCGCATCACCTTGTTGCAGGCGAGCAGGTACTGGGTTTTCCAGTAGCGCAGGTCGTCCTTTCGATACCGTGGATATTGCGGAGTCGCGTCTATCATGTTATTTTGTGTGACTGAGTAACATTCTGGTTGGTTTGTCAATTTCATTTCAGGTGTTCCGGGAGCTGCCCCCGTTCGAGTTGGCGGCGGACCATCATGATCGGGGTCGCGTCCACGTCTGTTTTAGTGGCCCTCCTGTTGAGGGTGTCCTCCCCGACCCAAAGATCTCTGACGAGCTTTGAGGCGAAGGGGTAGAAAAGGGTTCCGTCCGCAGCCCAGTGGAGCCGTGGCTTTCCAACGGCTGCCGCGAGCTTGAGGTCGGTCCCTGAGAGAAAGGGTGTCATCGGGCCTGGGAGACGAGCAGGTAGGTGCCCGCGCAGAAAGTCGCCGCCAGGAGAACCCCCAGCAGCAGTCTTGTTTCGGCATGGGCTTCGATCCTGTCGATCAGGTCGAGCGCCTCGGTTCTGGTAATCCTCCCGGAGTGGGTCCACTGCGCGAGGACGTTGGCGATTTTTGTTTTCATAATGTAACGAGTTGGTTGCCCCACTGAGCTGCCATTGCGGTGGCGATTCCGGGGTAGGTTTGACTGCGAAGTTTCCCTCTGTCTTTCGAGGGCGGAAGTTTGTTCTGCCCGCTGTCCGTCTGGTTGGCCCAGCGCCGGACGTACTTGCCGTTGTGAAGAACGAGTCGAGCGTCAACCCGCTGGGTTGGGGTGAGTAGGGGTAACCTGTTGAGCCAGAGACAGGTCTTCTTGCTGGCGTCCTCCCCGAACTCATAGGGCTGGATCGACTGGTCGGGTTTCCTGATGCGAGAGCTGATGATTCCGACGGGGTTCTCCAGATACCACGGTTCCGGGCGACTCATGAGAAGGCGTACAAATTCAAGGGACTTCTCGGTCTCCAGCCACCCACGACCCCTGTCGTTCCAGTGGAGACCACTGCCACAGAGGTAAGTGCAGGGTGGGTGGAAACCGAACATGTCCCAGTTGTTACTGAGTACTTCACAAACGTCACCTTGGATGTGGTACGGACTGCCGTCGTCGGTGGGAAGAAGGTCGCAACTCCAGGCGTCGTGACCGAGTTTCCTGAACGCTTCCCGCACGACACCGCTTGACTCGCACCCAATGAGGATTCGCATCCCGGTTGGTACTGAGTAACAACCGTTGCGGTCGAGCAGGTTCATTCGAGGTCCCGGCTGTTCGCCACAGGGCAGGCTGCGGCGTAGACCTCCCACCTGAGACTGTACGTGAGGATCTTCTTGGCCGCCGCGACGTTCTTGAAGAGTTGGCGTTCGTCGCTGGCGGTCATCGGGACATCCCAGTGGATCTGCGTCCCAGCGTCGTCGAGGTGGAACTGACGAGGGCTCATCGCCAAGGCGACGAGGAACTCCATGGCATCGCCACGGTCGAACGCATTGTCGCAGGTTTCGGATAGGCCGTAATCGAGGGGAGATTTCATGCTGTGACTTTGATTTGTTTGATGGCCTCTACCCCGCCGTGGATACGGACGGGCGGGATGAAATCCCAAGTGCCCTTGCGGTTGACGTAGCGGTCGCTTTGGTAATAACGCAGGTGTCCCCGGCGGTTGTGGGGAGAAACGTGTTTGCCGTTCGGTTCGGATGGGTTGGTAGGCTTGCCCAGCGTGACGATGCTCGGCATGTAGCTAACCCGTTTGCTGGGCCTGCTCGGCCTGCCCTTAAAGCCGACCTTGCCGCCCATGCGACGGGTGATCTGACCGGGCTCTTGGAACTGGAACTTCGGGACCGAGCAGTAGGCGAGCACCTTGAGGCACAGAGTCGTGAGGTTGAGCAGGTCCTCGTTCTCCCCCGGCGCAAGCGGCATGGCCCCCGGGTCCGCAGGTACGCTGCGTCCAATGAGGATCTCCTCATGCTTGCTGGGCTTCGTGACAAGGGTGTTCCCCCTGCCATCGTCGCCCTCGATCAGCACCATAAGCCGATCCCCCGGTTCGGCATCCGGGATGTCCAGTCCCTCGAACTGGGCAAGGATCGTGTGAATGTCGTAGCGCCCGATGATGGCCGTCGGAATCGCAGGGTCCTCGAAGTAGAACTCAACCGTATGGGAAGGCCATAGGAGCGCCGCTAAATCCGGGTTCTTGAAGTCGGAGAGCAGCAGGTCGTCCGAGAGCGCCTTGTCAACGCGAAGCTGCACCCCTCCCTTGCGGTAGAAATGACTGGTGTACGCCTGGACAAGTCCGCTGCTCCCGCTCGTCGCTTTGCACAGGGAGAGGAAACGTGCGTCAATCTTCACGTCCGGCGGAAGGTAGTGAAGATCCTTCATATATTTGTGGGAAAGTTTCATGCAACCCCCTCCTTCGCCCGCATCTCAATCGTCGGGGTCTCGTAGCCGAGCTGACGGGCGATGGGGATCAGCTCGTCGAAGCCGATCTGGTGACACCCCACTTGGACAGCCCCGCCCCGAGGCGTATCCACTTCGTCGCGAAAGACACGCAGGCCGATGTAGTTGTCGAAACTGAAGTCGGGGAAGTCCACCTCGTTCGCCTCCATGAAACGACCGCGCTTTAGCAGGCAATCACAGACCCGCTTCCACACAAGCGGGGCATAGCGGGTCAGGATCTGCGCCCCCCTGCTCGTCTCGATGCGGCTGCCGTCCTTGCTCAGGCGCAGCATGACTGGAGACGGAATGCCTGGGAGAACGGGTAGACTGTCACGCTCATGGTTGCGCCATTCCAGAAGACGCTTTGGATACTCAGCCGCCTCCTTCTTCCGCCGGACCCGAGTTTGTTTGACCGCGTCAATCTTGCGCTGCTTCTGCGAAAGCCTGTGCTCCGCCATCTTCTTCTCCTCCTGGCGCAGGAAGCGGGCGAACTGGACCTTCGTGAAATGGTCCATGCTAGGTACATCCAGCACGGGGACTCGGGCCTGCGACTGTGCGTTCGAGAGCGCCGAGTACACATATCCCTGATGCTTGGTCGTCGAGATGCTGTACGAGCGAACCGTGACAAGCACATGCTTCGTCTTCTCCTTACCAACGGTGACGAACTTCGCCACCGGGAAGTGAAGACCGTAGCTGTAGATCGTGGGGCCAACAAAGAACAAGTTGCTGCCCTTGCCCTCTGATTTCTGCTGATGTGCCCATACGTGGGCGACGTTTCGGTTATTCATATTTGATTTGGTTGAGTATAAAATTTATTACTGAGTAACATCTGACAAATTGCGGTAGGGGTAAAGCTCGATGTCGTCTTTCCTCGCCAGTTGGATGGCTTCATCGAACGAGAAAGTGTCCGCCTGGCGGGAGTCCCGAATCAGACGGAAACGTGCGGCCCCCCGGGCGAACCACTTGTCCTTGGATTTATGATATACTTTGTAGACGATGGTCATGTTGTTTCCTTTCGTGCCCAAACCGTGACTTTGATATGGACCTCAATTTCCAATGGCTTGTAGCAGCAGGGGCATTTTCCTTGGTGTGTTCCTGGGATCGGGTCGTTGTATTCGTTGTCCCAGTCATCTACCCCAAGGGTCCTCTCACAGTGGGGACAGTTGAACTCGTAGAGGGCGTCGGTTGAGATTCGGATACTCCTGTTGGTAGATTCCATTCTTTGCTAAGGTGAACGGTGAAGTCGTCGGGCGGGGTGATCGGTCCCCAGAAGAACCAGTCGTCAGCTCTCCAAGTTACCCCGAGACCTTCATCCACGACATAGAATCCCTCAGGTATTTGAAACGCCACCCGGAGGATGACTGGCACCCCTGTCGGTGAACGCCGGACCCAGTAGTATCCTTCTTGCTGAGGAATCCCCCGGTGGAGAAGGCCCGCTGAAATGAGAGGTCGTGGGGTGTTCATTTGATTCCTTTCGCTTCCTTAATGAGGGATTCCAAACCGTAGATTGCGTCGAGGGTGGGGATCTCAACTGTGCAGTTGAGTTCCGAGCAGTTGAGCAGGCGTTCGACCTGCGGGATGAGGCGACCAAGCATCTCTGCTTTGCGCTCCAAGGTGACGAGTTCCGCGTTGAAGCGGGAGAGGATGTCGTTGTTCATAATGTATCAATAGTTCCAGTTCAAAGCCGCGTCTGGGAAATCCAGATCCTGTGGATCGTACCCCGTTGTAAGTGGATAGAGTTGTGTTGAACGAAAGAGGGGCCTACCTGCGTAGTCCCTCCGCTTGCTCTTAGATCCTTTCAGTACCCGACGCACCTGCTTGTCCCACTCTCCGATGGTGCGATAGCCGGGTGGGTTGCGTGGTACGTCGGGGAAACCGTCGGGGTTCATTTCTTTTCCACGTTGAATATTGCGTAAGGCGCCTTGCCGTCATCGAACCAGTCGGAGCCGAGACAGTAGACTTTTGGGAAGGTATCGAATGGGGCGTCGGTGAGGGGCGCCCCGTTGATGTCGTGGTCTGTGAGGGCGTTGTTGAGGTCACCAGCTCCGGGCACACACGGAGAACAGAAGCAGGCGTAGGTGTAGTAGGGCGACTTGAGAACAAACAGGTCGTTGTCGAGGCAACCCGTGATAACGTATCCGTCCTTCTCGTACACGTAGTCGCCCAAACGATCTTCCCAATGCAGGGAAAGTTCCTCGGCAACTTCGTCTTCGTCCACGTCGTCGGTGCCGGGTTCCAGGTGTCGCTCTCGGAGGGCTTCGTCAAGCGCCAGCTTCCAAGCACGGTTCTCGCCGTAAGCCATGAGGTCGTCAAGGGCCTCGGGTGAGACGCTGTTCTGAGATATGACCCCGTAACGGATACCCGTTGCGAGGTCGATGTTGGTGGTGTTGCCACCGTAGTTTATGCCGCTGGATTTCATTCTTCCTCCTCGTTTTCCACAGTGTAGTCGGCGTTCAGAGCAAGCAGCTCCCGGAACTCAGGGAGCCGGGAGTCCACCCACTCGACAAACTCATCGTATTCCGAGAGCTTAGAAAGCTCGATGGCCAGCTTCGTGACTTGGGCACCGTAGGCTTTCTCCGCCCCGACCACGATGATCCCGCCTTTTAGTTGGTATGCGTCTAGTTTCTTCATGTTATTTTAGTTGGTATGCGTCTAGTTTCTTCGTGTTATTTTAGTAACCTTCGTACTGCGAAGGTGTTTAGATGCGGGCGTATTGCCCCACGGAGTTTTTTCGGAATCCGGCTTTTGAAACCCAACGCCGCACGGTGCGGGGTTGGACTTTGGCGGATTTAGCGACCGTTTCGAAGGTTTGGCCTGCGTTGAGGCATCGAACGGCTGCTAGGATGTTGGCGATGGCGTTGAATTTCATTTGGCTGCCTTTTTGCTGGGTTTTTTCCCGCCTTTTAGTTGGTATGCGTCTAGTTTCTTCATGTTAGTTTAGTACCAAGCGTTGCCGTTCTCCAGAATCACAGCGTCGAGTTCATCTTCGCGGAGATTACTGTGCTCGGGGAAAGTATTCTTGAACGCACTACGTAGCTTCCGAAGCGACGACTGCGGATCGAGCGCCCTGGGTGTTGTGCCCTTGGCCCCCTCGTACTGCTCCGCCATTGTGAGAAGACGCTCCAGGTCGTCGGTGTCCACCTGGTCGTCGTAGGGATCGTCATACTCATCGAACTCGTCCGGGATCAGGTCGCCGTTGGCGTCGAAGACTCCCGACTCTAAGTGCTGGCTGATGTGTGCGACACCTCCCTTGCGGGAGAAGCCTTGGAAGCGGTCGATGTAGGGCTCGTACCCGAAGTTCGAGAACCAACAGCCGAGGTCCTCGACGCCAGCTTCGCGGTTGAGGAAAAACACTGCGCCGTCGCTACGATGGATAACCATCTTGTTGTGGCTACCGATCATGTTTTCCAGCAGGGTGACGCCATACTCGTGTTGAAGGAACCACGGGTCGCGACGAAGCAGTGGGTCGAGAATGTCCTCGACGAAGCAACCCGTGTCGCTCGTAACCTTCGTACTGCGATGGTCAAGGATACCGTTGTGATGGATAGCAAAACTGAAACCTTCGTGACAGTCGGTGACAGGCCACGGATGACAGTTGCGGGCATCCTGCGCTCCGTGGGTGGCAAAGCGGTAGTGAACCACGAGATCGCGGTGGTGGTGATTCTTCATGCCGGACATGAGTGCGGCATGTGAGAAGAATCCCTTCTCGATGTGGAGCTTCCCGTCTTCGACGTAGCTAAAGCCTGCGCCGTGCGGGTTGCCAGTGAAGCAGGTCTCGTAAAGGGACTCCTTAAGAGTGACGCCGGCGGGTTTGTGGATTATGATGCACATGGGATTAAATCTGTTCAGTGGTTTCGACGGTGACGGTTGCTGTGGCGGGCTCCGGCATGACAAGCTCAGGTGTCTCGGTCGTGACACTCTCGATGCGTGCGTTGTGGGGCTGAGTAACAACCGGAGCAGGTTCAAGCGAGGAAAGCTTCTTCCTAAGAGGACGCAGCCAACCAAGCTCGACGCAGCGAGCGAAGAGGTAGGGATACGCCTTGCGATTCGAGCGCACCCAAGGGATGAAATCCTGGGTGAAGTCGAGCCCGGTGAGCGCACGACAGGGACCGCAGAACTCCACCACTGCGGCAGAGAACTCAATGGCTGCCAGGATACGCTCCGAGCGGGTGTTGCCCTTAAAAATACGGAACTCAATCGTAGCCGCGTTGGTCAAGTTGACCGCCTCGTAGCGGTCACCTTCGTACTTGGCGTCTCGGAACATCTTCGAGGATTTTAGCTCGGAGTAGTGGCCGCTCTTTCGACGCGCAATTCGCTCGACGTAGCCGTTGTTCCCCGGGCTATTGATAAAGACCAGTATCCTACCGATCTGGAGGTGTGTCAGCGGAGCACGACTGACATGGACGTGAATGCCGCACTTGTCATTGTCGCCACTAAGACCCGAGCGGACTTGGTTCCACCGCACGGAGTCCCAAGTCTTGCGGTGTTCGTCAAGCGACATGGGCGCACTCACGATCTCAAAACCGTTTCCGATACTGCCGTCATGGGCACAGAGAACGCGGTCCCTTTCGCTGTTCAGCGCATCGAGGACACTCTGCGCCTTGACGGAACAATCCCCGTCGTACTGGACTTCCACTTCGACACCGTACCAGAGAGGGCCTTCACCAATCTTCTTCGGGATCTCGTAGCTGTGGTAGTTGTGGATCGGACCGGAGTCTTCGTCTACCTCGTGGCAATTTTCGCAGCAGTCTTGACCCCCGCTCCAGTCATCCCCATCAACCCAAGTGTCGCAACACTCGCAGTAGTGGAAGTTATCCCGAGCATACTGATTCAAGTACAATCCGTTTAAGCCCCGGACCTCGACGAAACTGTTGTCACTGGAATAATACTGCTGATAGCCTTCGCAGAAGGTGTAGTCCCGATCCCGGACAGGCGTGCAGACCACGCGTTCCTCGGCGCTTCGCCTACGATACGTTGAGTAGGTGCGATAGACCGGGTGCAGGTCGTCTTGATAGTAGGTGTCCCCGGTCTCATCGCAGGTGCCATAGCTGTCGCTGTAGCAGCCCCCGCAGATCAGGCGACCGTCATGCGTCGTGTGCATCTCGTCGCGCTTACTATAAGTGTGGCAGTCATCACACTCGGCGTACTCCTCGTGGAACTCGTCGTCCTCGGACTCGTGGACCCAGCCCACGTTGTCGTACTCTTTCCAGTTATCAGACGCGGGAAACTCCGTGCCGCGGTAGTCGCTGGTTCTCAGGATATTTTCAGACATGGTAGTATTTGATTTATGGTTACTATCATCTTAAGCCTGCTACGCAGGCTTAAGATTCATCCTCGATGCTGTTGCAGTTCTGCCTCGGGGTGGCCGAACGCTTCACACTTGGAAGCGGTTCGTGGTACCAAGCCTCAACATCCTCGATGCCGTAGGCGCTAAGCAGCGTCTCCGCGGCGATTGCTTCGAGCTTCCAGTGTTTTGCGGCCTTACTGGGATGCCGTAGATTCCTGATTTTCATTGTCATTTTATTTGTTGGCTAACGGGAAATCATGTTAGTGTGTGTTGCTGAGTAACACCCAGTCAACACAGAATTTTCAGGCTGCATCCCAACCGAAACGCGCCGCCAGTCGGTTGAGCGTGTTGAAGGCGTCCGACCAGGCCGCAGCAGGAGGAGTGACCTGAACCGCCAAGGCATAGGGATTCCCGAAGGGGCGCGCCCGGATTGAGAAGTCGTCCGAGATGAAGAAAAGGAGGGTTTCCCCTCCGGTAAGTCTGGTCAAATAGGTTGTACTCATGGCATGAAAAAACCCGCCTTGGTTGAAGGCGGGTTTTCGTTGTGGGTTTGGGTGGCGGGGTTAATCGGCACGCCGAGCATAAGCAATCTTGCGTGCCGCAAGGATTGTATCCGCAGCAGCGTTGGCGGTAAGGCGGTTGACTGTTGTCCAGCACTCCTGAGTATAAGAGTCCTCGAACGCCGAAACCAGTGTGTAGCAATACCGCCTCGACCCGTCTGGCAGATCATAAGCGATCTCATGCACCTCACCGCCGGAAATCGTGCCAACGAAGCCCACGCTCTCGGCGGGCTTCACCCAAAGGACCGAAGCGCCCGCCTTCTTCAGCCTTTCGCAGGCGTTGTCCTCCACCAAGCACCAAAACCCGGTGGCTTTGAGCCTGATGATGTTGGACACCTTTCCGCCGCCTACAACTATGAAGAATTTGCAGTTCTCAGATGTTGCCGTATCCGGCACCGTTGATGGTAAGTTATCTTTCATTTGATTTATCCGGTTAAAAGAAAAACCCGGCTGCGGAGCAAGTCTCATTCAGCCGGGTTTATGGTTTAGCTTCGTGCATTTTCGATTCAGTAACAGGCTAGGCGTCTCGCCTCCCCTCAATCACAAAGGGAAGAGTTCTGCCTGGACCTCCGTTTATCTTGTGCAGCTCCTTGCGGAGCGTCTGAAGGATGAACGCGGTACGTGTCATCCCTAGATTGTGCGCCATGCTTGTAACTTGGGCAAGTGTGCCGGGGTCGAAGCTGACGCTTGTTGGCACGGTTAAGCGTGCCGGATGGTATCTGGTTGTCATAATGCCACACGCAAGCCTTGGGTGATTGGCCAAAGGTTTGCGTGTGGAAAGTGAAAGACGACTTGCTTGTAATAAGTCGTCTTTGTGGGGTACCACTACCTGTAGTGTGGGTACTCCTACAGGTTGTGGTCTATGCGACAAATTTTCTTTGCTTAGGACCACAACCTGTAGTGTTGGTACTCCTACAGGTTGTGGTCTGATGTAAAAAAGATTTATCGTCACACCATTCCTGCAAGCCGGAAGCTATAAAAGCCCCGGTGCGCCGGATCTCTGTCAGGGACACCCAAGATGACGTGATCTGACAGCTCAATCCCGAGGATGCGCGCAGCTTCCCTGAGTTGCCGGGTGATAGCCAAGTCTGAAGAACTAGGCTCCGGGTCGCCACTTGGGTGGTTGTGCGCTATGGCAATGCAGGCCGCACCATCCCGGATGGCTTGGCGGAAGACCTCGCGGGGATGCGCCAAACTCTGAGTTGCCGTGCCGGACGTGACTTCAGTGACACGAATCACCCTGCGCCGGGTGTTCATGCTGATTGTCCAAAACTTCTCGATTTCAAGGCCGTAGGCCTTGGGCAGGAGAAGTTTGTAGATGTCTTCCGGCGCTGCCAAGACAGCAGGGGGCGGGTTTGCCGAGGTAGCAGCCTCTTTCAAGAGAGACTGCGCGGCAACCAAGGCCGCTTTTCGGCGGGGGGAAAGACGGACTGGGCAATCTTGTACATCGATCTTGGATAACCCGCCTTCCTGGAGTATCCAGTCACAGGCCGGACCTGGACCGATGAGTGCTTCGATGGCGTTCATAAAGAGCCCCTCCGGAGCTCGATTAGGGTGATGGCTGCGAGAAGCACGAGCAGGCACCCGCAAAAGATTAGGAAAAACATGGCATGAAAAAAAACCCACCTCTTTTGAAGGCGGGCTTGGGATTAACTTTTACGTGCCGCACGGGCGATGGTGCCCGTGCTGGGGAAGGAGACGCCATCAATTACGATGGCGTGCGGGGTGAGGTTGACCAGCGGCATGGCTGCAAAGCGAAACCCTGAACGGAATTGCTCAGGGTTTCGTGTTGAAGTCAAAAGCCAGTGGGTGATTATCCCCACTGGCTTTGAGGTTGAACGTCCATGCTAACTTTTCTCCGCATGGACTGCGTGTTTTACTTCGCACCTTAAAAGATCGCTGCGAAGGCATGTCGGTAAAGCCGGACATGCTGGCTTCTGACACGGGAAAAACTCAGGTCGCGAGACCTGCTTTCCTGGTGTGGAGAGTGTTTTAATCCGCTTCTCTCAACGGTTTACTAAAGAAGGCTTTTGCTTTTGTGGCCAGCCAAACAAACCACGTAACGAGCCCTTGAGATCAGGTCCGCCTGGCTTCTAGGTGCTAGGTCCACAAGCTCGCGCAAAGGCGTTTTGCTTGTGGCTTCATGGGATGCGCAGAACGCGTCCCGATGGGTAGAGTTAAAACTCGTCCCCATGCTTTGCTTTTCAGTTCAAAGCCCTTGGAAGCCAATTAAAAGAATCGGCAAAGCAGTAGCTTAACCTCACTACAAGGTGCCCTTTGCTTTTCTGGCCGAATCTGGCCCCGCTTTATCCCATACTCGGTCTCCATTTGATCCTACCTCTTTTCCCCTGCGCCTTGCGCGGGGTTTCAAAAGTCGCAGACTATTGCGGGTCTGAGGCTAAGGAGCTTGGGGCGGCTCACCGTGAGCCCCCTTAAAGGGCTTTCTGGCAATGCTTCCGCCTGTACTCCGTCGAGGGGCGAGAGCCCCGCGCAATGGCGCGGGGCTCCGTCAAAATTTACGAGACTTTTCTGTGCGGGATTGCGTGCAATGGCACGCGAGAAAAAGAACTTTTGCAGCTGATAAGGGCTACTTGCTGCCCTCGTAGTGGGAAAACCACTACGAGGGCAGAATAGTAGCCCTTATCAGCTGCGCAGCGGCGGGGCGGAGGCCGGGGCGGGGGCGGCGGAGACGATGGAGGTGGGCATGGGATGGGTGGATTAAGCAAATAGGATTTATCTCAAGGCATTGACTCTAATCCCTACCTATTTAGTCGGGATTAGCGGAGTCCCTGCTTAAGTGCCGGACTCCTACCCATGCGGAGCGCACCCGAGAGAGGGGCAAAAATCACACCCAAAAATCTCGTAAATCGTTGGTAGTCTAAGGACTTACGTAAGTGCCTAAAGCCTCTGAAAAGAGACTAATGGCTGATTGATAATGAGATCCAGTATCAGCGAGGGGGGCCTCCGGGGGACTGGGCACCTGGCTGCACGCGAAAGCATATGGGTGCTTTCCGCACTTTCCGAAGTTAGGCCCGTTTTCATCAGTTAGGTTTAGTTAAGTTTATTCCAGAGACATACGATGTCCGACCCCCGGATTCAAGATTTACGACCATCTAAGAAAGTTAGGCTCACCTAACATTATTAGGAAAGCCGTAGGACATGCCGTGTCCGACCCCCGATTAGGTTTACTCTAGTTTATCCGACGAGAATGAGTTTCAACACGAGGGCTCCGAACGGTTCTTATCTTAAGTAAACAAGTAGCGATAAATGCTAGCCCCCCGCACCCCCTCGGAGTGCCGGGCCGGAACGGCCAACAAATGGGCCATTGGTACAAAGTCAGTCCAGCCACTTTTGATACCACGGACCACACACAACCCACTCCCCCTGCCGGAGATACCCCAATACAGGTCCAATGGTCCAATCTTTTTTAATAATAAAATTATATTATATACATAGATATACACACACACACACGCTATATGTAACGTCTCGTATAAGGGAAGGACTACCCCCCCCCCTAACCTGTGGACCACGGACCAATTTGGGGTTAACCCCTTGGCCCATCGTAGGTTTGTGCGGGTCCAACGTCAAAAATAGCCCCCGTCCCACCCCAAAGCGGTCCATCCTTTTTGCCGACAAAAAACCCCTTAGTTTTTGGCTAAGGGGTTGATAATCTATTCTTTATCGTCAGTTTTTACAAAACTCGACCCCCGGGGCTTGATCCCGAAGTATTGCCAAGGTCTTGTAATAGTGCCGTCTTCTCGGTAAACCCGCCGCTTGGCTTTGACCAAACCCCGCTTTGCCAAGTAAAGCGTGAAATCCGTCGATCTCTTCGGCACGACGCTCATTCCCTTGCACCAGTCGATGTAATCGCGGCGGAGTCCATCTGGCGTGGCCCTGTACTGGCTCCGGTCGGCTGTCTTGGCAGTCAGGTTGGCCTCGTCGAGGTCGTACCGCTCCTCCAACGACTCCCACCAGTCGAGCAGGTGATCTTGGCTTTCCCGGTATTCTTCCGTAATACGAATCAAAGCCTCTGGAATCGCAAGGCCCTTGCGACCGCCACCCCTTGCTTGCCAGTCCAGGCACCCCTTCAGGCACCAGTTGAGGATAGCCGACCGAGCCGTCGGGTCGGTAAGCAAAGTACGTTTGACCAAGTGGTCCCTCTTCTTCTCTGGCACCGCCTTGAAGTGAACCTTGACCATTCGACGCCATACGCCGGGGTCCTCGGATTCCGTTCTAGGATCGAAGTTCGAGACGAGCCAGATTTTCCAAGTCGGGTTTAGCACATCCATCTTCGTCTGCTGGAGGGCACGGGCGGTAACTTTCTCACCCCCCGATAGCTGCTTGATCCTACCTTCGTTGAGCCGAGCCCTGGAATCGCCTTCGGTGGCGAACACGAACCGGGCACCCAGTAGGTTGTAAAGGTCGGGGCTGGGGGCGGCACCGTCACGGGTGTTCTTGCCCAGGGCGCAGAACATCTCAAACGGGGGCTTGTAGCTGTAATCCCCCAGCATATCGGCAAAGGCTTCGGTCAGCGTGGTCTTTCCGCTGCCCCCGTCGCCCGAGATCAGGAAGAACGACTCCGCCTCAACGTCCCCAGTCATACTCATCCCAAAGCACCTGGCGAGGAAATCGCAAACCCCAGGCACTTGGATCTCCAAATCCTCCAAGAAGCGGTCGAGAACCTCAGACTTGGCGCTAGGATCGAAGCGTACCCCCGCCATTTTGCTTTGGAAGAGAGATTTCTCGTGAGGCAGCAGAAGACCCGTCTTCAGGTCCAAAACGCCGTTTTTGACGTTTAACAGCCAAGGATTAGAATCGAGGGCACCGGGGTCGAGGTCGATCTGGGGGTTGCACTTCGCTAGGCTGACGGCAGACGAGATGTGGCCGGACCCCTCATGAGACTCGGCTTTTGAGATCATTGTAGCCCCGCCCTTCTCGCCACCGTAGCGCAGGATTGTCTGTTGGAGCCAGTCACGGGCGCATTTCTTGGCGAGGGTCTTGGCAATGTTGCCTTCCACGTCCTTCGAGTTGCGGTTGAAGGACCACCGGGCACCATCCCAATAAGCCCAGCCTAGTGCAGGAACATGGCGATAGTCGCCCTTCATCGCCTCGATCAGTCGGTACGAGGCGTCGAGGTCGGTGCTGATCCCCACGGAATGTCCCTCGCGGGAGAAGTCGAGCACCGGGGCGACTGGAGCCTTGGGAATGGGGACTATCGGAATGTTTAGGGTGAAAGCCAGGGGTTGGTTTCCGTAGGCGGCGGGCTTGCTGTTTCCCATTTCTTCCGGGAAACCGTCGTTTGAGAGTCTTGATTTGGTCATGATGAGTGTTGGTTGAAGAGAGGGTTGAAGAAAAGGACTTCCTGATGCTTGCCATTGTCGCGCAAGCCACCGGGCATTCGGGCAAATTGTTCGGGGAACCACATCCGGGGGTCGGCACCGAGCCTGACGGCTGCGCAGAACCAGTCGCGCAGGGCGCGGGGGTCCGGCTGCGCACGGGCACCGACGTAAACCCAGCCGTGGACGCTCTTGCCGCCCGAGGATACGGCCATCGCCAGGAGTCCACGGGTGTTTTTGTTAAGTTCCCACAGGAGGCTGGCCTGTTTGTCGGGGGAAAGCTTCGGATTATCGAACTCCACGATCAGAAAACGACGGGCTCCGACGGCATCCCGGCAGTGGTGCGAGGTGCTGCCGCGTTTTGTGACGCCCGTTCGCTTGCGCATGGGGTTGGGCACGACGAACTGGCAGTTTTCCAGGGATTCGTCGCTCCAGTCTTGCAGCGGGAGTGTGCGGAAGGTGGACGCCTCGCGTCCGCAGCAGACAAGTTCCTCCGCCTTGAAGAAATGACGCAGGGGGAGCCTCGGACTTTTCGCGCTTCGCGCCCGCAGGTCGTCCAGGCAGCGCACTTCGCTGGCTTTCACCACCCGGGAGCTGAGGCGCGGGGCGAAGGGGGCCTCGTCCTCGGAGATTCCCCTGAAATTCGCGGGCCAGCCCGTGACGGGATTGAAGATTCCAAGGCTTTCTTCGAGGGTGAAGCTGCGTTTGTTCTCCAGGTCGCACTCGAAGGCTCCTGCGACGAAGCCCTCGATCTCCCGCTCGGGGATCTCGCGGCGGAGAGTCCAGGTTTCGCAGGCTGCGCGCAGGAGCTGCACGCAGTCGCGCTCCGGGACGCCCTGACGCCGCAGCGACAGGGCCTGCCTGAAGAGATGCGTGTGGAGTCCGACGGATTCCTCCGGGGGATACAGCATCACGGTGACGGAATCGGCCACGGCGCGAGGTTACTGGGTAACAACGTGCGCGGGCTCGCGGGTGACGGCGACGGACACTCCGCCGCGCACAGAGACCTTTTTCGTGGTGAACCGCTTGCGGCTCAGGCGGGCGTAGAAGTGAACGTACCTCTGGATCGAGGGTGCGGCCCCGTATTTGGAGCAGGGCAGCGTTGCGGTTTCACCGATCTCAAGATCGGTCGTGGGCCAGGTTCGTCTTTTCATGCGGGGTGTCGTGAAAAGCACCTTGAACAATATATGTCAATGGAAAAAGTTACTCGGTAACTCGGAAGGAGGAAAAGAAAAACGCCGTCTTCACAAAGGAGTACGGCGCTGAGAGGGCCTCATTTCTTTTTCTCGGAAGACCTCTTTCTCTTGGACCCGTCTATCGAAAGCGTTGCGCGGTCCCGGGCGGAGGGGGCCCCCTTGAAGATTTCGGGGTCCACCTCCTCCACCATCATCGCCTTGCCCCGCAGCTTCATGTCCTGGAGGATCAGCTTGGTGAGGTATTCCGAGCGTTGCATAAGTAACTTGGACCTGCGATCCTCCATGATCTGGAAAATCGTCGGGTCGAAGGAGACTGAACGGTTGATAGTTAATCGTGGCATACGACTGTTATCTGATAACAGCTTGTAACAATGTCAACTAAGATTTACATACCAGGGACGGGGTGTTCCCGCCGCGACGGAATTTCCTTTTATGCAAAGCAACCATCCTTCAACAGGTTGCAGGTGCGTAGACGCAGGGGCTTCCCGTTAGATATTGACAATGTTACAGAGAGTTACCAACTAACACCCCATAGCGTATGAAGTCCATCACTACAAAGTCCAGGAAGGCCACCAGCAAGATCGTGCGGGTCACCCGCAGCATCTCCTTTTTCCCGGAGCATATCCGGCATTTGAAGGAAAGGGCGCTGCGGGAGAACCGCAGCGTGAACTACCTCGTGAACGAGCTGATTGCTCGGGACGGCGAGGGCAACGACGGGAAATAGGGCGTGGCGTTCTCACCCAAGCCGCATCAGGAACGCAATGCGCGGCACCTGATCGACTGCCTTACCCGCTACGGAGGGGCGATTGACATGAGCGACACCGGGACCGGGAAAACGGTCACGGCGCTGCTCCTGTGCAAGCAACTCGCTGCGCGTCCGGTGGTCCTCACCCGCAAGGCGGTCCTCTCCGGTTGGGAGCAGGACTGCAAGCGCGTGGGGGTGGAGCCCCTCGCACTCGTCAACTACGAGGCCGCCAAGTCGGACAGGTTTGACCTCGGGAAACTGGAGGCCACGGGGCGCGACCGTAAAACCGGGGAGCCGACGGGCTACCGCTACGACTGGAAGCCCGGGCTTGGGCGGGTCATCTTTCTTTTCGACGAGAGCCAGAACTGCGGGAGCATGGTTTCCCAGAACTCGAAGATGCTCCTCGGGGCGGCGAAGATGTACAAGACGGTTTGCTTGAGCGCGACCCCGTTCTCCACCCCGCTTCAGGCGGGGCCGCAGATGTGCGCCCTTCGACTGGCCACCCAGGCGGATTGGTACCCCTGGCTTTTCAGGCACGGATGCAGGAAGAACCACTTTAACGCCTGGGAGTTTGTCGGAGACCGGAGGGATCGGGTCGATGCGGTACCTGGGGCGAACGCCGCCGAGGGCAAGCGCATCATGTCGGAGTTAAACGCGCAGATACTGCCCAGCAGGGGAGTCCGCACACGCCGGGGGGAGATACCCGGCTTCCCGCAGACGGTTCTTTCAACTGTGAGCGTCAAGTGTCCGTCCCCCGGCGAGGTGCTCAAGGAGTACATGGAGGCGCTTTACAACGCCCGCCAGATGGATCTGGACCGGGTCAAGGAGCAACTCCCGCCCGAGCTGCACGAGATCGCCCAGGTGCTGCCGATGGTGGCGGATCTTCGGGACCGCCAGGAAGCCGAGATACTGAAACTCCCGATCATCGAGGAGATGGTCGAGGATGCCCTCGCCAAGGGGGAGAGTGTCGTGGTGTTCCTCAATTTCGACCTCACGATTGAAGCCCTCTCGAAGCGGCTCGGGGTGACAAACATCATCCGGGGCAGCCGCAAGGGCGAGAAAAACAACTACGACCGGGGGATGCGTATCCATAGATTCAGGACAAACCTTGATCGCGTGCAGATCATCAATTCCTGCGCGGGTGGAGCGGGCCTGAGCTGCCATGACAGCGAGACGAAGGTTCCCCGGACCAGCATCATTTCTCCCCCGTGGAGCGCGCTCGTTCTCAAGCAGGTTTTTGGTCGCGTCCAGCGTCTGGAAGGCGGCTTTTCCCAGCAGAAACTGCTTTTTGCGAAGGGGACCGTCGAGGATCGCGTGCGTGTGCGCGTCGAAAATCGACTGGATAATGTTGATTCCCTGACAGATGGGGATCTTGCTCATTTTTAAGTTGTGAGTTACTAAATAACACTCTGTAACACTCATCACACCCAACTTATGCCCGACCTACACGCCGAATTTGGCCCAAGCAGCCTGAAAAATTACGCCTTCTGCGCCGGATGGAAGAACAAGGATGAGGAATCCGAGGCGTCCATCGACGGCACGATCAAACACCGCGCCGCCGAGACCGGAAAACGTACCGTCGCCCACCCGAAGACGGGGGAGCCCTACGAACTCAACGATGAACAGTGGGCGGACGCCGAAAAGTGCATCTGTTATTGCGACCTTGTGAAGAAAGGAGCCGATGCGTTCTTCCATGAGGAACGACTTGAAATCTGCGGGGTGACCTGGGGTACGGCGGATTTTATTGCCCTCCACAAAGGGCAGACGTTCGCCCACCTGATCGACTTTAAGTTTGGCTTTCTTGCGGTTGATGACCCCAAGGACAATCTCCAGACGCAGGGGTACGCCTGTGGAGTATTCGAGTATTGGACCTCGGTCGAGGCAGTGAAGGTGCATATCCTGATGCCCCGCCGCAACGAGATCCTGACGCATACCTTCTACCGGAAAGACTATCCGGCGATGAAGCTGCGGGTTGCGACCGCGCACGCTCGGGCCGAGGAATTTAAGCGGACGGGCGACTGGGCGCTGTGCCAGCCCGCTCTCAAGAATTGTGAACACTGCGGACGCAAGGGTGCGTGTGTGCCTTTGCTCACCTGGGCGCTCCCCATGGTTAAGAAATACGACCCCCTTCCGATCATTCAGGAGGTCCACTCTTCGCAGATCACGAATCCCGGAGAACAGGCGGCTGCCTACTACGAGGTCGCAAAGATCCTCGAAGAGATGGGCAAAGCAGCCCGGAAACACCTCCTCGAACTCGGCATGAAAGAGGGGGGCTTCAAGGACCGCGACGGGAACGTCCTCTACGAGGTCGCCACCAAGTCCGGCAACCGTGGAGTCCTCGATCTGGAGAAGTTCCTGGGGGTCATGCACGAACGGGGCCTTACGGAGTCCGACGTGCTGGCGTTCAGCAAAATCTCCATTGGGGATTGTCTCGACCACCTCGCCTCTCTCAAGGCCCCCAAGCGGGGGAAAGGGAAGTACTTGGCTGAGGTTGAGGCCCAGCTTTACGCCTCTTCCGCCATCGAGCAGGGGGACCCGGTGCTCTACCTGAAAAAGGTCAAGAAGTCGGAAGCTATCGAAATCGAGGCCGAGGTTGTTACTCGGTAATACTTTGCTACGCTAACTAAAACAAAAACATCAATACTACTAATACCATGGGTAAGAGTTCCTTCACTGACATTGACGCCAAGAACGTGACCGAGGCTGACGCCGAAGTCACCCAGCAGACGGAGACGACCGCCATTGCTCCGCAGAATACTGCCGTGGCAAATGCGGAAGACTTCAACTTCCAGAACGACGGTTTTGCGGACGAGATTGATGCACGCAATATCAACATCCCGTTCATCAAACTTGTCCACGGCGTGGGCGACTTGAGCCGCGAGGGGTTCGCCCCAGGCTCTCTTGTATTCGACAAGAATCTAGTTCTTCTGGAGCCCGCCAAACCCGGCAAGAGTCAGGAGCCCCTGACGATCCACCCGCTCAACGGCATGTTCGGCGGGCTCGACTACATCGAGTACCCGACGAACGCGCAGTACGAGGCTTACCAGGCGGCGGGTTTGCGGGGAGGTGGCCCCTTCAAGAATGAAGTCGAGGCGAAGGCAGCGGGCTACGTCACCAGCAAGGAGGCCAAGGAGATTAAGAGGCTCAATCCTGCGGCTAACCCGCTCATTTACGGACCCCGCCTAAGCCTGTGCGTCCTTGTCGAGGGAAACAAGGACTCCAACTTCCCCTACGAGTTCGGCGGAAAGACCTATAACCGGGCCGCTTTGGTCCTTACCAAGGGCAGCTATTATTCCGCAGGCAAGGACCTCTACACGGGGGTCGTAACCGCCCGTCAGTTGAACAAGGCGAACCCTGGACAGTTCCCGCTATTCTGGACCTCGTGGCATTTGACCACGAAGTTCTGGAAGGCACCCGGCGCGGTAAACGGTGCGTTCAATGTCAACGCCAAGCAGGGCACAAAGACCAGCCCCGAGTTCATCGCCTGGGTCAAAGCCACCTTCAATCTCGTCTGAACGCGAGAGGGGCATACCCCTGATCGGCGCGGCAGGGTAAGTCCGCGCCTTATCTGACTGGGTGGCGGAACAAGCGGGTTGGGGCGTCCTTTTAGGTGCACCAGCTTCGCCCGGTAGACGCGCCCGGGACAACCGTGGTCCACTGTTGGTTCAAGTCCAACCCCAGTCACCAATTTCTTAATACATGACTACCACAGAACCGTCTCCGATTTCTCGGACGCTTCAAACACGCTACGCGACTTTCGATACCGAAACCCGGTACTCCGAGGAATACTCCGTTGCCGATCTGGGCAACGAGGCTTACGTCCGGGACCCGCGTTTCGAGTGCTATCTGGTTATCGTCCATGCGGACGACGGTTTCAAATTCATTGGGCACCCAAAGGATGCGCCCTGGGATCAGATCAGCCAATATGCGTTTCTCTCCGCGAACGCTGGGTTCGACCAGGCGGTCCTCCGCAGAATGATCGAGTTGGGGCAAGCCCCGGCTTTTGCCTATCCGAAGGAGTGGCATTGCACTTCAAACATGGGGGTTTACTTCGGGCTTCCTCGGGCCTTGGCGAAGGCGCTCAAGGCCGAGTTCGGAATCGAGCACGACAAGAGCGTCCGAAACAAGGACATGCTCGGTATCGGACACGCGGAACTGGAGGCGAATCCGGCCCTAAAGGAGAAGGTTTACAAGTACGCCGCCCTCGACGGAGAGGGGCCTCTCCTCCTGTGGCAGAAGTATGGCCACCTCTGGCCCGAGATCGAAAAGGAGATTTCCAACGAGACCTACCGCATGTGTCGGGAGGGGGTCTATGTTGACAAGGCGAAGATCGAGTATTGTATTCAGATTCTTGAGACCGCTTGCGCGGTAAACGAAGACCGAATCCCGTGGTCGAAGGACTACCCGATTCTTTCTCCGAAGGCCCTTCGTACCGAGTGCGCCAAGCACGGGATCAACCCCCCGGCGTCTTTGGCGAAGACCAGCGAGGAGTGCGCTCTTTGGGAGGCGAAATACGGGGACTTAATCCCATTTGTGAAGTGGATGCGCAACTGGCGCAGGGCGAACGCTCTCTTGGAGAAGTTCAGGACGATGCACGTCCGCATCGGTGAGGACGGTCGCATGGCCTACTCACTGCTCTACTATGGGGGCAGTACCGGAAGGTTCTCTGGTGGAGGGGGATACAACCCACAAAATATCCCCAAGGAACCAATGTACTTTGACGCGGAGTGGAATATCACCAGCGAGGCGAACACTGCGAGAGTCATCGACATGCGTTCGACTCTGGTGGCACCCCCGGGGAAACTCCTCGCGGCTGTCGATTACGCTCAGATTGAAGCTCGCGTGACTCCGTGGGTCGCCGGGGACCGGGCTACGCTCGACCGTATTCGCCCGCCATCTCTTCGCTCGATGCGTTTCAAGGAGATGCTCAAAGCGGAGACGAGCGTTTATCAGGTCCACGCAGAACTTGCCATGGGTTGGAAGGGGATGAGCGAGGACCCCTCGACCTGGAACCTTAAGAAGGCCGACAAGGTTCTGTATGCCCTGGCCAAGGCGCGTGTTCTCGGGCTCGGCTTTGGCTGCGGGTGGAACAAGTTCATTGCCCTCGCCAAGCTCATGCTCGACAAGGAGACCTTCAAGAAGGTTTTCGGGGCACCCGTGCCTCCCGACCACGCGACCGCCTTCGTCGATTACCTCATCCAGTATGACAAGCCGAAGACCTATCTGAAGCAATGGCCCCTGCTGACGGAGGAAGAGAAGACGATCTGGGTCAACTCGTGGCTTCAGGTCACCGACTATCGGACCAAGAACCCGAAGATCACCGCCCTCTGGCGCAGGATGGGCGACGAACTCGCTCGAAGCTGCGGAGGCGACTACACGGTCACGCTCCCTTCAGGGCGCGATCTGTTCTACTACGGGGTCCACAAGCGGGCGGACTCCTACTACGTCTACACGACCAAGGGGGACCCGGCTTCACGAGCCTACGGGCCTCTCCTCGTCGAGAATCTCGTTCAAGCCACCGCACGCGACATCCTCTGTGAGGCGATCCTCCGTCTTCGCAAGGCGGGCTTCCGGGTCGTGATGCACGTTCATGACGAAATCATCGTCGAGATCGACCGCCCCGAGGACGCGGATCGCATCATGGAGATTATGTGCGAGAGCCCGCGCTGGGCACGCACGCTCCCCATCGGAGCCGAGGCAGATGTCACCACTTTCTATCGTAAGTAATCACTAACCTAATACATCCATGAATCAAAACATACTTAAGTCACTGCACCAACGCACGGAACTCCTGGCGAAGGACCCCAACTCCCGGTTCGCACCTCTTACCGTGGTGTTTCGGGACGAGGAGATCGTGGACGCGCTCATCCAGCTCACGGGTTTGTACCGGGACCAGTTGGATGACATTACCCGGGTCCAAGAGGCGTTACATGCCAAGCAACACGCCACCTGATGCGCTGCCTCGGCATAGACTTGGGCGAACACACGGGGATCGGGGTCCTCGACTCCCCGTATCGCTTCGTCCACTGCGAACTCCTGCACCTGAAGCCCGGGCGCTTCGACAGCTACGGAACCAAGTTCCTCCTGCTCGACAAACGCATCCGGGAACTCATTGCGGAGTTCAAACCCGACCTCGTGGCCTTTGAAATCTGGCGGCACCACAAAGGGCTTCAAGCCGCCCAGGTGCTCGGCGGATATTCGGCCACACTCACGCGAGTCCTTGCGGACCCCGGTATGCCCCCCGGCATCGGGCTCGAAGTTGGTACAATCAAGAAACACGCCACGGGGCTCCACAGCGCAAACAAAAGTCTCATGCAGCAGTCCGCTTCGCTCCTGTGGCCCAAGGCACGAATTGAATCAGACGATGTGGCCGACGCGCTGCACATGGCGCGACTCGGCATCCACCAAGTCTCCCCCACAAGATGAAACCTACTTTCGGAACTCTCGATATTCCTGAACCTCGACCTCTTTCCTCCATGAAATTCCCTGCGACTATCAAAACGTGGATACGAGACCTGCTTGAAATCGGGGACCCCCAATCCCCGAGAAATCGAACAACCGCTTTTCAGATCGCCCTGACTGATGAGCTGGTAGACCACCCCGAGAACTGGTGGGTGGAGGGTAAGTCGGACGGCTCCTTCGTCGCCAAGCACAACAAGGTGAAGCATATTACTCTTGTTGCGGGTAACTCCAAGTTCCCGCAGGTGTCGTTTATCTCGGCCTTCGGGCGCTCCACAAAATTCACGGATGCAAACGCCCGTTTTATCTGGGCCGCTCTCAACGACCGTCACCGAGAGAGGCTGGTGGAAGAGGAGTCGGCGGAACAGGCTCGAATACTTTCTCGCTTGCGGGACGGTGTTACTGAGTAATGCTAGGTAACATCCTAATGCTGCCAGAAGACACAAATCCTGAAGACCTTGTTCCGCGTCGGATGCGCAAGCAGTACCCGCAGGCGCTGCTTCAGATGGTCGATACCGCCTTAACGACGTGTCAGGGGAATCGAGGCCATGCGGCGAACATGGTGGGGAAGACGCCGCTGGAGATGAAGAACATCATCAACAACACCCCCTGGCTGAAGTTAAAATGGCAGCTCAAGGAAACCATCCCACCAACTCCTGGAGAGGCGGTCGATATTGATAGACCGCCCCCCGTAATCGGGTCCACGCCTTCGGCTGTCGTCAAGGCTATCGAGGCACAGGACAAGATTATCCAAAAGGGTTTTAGGAAGATGGGGTATTCCGAAGACGAGGTTCTTTTCTTCGAGGCGCTACAGACCGAGGTGGCGGGGAACATCAAGGGCATCCTCGATCTGACTTTCGGCGGTGCCGCTCACAGCACCATGAAGTCCCTCATCATGATGAGGAAGATGGAGGAAACGCTCGCGGATATAGATGAGCACCCGGAGAAGTATCGGAAGGTCGCATACACTCGGGAAGGCACGGAGTATGAAGTGGAGAACGAGCACGACTACCGCCTCAAGGTGTGGAAGCACTACATGAATTTCGCGGATCTTCAGAGGAAGATGAACATCTCGGTCAATGAGGCCACGAAGACCCGGCTCATGGCGCAGAAACTCCAGCAGGAGATGCGTGGCAAGGACACCGGGCCGAAGACTGTGGCTGGGTGGGAAACTCCTGGGACTGAATGAGCGACTCCGAAAACTTCCAAGAGATTTCCGATGTTGAACTTGCCCAGTTGCTGGTCAATTCCGCAGAACCGCCCCCCGATGACCCGGAGGAGCCGACTAAGTGGCTCCCAAACCTCACACCGAAGCAGATGGAAGTCTTCTTCGATCTTACGCAAAACCTTCTAGCTCCGGGCAATAGGTACTCTGGGAAGGGGTTTTCTACAGGGTACGCGGCGGTTAAGCACGCCTATGATTATCACAACGCGCTGGTGTTGGCGGTGGTGAAGTCGAAGCGTCAGGCACTAACTGGGGGGTGGTATAGCAAATTATCTGCGGAAATACTTCCCGACTTCGCCCGTAACGTAAAGGGGTTTATTTATCGAGGCCCTCGGACCACCGCAGAGAAGGACCTTATCATCGAGGTGCAGAATCGGTACGGGAGCTGGAGTATCATCCAGCTCATGTCCATCATGCACGACCAAGAGGTAGAGAAGAAAACCAAAGGAATCGAAGCGTCCTTGGTTTATGTGGACGAAATCAATCTTTTCTCTCTTCAAGAGGTACACTCGCAACTCGCCAATACTCTGGGCAGAAGAAACCATATCCCGCCAGAGGCACAGCGCCTCATGGCTACTTGTAACCCAGATAGTCCGAAACATTGGGTTTACCAAGCCTGGTTTGTTGAGGGAAAAAACGACCCAGCCTTCCGAGTCATTGAGATTCGCAAAGAGGATAATCCAGACCCAAAGGTAGAGGCGTACTATAATCGTCTGAAGGTCACCCTTAGAAACAATCCGACGAAGTACAAGAGGGACATCGAGGGGGTCTGGTGCGAGGCCCCAGACGGAGACGCCATCTTTGGCGATGTTTTCGTGCCGGATTTTCATGTGAAGGGGGACCTTCAACGGGAGGAGTTTCTCCACCCCCGGGCAGGCATTCGTTGCGTGGTGGGCCTCGATATTGGCGACACGAATCATGGAGTGGTTTTTCTTCAAGAGCGGGTCACGAAGGATCGCATCATCTGGATCGCCTTCGATGAGATCGTGCATGTCGGCAAGCGGGTGAAGCAGGAGTCTCTGACATTCTCGATCATGTCGAAAATGCAGTATTGGTCTGAGCTGGTTGGCTGCGATTTTCAGTGGTCCTTCATCTCGGACAAGAGCGCCTTCGACCGCTACCGGAGCGGCACCGGAAGTTTCGACCACCTGGAGATTCAGAAATTCAGCAAGGCGCTGCTCCCGAAGTTTTCCCGCATTAAGCAGCCGATCAAGATGCTTGAATGTCCGAAGCCCATGGGGAGCGTCAGCACGAGGAGCCGAATCCTGATCGACCTTCTCTCGGAAGAGAGGTTCTTCGTCTCGGCCAAATGTACCCAGCTCCAGGATATGCTCCTCAACATCACGGGCACGAAGGAGGACCCGTTCGTCCCGAACACGCACAGCGTCTACAAGCACGCCTTGGACGCCTGCACCTACCCCCTTCTGTATATGAACGTCGGCGGGTCGGTTGTGGCAGAGACGGCAGCTTCAGACAACAAACCCCAAGTATTGGCGGTGGGCGGGTAGACAAATTTGATTTGCCTTAAGTGTTACTAGGTAATAACCAACCCCCATGAACTCACCGAATGAACTTCGTCTCGATCTTTCCGGCAACGAGGACGTGGCCGCAGCCCTCGAATCATACTATGTCGGGGATGACTATTGCATTACGATCTGTGGCAAGGTCACCAGCAAGGACGACCAGACTTTTGTCGGCAGCATTGACGAGATCGAGCATGACCAGGCCGAAGATGGCGAAGAGGCCAGCGAGGTGAACTCGGACGCACCCGTCATAGCCATGATGGTTGCCCGAAAGAAATCCGGCAAGAGCGGCCCCGTGAAAGTTCAAGTTGAGAAGGACGATGCGGAAGAAACGGATACCGAAACTTGAAGATGTTCGGTACACCCTTAAGTGGCACCTCATTGACGCGCATTACAAGACGCTTGAAGAGGATCTCCACTGGACGGTGCCCCGGTATCGGATGCTTTGCACGGGCCTCTCACTCACTGAGCACGAGCTTGGGGCCTTCATCCGAGCGAGAGTTGGCGAGGTCGAGCGGTGGCTCAGGCTCGGGGAATTTCCCGCCCCCGTCGAGCTTCACCTGACCCTGATTGAGCGGGCGGTTCTCAAAAAGCCCGGGCAACCCCTTTTCCCACGACTCACATGCACGACTTCGACATCCTAAAGCACTACGGTTCCACACCCCAGAGAATCCGGGATGTCTTTACGTCCCAGGACGGGGAGAATTTTGAAATCCGACAGAAGTGGGAGAAGCGTATCCAGAGTCGGATACACGAGGGGGCTCGCCATAACCTAAACCACTATTCTTTCTTCGCCGCGAGCGACCTTGCCTGGGACTCGAATGTTATCTCGAAGATGCTGGTCCCCCTCCAGCTCTATGCCCAAGGACGGGTCCAGCTCGAATACGTCAAGAACGAGCTGAAGGACGTTCCCCAAGAGGTTCGGGACCAGATTGCAAAGACCGACCCCAAGACTAATGAGATTACCGGTCTCAATATCCCTGAGTTTTTCAAGGTTAGTTTCAACTTGGTCCGTTCGCTTATCACCCGCAGATGCGCGGCCATCACCTCAAATTACAGCGGCAACTACCCCTTTTTCAAATACGACCCCCGCAGCACGAGTCAGGTGGCAAAACTTCGTGCTGATGTGCTCTCCCAGCGGGTACAGATGATCGTTGACCAGTACGGATACCAGCACGACCTCGTTCAGACGATTCGGGAAATGTTGCTCTACCCGTTTTCGGTCGAGTTCGTCAGCGGCGGCTGGGACGTGGAGTTGACCATCGCCAAGAAGGAGCTTCGTGCGGAGCTTCAGAATGAGCAGAACCAGCTTTTCGAGTCCCGGGTCACCCGGGAGGGCATCCTTTTCAACCGTCCCCACCCCAGCCGTATCTTCTGGGATTACACCAGTTCCCTGAACTCGCTAAACTTCGACACCGGGGTCCAGTACATCGGGTACTGGAACGTCCTCCCGTATCGAAATCTCTGTGACAACACTGCTTTCTTCAACCGGGACAAGATCGAGTACAGCTACAACGTCAGTACGCTGCTCAATGGGTACAATGCATATTGGGAACTGTACTTCTCCAGCTCTCCGGTAAACTTCCCCGACGGCAAGGCCACGGGAATACTCGATCTCGCCGGGGAGAACGACCGGAACAAGGTCGCAGGGCGCTACACTTCGGAGATGCAGGATCGCTCGATCTTCCTGACGGAGTATTTCGAGCGCATCATCCCCAAAGACCACGGCCTCGGAGACTACCCCTGCCCGATCTGGGTCCGCCTCGTCGTTGCTGGTGGCCTAACCGTCATCTACGGAGAGTTTTTGCCAGATACCCCCGGCGTCGTCTACCAGTACAATAATCACGACGGTAGGGTGCTCAACAACGCTTTCGCCACGGACATCATACCGTACCAAGACCAGCTCTCAAACATGTTGACCAACCTCCTGCACGCGCAGAAGGCCGCATCAATCAAGGTCATTTCGGCGGACATTGACCAGATCAACGACCCCGAGCAGCTTAAGATGGTGAGGGAGCAGGTTCAGGGTGACGGAGTTTACACGAAACCTCTTTGGGTTGAGTATAAGGGGGCACAGTATTCTGAGATCGGGGTCAGGCCCCGTGAAGTAATCACCGTTTCTGAGACTTCTGCCATCAATGATGTGACGATGTACCTGCGTTCTGCGGCTCAAGTCATCTCTATGGCGGAGAGGAATCTTGGGGCGAGCGCAAACGAGGCTGCTCAGAGTGAACCTCGTGAAGTTTCTGCCACAGAGAACGCGAATATCGCTACCACGGTCAACACTACCATCAATTTCATGGGGCTTGGAGTGGATGAGGGCCTCGATGCCAAGAAGCGCATCGTCTACAAGGGGCTCATGGCCCGTGGATCGACCAAGATTCAGGTGCCCGTGGCGAACAGGTATCTCGAAGCGACCATCAAGGCCGCAGGTTTTGACTTCGTTCCCGAGGAAAACGACCAGCAGGTCGGTACGAACCTCACCGATCCGAAGCGATTCACCATCCTCGGCACAAAACAGCAGCTCGAATACGAGTATGCGTTCACTTCCCGAGAGGGTTCCGAGCGTTCCAGCAACGCCAAGGCAGCGGAAGTCTTGGTTAATCTCCTGGCTCAGATAGCCAGCATCCCGAATGTGCTGCAAGACCTCGGCAAGGAACAGCTCTATGCCTTCCTAAACGAGGTTGTACGGCTGAGCGGGGCGAGTGTGGACCTCCGTTTCGGATTAAAGGATGGTGAGAGTGAGCAGGTGAAGACGGGAGACCCGACTACGGACAATTTCAAGAGCGTTGAAGCGGCCATCCAGCAGATCACGCAGGCGATTCAGGCGGATCGAGGAATGATCCAGCAGATTGCCCAGACGCTCGCCCAACTTACCGGGGCTCCAGCAGCCGCCACACCTGCCGCAGCACCTGCACCCGGCGCCGCCGCCACACCTGCCGCAGCACCTGCACCCGGCGCCGCCGCACCGACCCCTCCGATCTAATTTATGGATACCACACCCGTACCCACCCAAACACCAGCCGCAGCGGCTGCGCCCACTACCACCCCAACAGCTCCCGTAACCAAAGACCCCGTCAAGGCGGGGCTTTTGGCCTCGGTTCTCGGTCTTGTTGAGAAGGAAAAGAAGCCTGTGGAGGAGAAGAAGCCCGGGACTCCTGCGGATCTCAAGGTAGAAGCCTCTCCTAAGAAAGTTGCGGTCAAAGTCCGCGAGAAAAAGCCCGACCCCGCCCCTGAACGCGCACCGCAACCTCTCTTTGACGAAGCAAAACTTGAGGAGGTAGTCAAACGGGCGATCAAACCAGAATCCGTCCAAGCCCCGGTTGTCCCGAGCGTACCCGACCCGACGGATCTCACCGATGCGGAGCGCGAGGAGTACGAGCTGGCCAAGTATTTTGAAGAGAAAGACCCTTCTAAGAAAGGTCTGACACAAGAACTCTCGGCCTTTTACAGGAAACAGAAGGAGTTTTTGGAAAAGCGCGCAGAAGAAGAGGGTTCAGACTACGACCCTTCCACCGACGTAGCCTTCAAGAAGTTTATCGAGAAGAACTCCCCGAAGTTTGGTGCTGGGGAACGTAGGCGAGCCCGGGAGATGAAGCTGGTTGAAGAGACCGAGCGCAGGGCTAGTGAACGCACCCGCGCTGAAGTGGACCCAAAAATCAAAAAGTTGGAGGACGACCTCCGGGAGACTCGGGAGCGTCCTCATATTGAACGTAGAATCGGGGACTTTGTCGCTGAAGTCACCCGCTCTATGCCGCAAGAGGTTTTGGGTTTCCATGCGAAGAACGGTAACGACATTACCAAGACGCGGGAGGCGTTCCCCGTGGAAGTCGAGGTCATCACCGATACCACCGAGGGGGCTAAGCGACTTGCGGGGGAATATCTCGCGATTCGTCGGGGGTTGAAGGAGCCCTCCCACAAAGACCCCGGGCATACCCTGCTCGCAAACTTGGTCGATTCACAGGCACAGGAGCTTATCAAGACGGGACGCCCGGAGTATCTTACCCGCAACGGAAAGCAGTTTATACACCCCTCTCGCATGACCCCCGCCCTTGAGCGGACACACTGGACTTTTGATGAGAATGACGTTCTGACGCTCATCAAATACGCAGCCCGTAGGGAGGCGAACGATAGAATTTCGGCTCGATACCAAGAGCTGGATCGTCTCGGAGAAGCCAAGAAAAAGCGTGTTTCTACACTTAGTGGAGCGGGGAAAACGCCTGAAGTTCCTGAAGCGTCCCCTCGAAGTGGCGCGGCAACTCCTTCAGGAGGACCATCTTCCGGGGTAAAGTCCAAGAATACACTTCTTGGGGTGTTAGGCTTTTAATAGCACATATTTGTTACTGAATACTTTCAAGTAACTTTGCCTTGAGATCCCGTGGGAATTATCACCCACGGGATTTTTGTTATGGAATAATACGGGGTAGCAACCGCTAACAACAAACTATCATGGGCGATCTACTCACAAAAGTCCGTTTGGTAAACATTCCCGACGGTTCTTCTAATCTCACGAAGGCCACCTTTACTGGCCTTACTCCCGACCGTTTCCAGAACATGGCAACGACGGCTTATAGCGAGGCCCGCCTCTTGGCGGAAGCTGCTGAATCTTATGCTGTTGGCATCGTGGCGAAGCCTCTCGATGAGCTTCTCCTGAGCCGCATCAAGGAGGTGGATAAGAGCGCCCTCATGGAGAAAAAACTCCCGGGTGCGCAGTCTATCATTCTCCCGTACACCTACCGTAAGAGGAAGGCCAATCTCCCTGCCGATGACTTCGTGGTCACTGCCGGGGTGGTCAGCCCGAATGCAGGTAGCACGGTCAACGGCATCGTCTTTCCGACTTCTTCCTGGAACCTGAACGTCAAGTTCAGTGTGAAGTGGGGTGCTACTTTCATTGGTAGCGCGAAGTACAGCTACCTCGCCCGTATGTTCCTGAAGGGCGACTACATCTACGTCGAGTACGTCAACAAGACCGGTACCATCGGTCTTGACCGCG
>Ga0316607_1000113_pt1 | contig 32143 bp, 21 predicted proteins | sample MIS2016062E_MG_FD_207674 | JGI IMG/M metagenome (GOLD analysis project Ga0316607, IMG submission 207674) | Microbial mat bacterial communities from Middle Island sinkhole, Lake Huron, Michigan, United States - MIS.2016.062E | ecosystem: Environmental > Aquatic > Freshwater > Lake > Sediment...
CAAACGAGATTTCGCCACCCAGCGCCACGGGCGAGACCATTTCTCTGGACAAAAGCGAAAATTCGCTGCCCAGCGCCACGGGCGAAACCATTTCTCTGGAAAAAGCCATTCCCGCATCACCGCCCCCACCTGGGCCAGAATCACCGCCATCTCTAACCTACAATGATATTCTTTTGTGGAGTACTGTTGGTTGTCTGGGAACTTTTCTGCTGATTTTCGTCGTCAGTCTCATTTTTCTGCTGATTTCTCTTCCCCAAATGACGCAAAGCGGGCCTTTATCTATGCCCCAAGCCGAACAAATTGAAAAAATCCCTCCGCCCGAAGCTCCTCAACCACTTGATCTGCCCAAATTGTCGTCTTTGCTCCTGCTTGAAGATGATTTTAGGAAGTCTTCTGCTCGCTGGGATCAATCCCAAAGTGTGGTAAAGGATGGAACTTATGAAATGCAAGTCGAAACGCCCAATCATGATACGTATGGCTTATTTTTGGGCAATGGAAATGTAGCTGATTTTGCGCTTACGGTTGATTTGCAGCAGATCGCGGGCGACCCAACGGCGGAATTTGGCATCCGTTTTCGGCAAAGTGGCCCCGAAGACTATTTGATGGTTTCGCTCAGTGGCACGGGCTATTATCGGCTGGTACGGGTTACGAATGCCGTCTACAAATCTCTTGTGCCCTGGACTTTTGATTCCCATATCAAACGTGGTCTGAAAGTAGTCAATAGCCTTCAAGTTACAGCGCAGGGTCAAACCATTACGGCGGCGATCAATGGCCAAGAAGTGCTTAAAAGCCAAGACTCAGAGGGTAAAAGAGGCCAATTAGCTTTTGGGCTGCTCACTTTTGCTCAAGGGGGATTGGTTGTCCGCTTTGACAATCTGAAAGGCAGCATTGAAAGGCAAAGAATCCAAGAGGATTTCAATAATCCCAAAACTGTGCCCTGGAGTGTCGGGGGAGCGACTATCAAAGATGGCGCTTATGAGCTTTTTACGGGAGCAGGAGTGCAATCTTGGCAACAGCCTTTGCCTTCCCAATCCTCAAAAGTTACAAATTTTGACCTCAAAGTTGACTTGACTTTTCTGAGCGGGCCCCGCGATGCCGCGTTAGGCGTGATGTTTGGCGATGCGGGCAATTTCAAATTTCACCGCCTTGATTTGCTGCCTGTTGGTGGGCTTGCGCTTTCCTATTTCAATGGCAAAGAATCGCGTTTTTTGCTTAGACCAACGCTGGTAAAAGCTGTAGAAACGGGAGAAGGGAAAACAAATCACCTTCGAATCGCAGTGCAAGGCAAGGAAATTCATTTGTGGATTAACGGGAAAGAGCTACCTACGATTGAAAGCCCTTTTCTTACCACTGGAACGGTAGGAATGATCATTGTAAGTGGCCAAGCAGGTGAAATAAAGGCCCGTTTTGATAATTTCCAACTTCGTGAAATCCTTGGTGATGACGAAAATACCTAAGGAAACCATGCTAAGATGTAGAAGCAAGAGGCGCTTTTTGCGGCACAACCGCAAAAAGCGCCTTATTTATTTTATTCAACCCGCACTCTTTCCCGCCCCAAAAAAAGCTCCAGTTTTTGCTGCAATTCCTGCGAAATTTGCACCGTGTAGCCCGCCCGCAATTTAACTAAACTTCCATTCTTCACTGGAACATGAAGAAATATTTGACCTGGGCCAGGTTGCGAGCGCAAGAGCTTATCTATCTCGCATAAAAGGCTTTTGTCAGCTTCAAAATTACTTGTTCGGATGAGAGTCAGGGAAAGGGTATGACTTACACCATTTTGTTGACCAGAAATTGGCTTAATTTGCACTTTGCTGTTTGTTGTGCCATTGCTTGTGCCATTTTCTGTAACTCCATTGCTTTTAGCAGAGATTTTCTTGCGCGAAGTTGGCTCAGAAGTTGATTTTAGCGACTCTGCTGGACTATGTGAAACAGTAGAAGCACTCGGATGATGGCCATTTGATCCCTGCTCAAATGGCTGACAACTTTCCACAACTAATTGGAGTAATTCGCGGCGCAAATCAACTTTAGCGCGGATTTGTAAGATAGCTTCTTCCTGGAATAGGGTGCTATATTGTTTTAGAACGTCGGGAAAAGCGATAATTTCAATGTGGCCCTCTAAATCTTCCAGATTAGCGACCAACATCATCCCTTGTTTATTTGTTGAAATCTGGCGAATTCCTGTAAGCATGCCAATCACGGTCACCCTCTTGCCGACGCGCTCCTCGGTAATTTGGCTCAAAGGCGTATATTTTGCAGGATCAATATGCCGCAAAATCTCTTTGATCGGATGATTAAGACAGATTCCAAGTAAATCCTTTTCCCAAACAAACAGTTCTTTCTTACTTTCTGCTGTTTCCTCGATATGAGGTAACGTAACAGCCCCGAATTGACTATTTTGGGTTGGGCTATCTTCGCCAAAAAGGGTAAGCATACTAGATTGCCCAGCACTTTTGGCTTTTTGAGCTTCGATTCCTGCCGAAAGCGCCTTATCCAAAATCGCTAATTTCTGGTGGCGCGAGCCAGGTAGCTCGTCCATTGCGCCCGATTTAATCAGACTTTCCAAAACGCGCTTATTGAGCGCTTGAGGCTTGACCCGCGTGCAAAAATCCTCTAAGCTCTGAAAAGCCCCGCCTTGCTTCCGCGCCGCAAGGATATTCTTCACGGGCCCTTCGCCAATATTCTTAATGGCCGATAAGCCAAACCGAATACTTTTAGTACCTTCTATTATTGTAAAGCCTTGATTGCTAGAATTGACATCAGGTTGCAAAATGTTCACGCCTAAGCGGATACATTCAGTAACCCCTTTAGATACATCTTCTATATCGCCAGCTGCGGCTGAAAGTACCGCAGCCATATATTCTGTTGGATAATTGACTTTAAGATAGGCGGTTTGATAACTAAGCAAGCCATAAAGCGTGGCGTGGGGCCGATTGAATGAATAGCCTGCAAAAGGTTGGATCAATTCCCATAATTCGTTGGCCTGCTGGGGAGTTAAACCATTTTGGCGACAGCCATCCTTGAAGCGTGGCTCTTCCTTCGCCATCAATTCCTTATTTTTCTTCCCGATAGCCTTCAAAACAATATAGGCTTGCCCTAAAGAATAGCCTGCTATCGCTTGAAGCAGTTGCATAATCTGCTCTTGATAGACAATTACGCCATAAGTATCTTCCAAAATCGGTTTAAGAATCGGGTGTAAATATTGAATTCCTGCAAGATTATTTTTATTGCGGATATAGAGTGAAATTTGTTCCAATGGCCCAGGCCGATAAAGGGCTACCATCGCGTATAAGTCTTCAACGCGGGTTGGCTTTAGTTCCCTGAGATAGCGCGTCATCCCCGAAGATTCAAATTGAAAAACGTTCGTAGTCTCACCGCGACTGAGGCTTTCAAACGTTTTGCGGTCTTCCAGCGGAATATCCGCTAATTCAATACTCTTTCCTGTGCTAATTTCAATGTAACGCAAGGCTTCTGCAACGACTGAAAGGTTAGTTAAGCCCAAAATGTCCATTTTGAGCAGCCCAATCTTGGCCAAAGTTGGGCCCTCATAAGCGACCATCAGGGCATTTTCATCTTTTGTCGTGCGTTGCAAAGGCGCTAGATTCTGGAGGGGCGTGCGACTAACGACTAAACCGCAAGCATGAGTGCCGACATTTCGCATCCGACCTTCTAGCTTTTGGCCCCAATCAATTATTTCGCGCAGATCAGGGTCGTTTTCATAGATTTGGCGCAATTCTGAAACCCGTTCCAAGGCTTGGGCAATGGTGGTTCCTACAGGTAAAGAGGGAATAAGTTTCGCAACACGGTCAACATTGGACAAAGGAACCTCTAAAACGCGGCCCGCATCGCGCAAAGCAGCTTTAGCACCCAACGTACCATAAGTGATAATCTGCGCTGTATTCTCGCGGTGATACTTTTTAGTAATATAATCTAAGACTTCCTGGCGATGATTATCGGCGAAATCAACGTCAATATCAGGCATTTCGAGGCGTTCAGGGCTAAGAAATCGCTCAAAAAGCAATTTATTTTTGACAGGATCAACATCGGTAATGCCTAAACTATACAAAACTAACGAGGCTCCTGCCGAACCTCTGGGAAGACAAGGGATTTTGCGCTGCCTTGCATAAGTAACGTAATCCCAAACAATCAAAATGTAGTCTGGAAACCCAGTTTGATTGATAACATCCAATTCGTAACTGAGGCGCTGGCTATATTCGGGGTTTGGGCCAGCGTTAAAGCGATTTTGTAAACCTTCTTCACAAAGCTGGCGCAAATAAGAAGCTGCATCGTGGTCGGGGGGAATTTCAAAGGCTGGCAATTCTACACGCCCAAAATCTAACTGAAGATCACACATTTCAGCAATGCGGCGCGTGTTTTCAAGCGGTTCTGGGCCATATCTTTTGAACAATTCCGCCATTTCGTCCCCACTTTTGAGATAATAACTATCGTCAAAGTTGGCTTCTTTGGCTTTTAGCTCGCGCAAAGTTGTATTATAACCTAAAGCCTTTTTGGCTTTTTCGGCTTTTTCGGCGCTATCGGCTCTTAGCTCGCTCAAAGTTTTATTAAAACCTAAAGCCTGAATGATCTCATGCCCTTTGGCATCTTCTGGGCGCAGATAATGAATATCATTGGCCACAACTAGAGGGATGTCTAATTTGTGCCCAATTCGCACTAATTCATCATTCAATTCTTCTAATTCAGGGACTCCAGGATGCAATTGTAATTCAAGATAATAACGGTCTGGGCCAAAGATTTTCCGATACAAAGCAGCAGTTTCAAGAGCTTTCTCGCGTTCGCGGGCCCGCAGATAAGTATTGATTTCGCCCGCCAAACAAGCCGAAGTAGCGATTAAGCCTTCACTATGTTCTTCTAAGAGCTTATGATCAATGCGCGGCTTATAATAAAACCCATCTAAATGGGCCCGCGTGGTAAGTTTCACGAGATTGCGATAACCCGTAAAGTTTTGGGCTAAAAGCAAAAGATGACAAGTGTGTTTATTTGCCGAGGAAAGCAAATTATGCACATCAGCTACTGCTACTTTTACATAGGCTTCTACACCAATGATCGGCTTGATATTTGCCTTTTTAGCCGCCTCATAAAACTCTAAAGCCCCATACATTACCCCGTGATCGGTAAGGGCGAGGCTGTCCATGCCCAATTCAGCAGCGCGACTGACTAACCCCTTTGTGGTCGCATAGCCGTCGCGTAAACTATATTCTGAGTGAACATGAAGATGAACAAAGTCTTTCATCACAAACCTCCAGGTTTTTAAGCACAGTCATAGCACAGGCTTCTAGCCTGTTTTGGCTTATTTTGTCTTCGAAAAGCTCTGATAACTATTTTATTCTCAATCTCGCTTAAAATTCACAGCTTTAACTGTGGGCATAAGGCTAAAGCCTTATGCTTCCGTTTAAGTATAAATTGGCTTATCGTTTCATTGCATAAGTAACCCCTTCTTGCAACGTACTGCGGGTAACTAAACTGCTCAAATCAATGCCGAGCGCGACCAGAATCTGCGCGGCGTTGGGGCGAATGCCCGTAAGAATAACTTGCGCCCCCAGCAGCCGCACCGCTTGCGCGACTTGCAATAAGGCTTTGGCTACCTGCTCATCAATTACGGAAAGGGCGGTGATGTCCAAAATGGCTACTTTGGTGCGCCTGGCAACGATTCCATCTAAAAGGGTTGTTAAAATCTGTTCGGCGCGTTTGGAATCAACAACGCCGATAAGGGGCATAACCAGCACGCCAGCGCTAATCGGAATGAGCGGCGTAGAAAGCTGGCGCAGAGTTTCGGCTTGGACTTCAATGATCTCTTGGTGGAGGCGCAACTGATTTTCTTCGGCTTGCTTACGGACTGTAATATCCTCAACAACACCCGCAAAGCGATAGACTTCGTTCTGTTCATTTAAGATTGGCGAGGTGCGAATCCAAATCGAGCGAATAGCTCCATTCGGCGACACAATGCGGCATTCGCCATCAAACAACTTGCCTTGCTCTTGCTCCTCAAAAGCCTGCGTCATCCGCTCGCGGTCCGCAGGATGGACTAAAACGAGAAATGACCGGGGGTTTGAATAGAAAGAAGTACAACTGTGCCCAAAAATCGTTTCGTAGGCTGGGCTAACATAAATAACACTACAGTTTTTGGCATCCAGGATCCAGAAAACCTCGTGAACGTTATTGGCTAACTCATTAAAAATTAAGCCTATCTCGCGTAATTCAGCTTCGACTCGATTACGCTGTGTTACATCAGAAATTACACCAATCCATTTATAGGGTTTCCCTGTTTCATCGCGTAGGGCTGTGCCGCGTTCAATCCAATCCAAATAAATCCCATCTTTTCCGCGCACCCGATAACATTCTTCAAAGGGTTGCCTGGTTTTAAAATGATGTTTTCGCGCAGCAGCAATTCGTTTACAATCATCGGGATGGACCGATTGTTGCCAAAATTTGGTGTTTTCAGCGAATTCGCTGGCCTCAGAGCCAATATAAAGCTCGACGCGCCCAGACCAAAGGACTTGGCCGGTGGCAAAATCCCATTCATAGATGAGGTCGCTGGCCCGTTCAGCGGCCACGCGGAAGCGTTCTTCGGATTGGCGCAGCGCCGCCGCGGCCTCTTTGCTATCGGTGATGTCCCGAATACTGCCCCGTACCCCAAGAAACGCATTTTGCTTGGTATCTTCAATGATGGGTTGAAAACCCATTGAAACCCAGCGCACCTCTTTATCTTTGCGAACAATGCGAAACTCAAAGCCGATTTCAGTCGCTTGTTTGAAGGCGGTATCGAGCTTTGCTTGAAAAATCTGCTTGTCTTCGGGATGCACAATGATGGAAAAGAGGGAATTGTAGACCAGGAAATCATACGCTTTATAACCTGAAATGCGTTCACACGAGGGGCTAATATAGAAAAACTTGCGTTCGGGGTTGAGCCAAAACTCCCAATCCCAGGTCCAATTAACGATAGTGCGGAATTTAAACTCTGAATAACGCAACATCATCTCAGTTTGTTCGTGTTCAACGATCTCTTGGCGCAGCTGCTCATTGGCGCGGACCATCTCAATGGTTCGTCTTTGCATCAACTCCTCTAAGCGCTGCCGACTTCGCGCAAACTCAGCTTCGGCCTCTTTGCGGCGCGTGATATTGAGGAAAAGCCCCTGGACAAAATTAGGTTTGCCATGCTCATCACGCAACGTTATCGCCTCATCGTGAACCCAAACCGTATTGCCCTTGGCGCTGAAGAGACGATATTCAGAACAAAGCGGCTCCCCACAATATTGGCTTTTGTAAATATCACTCATCACTTGCTCCCGGTCCTCTGGATGCAACTGCCGATACCAAAGGGTCGGGTCAGCTTGCCACTGGGTTGGCGTGAAGCCTAACAGTGCCTCAATCTGGGGGCTAATATAGACAGGTGTGTCCTCGCCATCCAACGCAACCACGTAGGTTATGGCAGGCATGTTCTCTAAAAGGGCCCGCGCCTTGGCTTCGGCTTCGCGGAGATTGGCCAGCGTCTGGTCGCGCTCGGCTAAGGCCGCTTCCAGCGCTTGCACTCGTTGGCGCAGAACAGCAAGCTCTTCTTGCCCCGCTAGTTGGATTTTGTACTCTGTACTCATAGCTTTCGTTCTCAAATTGTCGTTCGTGGGGTACTCCAGCGAACGGCATAAGCAATCCCCATTTGAAGGGTACTGTGGGTTAAGATATTGCTCAGATCGACCCCTTGTTGAACTAGGGTTTGAGCGACTTTGGGCTGGATGCCTGTCAGAATCACTTGGGCCCCTAAGAGCCGCACAGCCTGAGACATCGCAACGAGCAAATTAGCGACCTGCTCATCTACGCCCGCAAGGGCTGTAATATCCAAGATCACAATGCGGGCTTTGCGCTGGCCCAGCGCATTCAAAAGCCTTTCCTGGATGCATTGCGCCCGCTGTGTATCAACCCCACCAATCAAGGGGAGGAGGAGGATCAGCTCACTGATCTGCAACAGAGGCGTTGATAAAGCGGCAAGAGATGCTTCTTGGGCCCGAATAGTCTCAGCTTGGATTTGACTTTGGCGGAGGCTCTCTTCAATCCGCTTCCGCTCCGTTACATCCCGTGAGATGATCAGGAATTCATCGGCCCCAATTGCTGCATACCGAGCCTCAAAGTCTCGCAATTCGTTTTGGATAGGCACTTGATAATCTAAGACAACTACTTCGCCCGTCTGAAGAGCCTTTAAGCCATGTTCCATTGTCTTCTGAGCTAAGTCGGGAGGTAATACCTCTGAAACATGCTTCCCAACAATGTTTTCTGGCGCAGCTAAGAGATCATCCGTCCTCGATGCTGCTAAGTCCAGGAAGAAACCTTCCTCATTGACTCGAAACATCAAATCGGGGATGGCCCTAAGAAAAGCTCTATACCGAGTCTCACTCTGCCGCAAAGCTGTCTCCGCTTGTTTCTTCTCCTGAAGCCGTTGCTCTAGCTCGGCGACGCGCTGGCGGAAAGCATCTCGCTCTTTCTGGACTGATTCTAGGGTTTCAGAATGCAAAGGCATAGCTTCTCAACCTAACGCTTCCTTATCTATTACCGCCGTTTAGCCCCTACCGCATAGGCAATCCCCGCCTGGAGGGTCCCTTGAATCACCATCCCCTGTAAATCAAGGTTTAGGTTGACCATCGTTTGCGCTACATCGGGGCGGATGCCAGTTAAGATCACCTGGGCCCCTAATAATCTTACCGCTTGAGTCGCCATTATTAAGGCCTGCGCCGCTTGAGAATCTACTGTCGGCAGAGCCGTAATGTCTAGGATGACTACCTTAGCCCGCTTGGCCGCGACTCCCTCTAACAAATTCTCTAGCAACTGCTGGGCCCGCTCTGCATTTAATGTCCCAATCAGTGGTAAGACTACGATCTCGTCGGTCAAGGGGATCATGGGCGTGGAGAGTTCGTGTAACAATTGCTTTTGCGCCTGGATAACCTCGTTTTGAAGGCGGATTTGCTCCATTTCCATCTGCTTCCGCTCCGTGATGTTAGTCGCTATCTCCATGCGGACTAACCGCCCGTCTGTCCAGCGAATGGCTGTATCCCGCACATCAAGCCAAACTCCGTGGATTGTGTTCTGGAATTCCCAAACATAAGTTCCTAGAGACCGCCCATGCTCATCAACAAGCTTACTATTCGTACAGAAGGGACAAGGGCCAGTCATACCTGTTTGCAAGACTTGCCAACAGATTTTGCCTGTCACGTCCCCAAAGAGGTCGCGGACCTGCTTATTGACAAAGAGAATCTCATAGGTCTCAAAATCAGCAACATAGACTATTTGGTTGAGGCTATCCAGGATCTGCATCGTCTGGATGTGGGCATCGCGCAAATTCTGTTCGGCCTGCTTACGAGATGTAATATCTGTAGCGATCTGTAGCCGCACCAGTCGCCCATCAGTCCAGCGAATAGCGTTGTCTTGCAACTCAGACCAATTGCCCGTAACTGTGTTTTGGGACTCCCAGGTGTAAGTGCCTGTCGGTTGCCCTGTGGCATCAATTAGCTTCTCATTTGTACAGAAAGAACAAGGGCCTGTCTGATCTTTTTGCAACACTTGCCAGCAGATTTTACCTACGCTTTCCCCAAAGATCTTACGGAAATATTCATTAACGAAGAGCAACTCATAAGTCTGCATGTCTGCAATGTAGACTAGTTGATCGAAGTTATTGAAGATCTGCTCGATTTGACCGTGGGCTTGGGATAAGCTTAACTCAACTAGCTTGCGGCGCGTGATATTGCGCTGACGGACGATGGCTCCCGTCATTTCGGCATGGCGATAAGGGCTAATATTGAGGTAAAACCAACAGGTTTGGCCCTTTAGCAGCGCGGGGAAATCCAAGTAGAATTCCTCAGCCCCCCCTGTGAGAATGGCCTGGAGGGCCGCAGTTTGGGCTTGCGTAGCCGCAGCCTCCAGCGGAAAGGCGACTTGATGCGCGGTCAGGTAGTCCTGCCCAACTTGAAACACTTGGGCCGCGTCCTCGGTTAAGCTGTTCTGCCAGGATGCGTTGAGATAGCAGATCGTGCCTGCTTGATCTAGGATGGCTAGGTTGTCAGAAAGGGTGTCCAGAATAGTCCAGGGGTCAATCATTAGACTCGTCACAAATTACCTCACGATGCGCTTTGGGTTGGAAGTCGTAACGTTGCTGCAATTATAGCACATGGCCTCTTGCCTAATTAGTAGTAGGTTAGCAGACCTGGGCCAGGCTGGTCTTTTCCGTCAGGGCTTGAAAGCGTGGTACAATAATGGCTTGTGTTCTGAGCCAGCAGCCTTCCTGGGTGCTGGCGGGCTGGGAGTCAGACTTCCACCACTTGAGCCTTAGATAGAAAGATCATGACAACTTTAGACTCGCCTGAGCCATTGCCACCATCTCCTTCGCGCTGGCCCCCAATGTTCAAAGCCCTACGCCATCGGAACTACCGCCTCTTCTTTGCGGGGCAATTGATCTCCCTGATCGGCACATGGATGCAAAGCGTGGCCCAAGGCTGGCTGGTCCTACGCTTGACTAATTCGCCCTTCCTGCTGGGCGTGGTCGCTGCCGCTTCTTCGCTGCCCATCTTAGTCCTATCCCTGCCCGCTGGAGTCTTCGCAGACCGTCTCCCCAAGCGGAGCGTCATTATCTTTACCCAAACCATGGCCATGATCTTAGCCTTTATCCTGGCCGGCCTAACCCTTACCCACACCGTTCAGGTCTGGCATGTCTTAGTGTTGGCGACCTTGTTGGGTGCATCGCAAGCCCTTGACGCTCCCGCTCGGCAAGCCTTCGTGATCGAGTTAGTTGGCCGGGAAGACCTCCTGAATGCGATAGGGCTAAATGCTTCTATGTTCAACCTTGCTAGAGCGGTGGGGCCCGCAGCGGCGGGGTTAGTGGTCGCGGCGGTTGGGGAAGGGGCCGCGTTCCTCCTGAATGCGCTAAGTTTCCTTGCGGTACTTTGGGGCCTCCTGCTCATGAAGCTCCCTCCTCACCCCCTTCAACCAGCGAAGCATCCTAAAGGGCAACTACGGGAGGGCCTTCTTTACATCCGCAATGAACCAACGATCAGAGCCTTACTTCTGCTAGTCGCTAATACAAGCCTCTTTGGGTTTGCTTATGCCGCGATGTTGCCTGTCTTTGCCCGTGATGTCATCCATACGGGGCCCAGTGGGTTAGGCTATCTTGGGGGTGCTAGTGGCTTTGGGGCCCTCTTAGCCGCTTTAGCCCTGGCCTATATGGGCAGTGAACCAAGCCTAGATAAGCATCGGGGCCGGTTTCTCCTCCTCACCCTCTTTATCTTCCCCTTCTTTGTGATAGGCTTTACCTTTACTAGAGACCTCCCGATAGCTATGGTCTTTCTGTCCTTTATGGGCTGTTCCAACGTAGCTAGTTTATCCCTGAATAACACCTTAATTCAGCTACTAGTTCCTAATACCTTGCGGGCACGGGTGATGAGTGTTTTTGTCATCTCGGTCTTGGGGGTTGCCCCGATAGGGGGTTTACTGGCGGGCAGCATTACCGAATGGGTTGGCAGCGTCCCGCTCGTGATCGCACTAGCGGCCCTCATCCTTATCGGCCTTAACCTTGGGATGTTGCTTCTCGTTCCCCAAGTGCGACAACTTTGGACAAGGTTAGACCTTCCCGAAGCCCATGTGACTCGAATCAGTTAAGTTAGTACAAACCATTGACCCTTTGAACTTCTAGGAGGTATGCTTGAAAGGTCTAAACCTACGCTTGTTCCAGGCGTTAAGTCTTGTTGCGGTCTTATGCGGCCTAACGGTCTTTAGCAGTGGGAAAGCTTCTCTAACGCAGGTTGCAGAAGGTGCAGCTGCGGACTTCTTTGACCCGCAGCGGCTAAGTTACGAACCCGACTTCTACCAACCGCAGATCGATGCTTTTCTGAAGCAGCAACCAGGGGTGCTGAAAGGTACGACCTTCCCCTTTGCTGACCATACGGAGACCCTTGCTGACGTGTTGGTAAGCCAGGGGGCGCTCTATAGCTTGAACCCTAAGATCGTGCTGGCTCTACTTGAGCAACAGAGCCAGCTTCTCTCTGATCCTAACCCTTCGCCTGAGACGCTGGCCTTAGCGCTCAACCTAAAGGGTAAGAATCAATCTTCCCTGGGATTGCTAAGGCAGTTGCGGCTAGGGGTCATTGAGCTTCGCCATGGCCTGCGCGATTACGCAGATGCGGTTGCGGACGGGAGGCCCCTGCCAGACTTAGTCTTCCAAGATGACGCTAAACAACCTCCGCCAGAGGGAATGAGCTTAGGGCGCTATACCCTGGCACGGATGCTGGCTAAGACCATTACAGATACAACGCAACTCCCGCGAAAGTTGGCTACCTTCCAGCAGGTCTACACGAAGCTCTTTGGTGACCCGCGCCAGTCGCCCCAAGGGTGGCCTAAGCCTGCGGAACCCTTCCTCATCCGCCCGATGACTAAGGCGGCCATGGTTACCTCTTTCTTTGATCATGACAATCCTCTCCTATCTCAGAACGGGTCGCTCCTCTCCTACTGGGGGCAGAAGACCAATACGCTTTACTACGATGGGCATAGTGGGTGGGATTATGCGCTGAAGGCCCCTGATCTAGTCTTAGCGGCGGCGGGGGGGAAGGTTGTCTTTGCCGACTACTCTAATGACGGTTGCGCTACCTATGCCCAGGCCGTAATCCTAGAGCATGGCAATGGCTACCGTACCTTCTACTGGCATCTAAGTGAGATAAGAGTGCAGGCGGGAGAGCAAGTTCAACCTGGGACGATCTTAGGGGTGGCAGGGGAATCGGGGTGCGCTATTGGGCCCCACCTACACTTCCAAGTTCAATACTTAGGGCGTGATGTTGACCCGTTTGGGTGGTGCGGGGCAAAGGAGGACGCATGGGAGCATAACCCTGCTGGGCAGATCAGTGTGTGGCTGTGGGCTAATGTACCCTCGCCGTGTGGGGAACCAACGGGGGGGACGGTTATCGTAGATGATGGCTCGGAAGGGTTTGTGAAGAGGGGAGAGTGGCAGCAAAGCCCAATTGGGTATGGGAATGGGGCCTTGTACACCGCAAGTGTTGCAAGTGAGGTCAACAGGCCGCCATGGGTAGTCTGTTCGTTAGGGCTACCCCCAATAGTTGTTTGGAAGCCCAGCCTACCCAATGCAGGGAGTTACCGCGTCTTAGCCTACATCCCCTACTACTTGAATGGGCTTGAGGATAGCCCAGACATGCACTATCAAATTCATCATCAGGAGGGGGAGACAGAGGTGGTGGTAGACGCTACGGTGAATGCTAATAGCTGGGCGGACTTAGGCACTTATAACTTTAACCCAGCCCAGATACCTTTTGTTAGTCTGAGTGGGGCCACAGCCCAAGCAGGTTCTGGGGTTTGGGCCGATGCGGTAGCGTGGATCCCAAGTAGGTAGGGGCAGACCGCAAGCCTGGAATCCACAGCTTTAGCTGTGGCTGGAGAAGTGTAGTTCCCAAGTAGGTAGGGGCAGACCGCAAGCCTGGAATCCACAGCTTTAGCTATGACTGGAGAAGTGTAGTTCCCAAGTAGGTAGGGGCAGACCGCAAGCCTGGAATCCACAGCTTTAGCTGTGGCTGGAGAAGTGTAGTTCCCAAGTAAGTAAGAGGAAGGTTTGGAAGGGGGTGGGGGCGGAGTTCTTAGGTTGAAAGCCCTAAGCTCCGCCATCCACTAGGAGATAGTAAAGCCAAGTTCATTGAAGGCATATTGGAGGCCTTCTTGGAGGTTAGCTAACGTCGTGATTGTACTGAGGTCGACCCCTAATTGCACCATTGTTTGAGCGATCTCAGACCCAATGCCAACGAGGATGACATGCGCTCCCACAAGGTTGACGGCCCTTGTAGTTTGAAGAAGGTAATTAGCGACGCTTGTATCTACGACGGGTACACCTGTGATGTCCATAATCACCATATCAGCCTGGAAGTCAGTGATAGCGACCAGAAGGTTCTCCATTACTTGATTAGCCCGCGAACTGTCAAGCATCCCTACTATCGGCAGGACAATGATCCCTTCGTGGACAGGTAGGATCGGCGTACCCAATTCCCTAATGGTCCGCATCTGGGAATCTAGTTCCTCCTCCATGCGCGTGATATTCTCTTGCATCCGCTTAAACTGATCCCCAAAAGCTACCAAGAAGTTACCATTGAAGGTATGAAGGAAGTCCTCTAAGTGGCACACTTGCTTAGGGGTCCAAGGTTGGTGATCCTGGAGGAAGAGATCGAGTTGGCCCAAGACAAGGTTGCGTAAAACCTGAATAGCTTGGAGAAGCTCCTCTATGGTATACCCAGCACTCACGCGCTGTTGACTGGCATTCTGACAATAGAGGGCGAGGCCTTCAATGTCATTCTTCTGAATACTATCGGCCAGCGCGAAAAAGGAGGAAGAGGCCTGGCTCCGTAAGTTCTGAGGATCCTCCCTCTGATAGGTCGGCCCTAACTGCTCAAGCTGGGCCATAAAGTCAAGGATAAAGGTATCGGTATGTTCCTTTAGGAAGGCCCCAAATTGCTGGATTTCGGTAGGCATTGGCTTGCTGCTTTCCACTTCAATAGGCCCGTGCAAAGATCACTTGTTGAGTAGTTTCTTGGCCCGTCAAGACACAAGGGCCAGGGGTAGGAGGTTGGTCAAAAGGAATAGCCCGAATGGTAGCCTTAAAGTCGGTCTGGATCCGCTGCTCATCCTCCTTACTCCCTGCCCAATAGCACCGCGCAAAGCCCTGTTCAACCGCTGCCTGCAACTCAGCTAAGTTAGTCGCAAAGAAGGTGTGTTCCTCCCGAAACTTTAGGGCCTTAGTAAAGAGACTCTGCTGGATGTCGGCTAGAAGCTCTATGAGATGTTCCGTAAGGCCAGCCTGGGGGATAAAGGACTTCCCTTCCCGCCCTGGCCTATCGCGGCGAGCTACGGCCACGGTCTCCTTAGCCACGTCCTTTGGCCCAATCTCGACCCGGATTGGAATACCTTTAAGCTCCCACTCATTGAACTTGAAACCAGGAGTGAGGTTATCCCGCTCATCCACCTTGAAACGGATACGACCCTTCCACTCAGCGGTGAGGCGAGCTACGGCGGCCATTACACTTACCTTCTCAGCTTCGTTCTTATAGATCGGTACTACAACGACCTGCGTTGGGGCGATGCGAGGTGGTAAGACCAAGCCCTCATCATCGGAATGAACCATTATCAGAGCGCCAATCAGACGGGTGCTGACTCCCCAACTGGTAGTCCAAGCGAGTTGAATGGTATTACTCTGGTCAGAGAAGGTAATATCAAAGGCCTTAGCAAAGTTCTGGCCCAGGTTGTGGGAAGTGCCCGCCTGCAAGGCTCGGCCATCCTGCATCATAGCCTCTAAAGCATAGGTGCGTAAGGCCCCTGCAAACTTCTCCTTCTCGGTTTTCAACCCCTTGATCACGGGGATGGCCATCTCATTCTCCAGGAAGTCACCATAGACATCATGCAGGATTAGTAAGGTCTCCCGCTCGGCATCTTCTTCCGTGGCATGGACGGTGTGGCCTTCTTGCCAAAGGAACTCTGTCGTCCGCAGGAAGGGGCGAGTTCGCATCTCCCAGCGCACAACATTGGCCCATTGATTGATTAAGAGCGGCAAGTCCCGCCAGGAGCGGATCCATTTGGCATAGAAGTAGCCGATGATGGTCTCACTGGTTGGGCGAATGACGTAGGGTTCAGCTAGTTCAACCCCACTGACCCGTGTTACTTCGGCAACTTCTGGCGCGAAGCCTTCGACATGTTCGGCCTCTTTGAGCAGAAGGCTTTTGGGGATGAGAAGGGGGAAGTAAGCATTGACGTGGCCCGTTGCTTTGATCCGTAGATCAAGGCCACTTTGGATTGCTTCCCAAATCGCGTAACCCGTCGGCTTAAAGACAATCGAACCGCGCACGATCTCGGCGTAATCGGCTAGGTCAGCTTCGCGGACAATGTCGAGATACCATTGGCTATAATCTTGGGCCCGTGGGGTAATGCCTGCTTTAGGCATAAGTTAGCTCCCTTGATGCTGAAGAGGAAGGGTTCGGAGGGGGTTGGCACAGCTAAGGTGTTACCCAATGTCCCCCGAACCCTTGGTCAAAGGTAGTTGCTAGATGCGCTTAGGCCGCATCCGTAGCGTAAGTGGCCAGCACTGCACCTGACTCAATACTTGTACCTTGCTTGGCCCGGATTTCGGCGATCTTTCCAGCTTTGGGGGCGACGATCTCATTCTCCATCTTCATAGCTTCAATCACAAAGAGAATCTGCCCCGACTCAACTTGTTGCCCAGGCTCGACCCGGATCCCCGCCAGAACACCAGGGATTGGGCAAATGACTGCATTCGCCGCTTGGGGAGTCGTCTTCCCAGACTTGGCCTTGGGTTTGTTCTTAGGGGCGGCAGCAGCAGAACGACCTGCGCCAGCACGCAGCGGTGGGGCCCCAATTTCTGCAACCCGGACCATAAAGCGCCGACTGTTGACCTCAACATTGAAGGAACGTGGAGGTTGAGGTTCTTCTTCGGCAGGGATGACCACTTCCCCTGGAACCTGTTGAGCCGTCAAGCTTTCGAGGATTTCAGGATGCTGTGGGATAAAGTTGACCGTCACATCGCCGCTCTTGAAAGCAGGATGGTTAATGGCCGCCTTATGGAAGGGGATGGTCGTGGTAAGGTTCTCAATCTGATAATCGGCCAAGGCCCGATTCATCCGCGAGATTGCTTCAAGGCGGTCTTGGCCCCATACAATCAGCTTGGCAACCATTGAATCATAGAATTGGGGAATGGCATAGTTTGCCCGTACCCCGCTATCAACTCGAATGCCCAACCCCACTGGCTCACGGTAAGCCCCGACGGTTCCCAAAGCAGGCCGAAAGTTGGCACTGGGGTCTTCCGCATTGATGCGGCATTCAATGGCATGACCACGGGGGCTAATATCTTCCTGCGTAAACCAGAGCTTCTCGCCCTGGGCAATCCGCAATTGGGCCTTGACCAGGTCGATTCCATAGACCATCTCCGTTACGGTGTGTTCGACTTGGATCCGGGAGTTAAGCTCCAGGAAATAGAACTTACCCTCTTCATAGAGGAATTCCAACGTTCCCGCCCCGACGTAGCCAACGGATTTGGCCAACCGTACTGCCGCCGTCCCGATCTCAGCCCTTTGAGCCGCCGTAACGACGGGCGACGGGCATTCCTCAATCAGCTTCTGGTGGCGACGCTGGACAGAGCAATCCCGCTCCCCAACGTAAACCACATTGCCGTGAGTATCAGCTAAAATCTGAATTTCAATGTGGCGCGGGTTGCCTAAGTACTTCTCAACGTATAACTCACCGTTTTTGAAGGAGAGGATCGCTTCGCGGCGGGCACTCTCAAAGGCAGCATCAATCTCATTGGCATTGCGAACGACCCGCAAGCCTCGCCCACCACCCCCGCCCACCGCTTTAATCGCAATAGGATAGCCAAAATCTCCCGCTAATGCCAGGGCTTCTTGCGCGGATTCAATCGGCTTATACGTCCCAGGGACAACAGGCACTTTGGCCGCTTGAGCTACATTTCGGGCCGCGACTTTGCCCCCAACGCTCTCAATGGCATCGGGGGGCGGGCCGACGAAAACTAACCCCGCTTGGCCCACGGCCCGCGCAAAAGAGGAATTTTCCGACAAAAAGCCGTAGCCAGGGTGGATTGCACCCGCCCCAGCTTGGCGCGCAGTGGCAATGATGCGCTCCATATTCAGATAGCTCTCGCTCGACGGCGGCGGGCCAATCTGATAAGCATCATCGGCATAGGCAACATGGGGCGCATCACGGTCAGCCTCGGAAAAAACCGCAATGCTGCGTAAACCCAACTCTCGGCAAGCACGAGCTACCCGCAGCGCAATTTCGCCGCGATTGGCAATCAAGACAGTGTCAAACATAGCGCATTTATTTTCTGTCAACAGTAATTGGTCGACGTTCCGTATGCTGGAGCCTGGGCGATTGTACCACGCCAGCGAGAGGTCGTCAAAAGGAAAGGCTTTCGGCTTCTCCCGTTCAAACTGCTTCTCCAACCCCGCTTGGTTGCAAAGAAATTTTAAGCTCTAAAAAGTGCAGGGCTAACCTGCTTAAAGCAATAGATCAGGCTTCCTAACCTCGTTGCCGCTAGAATATGTCGCCGAAAAGGCTTAATACTTTCTTCTTTCTGCGCTTTGCATTCGCAGAGGCACAGAGCTTCGTGTTGCTTGTCTCTTATTTGCATAAATTGGCCTTTTCTGTTATCATCCCCAAATTGCAAGCGCAAGCTTGCCGTTAGGGTCGAGGGCGTTGTAGTTCGCCCCTTGGGGCTGTTGGGTAAACAGAGCATAGGTTCGCTATATTTCTGAAACTAATTTTGGCTTTGGAGCTTCAACGAACGCCAGGCTGTGCCGGCCTATGCGCGATTATGGAGGATTTTTAATGGCACTGGATAAAGACGAAAAAACGTTAATCATTGATGACTATCAGGTTCACGAGACGGATACGGGCTCGCCAGAAGTGCAAGTGGCGCTCTTGACTAAGCGGATCAACCAGCTAATTGAGCATCTCAAGCTTCACAATCATGATCATCATTCGCGGCGGGGGCTGCTCAAGCTGGTGGGGCGACGACGACGACTTTTGGCTTATCTGAGCCAAAAAGATCGGACTCGCTATCGGGCTTTAATTGAGCGTTTGGGCTTACGAAAATAGCCCAAAGCCCAGGAACTTTTCCTTCGGCAAGCTCAGGAACCGCTCTGGGATCTAAGGCTTCACCCGCTTTAGCTTTTTGCCTATTGGGATTTTGTGCTGTTCTTCCTGGGAAACGAAACCCGCCGCAATCCCGCCATTTTTATGGCCGTGGTTGGGCGGGTTTTGCACTGACTGGAGCGGTACTAAAGCGAAGAATGCAGAGCAAGGTATGGTATACTACTGAGGCGAGGGTTTCTTGGAGTCCGCTGGCGTGCGCCAGGGGCCTGGGCAACAACTCTTGCAAATTCACCATTTTTAGGAAGGTTGACGATGACCAATCAATGTTACACGGTAAGTGCTGAAATCGCGGGGCGCACACTTACCCTCGAAAGCGGCAAACTAGCCGAACAGGCCAACGGAGCGGTAACGGTACGCTATGGCGATACCTTGCTCTTGGCCACGGTAGTTGCCAGTAAGGAAGCGCGGGAAGGAATTGACTTCTTTCCCCTCACGGTAGATTACGAGGAAAAGTTGTATGCGGCGGGGAAAATCCCTGGCAACTTTTTCAAGCGCGAAGGTAAACCTACTACCACCGCTGTGCTGATTTCGCGCCTGACAGACCGCCCCTTGCGGCCCCTTTTCCCCAAAGGTTATAACAACGAAGTTCAAGTAATTATCACGACCTTTGCGATTGATATGGTCAATGATCCCAGTTCGCTGGCGATTATTGGGGCCTCAGCCGCGCTGGCCCTTAGCGACCTACCCTTTGCGGGGCCAGTAGGGGCCGTGCAAGTTGGCCATTTGGATGGCAAGTTGGTGATCAATCCCGCCATGGCCGATATGGAAAAGAGTCGCTTAGACTTGATTGTCGCGGGCAAAAAAGATGCGGTCTTGATGGTCGAAGCAGGGGCTCTTGAGCTAAATGAAGAAGAGATGTTGACGGCGATCAAGGAAGGTCATGCGGTTTGCGGCCAGATCGTGGCCTTACAAGAAGAATTGGTCGCGCTCTGCGGGAAGCCCAAACGGGTCTTTGTTTCCCCTGAAGCTGATACTTCACTTGACGAAGCGGTGGCCAGCTACTTAGGCAATCGCTTGCGGGAAGCGCTCCACAATAGTGATAAGACGCTACGGGTCGAAGCAACCAAAGCGTTGGAAGTTGACGTGCTGACCCACTTCACTGCCGACGAGCCACCTGAAGAATTAGCTAATCGAACCAAAGCAGTCACCAAAGCTTTTGAAGCTTTGCTCAAAGGAGAGGTTCGCACGGCCATCCTGAAGCATCAAATGCGGGTTGATGGGCGGAGCCTCACTGAAATTCGCCCCTTGAGGATGGAAGCGGGGATTATTCCGCGTGTGCATGGGAGTGGCCTTTTCGTTCGGGGCCAGACTCAAGTGCTGACCATTACGACCCTTGGCTCGCCAGGCGAAGAACAAAGGTTAGATGATCTGGGCGTAGAGACCAGCAAACGGTACATTCACCATTACAATTTTCCTCCCTTCAGCACGGGTGAAGTAAAGCGGATGAGTGGCCCTCGTCGCCGCGACATTGGCCACGGAGCTTTGGCCGAACGTTCCCTCTATGCTGTTTTACCTGAAGAAGATGCTTTCCCCTACACGATGCGCTTGGTCAGCGAAGTTTTGAGTTCCAATGGAAGTAGCTCGATGGCCAGCGTTTGTGGGAGTAGCCTCAGCCTGATGGATGCGGGCGTGCCGATTAAGAGCCATGTTGCGGGCATTGCAATGGGCTTGGTGACCGATAAGGATGGGAACTGGCAAGTTCTCACTGATATTCAAGGGATTGAGGACGCGCTCGGTGATATGGATTTCAAGGTTGCGGGAACGGGAGACGGGATCACGGGGCTGCAAATGGATATTAAGACGACGGGGATTACCTTTGCGATTATGCACCAAGCTTTCGCCCAAGCCCGTGAAGCAAAGCTCTTTATTCTCGCCCAAATGAATGCCCTTTTGCCGCAACCACGCAAGGAACTTTCCCCTTATGCGCCCAGGATTGTTACCTTGCATATTGCGGTAGATAAGATCGGGGCCGTGATTGGGCCGGGTGGGAAAACCATCCGCAGTATTATTGAGCAGACGGGCGCGACCATTGATGTTGAGAGCGATGGGCGGGTTTTCATCACAACCCCCAACAACGAAGCTTCAAAACAAGCGGTTTCAATCATTGAAGGGCTGACCCGTGAGGCCAAGCTTGGCGATGTCTTTCTCGGTAAGGTCGTGCGGATTATGGACTTTGGGGCCTTTGTCAACATCCTTCCGGGCAAGGATGGGATGGTGCATATAAGTGAATTAGCCGAGGGGCGCGTAGAAAACGTTGAGGATGTGGTGCAATTGGGCGATGAGATCAACGTGATGGTCATTGGGGTTGATCAGAGTAATGGCAAGATCAGTCTTAGTCGCCGCGCCATTTTGACGGGTGAAGGGCCTACGGCAGGGGGGAATCGCCGTGCGGGAAGCTCCGGGCCCTCCCGCAGTGGGGGTGGGGGAGGCCGGGGAGGTTTCCGCAATGACCGTGACCGCGATCCCCGTTCGCGGTAGCAGAGGAAGGTTCACAACCACGATGGCTATTCCTGGAAGCCTTCCCGCCCCAGCGCTCTGGAAAGCCTGAGGGGGTAGCCTTTACCATACGCTTGACTCTCCGTGTCAGGCGTTTTTCTGTCTATCGTGAAGGAGAAACACGGCAATGCAACTCAACATTCTACTGGGTTTCGGATTGTCCGGGCGACCAGCTAAGGCAAAGTGGGCCCTCTTTCCTTTGACCTTTGCTCCCTTGCCCCTTACTTTGAAAAGGATTAACCATGAAGAGGCATCAGGTACTTCTGACCAAGCAAGTTGATGGGAGTTATACCGCTCAAACCGTAACCAGGGTTCATGCTACGGGAGCTAATGAGACTGAAGCTCTTGAAAACCTCCGCGCTAAACTCTATCTCTTGCAAACTTCAGGCCGCTTGGTTGAGATTGATGCGACGGAGGATGATGACTTTAGCGATGACCCTTGGCTTAGTATCCCCGATTTCGCTAGAGATGAGCTTGATGATGAATATCAGCAGGTCATCACGGCCTAACCTGCCCCTCACCCAACCTCCACCAAGCCTCCCTAAAACTTAGCTCTAACCTTTTGGAAAGACCCTTTAAGACCTTTGCGGCTGCTGAAGCTGCAAAGGTCGCTTTTTATTCCTGCCTACCCTGAGCTTTAAGCAAAGTAGGGGCGCTAGGCCCAGCGCTCCTTGGGGCGTAGAATAGGCTTCTAGCCTGTTTATTTCACAGACTGGATAGTTTGTATTACTTTTGCCTATCTTAGGCAAGTTAAGGCCACAATGTCAGACCAATTGCCCTCAATGACCCCTTGAAATAACCTGAAAGAAATGATATAACAAAATGTTTTCTTTGATCACAGGAGGCCTATTTTTGCAACCAAACTCAGTTGGAACCGCCGGCCCGTGTCAGCCCATTGGCCTGCCGCAAAGACGTTGATCAGCATTAAGAATTCAGCAGCTTAGACTTTAGGAGGCTCAGAATGATGAGCAATTCAAGTTGGAACAGAACGCTCACGACGGAAAAATCGGCCTGGCAAAAAGGCTAAAAATCGCGGGCAAAAAACCACGTTGTATTTTTTGACCATTTTGATCTTAACGGCGTTTGGGGGGCTAATGCCATCCAAAACCCTAGCCGCCAACATTAGCGTTGACGGCACAACTTGCACCCTAGCGGATGCGATTACTGCTGCGAACACTGATGCAACAACTGGTAGTTGCAGCGCTGGCAGTGGCGCAGACACCATCACGCTGACGGCAGATTTCACCCTTAATGCTACCCTTCCTCTCATTGCCAGCGACATCACCTTTGAGGGTGGTAACCATTTTGTGAGTGGTGCTGACACCTACCGTATCTTCTGGGTGACAAGCGGCACGGTCACCTTCAAGAACATGACCATCAAGAATGGCAAAGGACAAGGCGGCAATGGTGGTTCGTGCGGCGGCGGGGCTGCTGGTCTCGGCGGTGGCCTGTTTGTGCAGACTGGCACTGTGGTCGTGGACACTGTCACCTTCGACAGCAATAATGCGACCGGTGGCAACGGCGGCAGCGGCGGCAGTGGCGGCGGCTTCGGTGGTGGGTACGGCGCTTGAAGTAAGGGCCATTGACAAGGCAGGTAACACAGATGATGCTAAATCAGCCAGCTATACATGGATCGTGACTGCTCAGACCGCGACGGCCACGGCATTCGCCAACCAGACCGCGACGGCCATAGTCGACCAGACCGCCACAGCAATAGCCGACCTAACGGCGACAGCGAATGCCCAAGTGCCAGCTACCGCCACGGCGAAGGCGACCTCAACCGTGGTGGCAACCGAGGTTCTGAATAGTACCCCCACAGCTACCACTGTTTATGTTGCCCCTTCGCCGACGGCTACCGCAACGGTCAATGCTTCCGCAACCGCAACGGCTACCGTTAGCCCTTCTCCTTCCCCAACCCGCACGGCTACACCTAACCCCAACGGGCCAAAGCTCGCACTTGATATTCGGGGGCCAAAGCAAATTATTCCTGGGAAGGCGGCGTGGTTTGTCATCTACTTCAGCAACTTTGGCAAACTAATCGCACAGAAGGTACGGATTACAATGATCCTCCCGCCCTACACGCTCTTCGATGCTGCGAATAGCACTGCGGGCTGGGTGCTGCTCAAGACCGCCAATACCCAAGCAGGCCAACTTACGGCGGGCGAGACCTACGTCTTTGAGCCAGGTGATCTCAACGCCAGCCAGAGTGGGGAAGTCACCTTTGCGACCACGGTGCAAGCCGATGCACCCGCAGGCACAACCTTGAATGCTGAAGCCAGCATTGGCGACAGCACTAGCACAGGAAGCACGACGACGGCTAAGAGTAATACGGTAGTCGAGGTGGTGGGGTATTCCATCTATCTCAATCTCATCCTGAAGTAGGTCTTCCTAAGAGTTCAAAAGATAAACGACCTTCGTGGTTTGAAAACCGCGAAGGTCGTTTTTTTCTTCCATAAGTTTCTATTTAGCTCCCAGACCTCCCAGGTCTGCGAGACCTGGGAGGTCTCCCAAGGCTTATCCAAAGTGTCCCTGAATTTGCAGTTTCACCTAAAGGTTTGTACCCTCAGAAGCCAAAAAGACCCTTAGGTCTTTAGAAAACCTAAAGGTCTTTCCTTTCCTTCCTTAAAAGCTCCCGCCGCCTTACCCCTTCTTATAGCGAGGTTTGTAGAAAGGCGTGCTTATCACCTTTGCACGGACAGGTTTCTGGCGAATAAGAATGTCGAACTCGCTGCCCAAAGAGGTATAAGCGGTGGGAACATAGCCTAAACCAAGGGCTTTGGCTAAGGTTGGCGAAGGCATCCCTGTGGTAACCGTGCCAATTTGTTGCCCTTCCAGGCTTTGGATTGGATAATCCCCACGGGCAATGCCGCGCCCGACCATTTCAAACCCCACTAAACGCCGCGTCAAACCCTTAGCCTTAATCTGTTCTAACGCTTTGCGCCCAATGAAATCCCCTTTTGCCAGCTTAACGGCCCAGCCCAAACGTGCTTCGTAGGGGTTGATATCGTCCGTAATCTCATGCCCATAGAGCGACAAACAAGGTTCAAAGCGCAAGCTATCGCGTGCGCCCAACCCGCAAGGCAGGACGCTGCCCGGAGCGCCCAACGCCAGGAGCGCTTCCCAAACGGGAAGAGCCTCGGCAGTAGCAAAGAAAAGCTCAAAACCATCCTCGCCCGTGTAACCGCTGCGAGCAAGCAGCATCGGCAGCCCAAAAAGTTGGTATTCTGCAATTTCGTGAAAGGGCAAGTTGGCAAGCGGAATATTGCCTGCTTCGGCTAACAGTTTCTCGGCCATTGGCCCTTGAAGCGCAAGCATGGCCCACTTTTCGCTCCAGTCTTCCAGCGTAACGTTGAAATTAGAAGTCTGCTTTTGAAGCCAATCCCAATCTTTCTGCCGATTTGCTGCATTCACCACCACAAGATAGGCTTCAGGCAAGCGATAAATGAAGATGTCATCAACGATTCCACCATTCGGATGGCAAAGTAAGCCATAACTCGCTTGGCCCTCAGCGATTGGTGCTACATCACACGTCGCCACATACTGCAAAAAAGCTAAAGCCTCACTTCCTTTGACGAGATACCGCCCCATGTGGCTAATATCGAATAACCCTGCCTGATTCCGCACCGCCGCATGTTCGTTGAGAATGCTACTATATTGCACGGGCATTTCCCAGCCCCCAAACTCAACCAAGCGGGCATTTAGCGCCCTATGACAAGCGTAGAAAGGTGTTCTTTTCAACATAGCGCTGGCTCCTTGTAGCCTAAATCACTTTTAGTACACGAAACTAAGGGGTATTCAAATCTTTCCGCAATTCCTCTAACATTTGTCGGCGTTGTTCTAGCTTCCAAGCAAGCCTTTCTTGCTTCTCCTCCAGTAAATAATCTATTTTCTGTGTCAAAAGAAGATCAACCCAGGGCGTTAAAAGGCTTGGAAAAGTATTGGTTGCCTCATAAAGCTCTTCCATGCCTCCCGCGAAGATTAAGGCTTGATAGGCTTCAGGGGAAAGTGATTCAACAGGTAGATCAGTAGGCAAAACAGCTTCTTCAGCTGTGCTACTTGCTCTCTCCTGATAATTTCTTAGCAATTTCTGAGCTTCCTCAAGCGCCTTCGCCAGTTGATAATCGCGTTCTTCGAGGGCAAGCTGGGCAAATTGTTGGAAAGCCGCTACTCCCTGGTTGGTTAGCAAGCGTGGATATTGCCCAATGATAGTTTGAAACTCTTTAGGCGAATTAGCACCCAGAAGACCTTTTATCGCTTTCAAAAGATCAGCATCATCTGCTGGCTTTTCTCTGGGCTGAGACCTGGGTTGAGGAGGAAGCGAAGCTGTTATTTCTTGCGAAGCGAGCTTATTATCAGCTTTTGGCTGCGGGATTTGCACTTTCTTATTGAGAATCTGAGCAATTCCGCTCATACTCTGAGCAATTTGAACCTCACCAAGGTACGCTTGACGCTGGTCTTGGGGAATTTGCTCAATTAGCGTGGCGTGAAGATCAGCTGCTTGTTGCCGCCAAAGATAATCTTCGGTCTGCGGAGGAATAGCAAAAATCACGCAACGCTTGACCTTATCGTGAAAAAGCAAGGGGCTACGCGATTCTATCGTTTGGCTACATTGGGGACAAACCGTGCTGTTAAGTCTACCTTTGTATAAAAGTGCCGTCTGGTCAGGCTGTTCTTGGGCATCGAGGATGAGCCAAACCGTGGTTTGAAATGGCTCGCCGCCACAGTTTGGGCACTTAAAAAAGACTTCTTTGCTTTGCGAAATTGGCATAATCAATCCCATCTTGCTCTTTCAACACTTTAACCGACATTGATCTTATATTCTTGCGCTATTTCTTCCTTGAGACCCAACAATTCAATTTTGAATCTGTAGCAGCCTGGCTCAGAAGGCGTGAAACGCAAGCGGTCTATTTCTTGGGCCAAACAATCAGCCTCAAGACTTATTTCGTGCTTGACAGTTGCGATTTCCTCGCCTAACGGTGATAAAAGATGAGCCTGGAGCCTTAAATTGCTAACTCTATGCTGGGCATCATTAACTGCATAGATTGGCAAATCAATAGGAATCGCAACTTGATGCTTTCTAGGCAAAATTAGCGTGAAAGCATATTGGGGACTGAAAGCTCCTCGCATTGCGGCATAAGAGCGCTTAGGAATTCGCCAAAAATCAATAATGCCCCAAGAGATAGCAGGGAATGAATCAATGAAATTAAAAGCCAAAATACCTCCCGTAGGGCGATATTTGTGATAGCGCAACCGATCAATATAGAAACGATTGATTTCACTCTGATAATTTTGGCTCATTTCGACCAAAGCTTCTAAGGAATCAGCCGCTCGCCAATCATACCACTTTCGCATGGCAGCGGCTTGAAAACCATGTTTGCGAGCAAGATCTGCAAAATCAACCTTCTTTAGCTCATTTGGCATAAACTTGAGGCAATTCTCAAGGTTAGGAAAACTTTGGGCCCCAAATTCAGTTACAAAACGCAGAAAAGAGGTCTGTTTTCGCCATTTTTCGCTCTCCTCTAGCGTTCCATAACCATTGAACCAGCCAAAATAGGCATGGCTATCTGTGCCTTGGCGCAAGCCTGGCACACGAAATTCGCCCGATGAGCGGATAACGGGCCGCGAAGAGTCTTCTTTGGCTGCGAGCTTTTTAAGTTGCGAATCCATAATATCGCGGTTCCAATTATAGAAAAAGACGTTACTATAAATCCGCAAACGCTGTAAAATGTTCTTATCTGCGGTTTCTAAGAGCGAAACTGGTTTATCGTGCATCGCCCAAACTGCGACACTCGGATGATTATAGAGCAAATGCACCATTGCCTGAGCCTGGCGTTTAGCTTCAGGCAAAATTTTGCGCTGATAAGTCCCTTGTAAAGGCAGATCCTGCCAGAGCAAAAGCCCCATTTCATCGGCGGCGGCATAGAAAGCAGGCTGCTCAAGATGAGCATGAACGCGCAGAAAATTCATGTGGCAATCCCGCGCCAATTGCAAATCTTGGGCATAGCGAGCAGGGGTCATTGTAGCTAATCGCAGATCTCCTGGCCCATAATTGCTCCCTTTAGCCAGAAAACGCACGCTATTCAGATAGGGAATCCAATTTCGTAGTTCAAAACGTCTAATTCCAAAATCAAAACTGGTATAATCGCTGATCTGATTCTCTAAGACAATTTCCAAAGTGATTGTATAGAGATTAGGATCGCCTAAATCGTGCGTCCACCACAGCTGCGGATCGCGTAACTTAAATAAACCCTTGATCTCTTGCACGCCAAAGCTAAGATTACGCCATTGCTCTACAGTTTGAATTTGGCCCGCAAAGTTTTTTGGCGCAATAGTCCAGCGAAAAAGACCTTTCGTAGCTGAAATTGCATCTAATTTCGCAGTATAAGCTAATTGGGCAAATTGTTCATTGAACGCTTCAGGATGACAACGGACGGACTGTAGTCGTACTGGGCCACTATAGTGTAATTCTACAGGTTGCCAAAGCCCGCCAGGATTCGTTGCTGAATCAAGCGAATTCAAAACCCCTGTTAGCATTTGTTTAGTAGTTTTATTCTGCTCATTAGGGCAATTCACTTCAACAAAAAGAGTGTTTTCGCGCTTTAGCTCATGGGTAATCTCGGTTTCGGAAGGAATAAAATAGCCTTCCTGCAGGCCCAAATCGTGGCCATTAAGAAAAGGTTGGGACCAATAAAAAGCCCCATTTACGCGCAGCCAGACCCGTTTTGGCAGCGAATCAGCAAGGGAAGGAAGAGAAATTAGTTTAAACTGGCAGCGATAGACTACTTTTCCTGCGTATTGCGTTAGTTCTGGGTGTTGCTGCCAATGATTAGGCACATTTGTTGGCAGCCAAGCGCCATCCTCGCTTAAATAATTGCCTTGGAGAAATTTATCTACAGGCATGAGGGCCCATTTATCGGCCAGCGTGAAGGTATACATAGTTTCTGGTTTGTTATAAATGTCGCAGAATCGTCAAATAACTAGCTATGCGCTGCGAACGAAGTGCTTTTCGATGCCCCAAAAGCCATTTTAGACTTTCTAGCAGCAATTCCCAAGCATAACTTAGCCAAAGAAAAAGGCGCAAGAGATGGGCGAAAGCAGGCCCATACCAAAGTTGCGCCAAATAGATTTTACTCTGTTGAAAATAAAGCTGTTTCGCTGTTGGCACTTGGTCGCTACTTTTACCCTCATAATGAATCACTTTTGCCTGTGGAAGATAAACAATCGAAGCGTTTTGGCGCTGAAGCCTTTTTTGCCATTCTAATTCTTCGCTATACATGAAGAACTTTTCGTCCAACAAACCTGCTTCTAAAATTGCTTTTCCGCGGACCAAAAGTGCTGCGCCGACCAGCCAATCTACTTTTTGCTCAATTTCAGGACTTTGGTCGGCACAACGATAGGCTTGCGCCCAGCGATTGTTGGGCCAAAGCCGCTCTAAAAGGGTGCTTTCCCAGAAAAAAGTTAGCCGCGTCGGGAATTTGCGCCGTGAAGGTTGGGTTTGGCCCGTCGGATAGTAGAGTTTGGGTCCAACAGCCGGAACAGAAGGATGAGCTTGAAGATAGGAAACTAATTGCGGTAAAGCATCACCGAGGGGCAATGTATCGGGATTGAGCAATAAAACCATTTCAGCGCCAATTTTGCCCTGCTCAAACCCCAAAAAACGTAAGGCTAAATTATTGCCGCCAGCGAAACCGAGGTTTTTGGGGGCTTCAAGAAGCTGAACAACAGGGAATTCGGCCCTAAGCATGGTTCCTGTCGCATCGCTGCTGGCATTATCTACGACGAGGATTTGAAAAGAAAGGCCGCTCTCTGCAAGGGATTGAAGGGTAGCTTGCAGACAGCGGCGCAGAAGATCTTGCACATTCCAGGAAACAATGATCACGGCCAAATTAGGCGGAGCCATCTTTATTCCTGGGGAATTACTTTTTTGTGCTTTTAAATCTCTCAAGCAAGCGATTCTAACCAATCTTTCTCAGCTTTAGCTAGGCTTACCGCTGCCTTCAAACCATCCCGTCGCCCAACCTTAAACCGCCGCTCTAGCGTAGCTTTTGAAAAGTCGCTCGCGCCCATTGGCTCCGGCGAAGAAGGCACAACAGTCAGTAATTCGTTGATCTTTTTGTGTTTAATCAACTTCTTAAAGCCTTTGTTCTGTCGAAGTTTGCTTTCAGGAAGCACTTCTTTATCAATCTCTTGGGCGAGATCAATAAAACTATTTACTCTTTTAATAAGATCTTGTTCCAAATTGAGCTTACTACTAAAGGTCATTTCGATCATTCGTTGGAAGACCTCGTTCATATTGCTTGGAATGGAGGCTTTCATTGGGAAAAGCTCGACTACAATGATTTGGCGATAGTCGCCCTCAAGCGCTTCTAAGTGATTGATGACGGGCCCCAGCGGGGTGTTGAGAATTAGCCCCCCATCCCAATAAAAGCTGCCATCAATTTCAGTCATGGGAAACCCTGGCGGCAAACTTCCACTGGCCAGAATATGCTCAACTCGCATTTTGCCACCCTCATTGCCGAAGGTCTCTACTTCGCCAGTTTCGATATTCGAGGCCATAACCGCAACTTTGGTCTGGCTCTTATTGAGCTTATCAAAATCAATCAAATCATTCAAAGTATTCTTGAGGGGGGTCGTATCGTAGATACTGGTAGTCATCGTTGGGGTAAGGAAGGTTTCGGGCCGAAAAGCATACATACTGGGGTTGCCCAACGCAGCTAAATTGGATTGAATGGATTGTGGCATGAAGGGCCAATCAATGAGCGTCAAACGTTCCCACAGTTCATCAAGCGCTTTCACAGGATGAGCTGGGGTGTTGTTTTTTCCTCCGACCAAGACCGCCGCATTGAGCGCCCCAATTGAAATCCCCGTCACAATGCTCAATTCAAGGTCGGGCTTTTGCTCGAAAAGTCCTGAAATCAGACCGTGTTCGTAAGCTCCCAGGGAACCACCACCCTGAAGAACCAAGCCCGTCAGTGTTTTATGGGCCATTTTATTCCCTTTTATCCTTGAACATTATTCCAAATTGAACTTGCCAGTAAAATGCTACCATGAAAAGAAATTCTCGTCAAACCGGCTGTTCTTGGCGCTCCAAGCTACTTGACGACTTTAATCAGCTTTTTGAACTGTTCGCCTTCCGCAACGCGCATTAGCTCAAAAAGGGCCATTTCGGCGCTGGTGAGGATTGCGCCTTCTTCTTTCATGCGAGCCAAACCGATCTCTTTATTGTGAATCGTGCGCGAAGAAACCGCGTCAGTAACGATATGCACTTCATAACCCATTAAATCAAGGAGATCACGAGCGGTTTGATAGACGCAAACGTGAGATTCGATGCCTGCTAACAGGATTTGCCGCCGATTAGCTAAAGCAAGTTTTTGGGTAAACTCCTCAGAACCACAACAACTAAAGCAGAATTTGGCAATCGGCTTGACATCGGTCAAAAGCTGGGCAATGCCAGGTAGCGTTGGCCCTAAACCTTCGGGATTCTGTTCAGTTAAGAGAATCGGGATTTCCAAAAGCTGAGTGCCATTGATGATTTTATGCAAGCTTTCAAACATTAACTCTTTTTCGCTCATTGATTGAGCAAGTTTACCTTGCACATCAATGACGACCAACAGACTATTTTCTACCACAAGCATAGAGAGAACCCTCCTAAGCCTTCAAAGATATTTAACAAAACGATTATGCTCATCAACCAGAATGGCCTTCTGTTCAATTGGCCTGTCAGTTAGTTCAAAGCCAATAATAATAATTTCCTCGCCAGCTTTAATTAAATGGGCCGCGGCTCCGTTGATACAAATTGTTCCTGAGTTAGGTTCTCCCACGATTACGTAGGTTTCTAACCGAACTCCCGTAGTATTGCTAACAATTAGCACCTTTTCTCCCGCCCACAAACCTGTTTTTTCGACCAGATCAGCATCAATCGTGATACTGCCGATGTAGGCCAAATCTGCTTCGGTAACGGTGGCCTTATGAATTTTAGAGCGCATTACCCAGCGCATATCACACCTATGTTCTTCAAAAATCTATTAACTATAGCTCATCTCCCGTTTCAAAATTATAACAGAATTATTCTCTTGTGAACGCAAAAAAACTGCGATTCCAGCCCAAATTAGGCCGCAAACTGAAAGACAAGGGAAAATTACCCCCAATGCTTTTAGCTCGGTTCAAATCACGATTCCATCATCAGAAGGCAATAATAAAGAGCGTAAAAGGGGAATTGGGGGCGAACCATAGCCAATAAAAGCATCGTGAAAGTTTTTAAGCGAGAATTGCGGCCCTTGCGCGGCCCGATAATCGCCTAAAAGTTTGTACAAAGCTAATTTACCTAAAGTGTAATTGAGATAACCAGGGTCATGCGTGCCGCGTCGCGCTTCTTTGGAAGCCGTTACCTCATCCATATAAGCATTTTCAATGAAGAATTGCGTTGCTTCCTCAATTTGCATCCCTTGCGTGTGCATCTTAATCGCGCAGACATAGCGACAATTACGGACAAGCGCCTCAGCTAATTGAGCCATTCGTAGGTTCAAAGCGTTTTCCCCATAGCCTTCGTCAAGCATCATCTGCTCAACATAGTGGGCCCAACCTTCATAATGGGTGTAGGCGGAAAAGCTTTTGGCAAGCTGCGTCGGCGCGTGGCGCACGTGAGCAAAATGCACAAAATGCCCAGGATAGGCTTCGTGAATCGAAATGCCCGTCATCGTCGCAAAATCAAATTTAGTCAGCCAACCTGCGGTTTTCTCTGGCGACCAAGCAGGCTCTGGCAAGGTGATATAGTAGAAAGAATCATTTGCAACTTCTTCAAAAGCTCCAGCCGTATCAATCATTGCGAAAGCCCAGCGAGCAAAAGGCGGAGTTTCAGCAACTTGGCATTTAACGTCGGTTGGTAAAGTAACTAAATCATGCTCAAGCAGAAAAGCGCGGGAATGCTCCAGCA
>Ga0316607_1000115_pt1 | contig 31877 bp, 25 predicted proteins | sample MIS2016062E_MG_FD_207674 | JGI IMG/M metagenome (GOLD analysis project Ga0316607, IMG submission 207674) | Microbial mat bacterial communities from Middle Island sinkhole, Lake Huron, Michigan, United States - MIS.2016.062E | ecosystem: Environmental > Aquatic > Freshwater > Lake > Sediment...
TTACTTATTATTAGTTCTCATTATTCTTAATCTTTAATTTTCTATACCCTCTTAATTTTTATTTCATTTATTAATTACCTCTAATTCTTATTACTACTTTACTACTTTACTATTCCTTTCTCGTACTCGTTCCTCGTTACTCAAACATACTCTTTATATTTTTATTCTTAATTGATTTACTAGTACACTACTAACCTCTTCTTTATACACTATGTAATTATTAATACTAGTTTAGTTATTAACTACTGTATTTAGTTACATAATAGATACTTTATAATCTTCTATTTACTCTCTATTATTAATCTTTCTTATTTATTTTTAATTTTAGAAGTCTTTTATACCTATTATATATAATAAGGTATAAACAAAGTTTTTATTTTAAATTTAATAGATTTTTAATTTGCTAATTTAAAATATTTACTTATATTTGTTAAAATAATTAAAGTTATGGAGGATTCAAAAATTATATCAATAGAAAAAAATACTCGAACTGCTAAACCAGTTAATAATTTAATATCAGATAAGTATGAACATGGCAATCTAGTGTTATTAAAGAGTATTATAGATGAACAATTAAAAAATATAACTAAAGTATATAAAAGTATAAATGTTGATTGTGCTTTTAATATTAGTTGGACTAAAATAGACACTAAAGAAGGATATATAATTAATAAGAATACTAATAAAAAAATTAACAATCCTCATTTATTAAGTTTAGATATGACTTTCTTAAAAGATAATACAAGTGTTCCAGTATATCAAATGGTTTATGAAACAGGAGTAGATATTACTAAAACTAAAAACCTTATTCAAGAAGAAGCCTATAGACATTTTATAGGAAATTGTTTATCAAGTTTAATAGGAGGAATATTAAATGAGGTAATAGATATTAATACAAAGATATCTGAAGAAAAAGAAGAAGTATTAGAAGAAGAAAAAGAAAATAATACTTTATAATTAGATATGGAAGGATTAGATTTAACACCTAAATTTATTTCAGTTCCTACTATTCCTATATTTATGGGGAAAGTAAATCGTAAGAATAATGGTATTAAAGAGAATACTGAAATAAAAAGACATAACAGTAAAGTTTATTCAGAATATAAAGAGAATAACAAAGTATCTAAATTAGATATAATTATTGAGGTTACTAATAAAGTAAATGAAATAGTAAAAAAAGATATTACTAGAATAATAGAATCTAATAATAGAAATTCTCATAAAGAAAGAGAAATAAGTAAAAGAAATATTTTTACTAAAGAAGAAATTAATTCAGTAATAGAATCAATGCTTAATATTACTAAAGCTAGTTTTCAATTAAAGTATAGTGTAAGAATAGATAATTTTGGAACATTCTTACATAGATTTCCTAGAGAAAGAATAAGAGAGATAGGAAATATACTAGATTTATATGTAGAGGCTAATGATGAATTAGGGTATTACTATGCTCTAATAGAAGCTAGAAAAGAAATAGACGCTTGGTACAAAGAGAAGAAAGAAGAAAAGTTTACTATTGAAAGAGAACAAGTATTAAAAGGAGTTTTAGCAGAACAAGTAACAAAAAAACTAGATAAATTTTTTAAAAAGTATTCGGTATTAACTTACGAATATGACTTGTTAAGACCTAATAGAAATAATAAAGATAATGAAGTAGATACTAATGTAGATATAAACGAAGAACTATGAACATAGACATAAAGCAAAACGAGATTCTCTCTCTTTCGGCTGACGGTTTAACTTTATCTATAAACAAAGTTGAAATCTTTAAAAATATAGAGTTTAAGAATTTAATAAATCTATTTGAAGAGGATAAAGGAAATCCTCTACATAAGAAACAACAGTTTATTAATATACTCTTTTATATATATCTAATGGAAGACCCTCGAAGTGTTTATTATAGTAATCCTGAGAAAGAAAAACAAAGAGATATTACTAGATTTCTTAAATTAAATAATTTCACAGAGCCTAAAGAAGTTACTATTTGTAGAGAGTTATATAGAACTAGATATATAGACACAAGCCCTAACGCATACACTTACCTCTCGGCAAACCTTGAAATTAAGAAATTAGGTATGAGGATAAAAAGAATAGGAGAATCTATAGATAAGTTAGAATCTATTTTAATAATTAAGTTAGAAGAATTAGATATAACTTCTGATATATCTCCTGAATTAATTAAAAACATTCAAGTTATTAATAATACTATTAAAGATTGTATAACTAATAGTAAATCTATTAGAGATATGATTAAAGAAATACCTAGTTTACAAAAATCTATTGTAGAGATTTATAAAAATTGGGTAGAAACTGATAGCGGTAAACGTAAAATATACGGTAGCGATGAAGATGTTTATAATAGAGAAGTTTAAAATTACTATTTATGATAAATATAGTTTATAAAAAAGATATACAGCAAAATGAAAAAGATTATAAAGATATAGATTTCGATGAAAAAACTCATAGTTATACTAAAGATGGAATAAAATATATATCTGTTACTACTTTAATAGGATTATATAAAAAAGAATTTAAAAAGGAATTTTGGGGAGTTTATACTGCATTAAAAGATGCTAATATAAAAGTTAAACCTGAACCAGAACTAAATATTATTTATATAGAAGGAACTCCTTATACAATAGATAAGATTCTTAAAGACCCGTTATATAGTTTGTATTATAAAAAAACTATTAATGATTGGGATATATTAACTGAAGAGGCTTGTATTAAAGGAAGTAACACTCATAATTTTTTAGAAGATACTATTAATAAGAGTAAAAAAGATTATACAGGAGAGAGTAATAAACTTATAACATGGTCAGCCGAGAAGAAGAGTTATTCTTGTGTATCTGATTTAGATTCTACTAATTTAGAAGAAGTCCACCCTTTTATATACAAAAGATTAAAATCATATATAAATACAGGAGCTGTAATATATGCAGAGAAAAAAGTATTTTTAAAAGATTATAATGTAGCAGGTATGATTGATGTTCCTATTATTAAAGGAGATAGATTCGTTATACTTGATTGGAAAACTAATAAAGAGGAATTACATAAAACTGCTGGGTATTATAAGAAAATACAATTAGGAGGAAAGTGGATTAAATCTACTGAATGGATAAAAACAGGAGAAATGTTATTATACCCTATTAATCATTTAGAGAATAGTAAATTTAATATATATGCTTTACAATTAAGTTTATATGCTTATATATTAGAACAATGGGGATATACTCTAGTTGATAATGGATTAGAAATTATACATATTAGAAATAATAATAATCAATTAATAAAAATACCTTATTTAAAAAATGAAGTTAAATTATTACTAGAACATTATAAAAATAATCAACAAAATTAATATTATTATGGAATTTACATTAAACAAAGCATTATTTATAGATTTAGATAATACATTAATAAAAACAATAAGCGGTAAAACTTTCCCATTAGGTATTTCAGATTGGAAACTTAATGAAGCGTTATTACCTATTATAGAAAGAGCTGTTAAAAGAAATTATATAATAGCTATAGTTACTAATCAAGGAGGAATAGAAGAAGGTTTTATAACAGAAGCTCAATTTATAAGTAAACTAGATGATATTATTAAAGAACTTATTAAAAAACTTAATAAATATAAAGGAGTTAGAATAGTATCCGAGTATTGTAAAAGTTATAAAGAAGTTTATGAACGTAAACCTAATCCTGGAATGGGATATGCTATAGCTTTAGATTTTAATATTGATATGAAGAATAGTATTATGATAGGAGATAGAGAAGAAGATAAAGGATTTGCAGATAATTGTAATCTTACTTTTTATAACGTATTATCTTCATCATTAGAAACATTATTTATTGATTAAATTATGAGGGCTTTAACATCTACTGCCTTTGAAGAGGTAGCTCTATTATCTCAAAGAGGAGAAATAGATAAATTATATAAAAATTCTAAATTAGAATTATATAACTTTCCTTTTCAAAGACATGATTTATTAATAGAAGCAGGTAAAGATGCTAGAACCATAGATGCTTATACTATGGAAGATATAGCATTTGTTAATACTACTGAATTTACTAAAACAGGTAGAGAGTTTATAAAGAATAAAACATATACTAAATTACACCCTATATATGATAAAAGAGAGTATATAGAGTTTTGGGACAGAGAAGAAGATAGAATACGTAATGGTATGACTGCTTATGGTAAGTTATATAAAAATTCTAAAGGTATATATGAACTACAAAAAATACATATAACAGGAGAACATTACGGTTATCTTAATTATGGAATAATAAAAGCTAGTAAAGAGTTTCAAGAAAAAGAAAGTGCTGTATATTCTCCAAATGGAGAAGTATTATTTAAAAATAATAGAAGTAGAGGAGGTAGTAAAGAATTAAGATTACCTGATTTTTGGGACGGAGATTATTATTATTTTAAAACAGTAGAATTATGTAGATTAGTAGGACAGCATTTAGTAGTAGGTAAAGCACGTAGAAAAGGATATAGTTATAAAAATGGGTATATAGTAGCTAATAGATTATTATTTAATAAAAATAGTACTAGTGTTGTAGGAGCTTATGATAAAGGTTCTCTTTTTGAAGATGGGACTATGAACAAAGTACAACAATATTTAGACCATTTTGATATAACTGATTTTAAGAAACGAAGATTACACAATTTATTAGAATATTTTCATATAGGATTTAGATATAATGATAGTCCTAGAATAGAAGGATATAATAGTAAAGCATATGGAGTAATACTTTCTAAGGATGCTGGAGGTATGCGTGGTAAAGATGCTGATTTAGGATTATTAGAAGAAGCAGGAAAATGTGCTAACTTAAAAGAGGTTATAGAACCTACTCTTAAATCTTTTAGTGATGGTATATATACAACAGGATTATTTATTATATTTGGTACAGGAGGAGGAGATTCTAAATATTGGCAAGGGTTTGAAGATGTGTTTTATAATACTTATCAATATCAATTTTTAACATTTTTAAATATATGGGATAAGGATTCTATTGATACAGGTTGTGGATTTTTCCACTCCTCTACTGTATCTAAACCTGGACTTATAGATATACACGGTAATTCTGATATTAAATCTGCATACTCTGTAGAAAGAAAATCAAGAGAAGATGTAAAGAATGACCCTATTAAGCTTAATGATAGGACTATGGAAGAACCATTTAGCCCTTCAGAAGCATTTAGCAGAAGTAAAGCTAATTTACTTTGTACTAAAGAAGCAACAGAACAATTAAGAAGAGTTACTTTTGATAAATCTATAAAAAATATAACTAGAGAAGGTGTATTTATAGGAGAGTTTACTAAAACTATAAAGTTTGTCGATAGGAATATGGCAGAACTTAATTATAAAGATATAGAAATCGCTCCATTAATTATCGATTATCCTACTAATCCTAAAACCGATATAAGAGGTTGTTGGATATTATGGGATACTTTTTATAGAGATTCTTTAGGTAATATACCTGAGGATTTATACTGTGTCTATCACGATCCTTTTGCTATTAGTAAAGAGAAAGAATTTTATTCTATTAAGGATTCATTAGGAGGAACTTATATATATGAAAAACCTAACTCTTATACTAAGTTAAAAGGGGATAGAATTATAGGAGAATATGTAGGTAGAACAGAAGATACTGATGAGTATAATAAACAATTATTTTTAGCAGTAATATTTTGTAATGGGACTTTACAATATGAATCAGATAGAGGAGATGTATTTCCTTATGCTAAAAGATTTAACTTAACTCATTTACTTAAACCTAGCCCTGAATTTTTATATCAAAAAGAATTATCTAAAGGAGGTGGAGGAAGAAAATTTGGTATATCTATTGGTTCTAATATGTATCGAAAATCAGCAGGTATTCAATTTTTAAAGAACTGGTTATTAACAGAAAGAGGAACAGATGAGGTTACAGGTCAAGTAATAAGAAATATAAACTATTTTTACTCTATTGCAGGATTAAAAGAAATAATAAGATTTGATGGTATTAAAAATGCTGATAGAGTTTCTACATTGATTGTACTGGTTTACGATGTACAAGAAATGATGACTAACCATGAACTAGAACACGATGATAATAATTATGAAGAAGATGATTATTTTAATATTTATACTGATTAATTAATAATGGAAGATTTAAATTATATAAACGAAAAAAATAAACATAAAAAAGAACCTAGTACAGGAAGTTTTTTACCTAGTTTATTTTTAGATAGTAAACTTATTAAAGAAAATGATAATGCAATAATAAAACAAATAGCAGATTATTATATAAGTAATTGTGGATATAAAGAAGAGTATGTAGAAATACAAAAACTTAGAGCTGCTGTAGAAGGAGTTATAAACGAAGGAGACTATAAACATACACTATCTCCTTTCGGCTTAAAAAATAATAGTAAACTTAAAAGTACTACAACATTAAAAAATTATAATATTTTAAAAGCTGTTACTTCTTTATTTGAAGGAGAATTTGGAAGAAGAACTCACGAATATTCTGTTATTGACGGTAATCCTGTTGATGATAGTAGATATAAAGAATCTTTATATAAGCTATACGAACAACATTATGCACAAGAAGTTGTAAATAAACTAAATGAACAAGGATTCTCTACAGGAGAAGAAACTGTTGAACAACCTCCTTTAGAACAAAAACAAAAAGAACTTAAAAACGCTTTTGATAAAGAGAGAGTTATAAACGGTCAAGATGCTTTAGATTATATTAAATCTGAACAAAAAGTAGAAGAAAAAATAATAGAGATGTATCATGATTGGATAACAGTAGGAAGAGGTATATCTTATAAAACTGTTAGATTTGATGATGTTGATTACGAATATGTACCTGCTGAAGAATATTTCTTTCCACATGAAACACATAGTCCTTATATAGAAGATTATTCTTATGGAGTAAGAAGAAAAAAAACTAATATATCAAGATTATTAGACTTATTTCATAATATATTTGGAGATGATATAGAAATGTTAGAAGATTTAGAAGCTAATGGAAGATATAGTGTAGGTAACCATTATAATAATACCGCAAGTACTACTAATACCGCTTTTGGAAGAAATGGTTATATAAATAATACAAATTCAAGATATATAGATAGTTTAGGAGAATGTAAATCCGTATATGGAGAAGTTTTTACAAATACTGATGATATTGATTATTTCCATGTAGTATTTAAAGGATTCTTAAAAGTAGGAGAACTTACTTATATAGATGAATTAGGTCAAGAAAGAGTAGTAGAAGTTGATGATACTTATAAATTAAATAAAGACGCTGGAGATATAAAAATAAAATGGCATTATGAAAATAGAGTATTTGAAATTCATAAAGCAGGAGATTATTTCTTCGGATTTAGACCTATTCCTTATAATAGAGCAGAAGTAAATAATAAATCTGTTCAAAAGCTTCCTTATAATGGAAGAGTAACGAGAACGAGAATAGGACAAATAAATAGCATTATTAAAGAAGGGTATATTTATCAACTACTTGTTAATACAGTATCCTATTTAATTGAAAAAACTTTATTAAAGAATAAAAATAAGTTATTAGTACTGCCTAAAGGATTAGTAACAAGTAAAAAAGGACTCAACACAACAGATACTATGGTTCATGCAGACGAAACTTCTATACTTTGGATAGATGAATCTGCTCCTAATGCCGCTGTAGCTCTTCAAGCTATTAAATCAATAGATATGCAATTATTTAATGATATAGCAGGGTTACAAAGTTTAAGAACAGATATAATTAATCAATTTTGGTCAAGTATAGGAATGAATGCTCAAAGATTTAATGATATAGATACTAGAGCAGGTAAATCAACCACTGAACAAGCTATACTTCGTAGTGCTATTATTACAGCAGAATCTGTTAGACAGTTTGATAAATTTATTCAAACTGAATACGAAGGATTTTTAGATTTAAGTAAAATGGCTTGGGTTGATGGTATTAAGAAAAAATATATTAAATCTGATGGAGCAGAAGCGATGATAGAATTAAACGCAGATGATTATATTAAACATTTAGAAAGTGATTATAATGTATTTGTTAAAGATTCTCAAGAACTTACTGAAAATATGAATACTTTAAAACAACTAGTATTACCTATGTTACAAAATAATGGAGGTTTAAAATCAGTAGGAACAGTATTAAGTCTTAATAGCCCTGAAAAAATAGCTAAAATATTAGCTGATTTAGAAGATAAAAATCAAGATCTAGAACAACAAAATGCAGAATCTCAAAGACAACATGAACAAGAGATGGCTAAAATAGAAGAAGAAGGAAAAGAAAAAGATAGAGATGTAGATAGATATAAAGCCGATTCTAATAAAGAAGCTATTATACAAGCTGCTAAAACAAGAGCTGAATCCACTTATATTAATAAAGATATTCCTAATGCTTTAGATAAAGAGAAATTTGAACATCAAAAAGATATTGAAAATAAAGAATTAGAACATCAAATACAAGTTGAAAATAAAGAACTTGTATTAGAAGATAAAAAGATAAATGTAATGAAGTTAAAAAATAATAAAAAATAATATTAAAAACATATATTTATGAATGTAGAACCAAATAATATAGATGCAGCAGATGTATCTAATTTTTTTGCAGGAGGTAATATCGCTCCTGTTAATAAAGAGATCGAAAATATTAGTAATAATCCTATTATTGATAATTCTATTATTGATAATTCTGATAGTAATCCACAAAGTAATAATTCTTTTAAGGAAGATGATTTAGTAAAATCGTTTACATCTTTAATACAGAAAGATGTAAATAAATTATCTACTGAAGAAAAAGAGTTTTCTACTAATCTTCTTAAAGAGATAAATGCTACATCTTATGATACAGAAGGTAATTTTATAAGAGATAATAAAGTAGTATTTACTAAACAAGATATTGAAAATTATCTTAAAACAGGAGATTTTCCTTTAGACGATAAAGGGAATATGGTTAATAGATTAGGAGAAATAGTTTTATCTAAAGAAGAATTAGATAAACAATCTTCTATTATCTATTCTAGTAGAAGTTTATTAGAAACTAAATTAGGTATTGAACTTAAAGATGAACAAGGGAATCTTAAAGATTATTCTGACGATGAAGAAGGAATAGTGCAAATGACGGTAGATACTGCTCAACAACTAACTATTCAAAGTATAGATGCTTTTTTTAATGATAATCCACAAGTAAAATCTTATTATTTACATCTTGCATCAGGAGGTAATCCTGATAATTTTAGTGTTAAAGAAGAAGATTATTCTAAAGTAAATTTAGAAAGTCTATCTAAAGAACAAAAAATAGGATATATAAGAAAATATCTTACAGAGGCTAAAGTACCTAACCCTGAATCTTTATTAGGATTAATAGATAAAGCAGGAGATGAAGTTATTAATACTCAAACTGCTGAATCTTTATTAAATTTAATAACTTTAAATAAAGATAAAGTAGCAGAACAACAAAAACAAATACAATTACAAAAACAAAAAGAACAAGAAGAAATAAAGAATTACTGGAATACAGTAAAGAAAACAGTTAGTGCTGGTAAATTAGGAAGTTTAACTCTCCCTAAAGATAGAATTAATGACTTTTTTAATTATCTTTCTACACCTGTAGATAAAACAGGAAAAAGTAAAGATATGATAATGCAAGAACAAGAACCTTTAGAAAATTCTTTAATGATATCTTATCTAAGATACAATAATTGGGATTTATCTAAATTAGTTAATGTAATGGCAGAAGAGAAAAAAATTCTATCTTTTAGAGAAAGAGTAAAAAAACAAAACAATAATAGTACTAAGGGTAATCATTACAGTAATAAGAGTAATACTCCTTCAGTGGCAGAAGGTAATCAAGTAGCCAAATTTTTTAATAATTAATTAATTAAATTTTTACAAAAATGATACAACAAGAAAACGGGTATGGTGGAATACCTAATACTAGAATAGTTAGTATGGATAAAATAATGAATCAATCAGGAGTAGCTACTATACATAGCTTATCTGAAGCTCGTTTAACTAATCCTGATACTATTAATATGGCAATTACTCATTTAATGGGTAGAGAGTCTAGTAGATTTCCATTACAGTTTATGACTGAAGGTCAATATAAAGGTAGTTCTGCTACAAGTGGTGTAGGTATTAATGGAATAGAATTTAAATGGAGAGTAATGGGAGAAATCAAAAGATACTCTGAAGTTGCTAATCATAATTATCCTGCTGATTCTAAATTAGGATTTGGAGGATTACCATTTAAAATAACTTTTAAAGATAAATTATTTAGCAGACAACAAAATGTTCTTTCTAAAAATGGTTATCAAGCTAGAGTAGAAGGAGAGCCAGTATCCAGTAATAATGGTTTTGAATATACTTTTACGGCTCATAGAACATCTGATAAAGATTTTATTCCTGTAGAAGAATTTGCACCTAATTCTAAATGGGGTAATCATGGAGGAGCTAATGTATCTGAATCTCATTCATTTGGTAATAGTTCTACTAGTCAAGCTCCAGGAGAGATTAAAAATCAATTAGGAATATTTAGAAGAAGTTATCATTTAGCTGGTAATATTAGTAATCAAGCTATGTGTTTTAAATTACCTAATGCTACAGGTGGAATGACTGAATACTTTTTAGAATATGACGAGTGGTTACAAGAAATGAAACTTAAAGAAGAGATAGAAGAAGCTCTTTGGGAATCTCGATATAATAGAGATATTAATGGTAGATGTTTATTAACTGATTCTGATACAGGAGAAGAAATTCCTACTGGTGCAGGATTAAGAGAACAAATACCTAATATAGAAACTTATGGAGAATTAGATGAAAGAAGATTACATAGTATCTTTAATAATTTATTTTATAGAGCTACAGACCAACAAAATGTACAAGTAGTTTTATATGCTGGACAGGCTTTTATAGAAGTATTTAATAGAATAATGGTTAAGAGTATGTCAGGGTGGAATGTATTTGACGGTGCTTTAAACAGGACTATTACAGGTTCAGATCCTATGAATCTTAACTACGGGTTTAACTTTAGTGGATATAGACATCAAGCAGGTCATACAATAACTGTTAAACACGCTCCTTTCTTAGATAATGGTACTAGAGCTCAAATAGCCGATATACACCCTGAAACAGGATATCCAATGACCTCTTATGAAGCATATTTTATTGACCATTCTACTTATGATGGTGTAAGAAATGTTCAATTTGTTCATCAAAAAGGTAGAGCTTTATTACGTGGTATTGAACAAGGTATGACTGTTTTTGATAAAGCTTATGGAGTTAAAGGAGTAGGTAATTATGGTAATACTACAGTAAGTCATTCTGATTTATTTGCTAGTAAATCTAATACCATTAATTTAGCAACTTCACAGGATAAAACTTCAATACACTATCTTCGTACAGGAGGTATTACAATGAATAGACCTAATACAAGTTTATTCTTTAAAGCAGAATTAAACTAATAATACTAATTCTACTACTTTATATATTATTTTTAATAGGTATTAATTTATATATTAATACCTATTTTTTATGTAAAAAATATAAATAAAATATAAAATACAAAATTTAAAATTAATTATAAATATAAAAATTAAAATTATGAGTGATTTATCAAATCAATCTACAGTTAATACCGCTGTAGCCAATCCATTATCTAAAGAAGGAATGTTAGCACGTAATCCTAATGCTTCAACTGAAGATAAAAATAAAAAAGCTATTATTCCTTATTCATTAAATTTTAGATTAATTCAGAAAGAAGATAATGGAATTACTAGTTCTATTATCCCTAGAAGGTTTCCTCTTACATCTAGTTTAGATATTTTAACAGGTAAAAATTTAAAAGGTATATCAGGAGAACTAGAGCGATTAATAATGCCTGAAGTAATAGGAGTTTCATTAAACGATAATACTTTTCAAAAAGCAGTAGAAGATTATTGGGGAAGATTTAGAGTAGAAGTTCCTAATTATAATACTAAAATACCTGAACAAGAACAAGGAATTGAAATAGCTGTAAATTTATTAATATCAGACCAATATAAAAATAAAATAGAATCTATAATAACAGTAAAAGATAAAATTTTATTATTACAAAAAGGGATATTAGAAAATCAAGTTAGACTTATAGGTATTAAAGATACTAGTAATTTCTTAATCCTTTCTTATTGTTGTGTAAGAAGAAGAGTAGCTACGGAATACAAAGATAGATATAAATCTAATAATATTTCTTTTTATATCTATGATAGAGAATTAGCAAGAAAAGCTGAAAAAGAAGAAATTGATAGAAGAACAAAAGCTATTATCTTATTATCTTCTTTATCTGATGGAACAGTGAAAGAGAATAAAACTAAATTAAATGAAGTTTATTATTTATTTAAATTACCTCTAATAGATAATTTAAACCATACTGATAAATGGATTAAGTTAAATACTTATATTACTGAACAAGTATTTAATGATGATAGACTTAATAAGTTTATTGAATATATGAATAGTGTAGATTTAGATTATTATTATTTAATAGCTAGAGCTTTAGCTGAAAACAAAATAACTAATATAATTAATACTACTATATATTTATTTGATGGTGTTATGATTGCAGAATCTTTACCTGATTTAATAGGTTTATTAAAATCTCCTAATGGAGAGAGTACACTTAACATATTAAAATCTCAATTAGATATTGATATTAATTTTAAAAAAGAAGTTAAAAAAGAATAAATAACTACTTATGACAGCGTCTGAAATACATATTGAAATAAATATTCTTTTACAGAAAATAGATACACACTGGAATAAGAATTTTCTTCCTGAAGAAATAGACATTATATTTAACAATGAGGTATTAAAGTTTATTAAACAAAGATTTAAGCCTAATTCTAATAATAAAAATGAAGGTATTTATGATACTACTAAGAGAATAGATGATTTAGATGCTTTATATGAAGAATTACCTTTTAATATATTATATGAAGGAGAGAAAGCAATAGTTTTCTTTCCTTATAATTATTTATATTATATTAGTAGTGAAGTAAATACTTTTTGTAAATGTAAATTAGAAGATAATTCTACGATTATTAAAAGTAAAGATATTATAAAATATAAGCCGATAGGAGAGGTATCACGTGTTATCTTTGAGTATATTACTACTGTAAATAGTACTGTACTTTTTGATAGTGATAATTTACCTAATAACTTTTTAATAGCTAATGAAGATAAAGGATTTAATAATAACTTTATTTTAAATAATGTAATATTATCTACTTTACTTAATAAAAAAATAAATATTAAGTATAATAGTTTAGAAGAAGTTTATGAAATAGAAGGATTAGAAGGAGAACTAAAAATAACAACTCAACACTTACCTCTCGGCTCAACTGTAATAACTTCTTATCAATCTACTAAAATTGATTATAATTATTATACTATGATAGATAAAGATAATATTGCTACAGCTTCTACTAGAGTTCTTAATGAAGAATTTAAAACAAGGATTAAAAAATCTTATTTAAGTGGTTCTAAAGACGAATCTGTGCTTTTATCGTTGTTTAAAAACCGTTTAGAAATTGAATTTTTATCTAATTTTATTGGTAATAGTTGCATTTTAAGATACTTACGAAAACCTAAATTATTAAACGTACATTTGAATAATTCAATAGAGTTTGATAGAGAAGTTATAAAAGAAATAATATCTAATACAGTTCAAACTATAAAAGGGATAACTTCAGAAGAAGGATATGAGAAATTTAAAACAGAGAATATATTAATTGAGTAAAATAAAATAAAATGAAGAGTATAATTATAGTAAAAAAAGGGGTAAGCCTTTCATCAGGAGTTAATATAATAGGAGGGAATATAAACTTAATACCTGTAAGTGCATTTGCTGTTTATGGAGATGGAGCAAAGTTAATTACTCCTACTGATACTGCATCAGTAAACGATATAGAGATTATTAGTTTTTTACAAAAAGTAGGAACTACTTCTAAAGATATAGATAAAACAGTATCTATACATACTATTCCTTTAATTAGAAGAAGAGATGTTTACGATGTAGATTATGTGCCTTATAAAGCAGGACAAAAACAAGAAAAAACTATAGGAAGTGCTACAGTTTTAGAGAAAGCTCTTAGATTTGAAAATGAAGGAACTGTATCTATGTCTATTGGAGTACGTTCTGCTTGGGGATTTAATTATACTTATTTCCATACTATTTCTAATACTAAAAAAGCTTACGAAACACCTGAAGAGTTTGTAAATAAAGTAATTCTATCTTTAAATGATGTTAATAAAGGTTTAGGTAATATTAATAAAACTAAATTCTTTAACGCCATTAAAGTAGGAAGTGGTACTACTTTAGGAATTAAATTATCCGCATTAAGTGAACAATTTGATTTAGAAATATCTGTATCAGGTATGTGGGCAGGTAGTTATATAGAAACTACTACTCCTGCTAAAATAGGAAATGGAGAAGGTAGAGATGTGTTAAGACTTGAACAAGATTGTTCAGTTTATAAAGGCAATGGTAATTATGAATATAGAAGAGAAGATTTTTACAGCCAACCATTCTTAACTGATAGCGAAGAAAAATATGATATGTTTCATATAAGATGGGTAGGTAAAGTAAGATACCCTAGTACTACAGTACAAAGTACTCCACAAGAATTATATATAGCTGTTCCTATTAGAGAAGCTATTACAAGTGATATAAAAAGTTTATTATCATTATGTTTTAGTAAAGCTTTTGATAATATTCAAGGAACTATAAATGTATTTGAATCCGACCCAATAACACCAACATTAGATTTGACATAATTTTTTTAATTGTTTTTAATTAGAGTAATAAAGAAATTTATTACTCTTTTTTTTAATTAACTTTTTAAAATAACAATAAAAATGATTAAAGTAAAAAAATATAAAGATGTTTATACAGTTATAAGTACTGAATTAATTGCTACTACTGTTAAACTTTATAAAAATGAATGTATAGGAGGTAGTACTTTACTAAATACTTATATAATACCGCCTTTAGTTGTTCTTAATTTAGAAAATACTCAAGTATTACCTATTACTAATGATGGGGATTATTATTTAGAATTTAATAATAATAAAGTATGTATAAATAATTATAAGACTTTAACTTCAAAAGTAATAAATACTATATCTTCTAATATTTGTAAAGACTGTGGTTGTAATCAATCAGTTGAAGATTGTTTACCTAAAGAAGCTAAAGATTGTTTAAGTTATCAAACTTTATTTAATAATATACAAGTATTAAATAATGTAACAAAACCTTTTAAAACTATTATAATAAACGATGATAATAATTGTTCTTGTGGTTGTTCAGAAGATTGTAATTCAGTAGAAACTTGGATAAGTTCTTACATTAATGAATTTATAAATCGTAATAAATGCACTATAATAGAATCTTTATGTAAAGAACAGATTGATAAATGTTTAGGTAAAGATTATTCTTTTGATACTCAATTATTTAAAAGTTTTATAGGATACAATTATTTAGCATTGTATTATTATGAATTAAATCAAGCTATAGACCAATCAGAAATTGATTATATTAAATCTAAATATAGCTACAATAAAATATCTAGATGTTTAAGTAAATTAGAAGTAGATATAAGTGTAGGAGAAAGTATTAATAATGATTTTAAGAATGAAAAGAACACTGCTCCTATAGTAGCTGATAATTTTGTTGGTAAAGTTACTAATTCAATATATCCTCATTTAGAGTTTGCATTTACAAGTTCTGATTTTTTAACTGATTATTACGATAAAGAAGGAAATTTACCAAATAATATTAAAATATTATACGCTCCTAGTATAGGAGATTTATATTATAATGGAAATTTAATTAATATTTATCCCTTTATTACTCCTATATCTAATATAGGGCTAGTTCAATATAAGCTAGGAGATGATATTACTAAACCTACTGTATTAGTACCTATTTATTACGAAATAAGCGATATAAGTACAAATAGCTTATATAGTAAAACTGCTATATTTAAAATAGTTATAAGTAAAGGAACTAATGGATTTGGTAATATTATAGGAGATATAAATAAAACTGTAACAAAAGGAAGTACTACTATATTATCTGCATCTGATTTTAATGGTATTTTTATTGACCCTGAAAATGACCCTATTTATAGAGTTAGATTTATGAGTATTCCTGTAGGAATAGAAGTTAAAGTAGGAAGTACTATTCTAGTTAATGGAGATGCTGTAGATTTTATAGATATACAAAACGGATTATTAAGTATTACAACTACTTTAACAACTCCTATTGGAATATCAGATATAATTATACAGATAGCTGATATAGGTTCTACTCAATATGTATCTTAATTATTAAATAATAAATGAAATGGGAAAAATTAAAATAAATGTAATTAATCAAACGAGTTTACCTATAATAAATCTTGATTCACTTTTAGAGTTAAGTGGTATAATTACCCAAACAACATTAAGTGCATCAGTAACAGCTAACGGTAATACTATAAACAATACTTTATGGGAACAAATAGAAGGAGATAATCTTACTATAGTAACTCCTAATAATCTTATTACAAGTATAAATACTTTAAGTCCTAATAAAGTATATAAATTTAGATTTATAGTATATTATAATGGAGGAATTATTTCTTCCAATATAACAGTTAAAACTGGAATAATATGTACTTCAGAAATAACTGATATTCTAAGTTATACTCATGTTGATTATGTTATAGGAGCAAATGAATTATTATTCTACTCTAGTTTTATACCTGATTTAAAATATAAGATAGAATACACTATTAATAATACTACTTGGTTAGAAGCAGTTATAGATGCTATAGGTAAAGAGGATTCAGGATTACTTAGAGAAATCATAAGATTTACTCAAATAAATAATGAAAACCTTAAAGATACTCCCCACTATGTTAAAATAATACCTGTATGTAGTATTAATAATTATGGAATAAGTAAAACTAGATTAGGAGGAGTACCATCTAATACTAATTTTCCTGTAACAGGAATTACATCTAATAGTTTTAATGTACAAACAGGAACAATGCCTAATCAACCGTTTATAACAGGAGCTATATCTATTGATAATGGATTAACATACCCATATACTATTACTCCAGGACAATCATCAGAAAGTATTACCTCGTTGTTACCTAATACTATTTATAATATTAAGGTTAAAATAAATTATACTCAAGGTGTTATTACTAATTGGGAAAGTGATGTACAAACTATTACTACTTTACCTTAATATTTTAAAAATAATATAATGATAACAAAGATAAATAATAATTATGTAGGTTTAAGTACAGATATTAAACCTATAAGAAATATAGAATACGGAAGTATTTTCTTTGAACAAGATACAGGATATAGTTATAATTTTAGAACTATTGTTATAGGTAATAAAATTCTTAATAAATGGATTTCTAAAGAGAAAGAAATAAAAGATGAATTAGAAGATTATTTACAACAAGAATTAGATGATATAATAAGTAGTTTACCTACACCTACTGTAGATTGGAAACTATCAGGTAATGTATTAGATACTAGTGTAGCAGATGGAACTGAATTTATAGGTTCTACTAATAACAAGTCATTAGTATTTAAAGTTAATAATATGATTGCTGGAAAAATACCTGTATTTGTTTTATATCGATGTAAAGAATTAGTTTATGGGCTAAATAATTTTCCTAATAAACAATATGCAGATCAATCTACAATTATAGGTAATACTAATTTACTAAATGTAACAGGTTCAGTACAAGATGTTATTGTTGGGAGTAATAATTTCCTTTCTCTACTAGGAGGAAATGGATTTAATGTTGGTATAGGGAATAATATAGCTTATAATCTTACACAATCATTTGGTAATTTATTCATAGGAAATAATGCTGCAGGAGGTATAACTCTTGGAAATTATAATATTATTTTAGGAACTGCTCTTTCTTTTAAGAATGGAAATAATAATATTATTTTAGATACTGGTACTATCCCTGTTACAGATATAAATTGGACTGGAAATCAAAACGTAGTAATAGGACGTTTTTCTAAACCTAATGCAACAGTAAATAATAATCTAATGCTAGGAAATAATAATGGACAATTATTTATAAGACATACAGGAACAGATTTAATATTACCTATATTACAAACTTCTGTAGGTAATGCTGCATTTACACAGATATTAACTCGAAATCCTACTGACGGAATGATAAGAACCGAATTAAAACCATCTACATTATATTCAGCAAACGGAACATTAACCACAGCAAGAGTTGTAACAATGGGTGTAAATAGATTAAGTTTTAATTCTAGTGCTACGACTACTCCTTCTATTATTATAAATGCTAATTCACAATTAACTGGCGATGCTCTTACCATTTACCATAATACGGGACAAGGTATAGTATTAGATGGTACTGGTAATAGTATTACTTCTTTTGCTGGTAGATCTATAATTATAAAAACTGGTACTACTGGAGCAGTTACTTTAGATAGTGGAACAACAGGACAGGTTAATATAGGTACAGGAGCTAATCAAAAAAATATTTTAATAGGTAATAGTGCTGTTAATACTAGAACAAGTATAGGGGGAACTAATCCTCAAAGTACTTTACAAGTAGAAGGTAGTTTTGCCACTAGAACAGTTCAAAATACTAATAGTTATACTATTTTAGGAACAGACAGAAGTGTTAAAACTTCAGTTGCAGGACTTATATATACTTTACCTAATTTTACATCATCTGCAAGGAATGAAATAACTATCACTAATGAGAACTTAACTTCAGAAATATTTGTAGTAGGTACAATAAACGGTACAATAAACAGAACATTTAGAGTACCCGCAAATACTACTATTTTCTATAAATGGGACGGTACTAAATGGGTATCTATTGGGATAGGTAATAATTATACTCAAAATGCGTGGTTGTATAGAAATGTAAAAAACTTTTTACAGATAGTTTCAACAACTGTACTAGAATTAACCTTAAATACTTTACTTGGTTCGGGAGGAGCAATAACAAATGATGGTTCAGCTCCTGTTGGATTAGTTGCAACAAATCCTTCAGGATTAAGTAGTAGATTTATGTTTGACTCAACTACAACTAATTATTATAGCCCTAAAATTATATTAAGAGCTTCAGGAACTATTGTAGGTGGAGCTGGAGTTACTTCTAACTTCCTTATCGAAATTAGAAGAGGAGATGGTACAACAGTAGTTGCAAGTAAGGTATTTTCCTATGTAGGTAAAATTACTGGTACGACTTTTACCAATGAAGAGTTATTAAATTTTGAAACAGATATTTTTAGTGGTGGAACTGATTTATTTCAAGGAATAAATACATCACCTACAATAAACGGTTTTAGATTATTTATTAGTAAAATATCAGGTAATAATATGACAATAACTAATATAGATATAAGAATTAAAAAATAAAAACTAAGTATGATAGCAATAATTTCAAATACAATTTTACCATTTAATACTGAAAATGGAATTGAAGGGTTAGTTAGAAGAAGATTAGGATTCAAACAAATACCTGAAACAGATGATATATATCAAGTAGAAATAATCGATGAATGTTTAGATGAAAATCATAATATAATTGATAGAAAAGAGCCTAAAGTTTCTATTTATAAAAATGAAGAAATAGATTATTTATTAAACGTTTTAGAACCTTTATTACAAACAATAAAAGGTAATTTAAGAGTAAAAATGAATGAAGCTTATTTCCAAGCTTTAAAACTTGAAACTCAAAGTGAAATAAAAGATAATGAAGGAAATCCGACAGGTAGATTTAGATATAGCAAAGATTCAAGTGTTTGGGAAAGATATGTAGAAAAAGCCGTTGAAGTTAAAAAAGAAGATTTTAACCCTTTTGAAAAAATAAATATACCTGAAACTGTAAAAGATATTAATACTAATACTTCTGAAAATGACAATAATATTACTGATAATTAGTGCTATTGCAGTAGGAGTATTTCTAATTACTTATATTATAAATATAGGTTGTGTAATTTATGTTTATGGTTTTAAGAATAGTTCTAAGATGTTCTATGAAACACTTTTAAATTTAGATATTTTTGGGTGTAGAGAATTTAGATGCTTTTTTAACTTATCAATGATAACTAAAAAAGGTTATCAATTTGGTAAAGTAGGAGAAACTATAAGTAGTGTTTTAGAAAAAAACAAATTAACAAATACATTAAGTTGGTTTGGTTTATTTTGGTACTACTTACTTTATATAGTAGATATAAGATATTGGAAGAAAGGAGGACATTGTTATAATAGTATAATATAATTAAACATGAATTTTATATATAGTTATTGGGAAACGGCAGACGATAACCAAAACCTATTAGAGTCTTTCTCTAATAGGTGGTTAAATACCGAATTTATGTTTTTTTCCTTAATACAAAGTGTATTAAAATCTAAAGAGTATGCTACAAAAGTAATTATGATAACTACAACTAGATGTAAACCTATATTTGATAAATTAGAAATATTTGACGAAGTAACTACAGATTTAGATGCTATATCTCATTATGATAGAGATATGTGGGCATTAGGAAAAATATATGCTTATTCAATTCAAACTGAACCATTTATACATATTGATAACGATGTTCATTTTAATTATAAGTTTCCTATCTATTTATTTAATGAGAGTAAAATAGATATAGCAGTTCAAAGTATTGAACATAATAAATCTAGTATGACTACTTTTACTCCTTTTTATAATAGAATTATAAACACTTTATATAAAAATGGATTTAAAACAAATATACTTAATTTCGGAAGATCTTTTAAAGCATATAATATGGGAATATACTTATGTAATAATATAGAATTTAATACTTTATATTGTACGGAAGTATTTAAAATGATAAATGAAAATAAAGAAGCATTTATAAAAGCAAAAAAAATTTGTGTATCAGTTATCTTTGAACAATACTTATTATACTTGTTAGCCGAAAGAGAAGGGTTGAGGGTTGAGGTTTTGATAGATAATTATAAAGATAAATTTATACAAGAATATGGTTATCTTCATATATGGGGAAGGAAAAAGGATTTAGAGCTATATAATAAATTTAAGAATTTATTTATTAATTACTATCCTAATTATTTAGAAAAAATAAATAATCTTTTAGATATTTATAATATTAAACAAGAATTAAAAAATAAATAAATATGAAAAAAACTGATTTTTTAATACAGTATATATATGAATTAAAAGGATTTCTATATGGTATTATTCTATTTCTTAATATACCAGCTAATACATTAGAGATATTATACTATTTAATGATTACTGATACTATACTAGGAGTATGGAAAAGTGTTGTACTACAACAAAAATTTAGTTTTAAATTATTATTATTTGGAATAAATACTAAACTTATAATATTATCTATACCTTTGATTCTAGGATTAATAATAAAAGGTCTTACTAAAGATTTCGATGGTAAAGAATTTCTTATTAAAGTAACTCAAATATTAATAGTAAGTGAAAGTATTTCTATTTTTTCTAGTTTATATACAATTAAGACTAAAAAAGAATTAGAGAATTTTGACCCTTTAAGTCTTTTATTAAAGTTAATTAGAACTCAATTCATAAATATATTTAATAATTTTATAAAAATAAAATAAAATGAAAAATTATACAGATGAAGAAATATTAAATAAAATTAAGACTTTATCTAGTTTTACACATTATCCTAAAACTTACTATATAGTAGGTATTAGAAGTAAAGAAGATAAACCTGATACATACGATGATAAATTCTATATTTATAAAGGTACTACTTTTATTACTGTAATGACGGGTACTACTAATTCAGGATTATATGGATTAAAGAATTTTAATTTATGGAATAAAAAAGGCACTGCTATAGTAAAAGTAGATGAATGTTACTATAATGTATGGACTAGAGGACTTCATAAACGTAAAGTACCTGCATTGGTACAGACAGGGAAACTTAAAATTATTAGAGATAATAATCGAAATAATAAATCAGGAGATTCTAATTTATATTCTATTGAATCAGGAATAGGAATTAATTTCCACCCTAATACTTATAACCTTAATATAGTAAATAAAATAATAAATATTATAATAGGTAAATGGAGTGTAGGTTGTAGTGTTATTAATGATATTATTAAATATAGAAGTTTTTTAAATTATACTAAACCTCAAAAAATATTTACATATATATTATTAAATGAATTTTGATAGATTTTTATAAAAGAGGAAAGATTTAATAAATCTTTCCTTTTTTTTGATTTTATATTAAAATATTTCGTATATTAACTAAAACATTAAAAATATGCCTGTATTAAATCATATAGCAGAAGATATTGCCTATAAACTAGGCGACCAATTCAATGAAACATTAAGAGAATCTATTAAACTTACTTTATTATATTATAGAAGTACTTATTTAAAAAGAGATTTAGAAAAGAATAGTAATTCTTTATCATACTTACACTATGTACAAAGATTTACATTAGATTTAGAGAAAGTAGATAAACTTAAAGATTTTAATATTAAAATGTGTGGAGTTAATCCCGAATGTTTATCTTTTTTAGAAGATGAGGATAAATATATACTTAAAACTAAAGAAAAAATCCCTTTACCTATAAGAACTAAAGATTCTAATAAATCAGGTTTCTTATATACAGGTAATGCTGTAGGAAATAAACCTTATATATTTAGTATGTTATCTGAAGTAGATTATAAAAAAGACCTACCATATAGAAATAAAGATATATTCTGGACAACAATTAACAAATATGGATATATATTAAATGCTTTAGATATTTGTGAAATAACTTTTGAAGGAGTTATAGAAGACCCTACAATAGTATATAACTTTTGTAAAGAGGGGAAGTTTAAAGATGATAATGAATTTGCCATATCTTTAGATATGATGCAAAGTATTAGTAATAATATAGTAAAAGGAGAATATCCATTACTTACTACAGATGGTAAAGAAGTAAACATAGAAAAGGATTCGGATACTAATAATAGAAGTAATGGTAGATAGTACAGTATTTTATAAATTACATTATTTTCAATTAGATTTGGAATATAGTTTATTAAGAGAAAGTATAGAAGAATTAGAAGAATATCTAATACCGCTAATAAATACCATCTCTCTTTCGGCAAACGAGATAAAACTTAGACCTTATATTCATAAGGATTATTTATTATCTGATAAATGTAAAAGAAATCCTATTCCTTTAGAAGATTGTGAATATGATAAAGATTTATTATATTTACGAATAATAATAGAACAATACTTAAAAATAAAAATACCTTTATTAAAAAGAAAAGAAAAATTAGATTTTATAGATACTAATAGAATACCTTTTAAATATTATAAAGATATTATAAAACAATACGCTGACACTCTTAATAATAAATTAATAGAAGGTAAGCATATTAGTATTACAGGAATAGGCGATTTCTTTATTGAATACGTTAAAGATAATAAATTTAGGTCTTATATTAAAAGACCTATTAAGAAAGAGTGTTTAGATAAAGGTATTCCTTATTATAGTAAATTAGATGAATTAGTACATAAAGAAAATAATGAGCCTTATTTTGCTGTAAAATTAGAAGATGAATTTTATGAATATCCTCTATTGTTAAGATATATACCTTATATATATAAAAAAGTAAAATATAATTTTAAATTATCTAAAAGAAATACAGGATTAAGTAATAAACTAAATAGTATTTATTTAAAAAATAAAGATACTAATGAAAAAGAATTTAATAAATATTTTAAAAGAATAAAATTAAAAAGATAATTATGTATAATAAAACAATATCTAGTAAAAAACTTATCTCAAGAATAGTAAATGAGTTAGGTTTAGCTAATCCTAAAGAATTAGAAGCAGATATATTTGCTTATGTAGATGACGCAATAGATACTATGGATTTATCTAATTATTATACTCCTAAATTAAAACCAGTAGAAGTAAAAGATAATATTTTTAAACTTCCTTGTGATATTAAATATTTACATTCTATATATATTAATAGTTCAGGTTGTTCAGGTTGCGGAGGTAATAATTGGGGAGTTGCTAAATTAAATCTTCGTAATAATCCTCTTATAGGTTCTCTTATAAGCGGAATAGGATTTCATGATGGGCAATATGGAACAGTAGTAGGTAATAGTATTAAAACTACTTTTAATAAAGGTAACGCTTTAATAGTATATTATTCAGTTCCTAAAGATGAAAATGGATATCCTATGATACCTGATAATGCTATATTTAAAGAGGCTTTTCAGTACTATGTTATATATAGATTAGGATTTAGAGGGTTTAATCATTCTATAATAGATTTCAGAACAGCCTTAACTAAATGGGAACAATTATACCCTAGAGCAATGGCTGATATTAATTGGTTTGATAGAGGAGATTATGAAGAATTTACTGATATTTGGACTAATCTTCGTATAGGAGATTTAAAAAATAATTTATATTTTGCATAATGAATGATTTTAACGGATTAAGTAACAATACTAGACGAGTAAAAACTCCTGAAGGATTTTGGGAATTTGCTAAAAATATTGTTCTTACAAGAGGATATACCTCTATTGCTAATGAAGAAGGTAACGAATTTATAGATAACGTACCTGGAATAGTAATGGGTAAAATAGAAACTAATAAAGAAACAGTTTTTCTTAGTAGAGATGGAGAGTTTAGTTGTATAGGATATATAGATAATGAAATATCTAATAATTATATTTCTGTTTTAAGGACTATTAACCCTTATTTTAGAATTAATCTTAACTGTCCTATTGAAGGTGTATATGTTTATAATTATAAAAAAGAACTTATAATAGTATGGTGTGATGGAATTAAAGATGATTCTAATACTCCTAAAATATTAAATATTAAAACTTTACCATTTGAAGTAGATATTAATAAAGAATTGATTAATCCTGATAATATAACTTTATTAGATTTATTTCCTATAAGAAAAGAAGGAATAATAACAACAGAATATAAATCTGGTTCTATACAAGGAGATGTTATTTATATTACATATACTTATGTATTAAATGATAATACTGAATTAATATATTTTCCTATAAGTACTATAGCTTGGACTACAAGAGGTATAGAGAATATAGAAAAAAGAGGTTTAAAAATAATAATTAATAATCTAGATATTAATTATAAAAAATTAAGAATAGGTATAGTAGCTAAATTTGAAAATGCTATAAAAGCCTATACTACTAATATATTAGAATATACTGGAAATACTATAATTTATAGTCTTTCAGGCTTATCTAATTTATCTCTTATTAATATTGAAGAATTAATAATAGATAAACAAATATTTAATAAAATAAAAACTATAACTAAACAAAATGACCAACTATTAATAGGTAATTTAGTTACTGATAAAATAGATTACTCTGAATGGCAAAAGTATTTTAATTTATTCCAATTAGTATTAGATATAGATGTTAATGAGGAAAATGAAACTAATTCTACTTTAATGCCTGATGAAGTTTATAGTTTCTATTGTGAAGCACAATTATTAGATGGTAGTTACACACCTGCTTTTCATATCCCTGCTCCAAAATTTGCAACAGGTAGTGATTGGGATTCTCCTATAGGAAGTGTTAGATTAAATCAATTAGGGTTAAATGATTTAGACCCTAATATAAAACGATATAAGATAGAAAATAATGGTAGAAGAACTCCTTTTATATGGGAATTTGGAACTTTTTACAATGAAGAAACTTACCCTTTTGATGATAAATATAATAGTAGCACTATAACAGGTAATAATATTGATGATTTAAGAGGTACTCCTATACGTTATCATAGACTTCCTGGACTAGATAAAATATGTGAATACTATTTAAGTACTATAGGGACTAAAGCTATGGCTAAGTTTAAAATAAAACTCGTACCTTATGCGTTATTACCTATAGATATTGATAGTAAAATACAATCTTTTAGATTATCTTTTGTTAAAAGAAAGAGAGGAGAATCATTAGTAGAATCTAATGGTTTAGGAGTTAAAAATATAGAACAGGGTTACGAATTTGAAGGAATAAGTTGGACTGTATTATATAATAATATAAGATTTAATACAAGAACACTTATACCTAATACTAATTCAACTACGCATAGGCAAGATTATTGTAGAAGAGATGTATTATCAGATTATTCTACATTTTGTTTTTTTAATCCTGAAGTTAATAAAAATAGTCCTCTACTTAATGTTAAAATAGCTAAAGCTAATTATATTAAATATTTAAATCCTGATAATAATTTACATTTGATTACTGATGATATAAGGTATTCAATAATATCAGAATATAATTATTATTTACCTAATAATATAGCAGGAAAAACTCGTTTTACTCAAAATGGATTAAGAATTAAAAGTTATAATGATAGTTATAGAAAAACAGATAATAGTGGAATACCTATAATAGGAGGTAAAATATGGCAATTAAGTAAACCTTTTGTACCTTTATCAGATAATTTTGCATATCATTTTAAATTTAATTCCTTTAATATAAATACTCAATCTTATGAAGATGTTATAAAATCAGATGATGATAGTAATTGTAGAAATATAGCCAATATAACACTATTAAATATAATAGATAATTGCTATACAGGTTTTAATCCTACAGATTTAATTATTTATAATAAATATGAAAAAAATAATAATACTTTTAAATTAGGAGGAGATGTATTTCCAAATAATAAATTGAAAGCAAGTTTAATTACTTATGTAGTTACTAAGGATACTAATAAAGTAGGGTGTTTATATTTAAATGTAGAATTTCAAGGCTTTTATTCTTCTTATAATAATAATATTTTAAAAGGTTCTATTTTTACATTTGGAGAAAATAATTTTCTTGGGCTACATAGTAATTCAGATTTAAACACTCTCAATACACAAGATTATGAAATAAAAACTACAACTTTTTCTGATAGTTCTCATTTAAACGATTTATCTACTGTTATTATAGTTGATAATTATAAAGATTTTATTAATTATTTTCCTTATAGAATAAATAGAAGTTCTAAAATAGCTTCAGAACAATTACAATTAAGAAGTATAAGAACTTTTCTAGTAGATGATTATTATGAAATGCCTACAGATAAAGGAGAAATAGTAGCATTAAGAGGTACTAATAATTCTGTTTATATTCAACAAAAATATAGTTTATTTTTATCTAGTATTAAAGATAAATTAAATACATCAGGTTCTGATACTTATTTAGGTACATCAGAACTATTTGATAGATTTCCTGATGAAATAGTTTATAATAGTAATAAAGGGTATATAGGCTGCAGTAGTCAATTTGCTTGTATTATATTTAAAGGAGGGTACGCTACAATAGATCAAATACAAGGTAAATTATTTATAGTAAATGGTAATTCTCCTCAAGAAATTAGTATGAAAAATACTAAACAATGGTTTATAGATAACACTGATACAGGTTTAGAGTTTTTTGAAAATGATAAATTTATGAATAAACAAAGAGTAGATAACCCTTTTACTAGTGTAGGTCATATAATAAGTTTTGATGAACAGTATAATAGACTTTTATTTACTAAAAAACATTACGAATTAATAAATAAAGATTTATTAAGTAATCCTCAATATTCTTATAAAGATGGAATATATTACAATAATAATATACCTATAAATCTTTATAATAATCCAATGTTTATAGATAATAGCTATACTATATCTTATGCCTTAGAAGGACAAGGAAGTTTTGTATGTTTACATGATTATTTACCTAATATTATGTATTATATTAATAAAGGACTTTATAGTATAGTAAATAACTTAAATAACAACGCTGTTGTATATAAACATAATAGTAAAGTTGTTAATCCTAGTAATTTCTATGGAGTACAATATAAAAGTTATGTAGATTTAATATTTAATCAAAGATTAGATTTAAGTAAAATTTATCAATCTTTTATGTGGATAACTGAAGTATTTAATAATGAAACAGGTGTTGTAGAGTATCATAATACTATAGACGGAGTATATATTTATACAGATAATCAATGTAGCGGCTTTATAGATATAAAGAATGGTAAATATAAAGTAATTAGAAATACTGAATATAAATGGCAGTTAAACGAATTTAGAGATTTAGTAAAAGATTATAATTTACCTTTTATAGATGAAAAAGGAAATTTTTTAGAAGATAATATAAATTATAATAAAGTATTTTTTAACAAGTCAAATTTTTTAAGTAATTTTATAATTATAAGAATGATTATAAATAACGAAGAAAATAAAACAGTATATATACATAATGTAAACGTTAAAAGTGAAATAACCAAAAGATAAAATTAAATAAAATGATAACAAAATATAAATTAAATAATAAAAGACTTCCTAAAGCTATTTCAGGAAGTCTTATAGCAAGTGCAGCAGGAACAGGATTAGGTATTGTTACTTCGTTTATTAACAATGCTAAACAAAAGAAAGAACAAGCTCGTATGGAAAGAGAACAAAGAGCTAGTTTATTTAATTCTCAATTAGCAGAAGATAACCAATTACTAGAAAACTTTAATAGTAAAGGAAATATAATCGAGGAATACCTAGAAGGAGGAAATCTTCCTCTCGGCTCACAACCTAATCTTCAAGCAATTCAAGGAGGAACATTAATACCTACAGGAGAAAATACTCAACAAGCAGTAGGTAATACTCATTCTACTAATAATATCGATGGTAATTATGGGATAGATATTGCTAAGAATGGACAACCTATTGCTAATGTAGAAAACGGAGAAATAATAAAAGATGAAGAAAAAGTATATTCTAATCAATTAAAATATGATATTAATAATACTTTTTCTGATAAAATGAGAAAACTAACTAATCAAGAAAATAAATTAAATATTAAATTAGAAAATACTTCTGATGGAAGAAGTAAAAATAGTATCGAAAGACAATTATCTATAATAGATATGGCTAAAGATAATTTATTTAAATTACAAGAAAAGGCTAAAGAACAAATAGGTAATGAAAAATTAGCTAATCCTGATAAAATGAATTTTGATACTGGTAATGCGGTAGAGAATATATTACAAGGAGATAATAATTTATTTAATCCTATGTTAAAAGCTATACCTAATCCTGAAGAGGAAATGGTAGAAGAACAAGAAATGATAGAAGAGAATATGGGTATGCCGAAAGAAGGTATGGCTATGGGAGGTGTGTTAAAGAAATATGTAGTAGGAGGTAATTTCGACCCTTTACCACTTAATCCTAAATATAGAAAAAATAGATTTACTTATAGTAATTCTCTATTAAGAAACGATTTAGGTTTAGTAGATAATCAAAACAGTTATAGAAAATATAATCAATATAATCCTAATAATCCTACTTATCCTATTCCAAATAATACTTCTAATAATTATATTAATAAAGATTCTGTTAATACCAATCCTATTTCTTATACTCCTTATGATATAAGTAAATATTTAAATAATACTGGAAATAATACTACTATTCCTTATAACACTAATAACTCTAATAATACAGGTTCTATAGGAGGTAATGATGGATTAGATAAATTACCTGTTGCTCCAGATATTTCTACTGGAACAGAAACAGGTAATAATTTTGAATCTGTTACCAATACCAGTGATAAACTTAGTGCAGGTAAATTTAATAGTGAAGGTATAACCTCTTCTCTTATTCAAGCCGCACCTGCTATAGCTAATATGTTTATGCGTACTCCTAAAGTACCTGTTCCATTATTAAATAGAACAGAGAAAATGAAAACTACTATTAATGTTAATCCTCAATTAAGTGCTATTAATAATAGTACTAAATCAATAGTAGATAGTGTATTAAATAACACTTCTAATAGTAATAGTGCAAGAGCAGCTATAACTAGAGCTAGATTAGAAGGCACTAAACAATCTAATGATATATTAGCTAATAAAGAAAATCAAGAAACTCAATTAGAGAATCAACAAGCGTTAAATAGACAAACTACTTTACAAGGTAATAATAATATTCTTAATAAATATGCTACAGATAATTTTATAACTCAAGGAGATAAAAGAAGTTTTTTATCTAATAACTTAGCTAGTATAAGTACTGCTGCACAAAATTACTATACAGGAAAAGAATTAAATAAAGCAAGTAATGATGTTATTGAAAACGTATTAAGTAATGACCCTACAGGAGAAAAATCTAGTGCTTATTTAAAAACTGAATATGGTAATATATTAAAGAATCCTAAATTAAGACAAAGAATGTTATTAAATGCTAATATGTTATTACAAAAAGACCCTAATAATTCTCACGCTAAAGAAATTGTAACTAGATTAAATTAATAAAGATGGCACAATATACAGAAGACCAAGTACAAGCTTTACTTGAGAAACAAAAAGCTCAAGTAGATAAATATAATAAAGATTATTATAAACCTGATTTAACTCCTTTACAAGCTATAGGTAATACTGTAGTTCAAAGTAGATTATTAGGCAATGAATACCAGAGTACAGCTGCTCCTGTTTATGTTCATAAACCTATTGCTCAAACAATAGGTTTAATGGAAGATGTAGAAAAAAGATATATTAAAAATAAAGAAGATGTTAATGTATTAAATAACACTATTAATAGATTAGAAGCTTCCGCTACTACAGATAAAGATAAAGAGATAGCTAGTAATTTAAGAGCGTCTTATAATAATTTTAATTCTCAATTTAAAGACGGAAATGTTCATTTAGGAGATGCTACAGTAGATATAGGAGATTTTACTAATGATTTTCAAAATAAATTAGGAGCAGGAGCTTTAAAAGCTAAATCTGATGCTGATATGTTAGCACGACAAATATTAAGAGAAAAATTAGATAAAAAAACTCTTGATGAAGAAGATTATCAAAGACAAATTAGAAATCTTAATGAAATTAATCCTTATAAAACTACTGAAGACGGTAGTATAGTTTATAATAATAAACCTCACGAAGATTTATTATTAAATACTGTTAATTATTACGATGTAGATAAAACATTAACTCCTTTCTTTAAAGATTTTAAAGCTACTTGGTATGTTGATAATCTTGACGGAACATTTACTATTACTAAAGAAGGTAGCGGTCTTACTGGATACGAAATAGGTAAGATTGTTACAAAAGAAGAATTAGATGAAGCAGGTACTAAATTATTAGAAAACGATTTTAATTATACTACTTTTAGAGATGATAAAATTACAGGTAGAATATCAAGTATATATAACGTAACAAGTAAAAATCCTGATGGAAGTATAACAAGTGAGGGGGCTGAATATTTATTAGGAGAATTAAAAGGAATGGTAAGTGAAGAAGATTATAAACAATTACAATCTTTAAGTCCTAAAGACCTTCAAAATCAAATTGAAACAGGTAATGTTTTAAATTCAGTTAAAAATAAATATACTAAAGACCAAATAGAGCCTTATTCATCTGCTTTTTCATACAAAGATAGAGAGATCAAAGTAATGAATGATCCAAAACAACAACAGATATGGGTAACAGAAGCTACAGAACAAGCAGCTCGTATAGCTAATGAAAAACTAATATCAAGTGGAAACTTAAACAAAAATACTGATATACAAAATTTTTCTTATAATACAGATCCTTATAATACAAGTACTACTATTAGAGATGTAGAAACTACTATACAACTTAATGTAGCAGATATAGGAAATTTAGATAAAGAAAAAAATAAACATGAAGTGAGTTTTAATTCAATTTCTAAAACGTATAATATTAAAAGAAGAGAGTTAGAACAAATGAAAACT
>Ga0316607_1000117_pt1 | contig 31702 bp, 31 predicted proteins | sample MIS2016062E_MG_FD_207674 | JGI IMG/M metagenome (GOLD analysis project Ga0316607, IMG submission 207674) | Microbial mat bacterial communities from Middle Island sinkhole, Lake Huron, Michigan, United States - MIS.2016.062E | ecosystem: Environmental > Aquatic > Freshwater > Lake > Sediment...
ATGTTTTTATTGCAAAAAGAAAGAAGAAATTGTTGTCGCGTCGAACGACTTACGAGGCTTTTCCCGTAGTACTAAACCCATCCCAATATTCAATCCGCATTACGCGTCAAGCGGCTCAATAGCTTGTCTTCACCTGATTTTATCTTCTTTCACTATATGCCATGTTTTTATTGCAAAAAATTAGAGGATATGTTTATTTTGTATTTCCAGATTTCCAATCCGTGGAAATTTTAAGAAAAGAAGGGTAAGAGCTTTTCAGCCCTTACCCCAATTCTACGGTTCGAGCGGTGTATTAGCACCAAAACCCTGTGGATTATATGGATTATTAGCTGCACCCAACGTCGTGATCACTGCAAGTATTGCCTGCCCAATCACATTCACGAGGGTCACGTTCTCTGCAGACACCAACAGGACTAGAATACCCATAAGGTTCGTCACGACAACCACCCAAAAAGGAATACTTTTCCAAAACGCTTGTTTCAATTGTTTTTCCTCCTATTTATTATTTATTGACTTCGTAAAATGGCACAATTACGATTTACCGGCTTTTGCTTTTACCGTTGCTTTGTTCGCGACGATTGTGTCAAGGCAGGCTGATATCTGCGCTTTGGTCATCGTCTGGACTTGATATCATTCCAAATTTATACATTGTTGCCTACTTATAAAATCTTCTTAATTAAAATTACGGAATTTGCAATACCATTTGCCCTTGCAATACCTATATTGGTAAAGTAACTAAGAAATGGTGTTATTCCATTAGCCCATTTATTAGTTCTAAGTGTTAGCATCCCGTATATAGTGATAAAGGGTGATGTGACATGTGCTACTGAGAGGTATACACCGTCTGTACTAAAGGCACAACCACGCCCACTACCTGTTGGGAGTGTTGTGGGGTTGGTCAACTTGGTGAACACATCACCACTTCTCTTGTATATAGTGATAAATGGTGTTATGTCATGTGCTACTGAGAGGTATACACCGTCTGTACTAAAGGCACAGCCATACCCATCACCTGTTGGGAGTGTTGTGGGGTTGGTCAACTTGGTGAACACATCATCACTTCTCTTGTATATAGTGATAAAGGGTGATGCGTCATGAGCTACTGAGAGGTACACGCCGTCTGTACTAAAGGCACAACCACGCCCAGTACCGGTGGGGAGTGTTGTGGGATCTGTCAACTTGGTAAACACATCACCACTTCTCTTGTATATAGTGATATAGGGTGATGTGGCATGTGCTACTGATAGGTATACACCGTCTGGACTAAAAGCACAGCCATACCCGTCATCTGTTGGGAGTGTTGTGGGGTTGGTCAACTTGGTGAACACATCACCACTTCTCTTGTATATAGTGATAAATGGTGATGTGGCATGTGCTACTGATAGGTAAACACCGTCTGGACTAAAAGCACAGACACGCCCAGCACCTGTTGGTAGTGTTGTGGGGTTGGTCAACTTGGTGAACACATCACCACTTCTCTTGTATATAGTGATATAGGGTGATGTGCCAAGTGCTACTGATAGGTAAACACCGTCTGGACTAAAAGCACAGACACGCCCAGCACCTGTTGGTAGTGTTGTGGGATCTGTCAACTTGGTGAACACATCATCACTTCTCTTGTATATAGTGATAAAGGGTGATGCGTCATGAGCTACTGAGAGGTACACGCCGTCTGGACTAAAAGCACAGCCACGCCCAGTACTCACTGGGAGTGTTGTGGGATCTGTGTGTTTCCCCATCACAAATAACTCAGATTTGTATATAGTGATAAATGGTGATGTGACATGTGCTACTGAGAGGTAAACACCATCAGCACTGAATGCACAGCCACGCCCAGTACTCACTGGGAGTGTTGTGGGATCTGTCAACTTGGTAAACACATCACCACTTCTCTTGTATATAGTGATATAGGGCGATGTGACATGAGCCACTGAGAGGTATACACTGTCTGTACTAAAATCACATCCACGCCCATTACCTGTTGGGAGTGTTGTGGGATCTGTCAACTTAGTAAATACGTCTCCACTTCTTTTGTAGATGGTGATGAACGGTGTTGTGTCGTGTGCTACTGAGAAATATACGCCGTCTGGACTAAAGGCACCGCCATACCCAAGACCTGTTGGGAGTGTTGTGGGATCTGTCAACTTGGTGAACACATCACCACTTCTCTTGTATATAGTGATAAAGGGTGATGCGTCATGAGCTACTGAGAGGTACACGCCGTCTGGACTAAAAGCACAGCCATACCCAATACCTGTTGGCAGTGTTGTGGGATCTGTCAACTTGGTGAACACATCACCACTTCTCTTGTATATAGTGATATAGGGGGATGTGTCATGTGCTACTGATAGGTAAACACCATCAGCACTGAATGCACAGCCATACCCAATACCTGTTGGCAGTGTTGTGGGATCTGTCAACTTGGTGAACACATCACCACTTCTCTTGTATATAGTGATATAGGGTGATGTGCCATGTGCTACTGAGAGATATACACCGTCTGTACTAAAGGCACAGCCAAGCCCATTGCCTGTTGGGAGTGTTGTGGGATCTGTCAACTTGGTAAACACATCACCACTTCTCTTGTATATAGTGATATAGGGTGATGTGCCATGTGCTACTGAGAGATATACACCGTCTGTACTAAAGGCACAGCCATACCCATTGCCTGTTGGGAGTGTTGTGGGATCTGTGAGCTTTTCCTTACCATCTATTGCACTATTTTTTCCAACTACTTCACCCTTGTATGTTATATGTAGGATTTCTTCGTTTACATTTATAGAACCTATTATTTTTAATTCGCCCCCACCGATATTTACTCTCCCCATCTTAAAGCACCTCCATATTGTGTATTTTCCGTTAAATAATACATTTATTTCACCACCTTATATCTGATGGGAATATTGACAGTTGGAGCAATATTTGCGAAGAATGTTATTCCACCATTATATTCTTCAACTGTTGGGTTTAATTCCATTTCTTGTGCTACATCCTGATAATCCTTATCGACTGTCACATCGACCCAATTATCAACTGTAACATCTGTTATCAGTAGATCATATTTTAATGTATTCTCCCCAGTGTTTGCTACCCACCCTGTAGTAGGAAGCGTACTGACCCCTTTTGTAATCATTTGTGCCAATTGTGTATTCGCCATTTGAGCTTCACCTAATGCTGATAAAATTAAACTGTCTAAATCACCCATTAGACACCTCCGTTTAATTCGGCCAATCTTGACCAATTTACATCGGCCTGAACAAACCTGTATACACCAATAATCTCACTCCAATCAGATCTATACATTTCAAGAGTAGATCCTAGCTGTATTGGCTTATCATCCATTTCGATTAAGTCTTCAATATCACCATCACCGGCTGCAACTGCAATATGGCATCTGTTCTCATCTGTTGTTAGATCTATTTTCCGTATAACTACTGGCCTCATTTTGTTTCTCCTTTTTGTTTATTTTATCAATACACTCATGACATACAAACGTCCCCTCGGGAACAGGCATACCACATGCGATGCAAGTATCTTATCCTTCAAACATATGATAATCTCCTATTTAAATATAAAAAATGCTACAGCCGTTGTAACAATTGATAATAGGACACTTCCAAACCCAACAAGAAGCCATTTAATTAGAGCTTTTTGGTTTGCGAAGGCCTGTTCGGCAGGTTCTTTTTTATGTTGCTCGAACTCTTCTTTTTGTTTTCTAAGTAAATTCATAAAAGCATCCTGCCCCTTTTTTTGTTCTTCATTAGAACGTTCTATTTTATCATATAATTTTAAGACTGTATCTTTGGTTTCCATATTATCTTTAATACTCGCAATATCCGCCTCATGTCGGTCACTAGCTTTGGCTACATAACTAACCTCTTTAGTTAAAGCAGCGACTCCACTAACAAGATCGGCTATATTCTTGTTACTAGAGCGCATTTCGATCGTGAAATCTTTGATTAAATCGACAAGACTATTTATTCGTTGATGCGCAGACCCAGTGCTTTGTTCTGTTTCAGTGATTCTCCGCTCATGCTCTCTTATCATTTCTGGATTACATTCATCCATTTCTACCTCCAAAGATATTTTTATATTCCTCATCAGAAGAACTTGCTTCGGTCCCCTTTGTAGTTTGCCGACTCGAGGAGCACCACGTGCCACCACTCAAGCTGTGTCGGAGCATCGATCTTGTTCATTGTGAAGGCTATACCGTACTTATTACAAGATTGATTATTTCGCCCGAATGGTAGGATGTTCTTCTTGACAAAATAGCGTATACCGGGGCCCTGGAGGTCAATTGCTCCTGCAAACTCGTGCCAGGACTTACCTGGAGGAGCCGCTGGATTAGCCTTCGGTGCCACAGGATACTTTTTTGGATCCGCCTTATAATTCTTATACGCGATCCACTTGTCGTAAAGTCTCTTCTGGTCGGCAGTAGCTCGATAGCCAAAGCAGCCAGATGCCTTTAGATTGTTGGCACGAAGCCATGCCGCCACTCGCCCTTGGAGAACCTTATTAACGTTCCCATTTGCCAGCGGCGGCGCGAACTTCAAATATGTCATAACATTTGGCTCCATCGGATAAGTCTTGAGTTTCTCAGCCAAAGGTTCTGAAATATAAGGCACTTTTGCAATATAAAGAATGGAACTAAGAATAGCGTTCGTCAAATCTGAGATGTGGCTAACAATCCATGCTGCATCTTCGGGATTATCATGAAAAGCAATTTCTATAAGTACTGCCGGAGCATGAACCGATCTAACCTCTGCCATTGTCCCAGCTTTAACTCCTCTATCTACTGTAGGAGTCAACGCCGAAACTTTCTCATACAAGAACCATGCCAACTTTGTTGAGATTGACGTAGTGCTATTAGGATCATAACAAAACACCTCGCAACCACGTGCCTTACCGTTCAATGCGTTTGAGTGAATAGCCAGATGTATGTCAGGTTTGTATGTGTTTGATTCTAGAACGTGTCCTGCATAAGTATTTGATTTCTTATTACGCATGAACTCAATAGAAGGAGAATATGCTTTTAGCTTCTCACAGAGAGAATCTGCGATTAGGTTCATGACAGCCTCTTCATTGGTCCTATTTGCATATAGATTAGCTTCTTGACTAGATGGCGAAATATAAAATTTCATCTATCCTCCTATATGATGTTGCGCGACTGTTTCAGAGTTGTCGTTAGTGTTTGGAGACATGTTCTCTATTTCCATTTTGAATCCTCCTTAAATCTCTTCTTGGACTTCTTCGGTTAACAAGTCCTCGGCAGGTTGTTCAATGACTTCTGTTCCATGTTCGGCTGAATTGAACTGACCCCCACACTTCGGACATGCCACGGTCGGCATGATTGTGGCAAACCCGAAAACCTGTCCACAGGCGCATCTGACTTCTCCTTGAAGCATAGTTCCTCCTTTACGGTATCCCGAATTGAATCGTGCATTGCAGGTCTATGACTCTTTGGTCGGTCTTGTGTATCCCGTCTACTGTGTAATCTGCTGTGATGACCACATTGTTTGCAGGTGCTGTGTCGAATGTGATGGCGGTGTATTTGAGGGATAGATCATATGTAATGATGTATGGAGTGGTGTAGTGTGCTACCGCAAGAATCAAACCATCCGAAGAAAATGTGCAACCGTTTCCAATGTCTGTTGGTAATATAGCAGGGTTTGCACGTTTAACCCATGCGCCACCTGTCCAATCGTATATTGTGATGTATGGACTTGTGCTGTGTGCTACTGCAAGAATCAAACCGTCTGGTGTAATGTCGCAACCGTTTCCAGTGCCTATTGGTAATATAGCAGGGTTTGTTCTCTTAACCCAAGCGCCACCCGTCCAATCGTATATTGTGATGGATGGACTTGTGGTGTGTGCTACCGCAAGAATCAAACCATCCGAAGACAATGCGCAACCGTATGCAGTGCCTGTTGGTAATACAGCAGGGTTTGCACGTTTAACCCATGCGCCGCCTGTCCAATCGTATATACTGATGTATGGAGTGGTGTAGTGTGCTACTGCAAGAACCAAACCATCCGAAGACAATGCGCAATCGTATGCAGTGCCTATTGGTAATACAGCAGGGTTTGCACGTTTAACCCATGCGCCGCCTGTCCAATCGTATGTAGTGATGTATGGAGTGCTGTAGTGTGCTACCGCAAGAATCAAACCATCCGAAGACAATGTGCAACCGTATGCAATGCCTGTTGGTAATACAGCAGGATCTGTTCTCTTAACCCATGCGCCGCCTGTCCAATCGTATGTTGTGATATATGGAGCGATGTAGTGTGCTACCGCAAGAATCAAACCATCCGAAGACAATGTGCAATCGTTTCCAATGTCTGTTGGTAATATAGCAGGGTTTGCACGTTTAACCCATGAGCCACCTGTCCAATCGTATATAATGATGTATGGAGTTATGCTGTGTGCTACCGCAAGAACCAAACCGTCTGGTGTAATGTCGCATCCGCGTCCAGTGGACCCAGGCAGTGTAGTAGGATATGCAATCACATAACCAGGCACAAGTCCTGTATTTGCGTTGGTTTCTTCTTTTGTAAACGCGGTGGTTGCCACGCCATCTTTCTTCATCACCACGGTAGACTGTCGTATACTTCGTGATGGCAAAATGAATCTTCGGGTAGTACCATCCCCAACACCAACAGAAACATCGGCCAATTCCAATCCAGAATACCCGGCATATGGCAAAACAACACGAGCAATACCGGCTGTGTTAGATGCACCGACCCCAAACTCTCGGATATGGCCGTTCCCGTTTGAAACAGACAACCTTGCCACGGCACTGGATGTGCGCTTGTTCGCCACATCTGCTGTCCATGTACCGGCTGTAATGGAACCAATAGCATTACGGGCGACAATAGTATTTACTGACTCGCTTCCTTCTATTGCAGATTCGCCTGCGTAAAACGATTGGTTACTAAATGTGGCTCCGCCAATCAAATAATTTATAAGCGGGTTATTTGATGGTAGGCTACATATTGAAATGTCTGTACCCGTAGACAGCGTTACGAACACCGTGGCATAAATCATAACAACGTCTGTTGCGGTCTTGAGCAATGTGGTCGGGTTTCCAACCTCGTCCTCCAACATGGCGTGAGTGACAAGGTTTGTTGATAATGCGCCATATGCGATGCCAACCTCGGACAATATTGATCCAACATATTCTTCTGGCTCCAATCGGATTGATCGTTTCCAAGAGGACGTTGGCAATGCCTTCACCAACTCCACATCGGTTGCGACCTTTGTCCCCAAATAAGTGAACAGTGCGGTGTCACCGATTGCCGGTGTACCAGAACCCGTCCCGAAAAGAATATTCACGAAATATACTGACCGTGCTGTCAACCTTGTCCACATCGTCGTGCAGACAATATTGAAAGCCCTTGCAGTCTGTTTCAGTTCTCCGGTGATACTATCTCTGACCTCGATGTCGAATCTGTTGTGGATTGACGCTCCTACATTGATCATATATCCTCCTACAAAACATTTGTACCAACCCATGTAACCGTGACCGTAAATGCCGAGACTTGTACCGTGATTGCCTCATCGGTATACCTGTTCCTCCAAACTATTTCTGTCGCGATTACACTAAATGCAGAAACCTGCGCCGTAATATATTCTGGTAACAACGGATTCGGTAATCGTACCAAGTCAGCTGGTGTAAACGCCACCGAAAACGACTGAACGATTCCATCGTTTCCAGCCAAATTTCCTGTAAGTTGTGAATATGCAACCGTTAAATTCCCCTCGACGTTCTGGAAATGCTTGAGTCTTTTCATTGTCAGCAACACTTCATTATCTGGTGTAGTTGCATCGGAAATTATAAACGAAGTGAGCGTAGGTGTGATGTTTGTATTTGTAGTTGAGAACGATTGTTTGAACCAAAGGTGTGTATTTGAAACTGTGAGGGTATCCCCAGAACTTACGGAAGTCCAAGATGATGGGTTACCACCACTAGTAAAAGCGTATTCTATTGATACGGATGTTCCGCTTGGTAAATCACTTGTCCATGTTGGAATAATATTGGTTGGGAATCCTGCGGTGAGAATCGCTGGCGTTGTTCGATAACCAGATGTAGCATAAGCAGAATTCTCTACTGCAAATCCATAGGCCGCCCACTGATCGGCGACAGAAATTGTGAATGTTGCCTCATCGATTCTCGTTGACTCGTCGTTGTTTGTTGCAATTACAACACCACTTCCTGCGGTTGTTGTGCTGATCTGACTTATACGATTATCAGGTCTGTTTGTCGGATACGCTGAAACTGTTTGGTTGTAATCCCATCCTGCAGCAGAAATCGCAAGTCTTTTCTTTATGCTGTCAAATGCCGCAACACCGCCCCACGGAACAGTTGGAGTCTTTGGGCTTACTGTTGTGCCGATATTGTAAGATGTTCCAGCTATAATTCGTGCTTGAGGAATCCGTAAACATATCCACGTTGTACATTCACTGGCATGAGTAACATTAAATCCTGCAATCGTTCCTGTGGCGACCCGATAAAATACGGAAAAATAACTTCCACCACTCGATATCCCAAATAAGAGTGTCCAATCTGTTGGTGTGGTAGGAGCAGTTGTTCCGTCTTTGCTAAATAGTAGGACGACCAAATCGTTCGCCACAATTCCAGTCGGAAGAGCAATTGCTGTGATTACGCCGTTTACATTTATACCACCACGTGAGTTGGAGGCAATAGTAGGAAAAGAATCTGCGGTTGCAAGCTGCACCCCCTCGGGTCTCCATAGGTCACGGAACTCAACGTCTGATAATGTGCCATCAGTCAACACATCTTCATGGTACACAGTGCTTTGATGTGCTTCCACTTTTTCGACAATATAACTCCCATTGACCAACGTGCCTAAGTCTTGACTCGGCATCTCGACCCATTGTGGTTCGACTCCCGCGACTGTGAAGGCCGGTGCGTCCGTGTATGAGTAATACGGTTGACAAATAAACTCTGCGGTGTTCAGATCATAAAACATTCCGTCATTTGAACCATCATAAACCATAAACCATTCGGAGTTGTCATTTGATCCTTCCAGAATAAAATCTCTAACTCCACGTAATTGATAAGTACTTATAACAAACTTTGTGGCGGACACGCCTTTTCCTGCACCAAGATCTACCTTCAACCACTGCCCACCAGACTGTGTAGTGGCTGCCTGCCACCATGTTCCGGTATTTCCATCGAATGCTTTTGCAGCAATATAGGTCGAGCTAGACTGTGAAGATGCAGAATATACCTGTCCACCACCTTGACTCGTTCCTCTGGCAATTTCTTGTTCCGAACCGCTAATCGTCGCATATATTCCAAGTTCTGAAATCATTAATATTCCGTCATTTGTATTGAGAGTCAAGGTTCCGTTTCCCCAAATTCGATACGCAACAAGCCGATAATATCGAAATGTCATCACGGTCTTGTCGAACGTGTTTGTTAATGATTGTGTGAATCGCATTCCGATCTTGGTGCCATCTTGTTTCTTACTCATTCCAGATAGCCTCCAATCCGGGCACCTCTGGTGCGCCAAGGTTTATCGGTGTAAATGTGACGTTAAAACTAGAAATAGATTGTCCAACGCCACCCTGTAGCCCACCAGACGCATCCGTATAATGAACCGTCAAATCTCCAACCGAAGCATTGAAATCTTGGGCGTCTAACCAAAGTACGTTGTAAGGATATGTTTCCACGATTGCCGTTGCTGTGCCAAGATAGGTATGTGAGGCTGTATCCGTGACCGTGAATTTCGCTTCCTGCCCAATTCCATTTGTGATGTCATGGTCGAATATGATACCGATTCGATTACCCCATTGATCGGTTGTGGATTCGATGTTCTGCGCTGATACCGGAACAGTATCGCCAGCATATCTAACCCAGACACTTATATCAGATACTGAAGCGGTTAAGGATTCTTCGAGTTCGTAATTGTGCCAAAAGACTTCGGTCGTAGCCACGGAAAACAGAGATATCATAGCAGTGATCTGGTTAAGATCAGGCGTTCCCTGTGCGGCCCATATGCCGTATCTAATAAATAGCGACATATGACCTCCTTTATGCCTTTAACGCGCCAACTAAAAGCCACTCATCTGTACCAATTTTCTTGAGTGTGGCAGTTGTGTATTGCCCATACAGTTGCAGATTCGTGCCAGGAGAATTGACGGTCACGCCCGACCCCTTTGCGATGCTAACGTTTCCTTCTCCATATCGAATAACTGCGATCTCCGTGTCGATAGGAAATGCAACTGATGCATTTGGGGGAACGGTAATAGTCACAGATGATATACTATCCACCTTCTGGACTGTGTTTGCATCTGTGAGTGCGAGGGTTTTATTCAGATTAACGTTAATAGTGGCAGGATCACTTGACCCACCGCCTCCAGTACTTCCGTCGTCCGTCAATGAAAAAACTACTTCTGTTCCTGCGGAGAGTGTTCCAGCACCTGTTGCAACATAGGTAATGTATAAACCGTCTGATTTTTTCTCGATTTCTGCCTTACCATTTTCTCCAACGCCAGTACCTGCTCCAAGTTCAATTAATGGATTATAATTACCTGTCCCTGAATCATAGCGGTGTAAGAGGGAGAGTTTGACAAATCCAATACCATCAGGTCCATTATAGACAAATCGCATCACTGGAAAATCATTTTCAGTTTCGGTGATACCGGTTCCGATACTTTCAGCATCGACCCAATATAAGGGTGCTCCCGTTCTTCCCGTAACTTGAATTTCGTCCACATTCAACGGATCTGGTATCTGTGCATCAAAAAACTCGATGTATTGGTCGTGACCTCTCCAGTATCCAATCGGTGCGAGTCTAAGCGGATCAGTTGATGGAAGGAGATACCGGATAACCATGTCAGATGTATCGATCTCATCAACCGTCAGCTCCGCAATATACCCCTTTTGCGCAGTAAGATTATTCACAATAACTGTATTAGATATGACAATATCTATCTCAGCCTTCAAAGCTTCGATTGTGTCTGCAGATAGTGTTCCGTCGAAGATATAGAGTCCTGTTGCTGGGTCGAAATATATCTTAGGAAGCCAATTACCAAGACCGTCTCCTACTTGCATTTGAAATGTATCGGCATTCATAACAGTTCTAGCCATTAGATCACTACGGATAGATTCAAATCCATATTCAGGACTGATACGAGCTCCATAATATGTTTTACCTTTAACAAGCGAAGAAGTTTCAATTCTAAATAAGGAACTAGCTAAATCATTAATATAATTAGAGAAAACAAGACTTGTATCCATCTCATCATAAGGATTTGTAGTTAAACGAACAACTCGAAGTTGCTCATTCAATCCAAGTTCTGGTTGCCTTAGAACGACATTATCGCCTAATTCGTACGAATCCCCTGGTAAGTATATGGGAGTACATGAATATGATACGAGATTGTTCCCGTCCTTATCCTTCTGCCTCTTATTCAGGGTCTTCTCGACTATCTTGATGTTTCTGTCTTTAATAATGGATGTAACTTCTGTAGAGCCACGATGTACTACGATGTCGACAACAAAATTATTGAAGTTAACTTCCCCACCAAGGTACGCTACAAACTCCATGACGAGTTGACGACGACTCTTGGCTTCTTGTGCCGAATATGTTACTGACGTAGAAAACCCTAATGTACCAACTGAAAAGGGTGTCTCGTCCAAGATTTCACCTAAAATAGAGGAGGGAAGGCCCGTCCCAGCAAAATATGGCATGTTGTATGTAGGATTATTAAGTCGATATGACACGTGCTCTGCTTCTACATCGATGGTGAATGTGTTGTCAGTATTCGCACTCTTTTTGAGGTAAGCAATGTCGAAGTATTGACCATCAACTTCAAATATGGCATTGTCAGTTATCAAACTAGCCATCTTATTGTCTAGTATCGTCGTGAAATCTAATGTATTCTCGCCATTAATTTCCTCCAAGCGAGTGGTAGATAATACATTTTTAATCACTCCAAGACCTACAAAGCTACTATCAACAATTCTTATCATAGGGTCCCTTCCCTCCTCCCTCTGTCATAACCACAGCGGAATATACTCGACAGTTACAGTTGCAGTAAGACCTGTTCCCGTGATTGATAGTGTATTTTCGCCTGGAATAACATGCAAAAATGTATCGGTAGCTCCCGTTAGGGAACCATATTTGTTGACACCACCAAGATCTGCTTCCAACTCGATGTTATCAATCGTCAGAACTCCGGTTCCTGCGCCAGTATATGTCAAGGTCTTTCCGTTAAGAGTTAATGCCAGAGTAGTCCATGAACCATCAACTATCATTTTGAATTTGCTACCTTGAGGACTTCTGGAGTTGATAATGCGAGTTCCTGGATTTATGAAAACCAAAGTTCCTGATGCTGCTAGAACTACTTCCTCAGATTCCTCGGTCACAGAGTAAGCAAAGGGCTGGCAGTCGAACGTAATGTTGGCTGTACCAGACCCCCACAAACTCTCAAGCTCAATTTCGTCAGTAACCTTCGCGAGATAATACTTATCTGGTTCGTCATTGATAATCAATCTACACCAAGAGCCAACGCTAAGCCAAGCAGCAATACTTCGGGCACGTGTGCGCAACTCCTCGTAACTGGTGCCAATGTAGGCAATCCGCATTGTGAGGTTACGCATGGAATGTTCGTTGTCGTCGAAGTCATAGACTCCAGACACGCCAACGGGGTCAATTCTCCGAACCTTAACGGCAGGGAGTAGAGGCCGTTTGATAGATTTACAGACAAGTGAATAATACGAACTCTCTACGTTGTTGAAGTTAAATGCGCCTATCATAAAGCAACTACTCCCTTCGCATTATTATACCGATCGATGATGTTCCCAAGTTTGTTGCTAATCGTCCGAATGTCATTATCGTTTCGTACAGAGAAGTGGTTAACCATTTGGATTTTGGAATTGTCAGTATTGTTTGTGGAGGCAACATCGTTCGTCCCTACAGCAGTCCTTCCAGGAGCAGATATACTAGCCACTTTAAGTTGTGACGCCGATACATTAAGTCCCTTACTACCAAATATGGAATTCAGTTGCTTTCCACCATTCTCAATATTGGTCAAATCCAGAACAGGTCTAATTGTAGGGGTAACGTCGAGACTACCATTTACCATATCAGAGATTCTTGAAATCGTAGACTGCAGTGCGGATATAGCGACGTTACCAACGCCGACAGCAGAAGTCTTAACAACGCTAGTAAAATTATTTAGTCCGAGTGCAAAACCTTGATCCGCGTACATTCCGAGTTTAGCAAACTCCACTGATGGAGAATGGGCTCCGATAGCAAATTTGGCAGCTTCAAGAGCATCCGTCGCCATCTTTGCAGAGGCTGTGGCAAGATTTACCGCTTCGGTCTTAATCCCGGAAATCATTCCATCGACCACACCAACGCCTAGTTCTGCCCAGTTCGGTTTCTTGATCTCAGCAGTAACGTTGGTACCAAGTGTAGCGAACTCTTTCTCGGTCTCCGTGCGAAGTGTTCCAATCTTACCGAGCCACTCGGCTTTAAGTACATCAAGTTGCGAAGTAGATTCAGTGGTCAGAGCCTTCAATTGAATAGCCCAAGATTCCCGATACAATTCAAGTTCTGTTACTGCATCGGACTTGAGTAGTGAAATCTTATTGATCGATTCAACACGAAGGCCTTCGAGTTCCTGAACAGACTGCTTCTTTGCGAGTTTGTGTTTCTCTTCCCACATAGAAGCGTAATTGGTCAATTCAGCAGCACTAAGAGAATCCAACGCCTTGATTTGTTCAACAGATTGTGGACCCATGGCTTCAAGTTCAGAAATAAGACCACTGCTAAGCCCCTTACCAGCAAGACTTTCCAGCCTAATTTGCCAGGTCTTGAATTCAATGATTTGGCTCTGTAGATTCGCAAGTAGTTTTATACCACTAACTGGTTCGGCTTTAGCCACTTCATCAAATAAGCCCCGCGCATTGTACAAGGCATCCGAACGTTCACGAACTGCATTGTTATACTCATCCGTGACTGCTTGAATATCCTGAACCAGCCGGTCGTTGATACTTTTGGTAGCGTCGTAATAGTCTTTCTCGAGTTGAAGTCTCTTCTCCTTAGTATCATTTTGAACTGCGAGAACGCCCTTTGAATATGTCATATCCGCAGAGGCGATCTCATTCTTCAGCCTATAGATTTCTCTATCTGCCTTACGACGTTCATCCGATCCCTGTTTATACCGCTTCTGGACACGCTCCCACGCTGCAAGTTCTGTGTTTAGACTCATCGTATTGTAGTATTTGCGGTCCTCGATGTACGCCAGAGACTCTTCGAACGCAGTCTTGACGGTCTTTGTGATTCCACCAGTAGAGGCTGTTAGTTTGGGTTTCGCGTCGGTAACGCCAGTTCCAACTGAGTCACTTAGAGTCTCGCCAACCTTGTTCCCTAACTTCTCGACGTTGCGTGTGTATTGGTTATCCCACATACTTGTGTCTCTGAAGGGGGTTGTTACACCAGGAATATCCCTTTGGCCATTCTTCATGGCCTCAAATACTGCCCGACTATCCCAGTTATCAATTGGTTTACGAACAGCGTCAACAACTTTCTGACCCATCTCTGCCGCAGCGTCAACAGCGCCTTGAGTACTGCTACGAATACCATTACCCAAACCCATACCAGAGTACTGACCTATTTGGTCAAATTCGTATGAAGGAGAGGCAATTCCAAGAACCTGTTTAGCCGAGTCTAGAACAGAAGACGCAAGTTCTCCAGCCCAGTCGGCGGCTTCTTTGATTTTGCTTCTTAGTCCATTGATAAACCCGTCGACCATATCCTTACCCATGTCTGCGAATCCAACAATCGCTTTACCTCCCGCTTCAATGGTCGCTGAAATAAGATTACGAATAGCCTTTACCATCGGGTCGGCGTTGTTACGGATTGCGTTTGCTGTTCCGTTGATGAACGCAAGAATAAGGTTGACGCCAGCTTGAATGACTTCTGGTATCATGTCGATCACACCATTAATGAACTCCGTGACAATCTTGATTGCTATCTTGACAACGTCACGAATATGAGTGGCTAGTCCGGTCAGAATACCGATGATAAGTTCCATGCCATCTTCAACGAGTTGAGGAACATACTGAAGTAATGTAGAGGAGAGTTTCATGAGCAATACCATAATTCCATCAACAACTTTCGGAATGATAGCAATCAAGGCGTCGATCAATGCCCCTACGAGTTTGACAATAGCCTTTACAAGTTCGGGAGCAGCATCGCCTAACACTACTGCGAGCGCAACGATGCCTTCGCCTAACTTGCGAAGAGCCAAAGGAATAAGACCAATTATAGCCGTGACGATGACGGTTATTGCAGCCGCGGCACCTGTTCCAGCAACAGCTAAGGCAGATAAGCCAGTAGCAAATAACAAGACGCCTCCGCCAATTGCCAGTAAACCAACACCAAGTAAGGCAATTGCAGCAGCGAGGCCGAGTATTGATGGTATTATTGGCGTGAGGACGAGCGCCGCAATCCCGATGACAGCGAATGCTCCCGCAAGAGCAACGAGTCCTTTTCCAATTGATTCCCAAGACATTGAGCCAAGAAGCATTAGTACAGGCGCAAGTATAGCAAGAGCTGCAGAAACAACGAGTAATGCTGCTGCTCCAGGAAGAGCAGTCTTCATCAGGAACATCGCACCGGCGATAATACCAAGGCCTGCTGCTAGAGCGATCCCTCCTTGAATAAGCTCGCCTGTATCCATCCCACCAAGTTGACCAATAACTTGTGCAAATATGAGTAAGGCTCCACCAAGGATTGTCAATCCTACAGCAGTTGCTACTATCTTACCTGCGCCGCCAAGGGCCTTGGAGAATATAGTAAGTTGAAGCATGACCATTGTAACTGCGCCTAATCCCTGAAGAAGTGCGCCAGGGTTCATGTCTGCGAACATTTTAACTGCGTTGGCAAGTACGAGAACGCCTGCCGCCAAGGCAAGTAGTCCTAGACCTTGGCCAATACCCATTTGGTTCACGCTAGCAAATTTGGCGAACAGCCCCAACTCAGCGATAAGAACGCCAACACCAACCAATCCCTTAGTGAGAGTAGCTGCGTCAAGTGCACCAAGTTCTTTAACAACATCAACCAATGCTCGAATAGCAAAAGCAAATACAACAAGTCCAGCCGCACCCATGAATAACTGCTTCGTGTTCTTGTCAATGGATTTTGCAACGGTGACTAGCGTCGCCGATAATAAAGCGATGGTTCCGAGGCCTTTAATTGTGTCTTCCCAGGATAAATCGGCTAGAGTTTTCATAGCAACGGATAGAATAAGAACAGCCACCGATAAAGAAATAAGTGCGGCCGTAGTCTTGTTAAGTCCGACAAACCCCTTGGGTCCCATAACTTTCGTTAAGATAGCCATGGAGGCAGTTAATTCAGCAAAGAGTACAGTAATCGCACCGAGAGCTACTGTTAGTTTTATGGGATCAATCAGGGATAGAACAACTAGTGACGCCGCAAGAATAGCGATTGCTCCTGCGATCTGCATCAGGGTTCCAGCTTTTAAGGACGTTTGATATGCTTCGAGACTTCCCTTCACGCCATCCAGAATTCCTTTGATGCCATCAAGCATTCCTTTTCCGCCATCTGTAATCGAGGTCAATGAGGCAATGAACTTCTTAATCCCAACAAGAATCAAGGAGAATATACCTGCATTGAAGACATCCAGAAGAGCGTTGAAGTCAAAGGTCTCTAAGGACTTTGTTATACCGTCTCGTAACTGACCAATACCCTCTCCTGCAATTGCTGCCATCTTTCCAATGATAGGAAATACTTTCTTAACTTCAGCCACGATGCCCTTAAATATAGTTCCGATAAAGTCGAAGAACTTAACGAATGGGCCAAATCGTTTGTTTACTCTGTCTGAGAAAGTATCCAAACCACTCATATCGATGTCGCCGAACGAAGCAAATACACCTGAAATATAGGCGAATCCTGCTTTAAGGGCATCGATGACTGGCGTTAGAAAATTCCCAATCTTAGCAAACGCTTTTCCAAAGAAATCAGTTGTCCGAATCATCTCGTTGAGCCCAACAAGATAATCTCCAAACGAAGCCGTAACTCCAAGGATACTATCTCCCATAGGGAACAAAGATTTAATAAACGGCATGACTGCATTTACGATGGCTACGAATGCTTGTCTACCAATATCCAAAAGGGCAAAGAATCCCTTGAATGTGCTCTTAATTTTTGCAAGAGTTTCATCTCCCATTTTGAATTTCTCGGTTAGGGCAAGAAACGCCTCTGACATCCTGACTAACTTAATACCTGTGATCGGTGGAAAAATCTCTTTGAATGCCTCAGAGATAGGCGCGAGTACCCGTTGTAATCCCTTTATTACATTTGTAATGCCAGCAATTACTGCATCTCGTCCACCAAATGCTTTCCAGAAGAGTGTCATGTTGTTTCTGGCAGTTTCTGCTGGGCCGATTAGGTTGTTGAACGCGTCGTTGATTGCAGTTAAGGTTTTTGTAGCTTCGTTTTTGTCGCCAATGATATTTTCCCAGGTTACTGCCCAACCAGATTGAACAGATTCTTTCATGGTGCTGAACAACTGGGTAAAGGTCTTGACGTCCTGAGCCGCTTTTAATAGCGATTCGTCGTCTGCCATTTTAGAAAGAGTTGCTGTCAGGATTTCAGAGGTTAACCATCCCTGTTCAAGGGTTTCTCTGAATGGTTTAGAAGCATCAACAACGACACCCATCTCTTTAGCTGTCTTCGTTAAGGCATTCTTAAAGAGTTCACCACCCATGCCAGCATTGACAACTGAGTTCCAGTCCATTAACTTAACTGTTCCAGAGGCCATTGCTTGAGACAGTTGATACATGGCTGTCGACGCCTGTTGAGCGTTCGAACCTGAACCAGCAGCTAGATTGGCGATACCCTTGATGGATTTCGCTGCAAGATTAACATCGATACCAGCCGCGGTAAACGTACCTACATTCTTTGCCATCTCGGCAAAGTTATAGATTGTCTTGTCTGCGTATTGATTCAACTCATCCAGAACATCAGTGACCTGAGTCAGGGTTGTCCCTTTGCTTGCAGTATTTGTCAGGATGGTTTGAATGGCGCCCATCTTTGTCTCGTATTCATTGAAACCCATCTTGATAGGATCAAGCGTGAGACTAGATACGAACCTTTTACTCATGTTAACTGCTGAGTTGGTGAGATTCTGGAGGGTAGTAATACCTATTGCACCAAGTGCCGTGAATTTAGCAGAGATGTTATCGACGCCAAGGGCAATGCTGCTAAGATTAAAGTTGCGAGCCGCATTCTGAAGTGAGGATAATCCTTTTGATGCTTTATTAAAATCGAGATTCTTTTTTAAAGTATCAATCGAATTGATACTAGTCTTGACGCCACTCTCAAACTGTTTGTTATCAAAGTGCATACCTACGACGCGTTCATCGACTGTCGTACTCATAGAGTAGTTACCCCCTTCCATACATCATTGACTATCTTATCAAATATTGGTTGAAGCGCCGGGTTAATGTAGTCTATCCCCTGCACGTATCCACCATTGCGAGTCACGTGTCCATATTGTAGAATAATGGCAATTGGAACACCGTCGACACGATTTGAGTTCATCCAGGAAATCTCTACCCCACCACGAGTATCTTTAATTGTATAAGACCAAGAATTTGCTGTTTCTCCGCTATCTCTAGGCGTCGCCAATGAGAGGGCGGTCACTCCTTCTTGACCATACTTCTCCAACATTGCACGGTAATTGATTCCAATGACGCCAAAAAGAAAGCGATTGGTTTTCTTAAAACTACCTTTATGAGTAAACGTAATCATATCTCACCCCTCGCTCTGCATTGCCTGCTTTCGGGCCGCATTTAGAGAAGAATTACGACGCGCAAGGTCTCTCTTGTTCATCTTCTTCTGTGGAGTATTCTTTATGTTGCACACATTAATCAATGTAAGTAGTCTATTGAGATGCCACTTTTGACACTCAAATGGAATATTTAAAGCGATCATCCAATAATATATAATTTCAGAAGTGACAACCTCTCGATTTACCAACTTCTTTTCATTGCTAAAAGTTGTTGCCGTCATCTCTTCATTAATATAATCTCTAACTTGTTGGACGTTTTCATTTGTAGCGAATTCATAAGATTTATCATCATTGGTCTGAGTAATTGTCATGCATCTAATATAATCTATAGTCTCCGCAACTGTCTTGTCGTTCTTGGACAGGAACGGTTTTCGCCATCTTGACTCCCATTTTGAAATGGAAACTAGAGAGTGCTCCAATTGCAAGGATCGCGCTCGCGAGATGACAAACTCATTCTTGTCCTCATCATATTGCTCTACCGCGGGAATCACAATAGTAAGCATTCTCTGGTTCCTCCATTCACGTGGGTAATACTGTAGGAATGATACCATTAACAAAGGCAGTTGCGGATTCTGAGCCAGATGCCAATTCAAGAAACAAATCGCTATATGCGTTTGTTTGTGAAAAACCATCACGAAGTTCCTGGTTCTTGATAAATCGTTTCCCATCAGGAGACTTTTCGCCATAGGACCTAAGTATCAGGTCCTTGAAGAGTTCACTGATTGCTTTGATATCTACTGTTGAAACGATCTTTTCAAGAAGTTGAGTCAACCCGCCAGGAGTAGACAGTTCCATTTCTGCAATTTCGGCCCTTGTTAGGTTAAAATAAAAATCCTCAGTCCTTGTGTTACCATTAAAATCCTCGTATGTGATCGTCTTTTTCAACATAATGGCAATGACTCCTTTCAAAAGTGTAAAAAAAGAGCCCCCGTATTTCAGAGGGCTCTTCTACTTTAGATGACTTACGCGATGGTTGTGAAGTTCTTGATGGTGGCCGTGAGTGCCTGCCCATAGATGTCTGACATGCCGCCAATGGCGACAATGTAGGTCTCGGAATTGGTGAGGTCGACGGTGGGATTGAAGGTAAGGATCTTTCCGGTAGCGTCCCAGGTCTTCGCGCCAGCAACAACCGTTCCCGAGTCTGTCGTGACAACAACCGCTTCGTTGACGATCTGGTTATTGAACGTCATCACGATGTTGGCGTTGACCGCAACATCCACCGCGTCATCAGCAGGAACGATGGTGGACAGGGCAAGAGCAGACGGAGCCGCGCCAGCGAACAGTGTTGCAATTTCATCGGGAAGAGGAAGACGAGGGTCAACACCAACTTCACCGAAGAGAATATCTTCGAGTGTAGCAAGCGTTGTCGCATCGGCCTTTGTGGAGTCAACAACAACAGATGCCGTGGGCTTCTTGTCTGTGACGGTAACCGGAGTGGTGGAAACTTCCCAGGAGAAAGTGATTGCTTCCGGGGAATCATTGATCGTCTGGTATCCTTTTTCGGATGGAGCCGCTAAGGAGCCATAGATCAGGTGGAGCTTGTAGCCATGGTCCGCGCCATCCACATCGTTACCGAGGGAGGTCTTGTAGACCAGACCGAACTGTCTGCGAGCCTGCTGTCCGATGGATACACCGATCGCAAGGTCATCCGAGCCATCGCATATGCCGAATTCATCAGGATATGTGTAGGCTTCGATGGTTGCGCCGAATTCCTCGGCAGAGATAAGATTGAGGTACTTGGTATCATCCGCATATAGCGGTGTCGCTTCGGCGCCTGAAGGGCTTTCCGTTACGCTAATAAGGCCGTTCCACACAACACCGAGAGGATATGCGCCGTTGGTGTCCTGTACATACAGAACGCCATTCTTGACGCCAGTTTCGAAGTGACGAGCGCCTGCCTGGTCCCAAAGAAGTTTAGACATAGGTATTTCCTCCTTAATAATATAAATTGTACACGTCGTGATTCAAACCATCTACCGCAAAGTGGGTAGAAAAAGAACAATATGGTAAATCTAACACCTTGTCGGGTATTAGGGAATCTGGATTTTTATCAACAACTGTGATTGAGTATTGTTTCATATCCAAATATATGCGATCGTTTGAAAATAAATCCTTTCGATCAGAACGCTTATAGATGATACAAGGATACTCCATCCTAATTGAAGAAGGTGGTTGAAAATATACACGGGATACAGCATTACCTCCTGTCCCGAGAATACCGATTAGAATAGCGTGTAAGTCGAGTCTACTACCCGCCATTATAAAGCCCTCCAATCTGTAAAACGATTCGAGGTCGATTAATAGCAAGCGATTTGATACTCCACTTTTGCCCGTGCAATATGACGTATTTTATAAATCCAGAGTTTGCATAGGCATAGGGGTCTGCGATAACCGAGATAGAGTTATCGAGGTTGAGATTGTTATTAGCGTTCTCGGTCTTCTCCCATCTCTGTTGAGATAGAAGAATATCACCTCGATAACTCTTCTCGACTATTTGATTTTCCCAGACCCCTGGGGTAGTCTCGCTCTGGAGGGCATAACCTATCATACCAGAAAATTTAGCCATAATAGGCTACCTCCTTCCATTTTGAATTTGTTGATCAAGATTTAGAGAGGCGCAATCGCTTCAGTCTTCCAGTAAGCGATAGCAGAGTGAGGCATAGTCAATGCACCAGAGCAACGAGTCTCAATCAGGTATTTGTACTGATTGAAGTCGATGTCGAAGTCGTCGAACATGGCAACCGCGCCGCCCTTGTCCGCGCCAAGAGAGTAGTCGCTCATGTTGACAGAGACGCCGATGAGGCGCTTCTGGCTACCAGCAACACCGAGTGCCGCAGGAAGAGTGACAACAACCTTGTTCTCCATGACCGGAACTTCAACGATCTCGCGGGCACGGATGCCAGCGGCCAGATCAGCTTCGGTATTGTACAGTCTCCGGCCAGTGCTGTCCTTCAGAAGGAGCATGTCGCCGTTAACATCAGGAGTTGTGAAGAACGTCGGAGTACCTGTGCCCTGATAGTCCTTACGACCAAGGATGATGGCATCGATCATCTGAGCAACAGTGACGGACTCAGCCATCACAACTGGAACAGTGTAAACAGCATCGTCAGTGGCGATCGGACGGATTTTGTCTTCCTTGATCTTGTCGTCGGACATGGAGCTGCGGCCATCACCAACAAGCTGAGCCCGAGCAATTTCCTCTTCGAGCATCATGCGCATTTCAGCACGCAGCCAGACAACAACGTCGAAGTCTGTGATGTCGATGACGTCATCGCGGTCAAGCTTCTGCTTTTTGTACACGGTCTGAGGATCGGTCGTGCGTTTCAGAAGAGTGATGACCTCATCAACCTTCTCGTTGCCCTTCACATAACCTCTGGCGCGAGCTTCGTCGGCAGTGATGTCGGCCATGATGGTCTTGATGCGGCTAAAGGGGATGTGCTTGGCTCCGCCGAAGACTTTGGAGACCCACTCGGTCTTGCGCTTGATGAACTCGGGAGTGGCGCTGGAAGAGCGAGCATCCGGGAAGAGATATTCAACGTTTTCTGCGATGCCATAGGTATTGACATGCGCAAGAACGTCTTGACGATTCTCATAGACGGCCAGAGCATCGGGGATCGACGCAAAGCCATGAGCGAGGAAGGCGTTCTTGAGGGTCGACTGAGACTGCCGAGCATCATTAAAGATTGCACGGAGTTCATCACGGGTCAGAGCGTCATGCTTCAAAACGTCCCCTTCGGCGGCTGCAGCAGTTTTGTCGAAAATGTTTTTCTTCATTTTAGCTTCTCCTTTTTGTTTATTCGAGTGTTCAAATTCGTCTTCCTCTTCGGAAGTTTCGCCGTGTTCGGCAGTTTCATCACTGGAAGATTCTTCTAGGGCATGTGCGATCATCGCATAGACCACGGTTTTCTGTTTCTCAGAGAGGGATTCAAAAATATCGCCGACAGTTTCTTGCTCGGCATCTGCATGGATCACGTCTTCTTCCTCCTCTTCTTCTTCTTCAATATTGAGAGCATCATGCGACAGGACACCTGCGCAGATGATTGCCTCCGTTTCGTCCGTAGAGATACTACCGTCGCCATGCTCAAAAGCAAGATTGTCGATGTACGCCTCAGGATTGGCACCAGCAATAACGATTGACACTTCACGGATGACTCCATGAATAACGTTCTTTGCCTTCTCAACCAAAGAATTGGCGTAGATGCTAAGCGCTGAAATATCACCATGCTGGATAAGTGCTTTCGCCGTCTTACCAGACTCAGTATCGTTCAGTGAGCAATATGCATACACACCATCTTTACGATTCTCCAGAATTGCGTGACCAAGGATGTTTTTGGGATCGTTGTGCATGTGTTGATAGACCAACGGAACTGTCTTGCCATCAGCATCCGCAAACGCATCCTGAAGAATGGTGCGACCGTCCGAGCATTTCAGACCGACCTTAGTAGCATAACCACTAAAATCAAACTTTTTTTTGCTAGTCTTGGACATTGTTACTTCCTCCTTTACTATTCTTAGAGAGACCATTAGTAGCTGGTGTAGTTGCAGTGGGCATATTTCTATTTTGAAGCTCACTCGCGTGAGGTGCTTCTGAAGGTTTACGTCCAACAATCTGACGCAGTTCATTAGGAGTTAGGATCTCATTACGACTAAATATGTCGGCAATTGTTCCAATCTCGGTGGCCGGAATCAACCTAAACACATCGCGGAATCCCATGATTGTCTGCCCTTGAGATCTTGCTGTTTTTGTCAAGAACTTCCGGAGCATCTCCTCAACGATAACCGTTACGATAGGTTCGATTGTCCGATCATAGTAGTTTTTCAAGATTGGTTCGGTTGCTTTTCCATTAAAGATGTCGTCCGTAAAACCTAACTGATTGTAGAACTGCGTGGTAAGATACTGGACTTGAGCGAGTAGATTGCTTTCGACAGGCCTATTAAGTTGCGTTATGTGCTCGGTAGAGTCAACATAAGCAACTCCATAAGTACTCCCTTTAAGTTGACTCTCGATAGCTTTCAAGCGTTCTTCGGCTTGAAGTTGTCGAGCTTCAGACTTAATGGTGTACGGAAGCTGGATGATTAGATCGAGTTTTCCAGAACTCGCCACTTCGTCTACACTATCCAAAAGACTCAACTTTCTAACAAGTCTTTTGAGTGTAGAGTTTGGCTCGTTCATAACTGCATACAATGGATTCTCGATGATAGCAACTAGGTTCTTAGGCATTAGTATCCGTTCTTTTCGCCCTGTTCGATCATTATAAACTTCGATCCGAACATAATTGGGATACCATTCCACAATCTTACCAGTACGGAGAGAGAATATGTTGTACGAACCGCTTAAGATTGGATTAATGCTTGTCTCGACTGGAACAACCGCTACAGAACCTTCGTCGAACATGCTCATTACAATGTCTTGAATTAGTACTCGCCCAGTCTGGTCCTTGTTGGCCTCAACACGAAGACATTGGTTTAAAGGACCATCAATACTTTCAAGATACTGACCATTTTCGTCGATCCGAACATGTTCAATATTAAAACTTGCTACATCTAGTGCGATTCGGTTGGTAATAGTAGTTAATATAGATCGTTCATTGTGAGGAGAAAGCTTAACCCGGGCGGGATTCTGTGTTGAATTTGAATATCCCATATCCTTGTGAATATACAAGTCAGAGTCTGTCTCGTCGCGCGCTTGAAAGGCATTCCAAGCATGCGCAATTCTTTTACCAATTGAACTCAACGTTTATCACCACCCTTCGTAAGATTCTCCTGCCCTTTTGTAGTTCGAGGAGCCATGCCCTCTTCTTCAATACGTTTCTTCTTTACAAAAGATAATGATTTGGATCCGCTAAAGATTATTATTGGCATGTCAGAAACCACATCCTTATCCGAACTATCAATAATCATATTGTACCCTTCTTTTGATAGTTTATTGAAATAGTGCTTCCGAATCGGTTCTAATTTCTCGGAATACATTAAATCTATAAACTTATCATAAGTCTTTACAATACTTTTATCCTTTCCAGAAACAGCATTGGTAAGTTCTTTTTCGATGCCTTTCAACGTCGAAAATTTACTCATTGTTTTTAATGTCGCAGCTGCTTCCTTTACGGAAATATCTTTTACCGTTTCGATAAAGGCGTCTACTTGCCGTTTCTCGCTAGGAGAAACTAGGGTTTCCTTCAGTTTATACTGGAAATTGAATTTACCAGAACCAAGCATAAACTCGTACATTTCAACGTCTTCTTTTTTGAAAGCGGCATACTTCATCCCACCAATTCGTTCATCTCCAGAATCAGCAATCCGATTAATTGTAGAGTCTTTTTCGAGACGAACTCCAACAGAGGAAGCATCGGTATATCTTGCTTTCCTACGCCCCCAATGCATACCAAGGATTCCATAGTGTGTAAGTTCCATATACTTCTCCCTTGCATGAATTTAGCGGCGTTAGAACGCAGCCCCAAGAGCAATTCGACGCCAATTAGCTTGAGAGATTGTGTTCCCGCCAAGAGCGGTGTACAAATATGTCGCATCGAGTAAGAATTTTGTGCCGGTAGCAACTGTACCATTTACTCCAGCTTTCAGTGTTGTGGCGGCCGCAGTCATTGCACCATTGGCCATTGTGTCAGCAATTGTGATGGCATTACCAACAACACCAGCAGTGTCAGCGGTAAGAGCGACGTTAGTTCCTCCACCAACTGCTGCGCCAACACCCTGAGTGTCGCTCGCTGTGATGGCAGCGATGAGCGCAGTGGCTGTATTTACTGCTGTGCAGTTGGTTCCCGTTCCAAGTGTCACAGCCGCAAAGACATTAGTTCCTGCGGTGAACGTCTCGGTGGTGGGAATGGAGTTACCAGCAGTGCCGCCAACGAGCGCTGTGATTACACAAGCGTTTACTACGAACGCAGCAGCTGTTACGGCAGTAGCAGGATTGTTAATCCCATCTGTACCGTTAATAGCGGCAACGATATTGAGTTTCGCGCCAGCAAGATCGAGACCAACAGAGACTTCACCTTCTGCATTAGCGGTTCCCTCGGGGACGAAAGTATAGATCTTGTCGCCGATCCACATTGTGTCCCCAGCCGTCGGTTGGGTGTCGACGGTCAGTGTGCCGGTCGCTTTTCCAGTCAATGCTGAAATATCAATGGCAATGTTTGTCGGAGAGGTCTTAGTCTGTGCGGCATCCGCCAAGAATTCATAGACATCTGTTCCAGGAACGGCAGGATTATTGATTGTGAGCGTTTCACCATCAATAGAAACACCAGTGATAAGGAAAATATCAGTTGCCGCTACTGCATTCACGGGCGTTCCACTCTCACCAACAGCACCGATAATCTCGGCCATCTTATCGCCAAATTTGAAACTGGAATCGTGGACTCTTGACATACCATTCAGAATTCGAAGTTCTTTTGCGGTTAAAGCGTTCATTGTAACCTCCTATTGATTTTATTTGGAATAGATTATTTCGGCAAAACTCGGAGATATCTTTTTAACTAATAACTTTGCGGCGCCTATAAAGACACTTGTAGCAACCGTGGTTGCAGCTGCTCCGGCCGCAACTTCAAGTGATTTTGATACAAAGGACTTAGCTTTTTTGATTTTTACTGTCGATAGGTTTTTATACGAATTTTCAAGTTGGAGACGTTCGTTTAACTTTTTAAGTTCGTCATTAGATAATCTCGATAAGCCTTTGGATTTATTTTCCCGACTTTTGATGTAATCTTCGGACTCGTCGCGTTTCTTTCCAAGAGTCGTTCGAGTTCCATCTTTTGTCTGATACCTACGACGTCCCCACTTCATTCCCATAATACCAAAATGCTTTAGGTCTTCACCCACGCCGTCTTCGTTATACTGTTTAAGATCAGTTTGTTTGATAAGTTGATTGGCCATTAGGTTCTCCTTTCTTCGTTGTAACTACTCAAACACCTATCTTAGCCGTCCAACAATTAACCAAACTCTCTTATCATTTGTTTTGCCCATTCTGTTTTTAAAGAAGCTTGAACTGCTTGTTGTCCAACATAATACATCGATCTTTGTTTCGCATTATTTTTATTTGCTATGATCGTTGCCACCCTAAGTGTTGCAATTGTTCCTAAAATAGCCGCAGCAGTCTCTTCCTTTATTCGTTTAGTGGCCTTAGTTTTTGATACTTCGGGCGAATATCCTTTTGCTAAATATTTAGATTCTAGTTTTATTCTGTGTTTACTTGTCGATGTACTCTTACGTCGACCCCACTTCATTCCCATAATACCAAAATGCTTTAGATCTTCGCCCACGCCGTATTCGTTATTTTGTTTGATAAGTTGATTGGCCATAGGTCCTCCTTTCTTTGCTGCAACTACTCAAACTCATCCTTGTTTAGTTTATAGGAAATATAGGCGTCGAGCAGTGCAGAAATGGAGTCAATCTTCTCTTCACGATGCTTCTTAAGAAGTTTCCTATTACCATTAGTGTCTTCGACGGTAACGCAGTTGCCCATTGTAAAGCGAAACAACTCTTGGTCAAACAGGAGTAGCCGTTCTTCAGAAATTTTCTTTAGTTCGCCAAGAGGAACCGACTCTGTTTTGGCGCCTTGGATAACTTTTTCAATCGCGCGAGTCCCGTTCTCTTTTTGCCAACGATTAATGAACTCTTGTGCATTGTATGGGTCGAAACCAAGACTGCGAATGTCATACCCCTTATCGGAAATATAAGCTTCGAGATCATCATAGACGGACATCATGTCGAGTACTGCGCCGTCGAGAACCATAAGAGAACCTTCATTGATAAAGTCGTCGTATTTTATACGAAGTGCTCCTGGTAGTTTCAACAATGTCAAACTCGAAATATAACAACGAGTCTTAACTCCAAAAGCACCACGAGAAAGAGGAAATAAGAATGTAAATGCACAGAAGTCATCACCTTGGGAGAGGTCAATGCCCATTGCGCATACACATTTCCAGAATGTTTGTCTACGATGGATCTCCGTCTCTTCGTAGGTAAAGAAATATGTGTATCCTTCCATTGGTATCCCAAAACGTTTCGCAAGAATATCGTTTCGGGTTGACGGAGCTTTCTCTGCTCTTTCTACATCGAGTTGATACGCTTCATAGGATATAGTCTTACCAAGATTAGGTTGAGCTTTTGGCCACATGTCAGGATTTGATACCTCGTCAATACTGTCAAGACGATAATACCAAATAGAGACATGATCGGCTTTGTACTCACCTCGAAGAATGTCCATAAGTTCCATCTTAAGTGTATCGCCCGAACTATTTCGGACAGTACCTTCAGAACTCATGGCAACGATCAGGTAGTCATCCATTTTGGATGCGCCCTGCTCGGTTGCGCCTACAACATCTTCTCTAATATCACCAGAAAGCCACTCGTCGATGGTCACAACTTTAGGCCGAAGTCCTTGAAGTTTATCGATCGTCATCGGTCGTACTTCTAATAAAGACCCAGTAAGAAAATTCTCAATGCCCTTTTTGGTAGGTACGAGTTTCATCCGGTTTGCTCTACTACCAGTAGTATTTTGAATAGAGCCTTCCGTTAGAAACTTAAACAGTGGTCCTCGTGCTCTTGTGATGGCTGTCCGAATAGGCGACATTATTTCATCGGCTTGTTTCATAGTAGGCGCTGTGGTAATCTGGTGAGTTGTAGAGGTATCAACATTGAGGAAGAAGTCTTGTATGCATGAACCGTACATTGATTTTGCAGCACCACGAGCAACTATTAAAAATTGCTTACTAGTCAAGCGCTTCTTAATCATTCGTCGTTCATAGTGTCCGGGCATACCATTCTTGCCGGGAATAAAAATGGAACGTTCGGTAAAGTAGTACCAACCAAAGACATCCTCTGCCCAAAGTTTGAATGAGTCTAATAGATGAAGATCTGAGCCATCGGTCAAGGTTAATTCCTGTTCACAGAAAAGGATCCAACCTTCAATCGCATCTTCATCGTAGTAGAATTTTGGGTTTCGAATACGCTCGTCGATTCTATTCATCTGCATGGAGATTTCACTACAGACAGGTATGTCGCCTCTCAATACGGCGTCCCGGAACTGTCCATAGTACCGCGGAGTAGCCGTGTTTGACAGATGCATCTTATACCTCCGGTCCTTCTACTCTAGTGGCGTTTCGACGTTAAAGCCGAACTCCTTCAGCCACTCTTTTCCTTTCTTGATGTGCTCTTTTGTATATATTTTTGCTTCTTTACGCATCATATCGTCAATCAGCTCTGTCGCTTTAATCGTTACGCATTTTGCGCTATCGAGTAGTATGATTGGATTTCGGGCGGATAAGTTTGCGACATCGTTTTCGTCTCGGAGTATGTTGTACCCCCTTTTTTGCACCTCCGCAAAAAATCGATCCCGAACAGGACCCATTGCGTCGTACATCGATGACATATTTGCAATGCGATATGCCACCTGTGCCTCTTTTGATCCTGGGTTCTCGATAAGTTTGGAGATATTTTTTGGAGTGATTGGACGAATTGCAGCGATGGGGGTGGTGTCATAAATCGTCATCAGTTTTGGATTATCTCGAAGAAGTGTAAAGAATATGGAAGCCGCTTCTGTTGTAGACGGAGATTTGAGTGTTGTTTTAGCTTCCAAGGTAAGCTTAATGTTTCTCCCTCCATTTAACGGTCCCTTACCACCAATAAAATTTATGTATCGCGCATTGTCGTTTTTCGTGAACGAGGCAAACGTCATGCCAGCAAGTCCTGGGTTACTGTCTTTCCCAATAAGTCGCTGCAGCAATGTTCCTTTCCGAATCTCTATTCTGCCATCCCCATAAATTGTATATCCAGGAGGGGCGGCACGGCGTCTGGCTCCGGTGGGTTCTGCTTTTCGAACTCCCCACTTCATTCCCTTAACACCTACGTGCTTAAGTTCACTATCCATAAATCGCCTCATACTCAACAGACGCATCTTACACCTCCGATTGAGGATTATGCCATGCTTCAATCCTCCAATCATACTCTGCGATTTGTTTCTCCATGGAAGTGACTAGGAATGCGTTCGTCGGAGGATCAAATATGAGGCGAACTCTGAGATAAATTGCACTAAGAACAAGATCTAAATCTGTCCGAGTTCCTAGGAGTTCTGTCCAGACATTGGTCTTAGACGTAATTCTATAACCAGCTTCTGGACCAACGCCAAGTTGTGTCATTATCATCAATGCGCCATTGATAAACATGATAAGTTCATTATCAAAAGTTGTATCGGTACTGCTAATACCTAGCAACTGTTTGATCGAGTCGAGTATACTTGTCATTGTTCAATCCTCCTTCCTTTTAGTCTGGGTGTCGGTTGAAAAAAGCTCCACTTGGATATAGATCATTGTATTCAAACTGACCATGTTTTACTTTCTTTTCAGGCTTGATCTTTTCTGCACTAATTGTTTGTAAGTACTTACTTCTAGAAAATATTAAATACGCAGAATCGAAACTTTTTACTGGATCTTTATCGTTAGCTGATAGTTTAGTGTTTCCTCTCATATAATCATCTCTTCTCATATTAAACCCAGCGGTAGCATCCTTTACCGCAGTATAACCACCAAAACCCCCATGATTTTTCATCATTGCAACCGTATATGCTCTATAGTTGGTTAAGGTTTCGTTTCCGTCTAGGTCTGTAGGGTCAAGTCCTGCTACCTTTAGTCGCGGTTTTAAGTTATCAACTAAATCTTTTACTTGTTGATTTTTGTATTGATCTAAGAACATGTCAACTCTTTCCTTCTCTGAAGGGCCGATAAGATCCTCTTTAACCTTCAGTGATAGTAAAAATGCCTTACTACCTGGATCGAGTTGTTTCAGTTTTCTACCAAAATTTTCGGCATCTTTTCTATCTGAGAATACAAAGGTTCTTCCAGAATCTACTTCCTTCTTTGAATGGGATACTCGATAAACAATGCTTCCTTTTGAAAGAGAGTCACGAAGTTCCGAGTATTTTGGGTCTTTAGAATATCCTGAAACTTCAGATCTTCGAACGCCCCAATGCATCCCGAGGACGCCATAGTGTTGTATTACCATAATGTTGTATCCCCCTTCCTTCTTTCTACTGGCAAGCGAGTTAAATTCTTAGAAGAGCCAAAGTGAATCATGTTATGAGTATTGATGGATGTACAGATCAAGAATTCTGGATTAAGGATTGCAGGGTTTCCTTGTTCTACATCTTCAATACTCATCGGATTCAGATGGTGGATTCGAATTGAATTAAAAATCTCTCGACCTTGGATTCCAAGATCACATGCGTTGTCGCGAACGATGATCTTATCACGAAGTACTCGCCAAGCTCTAGAGTTGTAGAAATCTTGGTTAAGGTATCGATCGAATCCGAACGTTGCAACGCCTACCGAACCTCGAAGGGATAGGTATTCGTATCGTTCTTCAAAGGTTCTGAAGGTTAGAAGTTCAGAATATGTTCTAGTCTTCATCGTCTCCTCGATCTGGGTCCCCTGCGTAAGTTCTCATAGCAGCAATGGCATCTGCGTACAATTCGTCGACGCGTTTGGCAGCACGAATCGACTCGGTCTTTGCTGTGATGAGTTCCTTTTGCTTTTCGAGAATGTCGCGTTCGACTTTGTTGTTAAGGGAACCAAGTTTTAGAAAGTGCGTGACTTCCTGGGCACTCGCTGTCCCAGCTCTCATACGTTTCTCGGCTAAATCCATGGCCAAGGAAATCATCTGATTCTCTCGACCTTCGGGTGTTGTAGCTGGCGGCGACTTTCGTCCTTGTTCTTTCTCGGGCCGAGAGTACTTAGCCATGGTTCTTCCTCCTTTCGCATGAGTTTTAGGCACTTTCGTAGGACTTTAATCGGGTGTAGAATGCTGACATACCCCTAAAATGCCCTCCGGGGAAAATATAAGG
>Ga0316607_1000122_pt1 | contig 31270 bp, 27 predicted proteins | sample MIS2016062E_MG_FD_207674 | JGI IMG/M metagenome (GOLD analysis project Ga0316607, IMG submission 207674) | Microbial mat bacterial communities from Middle Island sinkhole, Lake Huron, Michigan, United States - MIS.2016.062E | ecosystem: Environmental > Aquatic > Freshwater > Lake > Sediment...
CTGACTTGACAGTTGGGATGGAATTAGAAGGAATAATCACCAACGTAGCTAACTTTGGAGCTTTCGTAGATGTGGGAGTGCACCAAGATGGTTTAGTGCATATTTCTCAATTAGCTGACAGATTTGTAGAAGATCCGAAGCAAATAGTCAAAGTTGGACAAGTTGTGAAAGTCAAAGTGTTAGAAATTAATGAAAAACTGAAGCGAGTCAGTCTGACAATGAGGTTGCAGGAAAAACAACAAAAGTTCGATCGACCCAGCCCGCGCAAGTATTAAAATCAGGCAGACTCTACTTGTAGGGTGCGCAGTGCGCACCTTACTACTACTGTAGGGTGCGCACTGCGCACCTTACTACTACTTGTAGGGTGCGCACTGCGCACCTTACTACTACAAACTTATTAACTCAATCAACGCCTTAGCCAAATATTCATACTGCGGCAAAGTGTTGTAAAATTGAGCAGAAATCCTCACCAGCCGCCCCCTTGCATCAGGCCAAGGAATCACCGGCACCTCAATCTTAAAAATCTCCCACAAAGCCTCTTGCAAAGGTGCAATTCCTCCCTTTGTAACCGCATCAGACTGTTCATTTGGGAGTCGTACAACAGCCATCGAACCCACCATTTCATCTGGACAAGGCAGCGGCAAATCTAATTGATCCAGCAATATCTGTCTTCCTGCTAATGCCAAAGCATGATTTTTTGCCATCAATTCCGGCCATCCGCCATCCAACAAAGAACCCATAAAATCAATAGCAACAGGCACGCACAAATAGGGACTAGGATCGACAGTTCCCATCCAGTCAAATTCCAATTGAAAGCGCGATTTATCAGTACGCGGCGAATTAGCACCGTGACTGATAGTTGTTGGCCGAATAGCATTTTGCTTGTCGCGTCGCACGTACAAAAAACCAGCTCCTTTCGGCGCGCAGAGCCACTTGTGGCAATTTCCAGTGTAGTAAGCAGCGCCAATTTCATCTAAATTCAGCGCTACCATTCCCGGCGCGTGAGCTCCGTCTACTAATACATCCACGCCGCAGTTAGCTAATTCGCTTACTAACTGTTTGATGGGAAAGATTAAACCAGTTTGACTTACAATATGGTCTAATAATGCTAACTTTGTTTTCGGTGAAACGCACTTAATTACCGCTTCAATAATTTGTTCGGGCGACTCTATTGGAAACGGCACTTCGGCTAGGATTACTTTAGCGCCTGTGCGACTAGCAACAAAATCAAGTGTATTGCGACAAGCGTTGTATTCCTGACTGGTAGTTAGTAATTCGTCACCGGGCTCAAAAAAGAGCGATCGCAAAACCGCATTCACTCCCGTCGTCGCATTCGGCACAAAAACCAACTCATTCGCATCCGCCCCGATAAATGTCGCCAACTGATTTCTAGCTTGATCTAACAGCGGCTCAAATTCCCGCATCAAAAAGCGCAAAGGTTCCCTTTCCAACTGTTCTCGAAAACAGGTTTGTGCTTCGAGTACGGGAATTGGACAAGCGCCAAAAGAGCCGTGATTGAGAAAAGTTATATCGCGTTCGAGCAACCAATATTCTAGATTCATTTGTAATTTGTAATTTGTAATTTGTAATTGATTACAATTCCCCAGGCCCCAGGCCCCAGGCCCCATTACCCATTACCAATTTTACCCTTTAATTGCTCAAACTCTTCAAGTGTATTGCAATTTGACAACATTACCGCTTCTCGTTCCCCCACAGGCAGAGGAATTGCCGCTTGACTCAACCACACTTGAAACGATCGCCCCCCTGACTCAATAAAAGTTTGCAAACTTGACAGAGATTGGCGATGGTAGAAGCCGCACAAAGGTTCCCAACGCGAATTTTGATAAGGCACAATGGCTAAAGTAGATGTGGGTACTGTCGTTAACTGATTGGCCCAATTCTGAATAATTTGGGCCTCCAACAAAGGCAAATCGCAAGCTAAGAGTAAAATCCATTCAGCAGCAATTTCAGTCAATCCCTGAGTCAAAGCAACTAGAGGCCCGGAACCAGGATTATACTCTACCAGAAATTGGCATTCTTTAGTTAAAGTCGATCGATAGCGATCGGACCAAGAAGTAAGAACATAAACTTCTGAAGTTAAACTCGCAGCAACGGAGCACGCCCGCTGCAATAAAGATTTACCCTCAATTTCTAAAAGAGCCTTATCCCTACCCATGCGCGAACTCTTGCCACCTGCAAGCACTAAAACAGCAATTTTATCATTAGTCATTGGTTATGGGTTATTTGTTATTTGTGATTAGTCCGTCAACCGTTAACAACTTTGCTAACCTCCTCAAGTTTTTGAACAACTTGACCGCTGATCAACAAACTTTCTGCTTTAATAAAACCAGAATTTATATCCGAACAAACTCCGCAGCGCCACAGATAAAATCCGCCGTTCCAGATAGCAGATTGCATCAAGTCTGAAGGCTTGCCGAGCAACACTTCCGGCATTTGTTGTAATAACTTAGAGGCGGATTCAAAGGCAGGATTTGTGTTACTAAAACCATAATCTGCGTGGGCTAAAAGCACTCGCTCGAAGGGAAGATCTGGCTTAGCAATACCAATAATAGCAGTGCGATCGCGCGGCAAATCGCAACTTCCTTCCAATCCTTTAACTGTGGTATAATTATTAATTCCCCGCAATTCCAACGTCTTAATAAACATACCTTCCGTCGGTGGGTGCACGTAGCCGGAAATCAGGTGAACGTCCCCTGCACAGGGACACCACATCAACTCCATAGTGGAAAAAGGTGGTCGTTTGCCTATTTCGCGGCGGTAGGGAACTAAAGCAGCAGCTTGAGGAAAATGCCTGGGTATGTAGACAAAACCCAAACCCGTACTGTCAAAAACTTGCTGGACTTTTTCTAAAGAAAGTTTTGTCCAGTCAACACCCAAACCGCGCCAAATGTCAATCAGGGGAATGCCTTCTTTTGTCGGCATTGTATCACCCCCGTGCATGAGAACCGGGACGCCGGAGGAGGCCAAAATCAAAGCAGTCAAGGGACTAATTGGGGCTGTGCGCGATCGCCCGTCGTAAGCAACGCCAAACACCGCAACGCTAGATACTGAAAAGCCTTTTTCTCGGTTTGGGGAGGCCAGCTTCGGGCCCAATTCTTCATAAGCATCTAGCATTCCGGCTAACTCTTCCCCCGTCGGCCGTTTAATGCGGTGGGCAATCATAAAAGCTCCAATTTGAGCCGGTGTTGCTTCTTGCAACAGCATCATCCGTGTTGCCGCTGCTGCTTCGTTTCGAGTTAAATTTTCTCCTGTATGTATTCCGCTGCCAATTTTTCGTAGTAATTCTCTAAAAGCGTCACTCATGATCTTTGAAATTAGTAATTGGTAACTGGTAATTAGTGATGGGTAATTGATAATTAGTAATTTGCACAAATTGGCGTACCAATTGACAGAAATCGGCGATCGGCGGAATTTGCATTCGATCGTGAGTTGTCACTAATACTACTTCGCGAGTCCAAGTCGGATCTGCTGTCGCACTGCCAAGATCAGAAACCTGGGAATTGGCGCGATTGCTTTCGATCGAGCGAATTGCTAAAGTGCGATCGACCCTCGCCTCCACCAAAGCCGAATGTGGCAACAAAGCAATCAATTCTCCCTGTCGTACCACACCCCGAAAAGCATCGAGAGTGTTCAACTCCAAAACAGCCTGAAGTTTAGCACCCATGCGTACAAATTGCTCTTGCACCATCCGCTGCATTCCGTAGCCATCCTTAAACACCACTTGCGGGTAACAAATCAATTCTGGCCAAGGCACTGATTCATACTGGGCGAGGGGATGGGCTGCCGCCATTAATACCTCGATCGGCTCATTGTAGAGCACCTCTACCAACATTTCTGGGCCTTGAGTAAAATAGCGGTTGTTCATCACGATCGCCACATCCACCAAACCGTCTTTGAGAACTTTCAGAGCTCGATCGCTCCCGAGGGCTGTCACCCGCAACTGCACCTCTGGATAGGTTTTACAAAATTTTTGGAGCACAGGTGGCAAATAAGCAGCGCAAACCGAGTGAATCGCAGCTACGCAGAGTTCCGGTTGTTTGCCGGCGAGTAAGTCTCGCAATTCCTGACTGGCATTCTCCCAAGTCTGACAGATTTTGCGAGCGTGAGGCAACAGACGTTCTCCAGCCAAAGTCAGCTTGGCATGGGCGATGCGGTGAAACAACGACAAACCCAGTTCAGCTTCTAATCCCTGCACCTGGCGGCTGATAGTCGATTGACTGACACCACACTTCCCCGCGGCTTGCTGAAAGCTGCCGGTTTCGGCAACAGAAAGAAATGCTTGAAGCTGCTCTAAACGCATGGAGGTTTAACTCTAGGTGACATTTGGTGCGATCGTCATCAATATTTGTAGCTGAAACCATGAATTTTATTGCATTTCCACATCTATCTTCTTCCTTCTGTTATACCTGCGAGTCACATTAACCGATTTGCTCCCCAAGTTTAGTAGACTTTGATACAGCTACAGATTAGTTTTGATGCGCGGGCGATCGCGCTCCAGAGATTAGCAATAAACTGGAATTAGGGACTCGGCAATGCGGTGCGATCGCGATCGATCGCACAGTGTCATCCAAAGGCAGAATTTTACTCTCTGGAGCGATCGCCCGGCTGGAAAATTTAGCACATCCGGTTTCCCACCCACCATCTCAAAATTCAACACTTCGACACTTCGCTCTGTTACCGAAAGTCCACAATCCCAAATCGCCCCTATCCCTATGTTGAAATCACTGTCAGCGATACCGGAATTGGCATCAGCAAGGAGTTTTTGCCGTTTTTGTTCGATCGGCTGGAGCCAAGCTGACAGCACTTCTACGCGCAATTACGGGGGTCTGGGATTAGGATTGGCGATCGTCCGGCATTTGGTAGAACTGCAAGGCGGGACTGTCTGGGCCCAAAGTCCAAGGGAGCAGCAGGGATCAACTTTCGGAGTACAGCTACCACTTTAATCAGTTGACTGTTGTTAATTGTTAGTTGTTATTGGTTATCGGTTATTGGTTATAGCAACCTTCTGGACGGTTATACCAATTTAATGGGTCGTTGCATATATCTCGATCCCCCTAAATCCCCCTTAATAAGGGGAGTAGGGGGTGACTTTGAGCAGAATCTTGTTCCCCCCTTATTAAGGGGGGTTAGGGGGGATCAGATTCTATGCAGCCTCATAAAAAACTGGTATTAGGACGTTGTTAATAGCCCAAACCATTGATTTTATTGCATTTCCCTTCTTCCTTTTTCCGACTTCCATCGAACTTTTGTTATACCAGGACTCTGCTCTTGAGCATAAGATTCATTGGTAAAATAGTAATGGCTGTGGGGTTCATTTTTAAGACTTACTCCATTCACCACTATGCCCAGAACGTGCTGACTGGATTTCTTCAAAAGCTCCTTCGCAAAAGCCACAGTACCAGAATTAAGAACTCCCGGCCGCACAACCAATAAAATCCCATCTGCTTTATTCCCCAGAATCAGAGCATCAGCAGCAACATTCACAGCAGGAGTATCAATAATCACTGCATCATAACTAGCCGAAAATTGCTTAATTAACAAAGTGATCCGCTGCGAATCTAAGAGAGCCATTGGATTAGGCGGAATCACCCCACAAGTCAGCACATCTAAATTATCCATGACTTTTGCGATCGCACTTTTCAATTCAGCCTGTCCCACTATCACATTGCTCAAGCCTACTAGATTAGGAAGTTCCCAAATCCGATGTTGAACAGGACAGTGCATATCCGCATCTACCAGCAAAACCTTCCGTCCCAATTGAGCTATAGCTACAGCCAAATTAGCCGATACAGTAGACTTACCCTCTTGCGGTAGCGAACTACTGACAACAATCACTTTCAGCTCTTTATCAGAACTCAGAAACCTCAGATTTGCCTGAAGCATTCGGTAAGCAGCACTGCTCGAAGTATGAGGAGTATCTCTAACCACAATCGGTCGAGGAGATAGCTCTAAATCCTGCGAAGCAGACTTAAGCCGCCAGGAATTGCGCCGAGTATTTTTGTCAGACTTTCTCTGGAAAGGAATCACCCCCAACAAAGTCAACCCAAACAATTCCCTCGCCTCTTCAATAGTTTTCACAGACTTATCTTGAGACTCTAAAACCAGCGCCGCAGCTAGAGCAAGCAGAGTTCCCAACAAAGTACCCGACACCAGCAATAAAGACTTGCGAGAACTCATTGGTTCTTCAGGAACACTAGGCTTTTGGATAATGCGAGCATTCCCGACTTGCTGATTTTCAGTAATCCGAATTTCCTGAAGTTTTTTCTGCAATTCCTGATAATCCGCTTCGGCTTCTTGGAGTTTCCTTTCTAGTTCCCGCTTTTCCTTCTCTAGCTTCGGCAAAACTTTTACCCGCTGCTTGTAGCCAGCTAGAGCATTTGATAAAAGAGTAACTCGCTCAGCCAAACCCTGGCGTTCTACATCTACCTTGATAAATTCTTCGATCAGTTTTGGTTTCACATCTCCTATCTGTAAACTTTGATTTTGCAACGGCTGTTGACCACCTAAAACTTGTTGTATTTGTTTGTCTAATAAAGCTTTCATAGTAGCTTTATTAGTTTGTAGCCTAGTAATTATCGGCGAAGTTTCCACGTAGCGATTTTGCTCAATTGCTAACTGCCGCTCTATCTGTTTGTATTCTTTCAGAGCTTCCTGCACAGTGCTAGATTGGCTGAGAGTGCTGGCCGCCAATGCTTGCTGGGGATTCATTTGTAATTGGTCTTCAAATGCTTTGGACTTAGTATTTGCCTTGATCAAATCAGACTTAGCTTGGTCGATTTGACTTTCTAGTCCCGCCATAACTGTTACTGCTGAACTAGCTTCTTGTTCAAGATTTACAACTTTATTATCTTCTTTGAATTTGCTCAATTCTGCCGCAGCTTTCCGCATAGCTTTGTCTGAATTAGGCAGTTTTTTTTCAATAAACTGTCGAACAGACACAGCTTCTAGCCGATTGACTTTTTGATTGTTTTCAAGATAATAATTCATCATGGTTTTTACGACATCTGCTGCTATTTTCGGGTTGTTGTCTTTGTAGGAAACCGTGAGGATATCAGCTCCCCGAATAGTAGCTACTGTCAGTTGTTTCAAAAAATCTTTTTTTTTCAAAGTATGATTATTTTCTTCGTCTTTTAAGTGAAGTCTATTGATAGTTTTTTCGACAATTTCGACAGAACGAATCAGTTCGATTTCGGTAGTCAGAGGGTTGCTTTGCTCCGCCGCCGGAGTCAACTGTCCGAGTTCTTTTCCCAATTCTGTTAAAGTAGAGCCAGGAGTTGTTTTCTTAAATAACAGCTTTCCTTCTGCTTCATAAACTGCTTTTTCCTTAAGTGTGGTGTAGGCGGTGAGTGCCAAAACCGAGGCAAATACAGCTAAGGCTGGTAGCCACCGGCGCTTCAGAATCTGCCAGTATTCCTGAAATCCCATACCAGTTTCAGTTGATTCCATAAATTACTCCAGACAAGTGATTTATTGTTGACACTCCTCGGCTATCAGGCGCGAGGATTCTTGGTTCAGTCAGTCGGCTTGCCCGTTGATGCTACCACCAACGAGTAGAGGTCGTTCTGTCCCCAAGCGTTAATTCCGGTGTGCCCCACCGTATTTAAACTTAAATTAATTCCTGCACGGGCTTTCAATCCTTTCGCCAAAATATTCAAAGCTGCATTATGATCACGATCTAAAACTGTACCGCAACTGCAAACATGAGTCCTAACTGAAAGCGATTTCTTAACTAGATTCCCACAACTTGAACAATCTTGGGAAGTGTACTGAGGAGCAACAGCAACTACTGTTTTACCGTACACTTTCCCAAAATATTGCAAATAATGATCAAGTCTGTGACCAAGCTGCATCGCTAATTGATTTAGCAAGCTTATGATTTTTTACCATAAGCCGCACATGAAGGTCTTCGTAGGCTACGAAATCGCTAGATTTCACTACGCACAACGCCGTCTTGATGGCGAAGTCTTTGCGCTGCCTACTAACTTTTAGGTGTCTTCTTCCTAACTTGTTAATCGCTTTCTTACGGTTACTGAAACCTTTCTTCTTTCGAGAAACTCGTTTTTGCGCTCGTTTTAAAGCTTTTTCACTTTTACGGAGATGTCGAGGATTTGGAACCGTTGCCCCGTCACTGTCGGTGTAGAAATGGTTTAAACCTACATCTATTCCAATAGCTTTGCCAGTAGTAATAGATGCCTCTGTTCGTTCTACATTTATACAAAATTGGGCGTAATAGCCGTCGGCACGACGAACTATCCTGATTCGCTTAATTTCACCAGGTGCATAAAAGTGCAAATCTCGACTACCGAGTAACTTGAATTTTCCAGCAGCGAAGCCGTCTTTAAACGTCAAACATCTTTTGTCGTTAGAAAGCGCCCAACCTGACTGTTTGTACTCTACTGAACGGGTGTGTTTCTTAAACTGTGGGTATCCTTTTTTCCCTGGTTTTTTGGCTTGGCAATTAGCAAAAAAACGCTGGATCGCAAAAATAGCACGCTCCGCCGAAGCTTGACGTGCCGTTGAGTTAAGCTTACCCGCCCATTCAAACTCTTTCGCCATGATGGCGCATTGTTTGTATAGATCGACTAACTTAACTCCTTGATTGTCGATCCAGTGTCTAAGAGTTTTATTTCGGACAAATTGAGCTGTGCGGATCATTTCGTCTATGACCCGATATTGCTGCGCTTTGCCTTTTAACTTGAACTCTAGTACAATCATGGAGCTATTATAGCACTGTTTACGGACAGTGGCTATAAATCGACTGTTTCAAGAATCTTTACGGTTGACGCTCACAATCTCAAGCCTGAAACAAACAGAAAAAATTAAAGCCGTCCTAAAAGGACGGGGCTTTTACCCAAATCTCCGGTAAAAAGTGTAGATTAGACCTTGCCAAAAATTAAGTTTTAGCCTAAACAGCATAAGGCTTACAGACTCATTCTTGAAGATACTATTATATCACTTAAGTCAAAACTGTCATTAGTTTAAGAAATATGTTGTTTTTGTTCCAGATCACAGACAAATTTATATATTTTTATTAAGCAAAATGTAAACATTTATAAAATTATCACCGATCGAAGCAGTGGTAGGACAAGATAGATGCAGCAGGTGATATTTTAAAAAAAACAATTTAGCAAAAAAAAATTAGGAGATGTTCTTTGTACTATCACCTGAGTCAGGAACCCCGCCCTTAAGGGACGGGGCTTGCAAGAGTAATCAAACAAGCCATTCTGACCAGCCTAAGTCTTAGTTGACTACGTTATTTGAGTCACGACACCGGAGAATGCGAAGCTAGTTTTCCGCTCTGTCATCTGTAATTAAACAGTTTTAAGGTAACAGGAACAGTGTTGCAGGTCTAACAAGCTCTTATAACATTGGCGAAGCTAACATTACCCGAAAGGGGCTGGAGACAACCAGATCTCCAAGGGAGGGGCAACCATACCCCTCCACCTCGCAAGAGGTAGGCATGATGAATTTCAAGGGACGCTAAAGCATCCCGTGTTGTTTTTCCTCCCAGGGCTAAAGCCACTGGGTTTCCAAACTTCCGTGAGGTATTTATGAAGAGAATCATAAAAAACATCGGCAAAGTGTTGCTGGGATTAAGAATTCGCCATTTTTTGATGCTCGATGCAATTTGTTTTGCGATCGCACCCTTATTGGCCCTGGAAATTCGTTTAGATGGTATATGGAATCTGGCTCCCTATCTACAGGGCTTAGCTGTAATTACAGTATTATGTGTAGCAGTCAAACTTGCAGTATTATATGCCGGCGGCTTCTACAAGCGTTACTGGCAGTATGCGGGTCGGGAAGAAATGACACAAATAGCGATGCTGATAGGTATATCCCTAGCAGTGGAAATTATCTTGTTTCAACAACTCTACCAGCTAAATAATTCGCCGATCGCCAATCTGCCACGATCGCTGCCACTACTAGACGCTATGATCAGCTTTTTGTTAGTGGTGCCCATTCGTTTCAGCATTCCAGCCCTGGAAATATGGAACCAAAAACCGTGGAAAGTTCATCGGCGCAATCGCCTCCTGATAGTCGGTGCGGGCAGTGCAGGCACATCTCTGATGCAAACGATGCTCTTGAGTCCAGAGGTAGGACTCGAGCCAATCGCTTTCATTGACGATGACCCCAAAAAAATCAGCAAGCGGATTCGCAAACTGACTGTAGTCGGCAATCGTTATAACATTCCCCAAGTAGTTCGATCGCTAAAGATCGGCAAAGTCATGATAGCCATCCCCTCAGCACCGGGAAAAGAGATTAGGGAAATCATAGAAATTTGCCAGTCAATTGGAGTTCCAACCAGCACCCTCCCCAGCCTCAATGCAATCATCAACGGTCGCGTCAGTTTAGGTAGCCTCAGAGAAGTACAGATTGAGGACTTGCTCCGCCGCGCCCCCATCCAAACCGATACCCAGAAAGTATTGGGATTGATTGGAGGTAAGAAAGTTCTAATTACTGGTGCGGGCGGCTCCATCGGCAGCGAACTTTGTCGGCAAATATTAAAGTGCGATCCAGCCGAAATCATCATCGTCGGACACGGAGAAAATTCTGTATTCAACATTCAACAAGAACTAACAAAAGTCCTGTCAAAACTCAAAAATCCCAGCAAAACCCAAACAGATATTACTCGCCTGACAGCTTTGATCGCCGACATTCGTTTGCTCGATCGATTAGAGTACGTTTTTGAAACAGTTAGACCAGACATGATTTTTCATGCGGCCGCTCACAAACACGTACCCATGATGGAATTAAACCCGCCGGAAGCCATTACTAACAATGTGCGGGGGACGAAAAATCTGTTGGATATGGCATTGAAATACAATGTGCAACATTTTGTGATGATTTCCACCGACAAAGCGGTGAATCCAACTAGCATTATGGGAGCTAGCAAAAGAGTTGCCGAAATGCTGGTGCTGCAAGCAGCAAAAAAAAGCAAAAACCCGTTTGTAGTGGTTCGTTTTGGTAATGTTCTTGGCAGCCGCGGCAGCGTCGTACCCACTTTCAAGCGACAAATTGCTGAAGGCGGGCCGATCACAATTACCCATCCAGATATCTGTCGCTATTTCATGACAATTCCCGAAGCAGTTCAACTGGTTTTGCAGGCAGCAATCATCGGTGACGGCGGGGAAGTTTTCATGCTTGAGATGGGGAAACCAGTCAGAATTTTCGATTTAGCAAATGATTTGATTCGGCTCTCAGGATATGAAGTAGGCAAAGACATTGAAATCGCGTTCACAGGGCTGCGGCCTGGAGAAAAATTGTTTGAAGAACTGTTTATTCCGGGCGAGAAATACAACAAAACTAAACACGAAAAAATTCTGAGTTTGGGTAATGCCAGCCGCATAGTGAAAGAAAATATCGATCGGGAAGTAGAAGCTCTTTGTCAAGCGGGCGATCGCAATGATACCAATTTAATTGTCTCAATGCTACAGCAGTTAGTGCCTGAGTATGTACCGGTGTATTCAACAGCCAATTTGCACGCCAATACAGCCCAAGAAACAACCGCTGTGGCGAAGATTAGTAGTGCAGCATCTGTGCAGTTAGAGAAGGATTTGCGGGTGGCTCTTGCCAATGAAGAGTTTCGGATTCACTATCAGCCGATCGTCTGTCTGGAAACTAATAAGATTACTGGTTTTGAAGCGCTGTTGCGCTGGCAGCACCCGACTCGAGGTTTGCTGTGGCCAGACGAATTTCTCGCAGCGGCAGAAGAAACGAGTTTGATTGTTCCTATTGGCGAGTGGGTGCTACGACAAGCTTGCAGCCAGATGAAGATTTGGCAGTCGCAATTTCGTCTTAACTCTCCTTTAACAGTCAGCGTGAATCTGACTAGCAAACAGTTTTTCCAAGCTGACTTAATCGAGACGATCGGCAAAATCTTGAAGGAAACAAATCTCAATGCTTCTAGTTTGAGGTTAGAAATTCCTGAAGATGTTGTGACGCATGATTGCGAGTTGGCTAGTTCTGTATTTGTCCAAGTTAAAACTTTAGGAGTGCAAGTACAAATTGACCACTGCGGTCTCAGTGATCTATCATTAACTCAGCTCTACCAATTGACGCGGCTGAAGTATGGTAAATTCGACAGTTTGAAGCTAGATTGCTCTCTAGTGAGTGGTCTGGATACTAGCAACCCGAACTTAGAAATTCTTCATAAAATTATTGCGATCACTCAGGAGTTAGGTATGGGAATGATTGCCACAGGAGTAGAAACGAGTTGGCAAATAGCTCAGCTAAAAACTCTAAAATGCGTCTACGGACAGGGATACTTTTTCTCGAAGCCTGTAGAATGCGCGGCGGTAGGGAAATTGATTGGGGGGATGGCTGTTAAAAGTTAATGGGGCATTTGTTAATAATTTTGAGATTTGAAATACAGGATTTTGAATTAACCAATTAGCAAGCAGGAAATTAGCTACTAATGCAACAGATCAAACCACTAACATTGCGCCGTAATTTTTCTTGGACTTTCACTGGCAATCTCGTTTATGCGGCTTCCCAGTGGGGGATGTTGGTGGTGCTGGCTAAATTGGGCAGTCCTGAAATGGTGGGTCAGTTTACCTTGGGTTTGGCGGTGACAGCACCTGTGATTATGTTAACCAATCTGCAACTGCGAGGTATCCAAGCGACGGATGCGAAAGGGGACTATGTTTTCAGTGATTATCTGGGTCTGAGGTTAATTGGAACTGGGTTAGCACTCTTAATAATTGCGGGAATTACGCTCAAAGCAGGATATCGGTGGGAGACATCACTGGTGATTTTGGCGATCGCCCTGGCGAAGGCCTTCGAGTCGATCAGTGATGTATTTTACGGATTAATTCAGCAGCACGAACGGATGGATCGAATTGCGATCGCCCTGATGATTAAAGGTCCTTTATCGCTGTTGCTTTTAGGCATCGGAGTTTCTCTGACTGGGAGTGTTGTAGGGGGAGCGATCGGATTAGCAATTGCCTGGGGTTTAGTCCTATGTGGCTGGGACATTCGCAATGGTAGATTAATTTTAAAGAATTCTTCGCATGGGAGAGAAGAAGGACAAGATTTATTAGTTGCCGATGCTGAACCTGCAAACAGCCAAAATCCCTTGTACCCGCGTTGGCATCAAAAAACTTTGAGCAAGTTAGTTTTGCTGGCTCTACCTCTCGGTTTTGTGATGATGTTGATTTCGCTAAATACTAATATTCCTCGCTATTTTATCGAGCGGTATTTGGGCGAACGGGAACTAGGTATTTTCGCTGCAATGTCTTACCTAATGGTGGTTGGACAGATGGTAGTGAGTGCGTTGGCGGAGTCTGCAAGTCCGCGGCTGGCAAAATATTATGCGACGGGAAATAGCACTGCTTTTCGCACACTTTTGTTTAAGCTGGTGGGGGTTGGCTTGATGTTAGGTATGGCAGGTGTTTTTGTCGCTGTTGTTGCCGGCAAACCAATCTTAACTTTACTTTATAAACCGGAGTATGCCGAGCGATCGGATTTGTTCGCGTGGCTGATGGTGGCTGCGGGTATGGGTTACGTTTCTTCCTTCTTGGGTTACGGGATGACGGCGGCTAGGTACTTTCAGGTGCAAATGCCTTTGTTTGTTTTGGTAACGGGGAGTTCTGCGATCGCTTGTTTCTGGTTAATTCCAAGACAGGGATTGCGAGGGGCCGCGATCGCGCTGATCCTTGGGGCGATCATTCAAGCAGTTTTTAGTTTGGGAGTGATTGTTTATGCAATATACAAGATCCAAAAACATGAGAAAACAAAATCACCACCATATGTTAGTTGATCACCCTTCTATCCGAATCCTCCATGCTGTTGGAGGCATGAACCGTGCCGGCACTGAAACGTGGCTTATGCACATCTTACGAAATATCGATCGCGATCGTTTCCAAATGGATTTTCTGGTTCATACAGATCAGCCCTGTGCTTATGATGAAGAAATTCGGGCCTTGGGCAGCAAGATAATTCCCTGTCTCGATCGATCAAAACCCTGGTTGTACAGTCGTAACCTAAAACGTATTTTGCGCGAGTATGGCCCCTATGACATAGTTCACAGCCACGTCCATCACTTTAGTGGCTATATTCTCTGGTTAGCAAAACAGGTGGGAGTACCGATCCGCATCGCCCATAGTCACAATGATACTTTTGAGGTAGATGCCCACGCGAGTTTTTTAAGACGGGTCTATACGACCTTAATGAAAGGTTTTATTCAGGGTTCTGCCACAACAGGTTTAGCTGCGAGTCGTGTCGCGGCGCTGGCTCTATTTGGGGATGATTGGGAAAATAACCCCCGTTGGCAAGTGCTCTATTGTGGCATTGATTTAACACCGTTTAAAACACCTGTTGATGGACTTGTCCTGCGTCAGGAGCTAGGGATTCCAGAGGATGCTTTTGTAATCGGTCATGTTGGTCGTTTTGAAGAACAAAAAAATCATTTATTCATTTTAGAAATTGCTGTTAGTGTTGTTCAAAAAGAACCTAGAATGCGTCTTTTATTGATAGGAGATGGTATCTTACGACCGATGATTGAGGAAAAAGTAAAACAAATGGGATTGACACCTTATGTTGTTTTTGCAGGATTGCGATCTGATGTCCCTCAATTGATGCAAAGTGTGATGGATGTCTTTTTATTGCCCTCCTTCCATGAAGGATTACCAGTCGTAGGTATTGAAGCACAATCTGCGGGACTTCCTTTCATTCTCTCGGATGTTATTACAGAGGAATTAGATCGGGGATTGCCCCTAATACGACGAATTTCATTATCACAATCTGCATTGCAATGGTCGGTTTTTATCTTAAATACTCGGCAAAGTCAACTGAACATTTCTAAGCCCGAAATGTTGAAGATAATTGAGCATAGTCCATTTAATATCCAAAATAGTTTGACAAACTTGGTTAACTTCTATCAGCAGAAGCTATGGGGATTAACTCAGGTAATTAACGAAGGAAATTCAAAATGACTAAAGAGAATAATAAAAAGGAGAATGAAAATTATTTATTATTACAGTTAAATCAGACTCGATGGTTATTTTTTTCCTTGTGCTGTTACTTAGCATCTCAAAGTATTACTATTCCTATCTTACCGATTGGACCTTGGGCGCTTTGGCCAACTTTGTCCGATCTAGCGTTTGTTTGCCTAATTTGCACATTTTGGAAATGTCGGCGATTTACTGTTGAAATTTCTGTTTCGGCAAAAAAGATAATTTTGGTTTTATTCATAGTTTTTTTTGGTTCTATCGTATCTTATATTAGTTATCAGGCTTCCGCAGATCAAGAGTCCAGTGGTTCGATTTTTGGTGCCTTCCAGCTTTATCGACTTTCAGTATTTTTTACAATATTTTGGTTGACATCAACAGTGCCTTTAACACCCAAAAGGCTTGAAGTAGCAAGATGGATTGTGGATGGAGTCTTGATTTTTGTATGTATGGGAGTTTTCATAACTTATGCAGGTTTAATTCCGATTGATAGTATCGTTGCACATTTACCGAAAGTAGGACCTTGGCAATTTTATGAAGGCATAGCCAAGTCCGGTGGAAAACAGGGGTTGGGATTTGTTGGATATAATCGTGCCTATGTAGCTGCTCAAGTAATGATGCTAATCGGATTGAGAATTCATTTAACACAAAATCCAAATCAAGCGATTCAGAATACAATTTTAATGGTTATTTCGTTGTTCAGTGTATTTATCAGCGAATCTCGCTCTGGTTTGGTATCGATGTTATTTTTTTTCGTTGTATATTACTTGTATAAACCTACTCATGCCTTTTGGGTTATTACTTTCTTCCTGGTAATCACAATATTTGCTACCCAAATTGGATTGCAATCAATTGAGTTAAACTCTAATGAAGGCTCAATTATTGAACGACAACTTACGGTACTACAAGCTAATAAAAAGGAAAATTTAAGTGGGCGTGATGAGCGATGGGTTGCACACCTAGCGAGTCTAGATAATAATCCTATTAATTGGTTTGTTGGCAACGGATTTGGCTCTGCCATTGATCGTGGGGACAATGCACATATGCTTCCTTTGCAGATTACTTCCGAAACTGGATTAATAGGTTTGGTAATCTTTTCTTTCTTGTTTTATTTGATACTGCGTCATCTATATCAGTTTGAAATTGGACAAAAACCCATCTTTTGGGTAACAGTTGCTTTTTTGGTCTCAGCCGGAAGTCAAGAAACGTTTTATCCTACTCCTTCTATAGGACAATTTATTGGCTTTTATCTCTGCTCTGTTGCGATCGCTCTTAGGAGAAAAGTTCCAAAGTAAATTTTTTAAAGTCAAAATCTTTTCTAGCTGTTTCATTAATACCAACAATTAACTATGAAGATCAAAATTAAGCTTGCGACATTTTTTTTACTATCCTTGATTATGAGTTTGTGTTTATTTTTTGATAATGGTTTTCTTGGTTTCCATTATCCAGATTCTCTTTCTCAATCCCCAATAAGAAGTGTAAAAATTGTTAAGGGAATTACAACTGTGAACGGTAAGCCTTTATTTCCCTTGGGATTTTATCATGTTTCATGGCAATCAACAGCAGTAGAGAGAATAAAAGCTATGCAGAACATTGCGAAGGCTGGATTTAATACAATTCATGTTTCTTCGACAACCGACATAAACGATGAAAGTAGCTATGGGGACTTTCTTGATCGATCAGCACAACAGGGAATATATGTTATTACTGAGCAACAAATTAATTTACAGAATGTTGTTAAGGAGTTTAAACACAAACCTGCTGTTTTAGCCTGGAATATTGCGGATGACGTAAATGATGGCAAGCAGACTCCCCATGATATTCGGCAATTGAATCATAAGATAAAATCATTAGATTCCAACCATATTACTTATATAAGTGGATATTCAGATGAAATTTATAAATTTGAAAATTGTTCTGATATAATTGCTATGCAATCTTATCCCATTGGTAACAATGATGAAATTTCTTCTACTTATCGGCGAGTGTCTCTTACTCGTGAGACAGTTGCACCGTTCAATGGAACTGTTTATGCGAATATACAGGCCTTTTCCTGGTCAGATTCTCAAGAACATCTTAAACATCCGGTAATTCCGACTTTTAATGAAGTAAGAAATATGACGTACCAAGCTTTAGTTGCAGGGGCTAAAGGAATTATTTATTACACTTATTATGATCGTAGTTGGTACTTGCCAGATCATCCTCAGCTATGGGAAGGATTAAAATCTTTAGTGCCTGAGATTAAGACTATCACTCCTTTCTTATTACAAGGAAGTTGGCGAAAGATAGATATTAACTACCCGAATATATTTGGAGCTATTTGGGTACTAAACGGTCAAGCTCTGGCAATTGTCGTTAATGCGTCCGATCAAGCCATTGACCATTTGATAATTTCACTACCTATTTCTGTGAAAAATCTGCATTCAAGTGTTCCAGAGATTTCTGAAATGAACTTTGGACAGGGAAAGCTTTATGGAAAAATTCAACCACTCGCTGTTCATATTTATTCTGGAAATTTATGAAAGGTAAAGCGTTTTATATTTTAATAAATTTTCTGTATCAATCAATTCTAGCAACTACTTTAAAGGAGGATTAAATGGAACCACTGGTCAGTATTGGAATGCCAATTTTCAATTGTGAAAAAACTTTAAAGTTGGCAGTTCGTTCTCTGTTAAATCAAACCTATTCTCATTGGGAACTTCTGCTAATTGATGATGGTTCTGAAGATCAAACATTAAACATTGCCATGAGCTTCAAAGATCCGAGAATTCGAGTCATAGCCGATGGGCTTAACCAAAAGCTTCAGCGTCGCCTAAACCAAGCGATCGCTCTGAGTCAGGGCAAGTATTTTGCCAGAATGGATGGGGACGATATTGCTTATCCAGAGCGTCTCAAATCTCAAGTAGAATATCTTGAAGCACATCCTGAAATTGACCTTCTAGGAACAAAATATCTTATTTTTGATGGAGAAGGAAATCCTATGGGAATAACTCAAGGAAATCTTGAACACAATGAAATTTGTCATCGTCCGAGGGCAGGATTCAACATATTACATCCTACTTGGATGGGAAAAATTGAATGGTTTAGGACTTATCAATACCGAACATGGGCAACTAGGGCTGAAGATTATGAGATTCTACTTCGCAGTTATCAAACCAGTCATTTTGCGTGTCTTCCCGATATTTTACTAGGATATCGTGTAGCAAATTTGTCTCTAAAAAAGAGTTTAGAGAGTCGCTATACTTTGTCTAGGATTTTACTAGAAAAAGCCTGGATAGAAAAAAACTCTGGGTGGACATGGGGAGTAGTAGAGCAACTAGCAAAAGCTTCAGTAGATGCTGTGGCAATGAGTACAGGTCTAAATTTAAAGCTCCTGCGGCATCGGACTGGTAATCACCCAGTTTCTCCAAAAGAATTAAGACAATGGAAAGAAATTTGGGATCAATGTAATAGTGACACTGAAGATATCTAGTATTAGGGGGCTTTTTGTGCTGATAGACCTGGCAGAGAATTCAAGTTAAGGTGGTTACGGGAAATGAATGAAAATACAAGGAAAATAAATATGAAAAAACTGTATTATTATCCGAGTATTGGCTCAAAAGTGGGAGGCATTCCAGAACTTTTGCCAGCAGAAGATATGGTTTCCTCCGGCGATGTGGAAGCTTTAGCCCGCAAAATTCGTGAAGTAGTGACGAACCCACAAAGAATGGCTGAAATGTCGGCGCGTAACCTAGAGACAGCCAAACAATATCGAGACGAATTCCTCCAGAAAAAGCGGATTGCTTTTTATCGCCATGTACGAGAGATAACAGAAGCTTGGTTAAGACAAAAATAATGAAAAAACTGTTAATCGTGACAACTATCCCAGGAACCCTTAATTTCTTTTTACCCATTTCTGCTAACTTGCGTGCTCAGGGGTGGCAAGTGGATGGGATGGCTTATCAGGTGTCCCAGAGTGCGAAACATATAAAAGCGTTCGATCGCGTTTGGGATGTAGAATGGTCAAGAAATCCCTTAGATCCGCGCAACTTGCTGATCGCGCCCCAACAAATCCAAAAGGTGTTGGCTGAAGAATCTTATGATTTGGTCAATGTCTCTACGCCTGTAGCCGCTTTTGTCACTCGCTATAGCCTGAACAATTTACGCAAGCAAGGTAAAGTCAAAGTCATTTACACAGCCCAAGGTTTTCACTTTTATCAGGGAGGTTCTCCTTTCCGCAATGCCATTTTCCTGAGTCTGGAAAAGTTAGCAGGCCAGTGGACGGATGAGTTAGTCGTTGTTAATCACGAAGATGAGGACGCGGCCAAACGCTATGGACTGATCGCCCCCGATCGCGTTCATTATATCCCCGGAACTGGTTTAAACGTGGAACGCTTTAATCCCAGTAATATTCCTGAAACAGAGGTAATACGGGTGCGTCAAGAGTTGGGACTGACACCGGAAAATCCTTTATTTTTGTCTGTTGGAGAATTTATCCCCCGCAAACGACCAGAAGATATTATTAGGGCTTTTGCCCAGTTAGGACGTACCCAAGTGCATTTAGCCTTCGCGGGTGATGGAATTCTGTTTGAGGAAATGCAACAATTAGCATCAAACTTAGGGAGCCAAAATCAGGTGCATTTTCTGGGGTTACGTTCCGACATTCCGATTTTGATGCGGGCATCTGTGGCGACGATTTTGGCTTCGTCCCAAGAAGGTCTTCCTAATTGTGTGATGGAATCTTTATGTGCGGAAATTCCTGTGATTGGGACTGATATTAGAGGGACTCGCGATCTGTTAAAAAATGGCAATGGTCTTTTAGTAAAAGTCGGTGATATTCAGGCATTGACCGAGGCAATAGCCTGGATTTTAGAGCATCCAGAGGAAGCTAAGACAATGGGCAAACGGGGACGAGAATTCATGGCAGCTTACGATCTGCGCTCAATTGTGAAGCTATATGAAGAACTCTATGCAGAAGCTTTGTCTTAGAACACAATAAAGATATCGAGATGCGATCGCGCCATTTGCGAAACGGGCTCGACGAGAAGCGCATTTTGCCTGGGCGGGTTGTGATAAACTCCTTGAGGAAATGCCGCGTTGTTTTTTATTTAGGGTTCTATTTTGGAGGTTATTAGCAATGTGGAAGGATCAATCATCCGTCACCGCATACTACAAATTAGTAAAGTCTGTATTAGATAGATTAGCCGCGGCGATCGCGCTCTTAATTCTCTCTCCTGTGCTGCTTATTGTCGGCATCGCGATCTACATTCGCATGGGCAGACCAATTGTTTTTGCTCAACCACGTCCCGGTAAAAACGGTGAGGTTTTCCAATTCTACAAGTTTCGCACGATGACGAGCGATCGCGACGCCGATGGCAATTTTCTCCCCGACGTACAGCGAATCACCGCGATCGGTAAGTTTCTGCGCCAAACCAGTTTAGACGAACTTCCCCAACTCTGGAACGTTCTCAAAGGCGATATGAGTTTTGTTGGCCCCCGCCCCCTCGTGGTGGAATACCTAGAGCGTTACAGCCCCGAACAAGCACGTCGCCACGATGTTACACCAGGGATCACGGGTTGGGCGCAAATCAACGGGCGCAATAGCATTTCTTGGACAGAAAAATTCAAATTAGATGTTTGGTATGTGGATAATTGGAGTCTATGGCTTGACCTAAAAATTCTTTTTCTAACTTTATGGAAAGTGGTCAAAAAAGATGGAATCAACCAATCAGAACAGGACACAATGGAAAAGTTTATGGGAAATTAGTTCAAGACATCTGTCGGGGGAAAATCTTGGAATTGTATTTTAAATAATTTGAATGTTACTACCGCAAAACAATTACTATTTTGGTGCAAGTAGGGACACAGCAATGCTGTGTCCCTACTCAAACAGATTCAACTGATATTTTGTGGCTAGAAAAACTGGCAAAATTACGCCAAGATATAGATCATTTACCGGGATTAAAAAAAAGAAATTTAAAAGGAGCGAAATGATGATGTTGTCAGAATTTATTTTGCCTTGCAATCCAAAATGGAAACGTTTCTTGTCACTGGCTTTGCACGATTTTTACCATCTACCAGAGTATGTTTCTTTATCAGCAAAGTATGAACAAAGTCAACCTATTGCTTTCTATGGGGAGGCAGATGAAGCTGCGTTTTTGGTTCCTTTGTTAACTCGAAAGATTCCAGAAAGCCTTGAAGCACCTGATAATTGGTACGATGCGACTACCCCTTATGGCTATCCAACACCGCTCTCTATTCCTGCTGATGATACATCGAGTTTAGAGATTTTTCTCAAGTCTTTTCGAGAGATGGGAGCGGCATCTGGAATGATTAGTGCGTTCTTCCGTTTGCATCCTTTGCTGCCGCAAAATTTCGATGTGTTAGCTAAATTCGGAACGGTTGTAAAACATGGTCAAACTGTATATATTGATCTGTCTTTATCCGTTGAACAAATGTGGTCGCAAACTAGCAAAAATCACAGAAAAAATATTAACCATCTGACTCGATTGGGTTTTCAATCCCTGATTGATGATTGGAGCTTTTTTGACAAGTTTATTGCTATCTATCGGGCCAATATGCAGCGTGTATCGGCTAGCGAGTTTTACTTCTTTGACGAGAGTTACTTTGTTGATTTGCGTTCTAGTCTGGGCGATCACCTCCACCTTTGTACCATCTTATCTCCAGAAGGAGAAGTCGCTTCCAGTTTATTGTTTACGGCCATTAATGGCATTGTGCAAACCTATCTTTCAGGAACATCTGACAAGTATCTTTCTCGATCGCCCTCTAAGTTAGAAATTGATGTGGTGCGGCGTTGGGCTAAAGAAAATGGAAATCGCTTTGTTCATTTAGGTGGAGGAGTGGGTTCCCGTCCTGATTCTTTGTTTAAATTCAAATCTGATTTTTCTGATTTAAGGTCTGATTTTTATACATATAGAATGATTATCGACCCGGAAAAATATACAAACCTTATTCAAGCTTGGGAGGAGAAATATGGAGAGCGCAATGATTTTGAAAATGATTTTTTCCCGCTCTATCGACTCTCAAAATCCCGCTCTGACTAAAGATTCAATTCTGTCAGATATCCAGTTCATCATTGAGGGGGTGATACTAATTCATTTCGCGGGGAAAAGTTCTGCAATTAGGATAAGTACGATCGCCTAATTAAACGCCGTTATGTAAATAATTGTAAATTTCTGCCAAATTGGCAACATTAGTCTGGTTCCACGGGTTTTAATGAGTATATAGCCAGATTTGTTTGCATCTACCTAATTAATCAACCGACAAAAGAATGGAGAAAAAAACAATGAAATCTAGTTCTTCTTTCCTGAACACTTTTAGTTTCTTGTTGCCTGAATTTTTGCGATCAGATTACTCACCCTACAAATGCAATGTCTCCGCGAACCGGGAAAATTATAATTTCCGGGCGCGACGGATACATGGGCAGAATATGATTAAGACTTGGATTAACACAGGCAAAAATCCATTTGTCAAGCCGGTAGAATGTAAAAATTGTCTATTCGATACGCGGATACCGAACATATACATTGGCTCTGATGGTCTTTGTAATATGTGCATGACTTACAAAAAGAATTTCAAGTTAGAAATTCTCAATAGCGAATTGGAAACATTTATCAATACCCCGCGAGAGCCAGGAGCTAAACTAGATGCAGTAGTCGCATTCTCTGGAGGTAAAGACAGTGCCGCGGCTCTTTATTGGGCGAAAAAGAAATTGAATCTAGAGGTAGTTGCTGTCTTAGTACAAAACGGGTTTATTCCCGAACAAGTGATCGATAATGGTCGAGACTTGTGCGACCAGTTAGGAGTGGAACTCGTTGTTTTAAACATAGAGTTTGCCCCTTTTCTAAAAGACATGATGGATCAAAACTTTACGAAGGGCTATCCTTGCTATAAATGCGGGGAAATGTTCCACAAAGAAATTCAAAAATACTGTGGAACAAAGGGCATTAATCGGGTGATTTTAGGACGCAACTGGTGGCGTTGGATTGAACCCGAAGTTCGTTCTGTGCGGTGGGTGAAAGATGAAGCATCTGGGATTAATTTGCAGTTTTTTTCCCTGCCATTTGCTTTGCAATTAACCGAAAAGGAGGTGTTAAAAATGCTGGATGATATAGGCTGGAAGACTTTGAAAATCCACGGAAACAGTACAAACTGTGTCATCCCTGGGTTAATCGAATATCCCATATACCAAAGATTAGGTTATCATCCAGAGCTAAATTTGCTCTCCCGGGAAGTGATTGCAGGTTTTCTGGATAAAGAGGAAGCGAAGTCACAACTTGCAGACATCAAAGATCATACAGAGATTCTGCGGAATATGGTTAACAAGAAGCTGGAAGAAACTCAAAGTGACCAAGGCGAAAAAGGATAAGCAAAACTGTCAGCCGCAACAGGATTAATTCTGTTGTTGCTTGACATTTCTTGGTAACAAGACTGCCTGATATCTGTTTTTTGAAAATGTTTGACAACTGCTTGATTACAAAACTATTTGAGAGGTTTTACTATGGCAACTCTAAAAACAACTTCCTGCAATAAAGAAGTTTACCGGGATCAAGAATTTGCTCGTTGGGCTTATGGAAATGGTTTGTTACCTGAAGAAAAATATCTGATAGCCAACTATCTAGATATGAGTAAAAAAACATTGGAGGCTGGGACAGGAGGAGGGAGACTTTTGTTGGAAATGAGCAAGTTAGGTTTTAATTCTCTTTATGGTTTTGATTACTTACCCGAATTTATTGAGGTAGCAAAACAGAGAGATGTAGATGGCAATATTGATTTTCAGGTTGAAGATGCCACCCAATTAAATTATGAAGATTGCAGCTTTGAGCAAATCTTATATTTAGGCCAAATGGTTGGTTCCATAGATGATGAATTGGGAAGATTAAAAGCTTTAAAGGAAGCTTACCGGATTCTTAAGGTAGGGGGGACTGCCTTATTTTCATTCCTCAGTTTTGACTCCAGAATCAGCAGTGCTTTATACCGCCCATATATGGAGTATATACGCCTGTTGAGGAAGTTACGCGGGTCAAATCGTTCAATTCAATATCTTCCTTGGCTTAAGTTTGAGAAACGGCCAAACTTGGCAGCGCTGTTTGATGGAGGGGCTCATGTTTATTGGTACAAAGTTCAAGAAGCTTATCAGCTTTTAAGAGATGTGAATTTTCAGATTGTTGGATATGGTTCTAGTTACCAACTGAGCCAAGGTATCATTCTTGAATGCCCAGCAACACTAGCTAACGAACCTATCAGAGGAATGCTATACTTTGTCTGTAAAAAATGAGTTGATTGTCTAACAAAGTGGCCAGTTCAGACCGATAACCAAGGTCGGATGGTTGCCTTAGAGCCCGGTGTTCGCACGTTCATGACATTTTTCTCCGAAGACTCTTATGGTTGGCTAGGGAATGATTCTAATTTGTACATTCAAAAGCTATGTTTCAAATTAGATAAGTTGGTATCAAAAATATCCAAAGCCACTAACCAGCAAAAGAGAAGATTCAAAAAAGCGGCTGGTAGACTTCGTTGCCTCATGAAAAATTTGGTCAAAGAGTTACATCATAAAACAGCTAAATTCTTAGTTGATAATTTTGATGTGATTCTGAGCCCAACATTTGAAACATCGAGTAGTCTAAATCCCGCCGTAAGTTGAGAAATAAATCAGTTAGGCAGATGCTAACTCTCAGTCATTACGATTTCAAAACATTTCTGAAGTGGAAAGCTTGGGAATCTTCTAAAACTGTAATCGACTGTAATGAAGCTTATACATCTAAAACTGTTTCAGGGACTGGCGAAATCATTAAGAATCTTGGGGGAGCTAGAAAAATTAATTCTTTACTCACAGGATTTAATTGTTATGACAAGTCAACCGGAAAAACCCGAATTTATGTAAAATTGTTGGGAATGTTAAGAGAGAAAACCTAATGATGAATATACTGTTTACGAGTGTAGGAAGAAGAGTGTCGCTGATCCGAAATTTTAAGAAATCTTTGAATGAGCTTGGTGTCAAAGGTAATATGATCACGACAGACTTCCAGAAAAATGCTCCAGCCTCTTTTATCGGTGATTTTTACGAACAGGTTCCTCTGGTCAAAGACCCTACTTATATAGAAACACTGAAAAATCTATGTAATAAGTATGAGATTAAACTACTAATCCCCCTCATTGATACTGAATTAACTCTCCTTTCAACTCATAAAGATAATTTCCAAGATATAGGTGTTACTCTTCTGGTTTCTTCTCCTGAAACTAACGAAATCTGTTTTGATAAAAGAAACACCTATCGTTTCTTCAAGCAAATAGGTGTTGAAACTATTGAAATTTTAGATCCAGAAAACATTCTAGCAAAGGATGACCAAGCTAAATATCCTTTTTTTATCAAACCCTTTGATGGTAGTGCCAGTGTTGGAGTTACCAAAATAAATAACAGAAAGGAACTAGATTTTTTTAAAGACTATGTACGAAATGCGATCGTTCAAGAATTTATTATTGGGAAAGAATACACCCTAGATATTTTGGCTGATTTTCAAGGAAAGGTACGTTGTGTAGTACCAAGACTTCGCATTGAGACCCGCGCGGGAGAAATTAGTAAAGGAATAACGGTTAAAAATCCTCTCCTGATTGCTGCTGGAAAAACTGTCGTTGAAGCGCTTCCTGGTGCTGTAGGCTGTATCACAGTACAATGTTTTTTAACTCCAGATGATCAAATTAAGTTTATTGAGATTAATCCTAGATTTGGAGGAGGTTTTCCGCTGTCTTTTGAAGCGGGTGCGGATTTTCCGCGTTGGATTATAGAAATGATGTTAGGTAGAGAAACTGACATTTCTATTGATGGTTGGAAAGATGGTGTTGTAATGCTAAGATATGATGATGCTATCTTCGGCACCAAGGAGATGATTTTATGAGTGCGATCGAAGTCCTGGTATTTGACCTAGATGACACGTTATTCCCCGAAGGCGAATTTGTACATAGTGGATTTCAAGCTGTTGGGAATTGGATGTCACATAAATATTCAGTTGTTGACTTTTTTGAGGTGGCTTGGCAGCTTTTTCTAGAAGGAAAAAGAGGAAAAATCTTTAATCTTACCTTGGAAAAATTGGGAGTTAAGTATGAATCTTCGATGATTCAGGAACTCTTGCAAATTTATCGAGAACATAAGCCAAATATATCTCTCCATGAAGATGCAAAATGGGCAATTAATTACTTTAAAAAAGATCGTAAATTAGGTTTGATCACAGATGGTTACTTGATGACTCAAAAAAATAAAGTGGACGCTTTAGGAATAGAATCTAACTTTGATGTCATTGTTTATTCTGATTTCTATGGTCGAGATAGCTGGAAACCAAGTCCAGTACCTTACTTGAAGGTAATGGAAGCTACGAAATGCCCAGGGGCAAATTGTCTTTATGTTGGTGACAATCCCAGGAAAGATTTCGTGACAGCTAAAAAGTTAGATTGGACAACAGTTCAAATATGTCGTGAGGTCGGAGAATACTCGGATGTTATTTCTGAAGATAGCTATGAAGCTAAGTTTAAGATAAAATCATTACTGGAGTTAAAAAGTATTCTCTAGTTGACCGGCTCAAGAAATGTTTTATAACTTTTGGAACAATAAATTATGAAGCTGCCTTTGAATCAATTTTCTAATTTCTGGAAAAAACAAGATTATTTAACACATAATCTTATAATTGCGCTGTTTAATGTCAATGAAGAGAAATACAATGATCTAGTGAACTTGTGATTGCAATCTTTAAACACTCAGCCAGAAGAACTGCTCAAGTCAAACTTTTTTCCAGCCGATCGCTCCCCCAACTAAAGATAAGATGAAAAAACAAATTCTCCTGTCAACACCTCACATGGGTTCCCTCGAGCAAAAGTACGTTCAAGAAGCCTTTGATACCAACTGGATCGCCCCCGTGGGCCCCCATGTAGACGCTTTCGAGCAAGAATTCTGCGAAGTAGTTGGCGCTAAACACGCAGCGGCTGTTACTTCCGGGACAGCGGCTTTGCATTTGGCTTTACAATTAATTGGTGTCGGTTCGGGAGATGAGGTTTTTTGCTCGACTCTGACTTTTATTGCGACTGCTAGCCCGATTACTTATCTTGGTGCAAAACCAGTTTTTATTGATAGCGATCGCACTTCTTGGAATCTCAACCCCGACTTGCTGCGAGAAGCACTTGACAAACGAGCAAAAATTGGTAAATTACCCAAAGCTGTGGTGATTGTACACCTCTACGGTCAAAGCGCCGATATTGACCCAATTCTAGAAGCTTGCAATTACTATCAAGTTCCGCTGATTGAAGATGCAGCCGAATCACTAGGATCAACCTACAAAAACCGTTCTCCAGGAACTTTTGGCAAATTCGGCATTTTCTCATTCAACGGTAATAAAATTATCACCACTTCCGGCGGCGGAATGTTAGTTTCCGATGACCAAAAACTGGTAGAAAAAGCTCGTTTTTTTGCGACACAAGCCCGTGACCCAGCGCCTCATTATCAACACTCAGAAATTGGCTACAATTACCGTCTTAGCAATGTTTTGGCGGGAATTGGTCGTGGTCAATTACAGGTTTTGGAGGAGCGAGTACAGGCGAGAAGACGCAATTTTGACTTTTACAAACAAGCTTTAGGAAACTTGCCGGGAATTGAATTTATGCCGGAAGCTTCCTTTGGAAAAGCTACTCGCTGGCTGACTTGTTTAACAATCGATCCGATCGCTTTCGGTGCAGATAGAGAACAAGTTCGCCTCGCACTTGCTGAAGAGAAAATAGAAGCGCGTCCAGTTTGGAAACCTTTACATTTACAACCAGTATTTGCTGATTGCGAATGTATGGGCGGTGCCGTGGCTGAAGAGTTATTTGAGTACGGGCTTTGTTTGCCTTCTGGCTCTAATTTGACTGAGGTCGATTTAGAGCGGGTGACAAGTGCGATCGCCCAAATTCACAAACAAAGTTGATGATATCATAAAACGCTCTTCTTTTAGATCCCCGACTTCGCAGAAGTTGTCGGGCATCTAAGTATTCTGTTTTTTTAGGAATGACTATTACAGGACTTACGCAGCTATTGTCTGTCATTCTGAGAATCTGTGAGATTCTTCGCTTCGCTCAGAATGACAAAATTACATTTCGCTCAGCATGACAAAATTACATTTCGCTCAGCATGACAAAATTACATTTCGCTCAGCATGACAAAATTACATTTCGCTCAGCATGACAAAATTACATTTCGCTCAGCATGACAAAATTACATTTCGCTCAGCATGACAAAATTACATTTCGCTCAGCATGACAAAATTACATTTCGCTCAGCATGACAAAATTACATTTCGCTCAGCATGACAAAATTACATTTAAATGCGTAAGTCATGTATTAATTTTATTGCCATTCTTCCAGTGCGATCGCAATTCCCTCTTTCAATCCCGGTTCCAGATTGTCTTGTTTCAATAAACTTTCTAATTTCTGTCTGGCCTCAACAGGAGCTAGCTGTTTGAGCGCTGCCATGCAGTGCAGCCTGACGCTGTTGTCTGCATCCGCCAACATTGAAATCAGAGCATCTAGCCCTCTCCTATCTCCTAATTTTCCTAACCCTAAAGCTAAAGATTTTTTGATTTGAGGCGAGTGCAGAGCCGGATGACCGGTTTTGAGCAAATCAATCAGAATTGCAGCAGAAGAGGCTTTTAATTCCGGCTTTTCGACTCGCCATAAAACAGTGACAATTTCTTGACAAACAGTAGAATTTATGTTATTAAATCGCGCAATTAAGGTTTGCTGCAAATATTCTAAAGCGGTTGCAGTTTCCATCCAGCTTAAAGCGCGAACAGTTTCGATTTGCAATTCCACCGGAGTTATTGCCGATCGCAATAATTCAAATAAAGCAGCCGCCGCTGCATCGGTTTTTAGCCGCCCGATCGCAATTACTGCTTCTGAGCAAACTTCTAAACGGATATCCCATAACAAAGGTTTGAGCAAATTAACTAAATCGAATTCTGCGTCTAGGTAAGCACGAACTCCCAGTGATCGCGCAGCTTCTTTTCTAACCGCTGTCGCCGAATCTTTCAATGCTGCTATCAGTACCCCCGAAATGCGGATGTCGTGAAAGCTACTCAAGGCCTCGATCGCAGCCAACCGCACGGCTACTTGAGAGTCTCTGACTACACTTAACAGCGGTGGGATGGTTTCACTGTGCCGAATCTGAGCAAGTGCTGTTGTTGCAAACAATCGCTCGTCTTCTTCGAGTAGGAGATTTGCCAGAGATTCGATTGCTGTCGGGCCTAAATTCCCCAGGGTTTCGGCTGCGATTTGACTCAATTCTTCGTCGGAATTTTTGACTAATTTTGCTAAAGCTTCAATCACTTCGGGGCGATCGAACTTTCCGAGGATGCGGGCCGCAAACCACCGCTGTTCCCTGTCTGCGTCTTCGTTTTCGAGTATATCAGTTAAGGGTGCGATCGCCACTGTTCCCAAATTGGGCAATATTTTAGCAATTTCCCACCGATCTTGAAAATCGCCCGACTCTAAAACTTGTATTGCTAAACTGACAGCCAACTCTAAATTGACTGTTTCCGGCGGCTGCTGTCCCTTGAGTGGCAGTTGTTGCAAGCATTGGACAAGGGATGGCCAGTTTTGGCGATCGGCAGCGACTTGCGCTTGTTCTAAAATATTAAACATAACTTTAGTTTAGCTGATTTGAGGAGCAAGGTAGATGGCCACTAGCTAAGAATCCGAGATATTTCTCAACTATCTTTTGCTACAATTACACATTCTTTGACATTTTTGTTAATCTATCAAAATGAAAAAAGCCCTGTTTTTAGTAAACCAACACTCCCGAAAAGGGAAACAGCTATTATCTCAAGCCACAGCCGAATTACAAACACTGGGTTTTGAGCTAATTACAGAATCTACAGCCCACCCCCGCGACCTTCCCGACACAATTCGGCGTTACCAAAATCGGGTGCAATTAGTCATAGTCGGCGGTGGCGACGGCACTCTCAATGCAGCCATAGAAGGTTTGCTCGATACTAAGTTACCCTTGGGTATTTTGCCGATGGGAACTGCTAATGACCTAGCTCGCACTCTGAGAATTCCTACATCTTTACCGGAAGCTTGTCAAGTAATTGCCAACAATCAAGTCCGACTGATAGATTTAGGTTGGGTAAACGGCAAGCATTTTTTTAATGTAGCAAGTTTAGGATTGAGCGTGCAAATTACCGAGCGGCTGACTAAAGAAGTGAAGCAGCGCTGGGGAGTTTTAGCTTATGCTTTCGCTGCATTACAGGCCCTTTGGTCAGCGCGACCTTTCCGAGCAGAAATTAGGGTTAATCATCAATCTTTTTATGTAAAAACTATTCAAATTGCTATTGGAAACGGTCGCTATTACGGCGGCGGGTTGACAGTTGCCGAAGATGCAAGAATAGACGATCGGCGACTAGATTTGTACAGTTTGGAAATAAAAAATTGGTGGGAAATCATTGCTTTATTGCCTGCTATGAGGCAAGGAAATCATGCCACTTTACCCAACGTTCGCACCTGGGAAGCTCAAGAAATTGAGGTATATACTAGCAAACGCCGTCCGATTAATACCGACGGTGAAATCACAACTTACACCCCTGCAAAATTTCGAGTCATTCCCAAAGCTTTAGCAGTTATAGCTCCCTAATAACTCACAACTTATATATATTTGTGTTGTAGAACAGGCATCTTGCCTGTTCATATATTAGCCACGTTCATATATCAGCCACGGGCTATCCGGCCCGTGCCACAATTAATTTATCCCTCAATAAATTGTGTTGTAGAACAGGCATCTTGCCTGTTCATATATCATATCAAGTCCGAGCGATCGCTTACTATAAGACTGACTTGTCATGCTGAGGGTCGCGAAGCATCTCCGAGATGCTTCGCGACCCTCAGCATGACAACTGATCGGGCGGACTTGATATCAACCACTGGCTTTCCGGCCCGTGCCACAATCAGTAAGGTGCGCATTGCGCACCCTACAGATAGAGTTTATGTGTAAGTCCTATATCAGTGCGCATTGCGCACCCTACAGATAGAGTTTATGTGTAAGTCCTATATCAATAATCGCCTCCAGCGCCATATTTCCAGGCTTCAATTAATCGGTGAAAGTAGTATTGCTGCTCCGGTGACAACTTTTTTGCCTGCGGTTCTATGACTTTCCCCAAAGGCTGCAATCCCGTATAAATTCCTAAATTCACATAATGAACCATCCAATCTAACAAATTAGCTATTCCCACCTGCGGGATGATTTTCATAACTAATCCGGGATGGCTAATTGCTGTTTTAAAAAGCGTTT
>Ga0316607_1000123_pt1 | contig 31132 bp, 28 predicted proteins | sample MIS2016062E_MG_FD_207674 | JGI IMG/M metagenome (GOLD analysis project Ga0316607, IMG submission 207674) | Microbial mat bacterial communities from Middle Island sinkhole, Lake Huron, Michigan, United States - MIS.2016.062E | ecosystem: Environmental > Aquatic > Freshwater > Lake > Sediment...
CTAAGCCAAGACATCGTTGACGTTATCACTAGGCTTACGGCAGTTCAGACTGAAGTAGACGCTGAAGCCTTAGCTGGGAGAACCAACGAGACAGCAGAGCACACTAGCACCCGAGCAACGGTTGAGTCAGTAGGCGAGGAGCTTGAGCTAAACGAGACAGCCGAGCACACCAGCACAAGACTGACCATCACCACCAAGAGCAACGAGGAACAGGCAAAGCTCGACATTCTTGAAGCCAGTCTAGCCAGCATGGAGCTGGACCTTGAAGCCATCAACACCAATATCACGACCGAGGGCGACCAGATACAGGCCAAGTTGGACACCATCGAGGCCAGTCTAACCGCCATCGAAGCCAACGATGACGCAAACACGACCGACATTAGGAACACAGTCGAGTCCGTAGGCGAGGAGATAGAGCTGAACCTTCTTGCCATTGAGTCAGATGTCGAAGCCAACACCACCCAACTGGTCGCTGTCAACTCAGAGCTTGACGCACAGACAGCACTCCTGACCACGATTGACGCAGACACGGGAAGCATTGACACCAAGCTGACCACGACCAACTCCAGCCTTTCAACGATCAACTCAACCATCAGCTCAGACGGGGCACTGACTCGGACCCAGATTGACTTGGTTAGGACAACCCTCGACTCCAAGATCACCTCAGATGGGACGCTTACCCGTACCCAGATCGACCTTGTAACGACTCAACTTGTGGCAGTCAACGCTGAACTGGACACACAGACAGCACTCCTTCAAGGGATCTCAGCTTCAGCAGCAACGGCTACGACTACTGCCCCTGCACTGAACGCAACGACCTCAACTACCATCAAGGCAGCGTCAACGAACTTTATCGGGTTGTCCATCAGCAACGGGTCTACAGAGTCGGTATGGATTAAATTTCAGACAGCAAGTGTTGACAACCTGAAGCAAGGGATTTACCTGAAGCCTAACGCATTTTATGAGATGCCTCTTGGTCAGAAATACACAGGCGAGATCTCAGCCATCGCCAACGCTGGAACTCCTACAATAAATGTGGTGGTCTACTAATGCCGATCTGGAACCAATACGGTGATGAGGATGTTGAAGCCATTGCGCTAAAGCTCGACCAGACAACACCTCAGGCAGTCATCAATGGCTCACCTATTATGGAGGGGGTGCAGTTTGACATCACGCCTTCAACTACTGCTGTGTCTGAGGGCCTGCTTCGATGGAACAGCACAGACAGAACGCTTGACCTGAGCATGGGCGACTCCGGCGTTGTCACTCAACAGGTAGGTCAAGAGATGTTCATTATGGGTGTCAACAAGACAGGCTCAACATTGACAGAAGGATCGGTTGTTAAATTTGATGGGAGGCAAGGAGTACGACCAAAGTTTGCACTGGCTCAAGGAGACACAGAGGCCAACTCTCATGTTGCGGGAGTAATGACTCAAAATACGCTCGACAACGCTGAAGGATTTGTTACGACTTTTGGTTATGTGAGAGGCATCAAAACCAACTACTCTGGATCTGGAGTTTGGGGGACAACATGGGTCGAGGGAGATATGCTATGGGTTTCAAAAACCACAGCCGGGCAACTTACGAATATCGAGCCTAGCGCCCCTCATCACGCTGATGTGATTGGCGATGTCGGAGTCATCCATGGGACTCAAGGAAGCATTTTCGTCCATGTCAGCAAGCACAAAACGCTTGAAGAACTTTCCGATGTCAACGGAACCGCACTTACTTTAGACGGGCAGTTTCCGATCTGGGACAACACCAACAAGTATTTCGACTTCGACAATAATTTTCTGGCGTGGTACGATGGAACGAATGGAAATATCAAGACATCACAGAACGCACCAAGCGACCTTCTGATCCAGTGCGGAACAGATAAGACGCTTGTCTTGAATGAGTCGGCATGGGTTGACTTGGACTTCCCAATCATCATTCGAACAACAGGCGCAAACATCCCGACCCTGACAACTCTACAAGGAAACATCACTGCTCCACTTTGGCAAGTCAATGACTTCAATGTTTGCGAAGGTCAAGAGCTTATCCACAAGTGGAAAGAGGGGACTCCACTCTATTGGCATGTTCACCTAATAACCGGGGCTCTTGACGCTTCGAATCGGTACGTTAGGTTTGAGGTAGAGTACTGCTGGTGCAATGTCAGTGGTGTTTTGAGTGCTGCCACCACGATTGACTCAGGAGATTTGCTCATTCCAGCAAACACCACGGCAAAAACAATGATGATTATGAGCTTAGGAAACTTCACTCCGACAGGTGGGAAAATAGGTGGTCACGTATTCGCAAGGCTGCGAAGGATAGCGTCTACTGGATCTGCACCAGGAAGCAACCCATGGATAACCATGCTTCAGGCCCACATGGAAGTGGACACGATTGGCAGTAGGCAGATAGGAACTAAGTAGATGGCAACTAACGCTCCAATTTGGATGCCCAACCCCGGCCCTCAGACCGACGCATTTCTATGTGAATGTGATGAGGTGATGTTTGGGGGAGGCCGGGGTTGCGTCCACCCTGACACCTTGCTTGACACACCTCATGGTCAGGTCAAGATAAAAGACTGGAAGGGTGGCATGATCTATTCCTACAAAAACGGAGAGGTTATCACAGCCAGAGCAACAGCATCCTTGGAGTTCTCAGAAGAGGACATGTATGAGGTTGAGCTTTTAAACGGGTTCAAGGTGACATGCACAGATGAACATAAGTTCTTGGTGAGCAAGGACATGTTCAACCCGGCTACATCAGACGGGTGGTTGATGCTTAAAGAGCTACGACAAGGGCATTATGTCATGGTCAAAGGGCAGGGAGAGTACCCGTATTACATGCCAATCAAAAGCATCCGTAAGGTCAACAGCCTCAACTACTGGGATCTCCATGTTCTTAGCACAAACTGCTACTTCGCTCAGGGGATCCTGCACCACAACTCAGGTAAGTCCTCGCTCCTCTTCGGTAAGGTTCTTCAGCACATCGAGAAGAACCGGGGCAGATCGAAGATGATATTCTTCAGGGAGAACTTTGATGACCTAGCTGACCTTGTGAGCAAGGGCAAGGATATTCTTGAGCCACACGGGTTAGCTACTTACATCTCGGGTCAGACAAGGGAGTTCAGATTCCAAGGTCCGTTCGAGGGTGCGTGGCTCAAGATGAGACAGATCGAGCATATTGACGACCTTAAAGCCTACAAGGGACATGAGTACACCTACATTGGGTTTGACGAAATCTGTGATAATAAGCTGCCCTTCCATCTGATTCAAGATACCTTCTTGGCCACACTGCGTAACCCGCACGGGATTAAGAGTCAGATCATGTACACCGGAAACCCCGGAGGTTACAACCACTCAGCCGTCAAGAAGTATTTCATCGACCCTTGGCCATCTGGTAGCCGTATTATCGAGAACGAGTTCGGCATGACCCGTTGTTTCTTCCAGTCTACGGTTAAGGACAACCCCAAGCTGGCCTCGGACCCCACCTACATGAGACAACTCCAGAGGATCAACGACCCATTGATCCGAAAGGCTTGGCTTGAGGGTGACTGGTCTGTGGCCCTCGGTGCAATGTTCTCTGATGTGTGGTCGCCTAAGAAGCATGTCGTCAACTCCATCAGGCCACAAGACATCCCGCAGCATTTTGACCGCTACCGTTGCTTCGACTGGGGTAGCTCTGCACCGTTTGCTTACCTGAGAGCCTTCATCAGTACAGGCGAGGATCTTTACAACGGGATGAACTTTCCAGCAGGGGCCTTGGTGTTCTACTACGAGTTCTACGGCTGGGAGAAAGGCAACAAGGTCAATGAGGGCTTGAAGTGGTCCTCGTCTGAAGTAGCCAAGGAGATCAAAAGACGGGAGCTTGAAGACGGGGATTATCAGTTTATTAAACCGGGGCCAGCCGATAACCAGATCTATCAAGTTTTGGATGGGACACCAATTTACGCAGCCTTCTACAGGGAGGGAGTAGAGTTCGTTGAGTCTATCAAGTCAGCAGGGTCTAATACGGTTGGGTGTGAAGTCATCAGAAACAGACTCATAGGGAATGATGACAGACCTCAAGTTTATTTCACACGAGACTGTGTTCACACGATTAGGACTTTACCTACGCTGGTTCGGGATAAGATACATCAAGAGAGACTTGCAGAACATCAGGAGTCACATACGTTCGACTGCGTGAAATATCTTTGCTTATCCCTAAATGCACTTTACAAACCTATGACGCTCGCCCAAGAGCGAAGAGAAATGACAGCCAGAGACAAATTCTTGCAGGAGTTGCATGATGAAGAATAGTAAACGCACCTTGCCGATGAATGTCAGGCCCGTCAAAGCTGACAAGAAGTATGCTACGAGGGTTGAATCTAAGCTCTACACGAAGCTCACCGACCTGCTCATGGAGTGGCAGGACCACCGCAAAATAACCGTTGAGGACATCTGGACCAAGGCTTATGAGAATTTCAAAGGTGACTTCGACGATGTTGAGTTTAAGGGATCAAAGGCAGCAAACGCTTGGAGATCCAAGGCTTTCTACCCACTCACAGAACAAAAAGTTACCGCAGCCCAAGCCCAGCTTCAAGACGTACTTTTCAAAGGCGGTCGCTTCCCTTACGATGTAAAGACCAGCCCTATTCCTGACGACCCTGCTATGCAGGTTGTCATTGAGCGAGCAGCTAATGGTGCCGTGGCTCCAGGGGTTGACCTAGCCAAGAAATCCATGGATCGAGAGGAGCTTGACCAGCGGATCAAGAACATGAAGAAGCGACTCGATGACCAGTTCGCTGAGTGTGACGCTGCCAGTGTTGGACTCATCTCGATCTTTGATGGTGCCCTCTATGGCACAGCTTTCCTTGAGAGCCCTCGTGTGGTACGCAAGCGCAGGTACAGGTGGACTAAGACAGCCAAGGGCTACAGCAAGAAGGAGGTCTTTGAGGATGTTCCCACGGTTGTGAACCTCGACCCATGGGACTGCTGGGCAGACCCTGAGTGTGGTGGAATGGTTGCTAGCGGGATCGGGTTCTTTCACCGTGAAAGGATGTCCGTTCCGGGGCTCTATGAACTTTTCGCCTTGGTGTTCCCAGATGGCATCGAGATGAGCAACAGTGCCGAGTCTGAGGAGTACGAGTACGAGTACAACCGCAAGGAGTTTGAAGACCTTCTCGCAAATGTGAGCGAGGAGTCAGGCTCAGAGCCAGATGAGTCCTACGGACCCAACGCTGCTATTGAGTCTGGCCATGCCAATAGGCTCTACGAGGTTTTCACCTTTGCTGGCTCAGTCCAGAATAAGTGCCTCAAGGATTACATGAAAGTCACAGGCCCAGACAACCACTTCAGTGAAGTGATCGTGGTCTTCTGTGACGGGTTCATCATCAAGTGCGTCAAGAACCCCTTCCCCGGTGAGCGCAGGCCCTTTCACATGGTGCCTTGGACCAAACTACCAGGACAGGCTTACGGGCGTGGAGTCTCGGAGAAGATCTTCGACCCACAGAAGAACGTCAACCGCTTGATGCGGATGTACATTGACAACAAGCGACTGTCAGGAAACCTGATGACAGCTATCGATAAGAGCAAGCTCAAGCGAAATGCTGACATGACACTCTACCCCGGTAAGAACTGGGAGTTCGAGGGTGCATTTCAAGACGCTGATGTTCGCAAGCTGGTGATGCCAGTGTTCTTCCCAGATGTGACAGCCGGGGTGCTTGAAGCCATTGGCACTATGGTGGCGTGGGCTGACCAAAGCTCAGGGATTCCACGGATTCTTGAAGGCCAACCGGGGCAGGATGCCAGTACAGCCTACGCTGAAAACCAGCGGATCTCTGCTGCCAGCAAGCAACTTGGCTTGGTGCTCAAGAACTACGACATGCACGCATGGGTGCCTATCGTTGAGTCATTCTACGACTGGAACATGGAGTTCCTCAAAGACACAGCCATTAAGGGAGACTTCTCCATCATAGCTACAGGCTTTGCCACCTTCGAGAACAGGCACCTCCGTAAACTTGACTTGGAGAGGTTACTGCTGATGAGCCAACAGATGCCTGCCCTCCAGATGAAGGTCAAACCTGACCCCGTTATCGAGGACTGGGCTATAGCAGGGAACATTGACCCCGAGCGATACCTGCTGACCCCAGAAGAAGTGGCTCAGAAAATGAAGACTGCTCAAGAAGAGCAGATGAACAACTTCGCTGCACAGATGCAGATGGAGCAGCAGAAACAGGCCATGGAGCATGGCTTCGAGATGCAGAAAGAGAAGCTCACCCAAGAGCTCAGCGGTCAGGTCAGGATGGCACTGGCTGAAATCGCAGCTCAGACCAAGGCTGCAAGTGAAGAAACCAAACGGCTTATTAAGCTAGCCGATATTGAATCAAAGGAGAAATTGAATGCCAAAGGAAATGGAAGCGGAAGGGGACAGCCCCCTAACCGACGATGACATCAAAAGCATCGTAAGGTCTAAGGCTGGTAAACATCTGGTTGCGGAATTAAGCAGGATGCTTAGTATGGCAAGGGTGGAAGTAGAGTCGGTGACACCCGAAGGACTCCCACGGCTTCAAGGTAGAATCGCTACCTTGAAGGAAATCATCTTGATATTTGGAGACATAAATGAGTAATTCTATTGGAGCACAAAATGGAAACACCACACACACAGGAGGAGCCACAACTCCTTCAGCAGCCGACATCTTCGCAGCCGAAGTCCAAGCGATCAAGGCCGAAGAAGAAGCAGGAGGAGATCCCTTTGCAGCAAGTGGCAGTAGTGGATCAGGGAGTGATGAGGGTAGTGGACCGAGCTTATCATCCGTCGGACCCAGAGATGCAGAAGCTGGTGGAGATCCCGCTGAAGGTGACGCAGGGACTCAAGACCCCGCTGCCAACGCTGAAGGGGCAGACGCATCTGGGGAGACCGGGGAAACTGAGGGCGATGATGAGGGCGAGGATTCTGTAAAGAAGCGCAACAACTGGAAGAAGGAAGCTCTTGAGCGCAAGCAGGAGCTTGAAGCTCTTAAAACAGAGATGGCTGAGATTAAGAAGATGTTCAGCCAAAAGGCAACCGACCTCTCTAAGATTGAGCTCCCCAAGTTTGACAAGAACGATCCAAATTTGTCTCAGGAGCTGAAAGATCTTCTTGAATATACTCCGGGGCTTGATACAATGTTGTTGTCATTGGTAGCCAACGCTACAAATGCGATCCTTGAAAAGAAAGAAACAGAGAAAGTTGTAATGACTCAGCAGCAAGCTGAAGCTCAGAAACAGCAGGATACCGACACGAAGTATTGGAAAGATATGGAAGGTTGGGTTTCTGGTCAGTACCCTGAATTGACCCTCTCTGACATCCGAAATTCCCCAGACTTCAAGGACTGGCTGAATCTTCGGAAGACTTGGGTAGATACCCAACTCAGTAGTGCAAGCTACGACGACATATCAGGAGCGCAGAAGGTTTTTGAAAGGTACATCAAAGAGAATGGTCTCGGTGGTGCCCCTGCTCAAGAACAAGAAGGCAGGAGAAACTTGGCAGCAGCTAGGACACCCCCTGCAAACCGAAGGACAACCGCACCAGTTCAAGGCCAAAAAAGCCTGTTCAGTGAGGAAGCCCAACGGCTCTCCCAATCTCGTCGCAACTACACCATTTAGAGGAAAACACAAATGGCCATTGTAAATCACAGTCAAGGTGCCACGGGGGTCATCGACTTCCGTACAGCAAACTCGGAGGCACTGGGCGTAAAGCTCTCTGCCAGAATCATCTATGATTCTCAAAAGAAAATGATGCTCACCAAATGGGGAGCACAAGAGGATCTGTCCAAGAACTCTGGACAAACCATCCAGTTCGTTCGTTACCACAATGTTGACACTGGTCTCAACCCCATCTTCGGCAACACCAGCCCTAGCTCGGTTAAGCTCACCAGCACAACTTTCACGACCTCCTTGTACCGCTACGGTGGAGTCATTGACATCCCCGAGAGCATGGAGCTCCTCCACGAAGACAACCTCAAGAAGATCGGTTTTGACCGATTGGCTTACGACTTCGCCCGTAAGATTGAGACTCTCACCTACAACGTCGTCAAAGCTGGCTCCAATGTGATCTATGCTGACGGTGCTTCTGAGAGGGCTACTGTTGTCAACGTGGTTACGGAAACCGACTTCGAGGCTGCCATCGCAACTCTGGAAGAGAACAACGCTGAGGAAATCACTGATTTCGTCAAGAGTTCTCCCGCCTACGAGACCTTGCCTGTTCAGCCTACCTACGTCGCTTACTGCCACACGACTGTGTTGCCTGTAATCCGTCGGATGTCCAGCTTCATCTCTATCGAGCACTACGCTGGTCAGACTGCCATCCTCCCCGGTGAAGCAGGAACCGTTGCTGGCAAGATCCGTGTGGTCGCATCCAACATCGCTCAGCCTTGGGAAGCTGCTGGTGGCAATCCTGCTACCAACGCTGTCCGTGGACTCGGTGCCAATGCCCACGTCTTCCCCATCCTGATTTTCGCCAAAGACGCTTTTGCTTGCTCCAAGCTGCAAGGCGAAGGTGGCATGAAAGTCATGGTCAAAGCTCCCTCCCCTAACGGAGATAGCTACGACAAGCTGGGTTTGAATGGCCACATCGGTTACAAGACTTGGTATGCCTGCACCATCCTGAACAACGACAACTTGGTTAGGATTGAAACCGCAGTTCCCGCATTCAGCACTGCTGCTCAGAATGCTGCTGGCCCCTCTTTCTAATCTGAACACGGAGAAATAGAAACATGCAAAAGCAAATGACTATGACCATCTCGGCAGCCGTAGCAGCTAATAGCAACGCTGCTCCTCTTGTCGTTGAAGTCGGGTTCGTACCCAATCGAATCTACATCATCAACCGAACTCAGCTCACTCAGTATGAGTGGAATGAGAATTTGACCTCTGGCCATTTTTACCAGCGGGTAGCAGCTGGTGACTTGACCAAGCCCACATCTGGTGGACCCACCCTGATTGATGGTTCCAACAAGAACCCTCTCTCTGGTGAGACTACCATGAGGAGCTTCGGTTTCACGATTCCGGGGAACCTTGCTCTGTTCACTGACACCGAGAACGATGTTCTTGACATCACCGTGTTCAGGGACGACGCTGTATAAGCGTTCAGCAAGTTGAATCAAAGGGGTGTCAGGGCTTGCCTCGGCACCCCTTTTTATATTATATCCATCTACTTTCTATTAAGGTTATCACCATGAGTATCAAATCAAAGTCAACAGGCCCCAAAGGGGATCTCGATTCACGAAGGTGGGTCATCATCATCATTCGCAACATGGGGGCAGCAGAAGCTCAGTTCCCTCTTCCCGTCACCGTAAACACCCAGAGGATCTCCTTTGACCGTGACGAGCCCGTAGTAGCCCCGGCTTACTACATCAGCACCCTCTACAATACGATCCTGCCCAAGTACGAAGAAATGAAGAACCCTGACCCTAACGGGGATCAGGCTCGCTTGGTTGAGATGCGTTACCCTGTGGAGATCATCGAGATCCCAGAGAAGTACCAAGGCATCGAGACCATCATTGATTTCGTGAAGGCTGTGAACTCTAAGGAGTGCCCAATGGAGTTCTCGGATTTCCAAGGCAAACTTCGCCTTGGACAAATGAGCTTCAACAAGCATAATTACGACTGGGCTAAGGTAGTCCAAGACAAGAACAAACCAAAGAAGGCTCAAGGTGCCACAACTAACGCAGGCTGAGTTCAAAGGGATTGCCCCCAACAGGTCGGCATTCAGGGGGCAAGCTGCCCTCGCTGAGAATGTCGATCTGTCTGGAGGCGGTCTCAAGCCTGTTAAAGCCCCGAGCTTTGTTGAGGTAGGTCACAGTAAGGACTTCACCTTTCACAAGGGGAGGTGGTTCTCTGGAGACACCAACTACATCGATACCACCATTGAGGGTTTCCCGGCTCTCATCTGCAAGAGCGAGAACAACGAGTGGAGCGTTCGTGTAAACGGTGGTCCAATCAGAGACCTGTGGATCGACCAGCCTACAGGGTTCACCGTTGAGAGCTCCCAGATCCTACCGCCTTACACCCCGAAGATCTCTGTTGTCTCAGCAGGTTCAGTACCAGCAGGCACCTACGAATACTTCATCACCTTTGCTCAGATTGAAAACGATGTGGTGGTCAGGGAGTCTGTTGCTTGTGGAGCAGTGGAGCTAACTGTCACTGACCCGTCCAGAGTAAAGGTTGAAAGGCCAGCTCTTAGGTCAGCAGAGATCCCAGACTTGGTGTGGAGGCTTTACCGAAGGCTGAAGGGAGGAACCTACGCAGCACTGGTTACTTCTGCCCCGGCTCTACAAGCAGCCCTCTACGATGAGAAGGCAGACTACGACCTCGGTGATGTGATCTACCCTGAGCAAAGAGCCACGGAGGTTGTCAAGTACAAGTACGTCATCGTGTGGGTTCGCAACATCAGCGGATGGATCTCAGAGAGCGTACCTTCTGACCTTCTCAGTGCCGATCAGGTAGCCGAAGGGGTGTCCATCAAGGTGCCTGAAGATGTGATCTTCCCAGATGATGTCACTCACTGGAGGATCTACCGGATCTCGCTGGGGTTTGACCCTACCACTACCTTCCAGTTGGTAGCAGAGTTGGACCGAGGCACACGGGAGTACATCGACTACAGAGACAATGTGGAGCTAGGAGTAGCACTTCAATCCAGCTACCGTGCAGACAACGGAGCCTTGGTCTCGGCTGGGATTCCTGACGCAGCCTTTGAAGGAATGGCAGGCCCGTTCAATGGGTTCTATGTGGGGTGGATCGGGCGTTACCTCTACCTCAGCCAGCCCGGAAACCCCTCGTGGTGGCCGGGTGCCTTCGTCGTTGAGGCCAACTTCCCAATCGTAGCCGTGACTCAGACAGGTGGGAACATCGCTGTGCTTACCACTGGTGGGGTTCAGTTCGGCTACGGGGTTAGCCCTACAGCGTTTGCCTTAAGTCAAGCCATCTTCGGTCAGGGTGGGTCCAACCCCAAGGGAGCATCGAGCAACTTCTATCTGGGCTACGACGGGATTTACACGGTCACGGAGGGCGGGGCTCAGCTTCTGTCTCAGGGATTCAACCGTGAATACTTCGACAGCATCAACGCCACCACGGGCACGATCATTCAGGAGAAGGAAAAGCTGTTCCTGTTCCATGGTGCCGGGGCTTTGGTGCTGGACTTCAGGACAAACGAGTGGACCACCTTATCTGAGCGAGAGCACAGCTTCACCTCTGTGACAGTCATCGGAGGTGAGATCTATGGGCTCAAGAGTAACGGGGTCATCGTCAAGTTATTTGACAGTGGCGAAGACACCACGATGGACTACGAGGGGACAACCGACTTTGGGGAGAGCTACATCAAGAAGATCGAATCGCTGAGGCTCTACGGGTCAGGTGATGTCAGGGTTGAGCTTCGAGCTATCGAGGACGAGGCTACGATATTGACTGATGGCGAGGTTGACCTGAGTTCCACCTACGAGCAAGACCGAACCGTCTACGCCCCTGCGTGGCTCAATACTGAGGCACTCCGATTTAGAATCACTGGCAAAGGTCAGGTTCGGAGTATAATGTTCGAGGTGGAAAAAGGGAGCACAGAGCGATAATGGCATTCCCATTGGCAGCAGCATTAGGGATCGGGACAGCCGTAGGTGGCTTGGTCCAAGGTGTCATGGGCTCCAAGGATGCTAAGAGGCAGACGCAAGCCCAACAGCAGATGTACGATCAGCAGTATGCTCTCATGCGAGAGCAGATGGACAACTTCAAGAAGTTGACTGCTGAGTACCCTAAACAGACGCAGGATTTCTTAGGGAAGATTGCTGCCACTTATGAGCAGTTGAACTCGATGATTACCGAGGCTAAGGCCCAAGGTGACGAGCAGGCAGCAGCTATCTTCCAAGCTCAACGAGACTTGGTTGACACTCACCTTGACGCAGAGCTTGAAGCCATCGGAGCCAACAAGGAGCAGATCCTCAAGGCGATGAATGGCATGGCTGATGAAGCCGTGAAGATCGTTATGCAAGACGAAGATAGGCGAGACGGTCTTCGTGCTGAGTACAAGAAGGAAGCAGACCTTGCAGTCGGGAACCTCCGCAAGATGGCCGAGGCTTCAGGTTCACGGATTGACACCATCCTCAAGACCGGCATGGCTCCAGATGCAGCAGCCAAGCTATCACAGATCCGTCAAGGCGTGGCAGATCTTACCCGCAAGACGGCTGAGGTAGAAGCTGCAAGAGGTAAAGGTGGAGCAGCTTCCCGTACCACAGCCACAGAGCTTGAAGGCTTGAAGGTTCTGGGCGAGGCTACTGCTAACCTGCGAGCTCAAGCCGCAGGTGAGCTGGCTCAAGCTGGCAACCAACAAGCTCAGCTCCAAGGCGCAGCAAACCAGCGGATGCTGGGCCTTCAGCCTACCCGTGGAGCAGCGGAGTTAGCTGCAAGGGCACCGTACCAACAGCTCGCAGCAGCTCAGACGATTCAAGCAGGGGAGCAGGGCTTAACTGCCATGGGCAATGCTGCTGCAAGGACCAGATCTCTTACTGGTGCCGAAGGTGAGTCTTCGATGGCACGGGAACAGCAATACTCCAGAGACAGGATGAGTTTGGTATCTGGTCAAAACGCTGCTGAGATGGGTGCCAAGGAGCGTGAGCAAGATATGATCTCCGCTGCCACTGCACAGACAGCAACTCAAGCTCGTTCGATGGCAGACATCATGGGCGTACAGGCACAGAACTACGCTAATATGGCCAAGGAATCTTCCGCTGCTGCGATGCAAGGCTTCAGCCTAGCTGCCCGTACCGGGGCTGGAATGGCAGCAGGCTACGGTCAGACTGGTACTTGGGCTGGTGCAGGGCAAGGTGGTATCTACGGTGGCTTCGGGATAGGATCGTTGCCTAACGCACCTAAGGCCACAGGAAACCCTAACGCTTTCATGCAACAAGAAGGCTACCCTTCACCTTTTGTCAACCAAACGGCAGCGGGTGCTAGTGGGTACGGACCTCAGCTTTACGGGCCAATGAAACCATGAGTTCACTTTTCTTAGACGCAATGGGCGGGCTCACACAGGGCCTTACGCAATTCGGTGAGCTGCAACGGGCTGACACTGACCGTAAGGAAAAGGCTCGTCAGCAAGCGGTAGCCGAGGCTGCTGATGCGGAGAAGCTCAACCTTGAGAAACGCAGGACTAGGACTGCTGAGGATATTGCCGGGGAGAATATCTTAGCGAGTCAGCAAAACCGTACTCAGAGTGGTGAGAAGTTTGGGCAAGAGAAAAAAGGTTGGACGCTTCAAGACATACAGCAAGAGGTGCTGATTAAGGAGCTAGAGATCAGAAAGATGAGTGTGGAGCAACAGCAAGAGTTCTACAAGACCCCAGAAGGTCAGGCTCATCTGAAACAGATACGAGGCAATGAAGTTAAATCTGCTAAAGTTACGGGCTTAAAACTCGATGCAGAGGATACGCAGATCACAGAGACCGCAGAGGTTGCTAAGCTCACAAAAGACAATCGGGTGAAGGCTATGGTAGTTAACGCAGCGGATGCTGCTGGGATTTGGGAGGGTTTTGTGGTTAGAGTAGGTGAGAATTCAGATCTGGTAAAACAGTACAAGAAAGACGGCTTTGATGTTTACCTTAAAAACTTGGAGGCAGCCACTAAGATGATGCCTGCTCTCGTCGGGGCTGCTGGAGGTACACGACGCACATCTTCTAGTCTCACAGGAACTGAACAGTCTTCAACATACGGGCCTTCAGAATCAGAAGTGAATAAGCGACTTGACATTCTTGATAAGATGGGCAAAACAGCAAAAGATACAGTCGCAACATTGCAGGAGGCTGCGGAGAAAAACCCCGAGCTGTTAAAAACTCCAGCTTTTAAAACTGCATATGATAACGCTGTTTTTACATTGAAGGCATATGGAGAAAAGTCTTTGGAATTTATCAACAAAGGGGACTTCACTGCTGCCAAGAGCACAGCAGATGAGGGTGAAGCTAAAGTATCCACCAGCTTAGCTCTGCTCAATCAGATGCACAAGAGCCATGTGGCAACTCAAGCTGGGTATGCCAGTGATGATGCTGTGGTTGTAGAATCTTTCGGACCTCATAAGCCAACAAACTTAGGAGGAGGTTTGGACTATGACGGTAAGCCTGTTCAAGAATCTAAAATCACAGCACCTTCTACCACAAACCCTACCCCAATTCCTAAACCTCTTGATGCTGAGGTTGCACCTAAACCTCAACAAACCTACGGTAAAGATTTTGGGTATGGGTCAAAAGGAAAAACCAACAGGGAGCTGAAGTTAGAAGATTACCGAAAAGAGCAAAAGAGGAACAGTGATTCCTTGGCTGTACAAAATAAGCAGCAAGAAAACCAGAAGGTAAGTGATTCGGTGGAGATGGAGCTAGACGACCTAAATGTCACCGATGACATGGTTAGGTCAAGGATCATAAAGACTATCGCAGAGGAAATCAAAGGAGGTCTCCTTAAACCAGATGAGAAATCTATAGCTAAAAGATCTAAAGAACTTTCGCAAAGGATTAACCTTTCTAGGTAGTGACAAATCCAACCTACCGTGTATTATCCTCTCCGGTGAGGAATTAAAAGACAATGGCAAATTTCACAGACGCACTCATTTACGCTCAGCAAAAGGGCGTACCCCACTTGGCGAAGGATTTTTACCAACGTCGTCAGTTTGCAGAGGCACAAGAGAGTGGGATGCTCCTTGATGAGATCTCGCCTATTGTAAGCAACATACTGGCAACCCATATATCACAGCCGGGGGACTTCTCTAAAAGCGTGAAGATGTTCACCAAGGATATTTTTTCTTTAGGTGCTGGGGATGGGGGTGCTACAGAGCAACTCAGGGCTTCAACCAACTTCGACATAAAGCAGCTCATGAAGACCTCTACCGGGGTGAGCCAACTTGAAGCTGTCATGAAACCCTCGGATGCCTTGGCTGGAGGGGTTAATGAAGAAGAACAAGACGGCTTCATCTGGGGTAACATCAAGCGAGGCTTCGAGAACAACCTTGGCATGGCAAAGCTCATGTCAGGGATGCTTGCCAGTGGGGTAGGTGTTGACAGCTTAGGTGAGGCTCTCGAGGCTTCAGCTCAAAACAACTTCGCTCAGGCTGAGAAGTTTGCCAAGTCTGAGAGCTTCGATGAAGACCCGCTATCGTGGGCAGGGCAGGTTATCCTTGAAGGTGTACCTGACATCGCTATGACTCTGCTCAGTGCTGGTACTGCTGGCCTTGCTGTAGGTGGTGCCAAGATGCTTGGCGGTAACGCTGCCAAGAAAGCCGTAAGAGAGGGCCTTGAGGCTTCTCTCAAGAAGGGCCTTGTTGGTGAGGGCGCAGAAGCGGTCGCCAAGGCTACGGTCAAAGATGAAGTCGTGGATGCAGTCACGAGCGTAGGTCTCAAAGATGCGTTCATGGCCAAGGGGCGTAAAGCCTATGTTGACAACGTGCTCAAGGTAGCCAAGAAATCAGGTGCAGAGTTTGACGAAGACATGCTCAAGGACTTCGTGCTCAAGGGTGCAAGGTCTAGGGCCTTGACATCTTCCAGCACTGCTGCCATGGCAGGAGGTTTTACTTGGGGAGCTCTTACCACAGACGGAGACATCGCAAAGGATCTCTACGACGAGGCAGCTAATCTCAGGCAGGCCCGAGTAGAGCAACTGCTTCAGAGCATTCCAGCCGAGCGTAGAACCGAGGCTCAGTTAGCCAAGGCCAACGAGCAGGCCAAGAAAGAGATCTCCGACCCTACCCTAGGTGACATGGGGGTAGCAGCACTGGTTGCGCCTCTTACTGACTCCATCGTGCCCTACATGGTAGGCAAGCAGCTTGGTATCTTCAAAGGGAGCAAGGTGTCTACCGTGCTTCGTGAGATGGGCAAGACTGATGCTGGGAAGAAGATGCTCAGGAGCTTACCTGCTGCCGTTGCCCGAGGTGCCATACCTGAAGGTTTTACTGAGATGGCTCAAGGTGCCATGGCAGAGTCTGCCAAGTACGACTTCATCAAGCAGTATGAGACTCAGGGTTTGACCAAAGAACAGGCAATGAGCTGGGCTTACTACATGCTACGGCCTGAAGCTAAGGCTAGGTATCTGACAGAGTTTGCCGGTGGTGCCCTTATGGGTGGCGTACTCGGTGGGATTGCCAGTAAGTTTGAGAAGGCACCTGCTGCTGAAGGTGAGCCTGAAGCTCCTGCGGTAGTCACACCTGAAGAAGCAGCCTTCCTTGCCGACCCGAACAACTGGATCGACAACATCAACCAGATCTTCGGTGAAGGTGAAAAGCCTGCGTGGTCAGAGAAAGCTCAGGAAATGGCAACCAAAGGCGCAGCCATTAAGACCGAGCGTGACGAGCAGATGAAGCCAACCGAAGCCCAGCAAGGGGCAATCGCTGCCCTTGAAGCAGACAGGAAGAAGATCGAGACCAAGAAAGGAAAGAAGTACACCGAGGAAAAACGGGCTGAGGATCTGGCTGCAATAGACCAGAAGATCGAGAGCGAGAAGACCAAGATCGCTGGTGCCAATGACAAGCTACTTCAACTGCAAGCAGCCGAGATTGACCTTGAAGCTCAAGTTGCAGAAGAAACCCTCCCAGAAGCTAAGAAGATTCTCCAAACAAAACTTGACGCTACCAAGAATGCAATAGCTATCGAGAAGATCAAGCGTATTGAGCTCGACAGAACAGAAGGTTATTTCGAGCCACTCAAACCTTTGATGGAGAAGATCAAGAAGACAAAGGAAAGAACTGATCTCACCGAAGAAGAGAAGACTGGACTTGTAAACGCTTACACAGGCGAGTTAAAGACAAAGATCGCAGGTCTTGACACTGAGATGGCTATGAAGGAGACAGCTAAGAAAGAGGCTGACAGGGTAGATGATCTGAACAACAGAAAAGATTTCTTGGAGCCAGAAGAGTCTGTAGAGTTGCAGTTCTACAATTTCAAATCTAAGCCGGGGATTACACCTAGCACCGCTGCACTACTGGCATTTGAAAGCTCCCCAGAGAACACACCTGAGTTTATCTTCAAGCAAATTAGCGAAGCAGATCTGACCGCTGCCACGAAGGAAGGTGGTAAAATCACACCAGAAAAGGTTCAGGCAATCCGTGAGAAGTTCGCCCCTCCTGCTGAAACTGAGACTCTGACACAAGAAGAAAAAGACCGAATGCTTATAGATAAAGCTATGGGTCCGGGGGCATACGACAAGATGATCCCTGAAGCAAGAGCTGAAAAACTTGCTGAGATTAGGGCCAACATACAAGGTTCTATAGATGCCACTAAGACTGCACCTGAAGCACCCAAGGCTACGACTGATGCTTACACTGACTACCTCACCTTAACTGATGATGGGATGTCTGAGTCTGAGGCTGCATCTCAGGTCTTCGCACAGTACGGAGAAGACACGCCCCAAGATGTCATCGACACCATGAGTGACGATGACTTAAACAAGGTTGCGAAGGAGTACCCTGAGACCTTTGATGCAGTCAGTAAGGTTAGACGAGCACGGGTAGCCAAGACTAGGTTTACACCGAAGACGAAGGTTGGAGGTGCAGGCGTAGCTACGCCAGAGGCACCCAAGCGGAACACGAAATCCCCACAGGAGATCTGGAACAGTGGTGGGCTCATTACCAAGGACGGCAAAGAGATAAAGAATGTCTCCGTGTCAAGGGCAGAGCTTAGGAAACTGGCAAAAGAATCAGGAGGTGACGGTCAAGGTCACGCTGGTGAATACCTCGCCAAGTTCGGTGAGGACTGGGAGAACGCACCTGAAATCTGGGCACAGTACCAGAGTGACCTAAAAGCCCTAGAAGACTTCGAGGCTGGCAGGAAGGTTGTTGAGCTACCGAAAGCTGAGAGAGCTACAGCTACTGAGACTCAGATAACGCAGGAAGAACCTGATGAGGTTGCAAGCGACCGAGGTACAGCAGAGGCTAAGCGACGAGCACAGAAGGCAGCGGATGAAAGAGCTACTGCTGAGGCTGAGGAGGTAGTAAAACTCCTAGATACTCTCATGGTGGCGAGTAGCAGCACCATGTACACCCCAGACGAAACCATGAAGGCTAAGGAGAACTTCATCAATGCACTGAAGAAACTTGGCTTCAGGAATCGCATTGCTACCAACCTTCAACCTAACGAGATTCTGCAAGCACTCGTAGAGAAAGATGTGCTAGAAGTCAGCAACGCTCAGATCAGCTTCTTGGCAAATATGATTGAGAATCAAGAGGGCGAAGGTGCTCAATTTGCTCGACCCGTAGGCGACCAGCAGGTATCAAAGGGTACGACTATCGAGGCCCTGAAGACTTGGCTCGATGGCAATAAACCTGCCTTCCTAGCCAATGCTAAGGTTGAGGTAGTCACGACAGATAAGTTCCCTGACGGTGGCAAGGATTGGCAAGGGGCGTACAGCAACGGGACAATCTACATCAACGCTGACACCATGACTGAAGCCGAGATGAAGAAGATTCTTTTCCACGAATCTCTTGGTCACGCTGTAGCCCGAACCATTCTTGGTAAGGACTACGACGGAGCCATGAAGACTATCATCAGCGAGATGAAGAAAGTGCTGGTTGGTGGTAAGGATGTGATGATTGGTGACACGAGCCTGAAGGCCCTGCTCAAGACCTACGAAGACAAGCTCTACAAGAACGGTGAGATCGACCCACTGGTAGCCGAGGAAGTCTGGGCTAAGTACATCGAGGCCCATGTAGAAGGCAAGCTCAAGAACAGGAACTTGTTCTTCAGAATCCTTGAGAAGCTCCGTGAAATGTTCCGACAGTTCAGAGGGAATGAGGTAAGCAGGCTCAGTACCGTTGAGGCATTGGCAGCCCGTGCGGTTAGACTGGCTGAGCTGAATGCACTGGACATGACCAGCATTATGAGCCCAGAAGTAAGAGCTGCCAATTTCCAGAAGTGGTTTGATGGGAGTAAGGTTGTAGGAGAAGACGGTAAGCCTTTGGTTATGTACCATGGAACGGTTTCAAACTTTACAGAAACTGACGGTACAGCTATGTGGGGAACACCAAGCATTGAACACGCAGAAATGTACTCTGGGGGTAACGCTACCTCGTATGGGAGCATAGGAGAAAACATTATGCCGATATATCTGAGCATAAAGAAACCCTTCGATGCAGACTCACTGCCCAAGCAAACAACTGTGAGTGAGTTTGCAAACGAATTGGCTAAACAGGGCTCCACTGACTTAGACAAAAAGAAGATGCTCGCAAACATTCGCAAGCTGAGGTCGATGGACTTGAATAAGAAGGATAATCCTAAGCATGGTATCCTAGACTTTTGGTACAAGACAGAGCAGTTCTTTGGCCCTGAAGGTTGGGATGTAATCAAAGAGATGATTAAGGACGCAGGCTTTGATGGTATAAAACTCACTGAGCTGAAGAACACCACCTACGCTGCTCTTGACTCTAACCAAGTGAAATCTGCCACAGGTAACAACGGAGAGTTTGACCCAGCCAACCCAGACATCAGGTACGCCCGTAAGGTAAACCCAGAAGACCCTAAACTAACGAAGCAAAGAGGAGAACGCATCTACAACAAGGATGTCCAAGACGGGGTACGGCTATTCACGATAGCGGTTCCGAAGATGCTGGAAACCCAGGTCGCTTATATGAAGGACGCTTTCAAGCGGGATGACCTGAATATCGTAGACAGGTTCCTGCAAGCGAAGCAATGGGCCTACGAGAAGGCGGAGCAACTAGGGATACCTGAGCTCAAGCAGATGTTCAAGGTGGCTGTGGACGCATCGGACCGCAGGAGGGAGATCAACAACACCCTGAGCGTTATGGCTAGGCCATTCATTACAGCCAGCAGGGAAGACCAAAACGCTGTAGGTAAAGTCATCACCCAAGGTGACATCGAAGGCAAGACCTACACTAATGCTGCCGAAGCTAAGCTAACAGAGCAACAGTTCAAGCAGTACCAAGCCATCCGCAAGACCCTTGACGAGTCCAGAAACATTCAGGTTGAAGGGATTCAGAAGGTGGTGGACCTGCTCAAGTCAAAGATCGCCAACCAAGAAGCTGCCAACCCCAACATCACCAAGCAGATCAAAGAGCTTACGGCTACCATTGGTGCCCTTAAATCCATCAAGGGATTCTTCCCACGGGTAAGGCCCGAGGGGGCAGAGTACCAAGTCACCTACATCGAGAACGGTAAGTTGCACTCGGTACTGGTAGAGGGTAAAGGAGAAGCAGGAAGGGCAGCAGCCAAACGATTGATGAACGAGCTTGAAGCCCGTGGCATCAAGGATGTGGGTGAAGGCAAGAAGGAAGGCGACCTCACTGACAAGACCTACCTGACCCGTGGCGTAGACCTGAAGTTCTGGGAAGCCGACGACATGACCACAAGGGACATCGCAGACATCTCCTCGATCCTTGGTTCTGTGCTCAGGGGCGAAGACGGCAAGCTGCCACCCGGATACGACGAGATGATTAAGAGCTTGTTCTTCTCCAAAGGATTCCAGAAGCACTATCTAAGACGGACTAAGGTTAGCTTAGGTGACGCTGCTAGGGGTAGCTCACTGGAGGCCAGCGTAGTAGGTGGTGTAGTTGACCCCTCTACCTCGGTCATCCACGGCTACAAGACCACAGACCACGCTGATGTCTTGCGTGATTACATTGACAACTTGGCAGGGTACATCTCCAAGGCTGAGACAAACGAGAAGTTGTTTGAAATCTTCGAGACGCAGAAGGATGGCAAGAAAGTCTTCGAGCGAACCAACCGTGAGACGCTGGGTGCCTACAAGGAGGCCCGTGAGCTCATCAAGAACATGAACCAGAAGCACGATACCATCTACCGCACGACGAGGTTCATCAACGCCATGCAGTTCCACGCTCACATCGGGCTTAGGGTGGGGTCTGCTATCTGGAACAAGACCCACATTCATATTGCTGGTGCTGGCTCCTTGCACACGGAGATGAAGAAAGCAGGGAAGAAGGACATGCCCAGCATGCTCAACCTCAGCAAGCAGTTCATGGCAAACGACATCTCGGCTATGAAGTTCCAGATTGCCATGTCGAAGAAACCCGCTGGTGACACTGAGGCAAAGGTGACGCTCTCAGAGATGGGCTGGGGTCAAGAGAAGGCCAAGCTCCTCGACGCTATGAACGCCTACTTCAGAACAGCTCAAGGTACTACCCTGAGTGAGCAGATCTGGGGAGATCAGGTGGCCCGTCAAGACGGCATACCTAAATCCATGTGGGGCTGGTACAAGAAAGCCTCTGGGTTCTTCATGCACCACTCGGAAATCTCGAACAAGTTGGCCAGCTTTATGACCCATTACGATAACATGGGAGGCAACGCCAAGGACGCAGCTTACTTCGTGAGGTTGCTCAACGGTAGCTACGAAGACTTCAACATGCCGGGGTACTTGACTGGCTCAGGGCTTAGTGGAGCTGCGTTCAAGATAATGCTCAACACCTTTAGAACCCATGTGGTCAACTACTACGGCCTGCTCGGTAACATGTGGAAGCACGACCCCGCAGCCTTTGCATACACCATGGCAGCAGCTACCTTGATGGCTGGGGTTCCTGGTAAGGAACTCTTCGAGCAACTGGTGAAGCTGATCTACGGTGTGGCTGGCGAGAACGATCCGTTCAAGGGTAGCATCGACACTTGGATGGAAGACCAGTTCGGTTCGTCCATGGCCAAGGGTATAAAGGGTGGTATGTTCAACTGGACAGACATCACTGACCCAAGCATGACCATTGGCATCAGTGCTCACCCACTCTACGAAGGCTTCAAAGTTCTACTGGGCCAAGGTAGTGAGACAGCACTGGCTGCACCTTTCACTGGGTTCTACAAGGCTGCAACGGGGCAGGTTCCCTTCTACAAGATCGTACCCATCAGGGGACTGCAAGCAACCTATCAAGCATTCTACGAGAGCGACGCATTTGGTTTCGGTACTCAGGTTGAGGTCGGTGCAAGGCGAGTCTTTAACTCAGACGGGACACCGATGAAGCTGGCTCCATGGGAGGCTGCGATGGTTGCAGCGGGGGTAGCCCCTGCCCACAGGTCAAGAGTAGGTAGCTCTATCTACGAGGGCTCACAGGTAAACCAGTTCTGGAACGATTGGAAGACGAGCATCTTGACTGACGCAGAGGAAGCCAAGACAGCGGTTGAAAGGATGAAGGTGAACGCTCAGATGAGCGAGTTCAACAAAGCCCTCGGTGAAGCCTTGCAGAGCCCAGCCTACAAGGGTGTCATCAGGGCTAAGCCTGTAAGATGGGCTGACACCAAACGGTCACGAGGGAAGGTAACAATGAAAGAGGAGCAGGAATGAGCCAAACGAGAGCAGATGTTTTAACGGTGCTGAACGCATTGGTCAGCGACCCAAGAGACCAGAAGTGGACCCCGGCTCAGAAGAACCACGCCATCAACCAAGCGTTGCAAGATGTGGTCAGCTCAGAGTCCATCCCTTATGTGAGGACCACCAGCATTTCACTACGGGATCGTGAGTACACCTACGAGTTCCCCGAGGATATGCTTGAGCCGATTGCCATGATGTTTCAAGACATCGAGGGCCAAGTGATTATGAGCTCAGGGTGGAAGTCCCTGCTTCAGAGTACCGACTTCGGGTTCTTCAACCAGAGTTCAGACTCAAGCGCATTCTGGCAACAGGCAAGGGATCTATCAGGACATATCACTCTGCGAGACATCGTGAGTGACAACCAGTTTATCTTCGTGCCTTACTACGAGGCAGAGGATCATACCAGTGCCACGGTAACACGGAGCTCAACCATGCCGACTTCTGCCAGCGAGGGTGAGGTGTGGGTGGATCAGTTCGAGAACGAGAACCTCATCTACGCTTGCAGCGAAACCTACCAGACTACGACGGATCAGGCCAGCATTACCATATCCACGGACTACCTACCGGGTACCGTGGATTTGGTGATGACCTACGATGTGGCCGTGGTGAAATATGTGGAGGTGGTTCTGGTGGATGGAGGAGCCAGTGGTACTTCCTCGGTTGCCATCACAGGCGACGCTGACAGCAGGAGCAACCCGCTGACCTACACCTTCACGCTTTACGAGAACAACAACTCGAACGACGACATCATAGCCTTGGCCCCGGCAAACCTTACGATCACTGGGGCTAGTTCTACGAGAGGGGAGATTATACCTACGGTCTTCGAGCTTGAAAACCCTGCTGCTGCCAAATGGATTCAGCAAGTTTTGCACCTGCGATATGTAGCTATCTTCCCCAGACTTAACACTGACGAGGATACGCTACCGTCTGAACTGCCAGTTCTTATCAGAGAGGGTGACTGCTTGGCTTATATCGCAGCCTACAAACTACTGATCTCAGTTAAGGGAGATGAGAGGCTTTTGATTATGAGCAGGGAATACCGCAAGGAAGCTCAGGATATTCTCAACAGGTGCCGTAGGCATAGGAGTGGCAACATGCCACCCTTCGACCTCAGTCCTGCGTGATGTGTTCACTCTCCTTGTAGCCACAGTAGCACACACCCCTTGCACCATTAACGGCAAGTAGGTTCTCTGCGTAAATACCGCAGGCTTTACTTGGTCTTTTTATGCCCCAGCTTCCTTTATCCATTGGATCTGGCTCACCTTTCTTTTTAAGCACAACATTAACCACGAATCTCTCTCCACATAAACATCTTCTCACCTTCAGATAGCTCTGAGGTACGAGGTGCAAGTTGCCCTCGGGCACCAAAATACCTGGTGATACCCACAACCCAATCTTTCAGGCTTACACCTTTTGGTGGGGCTCCAGCTCTGTTAATTCTGTGACAGACTTTACTCCTAAACTCAGAGACTAGCATGTCAGCCACAAACTTTGTTTCAACATTAGCTTTGTCATAGCCTTTTGTTTCGCTGAAACATCTACACTGTATTTTTAATATATGCTGTTGAGCTAGCGGGTCTGAGACAGACGGAGACAGATATGATAAGTCTATTGCTGGCTTAGTTAGGCACAGTGGGCATTCGTAGTTTACCTGTGCCGTGTCCGGTGTGAACTTCTTGTACCCAAAATTATGCCTAGCATTAAAAGGTTCTTCGCCTCTCTTTCGTGGCTCTGTCATAGTGAGGCTACAAGCTACGACGGTCTTCAAAATCAGAGAACTTCCAATGCTTGCCTTGGCAGATATGAAGCACAGTCTCTAGGTTGCCTGTCTTGAAGTTCTTCTGACGCATAGGCTCGCTTAACTGAGGGCACCATTCACCACAGGGGGTACTACCAGTTAAGGGGCAGTGCATATCTACCCATCGTTGGCCCCGCTTGATTTCGAGGTTGCCCTCTGCGTTTAGTTTACCTTCCACTCGTTTGCTCCTTGAGTTTTAAGATCTCTATGTCACGCTCTAATAGCTTTTCTTCAAGCTTTCTAATCCAGTTCTCGTAATGAGACATGACATATTCTATAGCCATTGGCTCCCACAGCTTAACACCACCTAAACCCCTAGCCATCTCTGGATCTGTCACAGACAAGGTTTTGCATCCGTTGTCTCTAGCTACTCTGCGAGATTCTTCTGTACAGTGACACACAAGGTAGCCATCTTTGAATTTCTTAGTGGCTTCGGCAAGCGTGTATGTAACCCCAGAAGCTCTAGGGTAGCAAGTCAGTGCTCTAAAATTCTTCATACATCAGTCCTTCACAAAGAAATTACCAATCCAACCAGCACTTTTAACTGGCAAACCTTTTGCCCAAGCTGGAGTCATATTCATTATCTCAGTCATTTTGTCAAATGTCTTCTGAGCATCTTCTTCCCGAACCAAGCACACGCATTCATCGTGTATCAACATACATGCAGGTATCCCAGCTTCACGCAACCTAAGAGAAATGTCACGCATGATGCAGGCAGAGAACGCCTGAACACAGTGCCCGAAGATCGCCCCGCCCCATGTCCTAGTCTTATGCCAGCCCTGAGCTTTTTTATCTTCAGCACCGTAGGTCATGTAGGTGATCTCCTTGCCGTAGTTCCCCGGCTCTAGTCTGGCTCCCCAGTAGGTAAGCACTCGCTCACTTGGTAGCCTGAGCATGAGGTTCTTGCCATCGTGCAGGAACTTAATCGGGTTGGTAGGGGTGTTGACCAGAGTCACGATGCCCGGAGTTTCAATAGCACCCTTGGCTGCGTCATCTATCAGCTTCCACATTTCCTTGACTTCAGGGAACATCTGCTTGTGAAGATCCCAAATACCAGTACCTTCAGCCTCCGTCAACGATCTTCCTTGGGTTGCACACAAAGCTACCAGCGTTTTAACCCCAATACCATAGTTGCAGTTATGAACTATCATCGGGCCTAAGCCTGTCATAACCATGAACCTATGTCTTGGGCCTGCGTTTTTTACGTCCAATGTACGCTTCACTTTCACGAATAATTTCATCTGCTGTAAGACCTCTTCTGTAGCGTGACATGACGAGCCCTGCATGCGGGAACCTCGGAGTGAACATTCTCCAGAACTTCTCGACCCGATACGGCTCACCTTGGTATTCGATCCAGTTATTTTTAGTTCTGTACTGTTCAGCAATAATTTCTTCAGAAGACATGCCAGCAACGATTTTTTTATAAATTGTGGTAGAACAAGCGTACTGCGGTGCGAGCTCCCTGTGAAACTCGGTTGATGTGTACAACCTACCTTTGTATTCGACTTTTTTATTCTTTTCAATGTTGTTTGCCTGCTGTGTTCTAGTAGCGAGTCTAAGATTTCCAACAGCGTAGTCACCATCATTGTTGATTCTGTCGAGTTCAAGTGACGTATTTTCGTGGTTGTCAAGCGTTCGTATGTATGACATGAAATCTCTACGGCTCTTGAAACCAACCTTAATACCTCTTCCTCCGTATCTGTGGAACACTGGGTTTCTAGGGTCGTAGCATCTGCTGTAAATGGCAGCAACCCTGATAACCCAGACACGCCTAAGTCCTCGGTCTGGGAATATGTCGTAGTATTTTGACTGAGTGATATGAGATTTTTTACTTCCACATTTGTTGCACCTAGTGGTTCTCCCAGCAACGACATTGCAGAAGTCAACTGTAGTCTCAACTCCGCAAGAGCATCTACATTGTAGTTTGTGGACACCACCCTTTGGCCCTTTAACATGGCCAATAACTGTGAGCTCGCCAGTGACAGTGCCGATTGTAAAGTCTTCATGTTTAGGTCTTTTATTTCTTCCCATATGTTTTCCTCAGTAAGAATTTTATGGTCTGCCGTAAATGGTAGCCAGTAGTCACATGCTACAGGCTTTTTTCCCATGTCAATAGCACCTTCACACGGCACAAACTCAACACCATCAAACACCCTATGCTCTGCTGTGATGTCCTCAATCTTCACCCAACCTACGCTGGTAAGAACTGGGGTTCCTTCTGCGACACACGACAGAAGCCCCTGCTTCCCGGCAAACCTATCCATGCCTAGCTTGTTGGCGAAGATCATGTAAGGCTCTTCACCTCGACCAGCGTCAAAGTCATGGAACATCTGAAGGTTCCTTGCCATCGCTACCCAGAATGCCCCCCTTGCCTCGATAGCTGCAAGGTCACGCTGAACGAACACCCAACCTTTAGGTGCTGCAAACATGGTGCGGATGGAGGTACGCAAGGCATCCATCGGTCGCATCCCTGACTTCAGGTACAGCCCGTCAACATCTCTGGCACGGATTAACTCCCGAAGCTCAGCTATAACCTTGAGCTGTGCCTTCTCACCACGGGGCAGGTTCTGGATCTGCACACCCTGCGAGGTCCAGCGACCTGTCCTAATGGCACCGTGATGCCTGTAAGATCCACGTAGGTAGCCATCATCATCAGTGAAGTTCACCAGTGCATCGAACTTACTCACAGAGCTTGAGCCTACGCCCATGGCTTTTATCTCCAGCAGGTCTTTCACTGGCCCCGGTAAAGCAGGGTCGTCAAGTGCATCTGCTACATGCTCCTTATCTGTGCTGACTAAGGTGTAGCCGAAGTTCTTGGCAAAGGCTTTGATCTGAGCATGAGATTTCAGGTTGATGTCAGGGTACATCGCCTTAAGCTCAGCACCTACAACCTCGTTCATCTCACGGGCAGACAGCACCAGTTCCGTGTCAACAGGAATCCCCGTGATGTTAATTGCCAGCGTCTCTTGGTAGCACCTAAGCTCGTAGGGTGGCAAGGGTCTGAGCTTCTCAAGAGCCTCAGCCTCGCACTCGATGTCAGCAATGCAGTAGGTACACAAGCGTTCCATTTTCTCGTGATCGTACAAATATGTACCATCTTCTCTTTGCTTTGACATCTTCACCATGAGGTCGTGGCCTTCCTTGTCTTTGACTACCGTGAAGGCAGCAGCGTTAGAGAGCTTATCAAGGCCAGCAGGTAGCCCACTGTAAAGCCCCTGAACCTGAATGCAGTACATCTGGCTGGGTCTTAGCTCAACGCCCCAGCACTGGGTGTAGATCAGGTACTCGAACTCTGCGTTGTATGCAAAGACAACCTCGTCTTCTTTAGGAATAAACGGAGCTTTGTCGCTTGGCTTGTCAAATAACCATAACCTCTTATCAGAGCGATCAACAACAAACCCACGGTCATCAATCCTAGCGTAAACATCAGCAACACAAAGGCACATAACTTCAGTACGCAGATCACGAGAATAGCGGGAAGCACCATGAACTTTAAGGTCAACTGGGCTCCTCGTTTCAAAGTCTGCCAGAATCCCGACTCGCTTAGAATGGACATGGTGCCCTCCAATAATCCTTGCCGTAATCATACTCACTCTCCAATACATAAACACAAACAGCTAACGCATCCCATGCGTGGTTGGTGATGCCTTTGATGACATCATTATTACCTCCAAACCTTTCCTTCAAGACCTTCCTCACTTCGGGCTTGGGTAGGTTGGACCTGCCAGTGAAGTGTTTGATAACCTCTGGTCTTGTGGGCTCACAGAAGAAAGAGTTGTGAGCTTGCCTCACCCTACCGCACATGTAAGCCGTGCGGAAAACATCTTCACCTACTGCTCTACCGTAGCTCTGCACCCACTCGTAACCTATTACTTCAGGCTGGAACTTGTTAAGGATCTCAATGACCTCAGCATTCCAAGCATGGCCGAAGCTAATCTCTTGCAGGCAGTCTTCACCTGCGCTGATACTGCACCATCCAGATTTCTTTTGACCGGGGTCAACTCCGAAGATTCTCATAGCATTACTCCCCTGCCGTTGACCCACCTGTAGGTCAACTGGTCTGGTCTTAGCTTCTTCTCTGGTACGAAGTTCGAGACAGGCACTACTCCAGCCTCGCTGTGGATATACTTACCCCTGGCTTCATTTGCTGGCACGATCCACGGTCCTTTCTCTGGTCTAGGTGTCATGCTTGCTTTCTCCCGCCTTTGTTGTATGTATCGTGGTCCACTACCTTGAAGACTTCTTTGACGTTGGTATACCGCACTCGCATTAAGGAAAAGAACCTAGCGAACTGGAGCTCCATCAACCAGTCAACTGGGGGTAATGGATCTTTAGTAGACTCTCTTGGCACATAGTCCGTACTGTAGTAGCACCTGTGGTACGCTCTTTTGTTCTCGGCCCTGCATGGTTTACAGAACCCAGACTTACGATTGGTCCACTCATACTGGCTATCACAGGTCTTACACCTGTCAAACTTGGTGGGGACTCTCATATCTTCAACTCAATCTCTGTTTGCAGGTCGAATTCCTTCACATCATAAGCCACCTTGGCAAGCAGTTCAAGCGATGCTGTCAAAATCTCTGCAAGATGCTCTTCATCTTTCTCTCGCTGGCAGGTGACGTAGCACTTCCAGCCGTTGTCCTTGGTCGGTAGCTCGACACGGATTGACGATCCCACCTTGGCATCGAGTAGTTCACGGAGTCTGTGGTTCTCGACATGCTCTAGCCTTAACTTCTCATCGGTCGATTCAATATCCGTCATGGCATCGCCTAGCGATTTATTAAGCCAAGCAATCTTAGCGTCGAGATTTTCAATGGTAGTCATTGCGAAATCAAGTCTCTCTGCAAGCGACAGCTTTGTGTCGTTGATGTACAATTTTTGTGCTCGCTCATTCATTTTCGTTTCTCCCATGCGTCACAAATAGATACAATATCTGTACCATGTTCCATACGCCAACAGAAGTCGGATTCATATTCCTCTGCGGTAATATGCTCACTCTTATAGGGTTTCGGTTTGGCATTATGTAGACAAGTATAGTCATTGTAGTCAAAACCATCCAATATCTGACAGTGCTTACAGTTTAAGCACGAATCCACAGTTCTTCTATTTTTCATCTTGCCACCTCTTTAAGTGCATCTCAACATGATCCAGTGCATCTGGCCCAACGGTATTGACTGCCGTGGACCCGTCATTGTAGCCATCCCTGTAGGCTTGTTCGACTTCGATTTTAAGCTCGAAGTTATCTGACTTAGACTCTACCATTTCTTCCAAATGGCTCTCACACTTTTTCTTCAGTGCGTGGTTCTCAACCTGCTCCAACCGTAGCTTTTCTTCGGCAGCCTCAAGCTGGTCCATGGCTCTGTTATAGGCTTTGCTCCAATTCTTGAGGACCTCACCGTTGCCAGAGTGTGTCAGGTCGTTGATTGTCGCCTCTGCATTATCGGCTCTAGCTCTTTGCTTACGGCACTCGTCTTCGAGCCTCTCGTACTGCTCGACGGTATAGGAATATGAACTCATGGATGCACCTTCTTCGCAAAAGCTGTCCAGTAGGCTTTCCACTGTTGGTCATCGTGGTGGTCCTTCCACTTTGAAGACTCTGCCTCGATGACCGAGCGCAAGCGGTCGATCTCATTGGCCTGCTTTGCGCTCATGGCCTTGGCCACGGCAAGCTCTTTCTCAGCTTTATCCAGCCTATCCGCAATGGCTTGCAAAACAAGGTCAGCATCCCTATCAACCTCGGCTGGTATCCGCATCGTAAACTCGTTGCGAAAACTGCTCGCTGTTCTATCGCCAGTTATCGCCCGAATTAACTCTCCCACCCGATCCAATAATTCTTTCGTTGGGACTTCTTCTGATTTCTGATATTTTGTACTCATTTCCAGTTCCTTTTTCTACCATGTTTTGGTTTCATTCGTTTCCTCTTGATTTTAATTGCCAAGGCTTTCTGTTGTTGTCGGTTGACTCTGTACTTGTCCCGCCATTTGTTGCGATCCACGCCCTCTATCGTTCGCCTTGTAAGTGCTTTGACCCATTGATAGAGGTCGATTCGTACAGGATCGTGAGGACCAAACCCGCGATACACAAAGCCAAACATCCTATACCTCCTCCACCCAAAATCTCTTGATCTCACTGGTCGGGGTGTCGGAGTAGCCTTTGCACTCCTTAGATAAGAACTCGACACTATAGTTGTGATTCTTTGTCCTCACAATATCTTCATCCACCTCGATTACAAGAGAGGTTCTGGTTTCAAAGTGCAGATATTTACCTAGCAATTCCAGTCTAGTGACCAACCTGCGCTTCGGCAAGGTAGGGTCGGTTAAGGTGTAGTTGTTCCAAGTCCAAAGTTTTCTTTCTGTTACTACTCTGTCATCTGCATAGGCAATGATGGTTTCATCAGACCAAGAATCGTAATCTGTATCTCTCACCCACGCCTCGATGCCTTCGGGCGGGATGGGGGTGCCACATGGCAACTGGTGGTAGTTACTCATTTGCTCTCCTTCAAAATCTCTTGTTTCCTTTCGTCGCTCAGCTCAAAACGCTGGTCGCAAACTCGGCACCTGTTATAACCCATCACCTTGCCATCTACAACTTTTGCATGGCGCTCCGTCAGGCTGTGCGGTTCTCCGTTCAGGCATGGGGCCTTGCGTGAGTAGACATCTACGCTGACCTCGACTCGGTACAGGAAAACCTTTCCGCACTCGTCGCATTTCTGCCGCATGTCGTCAAAATCATCATCCACCCATTCTGTTGATCTCTGCTGACAGTATGGGCATTTTAGTTCGACTTCGTGAGTCATTTTAGCTCCTCAATCTGAATGTTTGTGTTGTTGATGATTCCTTTGAACATGGCAATCGTTGATTCTGCTGTGAACCTAGCAACCTTCATGGCAGTTGCTTGTTGGCTCTTGGTGTAGTCACCAAGATTCTGCGTATAGCCACCCATGGTGACAAACAAAGACAGTTTACATTTTAGGTCTGGATATTTTGCAGACCTGTCCTGCCAGTAGAGCTTCATTTTAGCTCCTTCAAAAGTTGATACCCTAGCACCCA